>Ga0302237_1001583_pt1 | contig 15738 bp, 26 predicted proteins | sample AAG_UR_Ala_MG_FD_193530 | JGI IMG/M metagenome (GOLD analysis project Ga0302237, IMG submission 193530) | Enriched activated sludge microbial communities from anaerobic digester in WTTP, New Holstein, Wisconsin, United States - AAG_UR_Ala | ecosystem: Engineered > Bioreactor > Anaerobic >... | reverse complement strand
AGTCGTAGACTCGTTGACGGCCTGGAGCATGGGCAGGAGATGTTCGAGATCAGGCACGCCACGGGCGGCCGTCATGTCCATCTCGTTCCGCCAGAACACCCCGTCCAGGAAGTCGCCGAAGGGATTGAACGCATCCGTCTCGGTATCAGCCTCCCACGGCACGCGGCGCCCGTCGATGAAGCGGGCGCGGATGCCCGGCTGCTGGATCGCGCCCGTGAGGGGATTGCGGACATGCCGGGTGATGATTTCCATGCGCGCCTCTGCCGCGCCTGTACCCTTGATCACGCGGGCGATCTGCGATGCTACAGGATCGGCAACGTAGTCGTAGATCAGGCCGATGATTGTCTGCGGATCGTCGGGATCGTAGATCGGGACAACATGCCGGCCGTCCCACACGGACACCTTCACGCCATCGCGCCAATCCGGGGCAAGACGCAGCACGGTATCACCGACGACGGAAGCAAGGCGGCAGTTCTGCGGCATGGTCAGCGTGAGCTTGGCCCATATCGGGGCGAGGGCCTTGTCGTAGGCCTCGTTGCCCGTGGTGCGCTCGACCTCTCTGTTGTACAGGCCCGTTGCGATGGCGTCCACGAGGAGTTGCGCCAATGGGATCGAGGTCCAGTTATCGCGCCGATCCCGCCAGGTATCCTCGGACATCGACTGCGGATGCACGGGCTCTAGCTCGTTCCGATAGTAGTCCATGCGCTTGTTCATTGCGGCGAGGTCGCGCTTGTCGCATTCGGCGAGGATGTCCTCCAGCTGCCGGGCGGAGATTTCGGGAACAAGGCTCTCGTAGATGCCGCTCATGTCTGCCAGCTCCTTCCCGGCTTGCGGGCGTATCTGTAGGTGCAGTAATAGCGTAGGGCGTCCATTGGGTGATCGTTGATGTTATCCTTCTCGGGCTCCTCCGACACGGGGCCGTCGCCCTCCGCGTAATGATAGTTTTCGCAGGCGGATACAGTGGCGGGGGCTTGCGGCCCGCAGAATCGGAGGCTTATTGCGTTATCGGTGTTTAGCAATCGGCTACGGACGCAGTTCACGCCTTCAACTATGCCCTGCGCGTTGGCCTTGAAATGCATCCCCCGCGCCTTCATCCAGCCGATGAACGATGTGCCTGTCTCCTGCGAGCGCGCCTTGCCCGCGATGTCGCAGATCAGGTATTCGTAGCCCTGTGCCGGGCGACGTTCATTCAACAGCCGGAGGACGTCGTCGAAAAGCAAGCCGGACTGCACCACCTCAGCGATGACGATATCCTCCCCCGTCTGCGGATGATGCGCGATCCAGAGGATGGCGGTAGGGTTCGCCAGCCCGGGGTCGACTGCCGCGCTGATCGTCCAGCCGGAGAGATCGGGTAGATCGTCGATGACATGCCGCGCCCGGTCGAATGTGCTGTAGACCTGCCCGGCGAAGCTGACGAACTGCGCCTCGTACTCCTGCCGCCACACGGTGGGATCGGTGGTGCGGCGGGCCTCCACGAAGAACTCCACGGGCAGGTGTGGGTTATCCATGCTCGGCGCCTGCACGCTGAAATATCGCTCGTCGCCCCCCGGCTGGCCGAACTCGAACAGCTTGTAAATCCAGTTATGCCCCTTCGGCGTCGTCGGGAAGATCGCGTCGCCGTCACGGTCAGCGAGGCCCGGCATGGTGTACTGCGACCATATCCGCTCCGGGAGTTGCGCCGCCTCTTCCATGATCACGAGGTCAAGGCCGTCGCTGCGTGGGCCTCCTCCGAGCAGGCTCTTGGGCCTATCCGCGGACTTCAACTCCAGCACTCCGCCCCACTTCGTCGTCACTGTCGGCATTCCCCACGGGCTCGTGCCGATTCGGGCAGATCCACCGAATACTCGCCCGATGATCGGCTCGAGCTTGAACCATGGCCGCGTCGCCAGATCATAGGATGGCGCGATGATCCAGATCCGCACGTCGGTCTCACACAGGGCATAGCTGGCGATGAATGCCGATATGTCACTCTTGCCCCATCTGCGGCCACAGATGGGTAGGATGCGCTTGACCCCACGTGCGTAGGCCGCGATGCAGTCGTGCTGCTTGCTGTGGGGTTCATATCCGATGCACCTCGCCCATTTTGCCAGGCTTTCAGGTGTCCGACGTATCATCGGCCGCCTCGTCATCGCGCGCGAAGAACCGATCCAGCGGGCTCCGCATGGTCACAGAGGAATCAATTACCTGCCGCTCGGAGAACTCCGTGGGGAACAGACGCGCGAGGAGCCATTCCGAATGACGAGCATCCTGCCGAGCGTGCTTGACGATGTTCTCCATGTGGAAAGCCTTGAACTTCGCGCGCGCGCGGGAGAGGTCGGCCAGAAAAGCCGCATCCTCGTGCTTCCATTCCTTGAAGGCCGAATAGCTGATTCCGGCATAATCCGCTGCCGACGTGTCGCACATTCCATACTGCTCGATCGCGGCCAGGATGTTGGCCCTGTTCTCTTCGGTGCGGATCGTCGGTCGGCGCTTGAGCTTCGGCCCCGGCGTTGAAACCGGGGCTTCGGCCTGCTTTCTCGTGCGCGCCTTAGCTGCCATGCTGCACTGCTCCGGTTAAGGCTCCTGCGGCTCATCGGGCGGCGGATCCTGTGGCTTGGGCGTCCCCTGCCCGGGATCGGGAATCTTCTTCTCCGGGTCTACGGGCTCTTCGGGATCGGGCATGGTCAGTCTCCCCTCTGTGACTGTGCGGCATCTCGCAGGAACTCGTTGATGCTCTGCACGGACTCGTTCATCTGGGTGAGCTGGGTCAGGATGCCCTCCTGCGTAGCGGCCATGCTGGCGTAGCACTGCTCGAGGGTGCGTATCCGGGTTTCGTGGTCGTCGATCTGGACGTGATCGACAATCTGCCGGTCCTGGGTGATGCGGGCGTCTAGTTTCAGCGTGCCCCATGCGACACCTGCACCGAACAGGAGAATGGCCAGCTTCATCGCGTTCTCCTGCCACCAGGCTTTCCGCGCGGCAGTCATTACACGCTTTCGGCTACGATAAGCCAGTTGACGCCGTTGCTCCAGTAGAGCCCGTACTTGCCCGGCGTGTACACCTGGGTCCCGTTGTCGCCGATGAGCTGCGATCCGTAGCCCGTGGCCGTCAGGGTGACGGTATCGGTAGCCATGTCAGTTCCCCTCTCCAGCGCCCTGATCGGCGCCGGTGATCGCCGGGCGTGAGTGCCCGGCAGACGTGCGGCCCGTGAAGCCTATGCCCACGGCCTTCTCGAAACTGCGTGTGCTGATCACGAGTACGGCCAACAGGAACCAGTACAGCTCCGACAGGTAGTCGCCTGCAACCAGCCATGTCGCCGTTGCGAGGATCCAGATTTTGTAGCTGACGATGATCGAGAGCGCCTTGAAGGCGGCGTCCCGCACCGTGCGGACGAACTCGATGCCCACGGCTAGTCCTTATGGCCCCAGCAGAGGATCACGAGACAGGCCGCCAGCAACAACAGGCAGAATGCACGCATGAGAAAACCCCCGGAGGTTGAGTCCGGGGGTAATCTACGGTCAGCCTATGATGTCATTGCGCATGTTCGGGCGGCGGATGGTGCAGGCTGCCCCATGCGTGGGTGATCGCCTTGTCCGTCAAGGCCGCGGTAGGGAACTGTTCCCGGATCGTGAGGATCGCGTCTCGAGCTGTCGGCGCTGTCTCTACGATATCCTCCATCGCCTCCGACCATGCAGGACGGTATCCAGTCCGGCGGCAGTGATCGAAGTGGGAGCGGATCGAGTCCAGCGAGCGCACCGGACCGTAGACAGCCGCGTATCCGATCCATGCCAGCCGAACGGAAGGCGCTGCCGTGATAATCGCGGATTCCTCGACCGTGAAAGAGCATGGATGCGCACGGCCGGTGCCGTCGCCCGGCTCCGTCCACGGATAGGGATGCCAAACCGCCGTCCCGCCACATGCTCGGCAGCGCGAACCATCCGCATCCGTGCCGGTGGTCAGACAGACCGGACAGGGGGCGGACCCGCAGGCGAGAGCGGCGGCTACGTCAAGCACCATGCTACACGGGCACCTTCACGACGTGGTATCCGAGGTGCCGCGCATGCTCCCGAGCGCGCTTCTGGGCCATGACTTCGGGCTCGGTCAGCGGCATGTAGAAGTCGGGCATCGGTGTGCCTTCCGCATCATCGAGATACCAGCCGAATTTCCGGCCGAGGTGTGGCTTGTCGATCCTGACCAGCCGGTAGGTCACGCCTCCGGGGGCCTCATATGCCTCTATTAGCGTCATGCCTCGCTCCACATCCGCGGCCCCTCTGGAGTCGCTATCAGGTGCCTGCCCGGCCCGAGCCAGATATCGTCCGATACCTGACCGGCGGCCACTGCCTCGGAATATAACTGCGTCCCGGGGAGTATGACTGTCACCCCGTGCGTGCCGGTATCATCCGCGTCAAGCCGGGCCATGAACGCGGCATGCTCCCGGCGATCTTCGGCCGTCTCTCCGGGATAGCCCGTCATCGTCAGCGCGACGAATCGCAGACCGGCATCCCAGCACGCCCGGCGGGCCGACAGCACCGCGTCGAGGTCTAGCCTCTTGCCGATCAGGTCAAGTACATGCCTGGAGCCCGATTCCAGCCCGACGGCGACCTGCCAGCAGCCCGAGGCAGTCATGTATTCCACAAGCTCCGGCGTGATCAGATCCGCCCGCGTAGTAGCCTGCCAGACGAATCCGAGGTCAGACAGCACGTCGCATATCTCCAGCGCGTTGGCAGCATCCGTCGCCCAACAGTCGTCGTCGATGCAGATGTGCCGGACCCCCATGTCGGCAAGGGGCTCGAGCGCGCGCCGCACCCATGCCGCGGAGTGACGACGCATCGGGCGTTTCCACGCGCGGCAGAACGCACATCGGCCGGGACAGCCCCGCGAGACGACGATGGAGATGCGCGGTGTCGTCTCCAGATCGACACCCTGGTATATGCCGCTGTCGCGCGGGGCATACTCCATGACGGGAACCTGCCCCCACGCAGGCACGGGCAGGGCGTCGAGGTCGGGCAGGTATTCGAGGCTGACCCGGGGCAGCGACTCGCCTGCAACTAGCCGCGCCCATGCACGTTCGCCGTCCCCCCGGATGACGTGATCGACGAAAGGATAGTGCTGCGCGACTTGCTCCGCGATGTTCCGGGCGCTGACATGCGGGCCGCCGAGAACCGTCCGGGCGCCTGCGGCCTTCGCTGCTTCAAGGACGGCGAGGGCTTCATGCCGCGTCGAAGTGAATGCCGTGACGCCGACGATGTCCGGCCGGTGGTCAGCGATTACATCCGCCTCCTCCTGGCCGCTCTGTGCGCAGTCTATGACGCGGGTGCCCGGTGCGGCAGCGGCCATCGAGAGTAGACCGAGGGGCGGCGGCGACCACTGCCAGAACCAGCGCATCGCCCTCGGCTGGACCAACAACGCCGTCATGTCAGCGGCAGCCCGGCGGCTGCTTGCCGCGCCCGGCGGCTGCTTGCCGCGCCCGGCGGCGCCATGTGTCGTAGGTATTCCGGCTGATCGGCACGAGCCCCTCCCTCTCGCACTGAGAAAGGTAATCCACAAACCGCTCTACGGCAAGGGCGATCCCGTATGAGGGGTTGAGTTGCACCTGTTTCACTACATGTCTCCTGCCTCGCCCGACTATCTTCGATGGAGCGGCGACGGGCTACCGCGCCTCACGGCTCACGTTATCCCGATACTCCAGCGGCAACACCTCTTGCGCCATTCGCGAGGCCGCAATCTCGCAATAGCGTTCTTCACGCTCGATCAGCGTACACTTGCGCCCGAGGTCTTTCGCGGCGCGTCCCGTCGTGCCGGAACCGGCGAACGGATCAAGAATCGTCTGCACGTCACCTGCAAGGCCGATGCACCAGATCATGAGCGCTAGTGGCTTCTGCGTAGGGTGTCCCGTGTCGTGCGTTCCAACCTTGCCGCGATATTCCTTGGCTGGCCTGTCGAAATTCGTCCATGCAAGCTCCATGCTTGCCATCGTCTGCACCACATTGGTCTTGCTCCACGACAGCCAGCACCGCGACGGCGGGAGCGAAAAGTAGTTTCCTCCCCAAACGATTGACGGAAGCCCCAGCGCAAGCAGGAACCCCAAGTCAGGCGCTTCCGTGTCCCATTCGCGCATCTTGTCGTACTTCGCGGAGAATCCCCAAGTTCCGCCCTTCATCCTGTCGCCAAGGCCATACGGCGGGTCGGTCAGCAGCAGGTCGAAGCGCCCGAGCTGCGGCACGATCTCGCGGCAGTCACCGTGGTAGATCGTCACCGCGTCATCTTGATAGTAAGGTTTCAGCATTTCGTAGTTCCAAAAGAATCACCGGATAACCAAGCCTTTGAGGCGACGGACTACCGCGCCTTGTCTCTCGTGTTGGGCTTCGGATATTCACGCGGCGCAAGCAACAGATTTCGCCTTGCCGTGTTTGTCAGTCCGCGCCAATATCGGAACTGCCGAAACTCGTGCTTGATTGCCCTGTCCATGTTCGCCTGCAAAAAAGCCGCACCCTTCCTCTTGTTTAGTTCTTCGCCACGCACAGTGGCGGCGATGTTGTGATACCATTCGCCGTCCAGTTCCCAAAAAATCGAGGTATGTTCGCCAAGAAACAGAAAAGAACACGCCTGATATACAACGCCAAGACACCCACACCTTTCATCAGCAAAAGATTGTAGCCACTGAACGGCAGGGCGTTGCTTCCGCAGGAGCTTCACAGAATAGGCAACGGCACGGCTTTCGCTGTTGCGTGGCGCATCGTCAGAAAGCCACATGCGGTTCAGTTCAAGCCATTCTCCTGGTTCTGTTCCCTTGACCACGCTGCCACCTGATGCCGGATTCATACCTGGCCCCCATTGCAGGCACCCGACCAACACATCGCCGATATAGACACCGTGATGGTGTTCAGACAGATTGTAAACCTTGCCCGAATAGTGGTTTTCTATAATCATTGCGTTGGCTTTGTCGCGTGGAATATCCCGGATGGAAAATTCTTCATCGCCATACGCCGTTGGCGTAGCGTGACCGAATAGGGTTTGCTGTTGTATCGTGTATTTTTTCATAGTTGTCCTTCCGTCGCTTCGGCGGCCACGGCCTGCCCTTGCAGTTCGGGCACTTCCGGCTGCGGCCACGGCCTGCCCTTGCAGTTCGGGCACTTCCGGCTGACGATCGCGTGTTGAACCGGGCTGTAATCGGGCACCTCACGTGCCCCGCCACAGACCGGGCAGGCCTTGTAGTCAGACATCCTCCGGCTCCCATTCGACCGAGCGCAGGATGTTCCGTGTCGTGAGGTTGCCCCGGACCAGGGCCGCGACGCGCTCCGGCGCCCAGTCGGCCCGGCGGGCCTCGTCGATCAGGTCCGACAGCGAGTGCAGAGCGGAGTATGCCCGGAGGGCTTCCCCGGCCGCATTCGCCCCTTCATCGAGGCGGCAGGAGTGGCGCAGGCCGCAGGTGGCGCAGCCGGCGGAGCGGCCGTCGCTGCAACGATCGCGCTCTGCTACGAGCGCGGCGAGAGATTCACGCGTCAGCATGTCGCTATCACCTCCTCGCATCCCACAGCCTCGCTGTAGAACGCGATGAAACGGGACTCGATCTGGTTGCACAGGCTCTCGGACGTTCCGGGAGTCACGGAGATGATCCAGCCGCCGACGTGTGCCGCCGTGGGCTTCCTGACCATGTACGGGGTCTGCCGCTGGAAGCATCCGACCTGATAGGTGGCGAGGTTGCGGATGGAAGGCATCAGCATCGACTTGTGCAGATGCCCGATTGCGACCATGTGGGGCTTGCTCCCGCCCTCCAGGTCACGGATTATGTTCTGCGCCCGGTAGCTGATCGCGTAGGGGGTGCCGCCGTCGGGGTGGACTAGGAGCACGCGCCACGGCCGGCCGTCTGCCGTGCGGAGTTCGACGCGGCCATAGTCTGCTCCGACGTGGATCCAGTCCGGGCGGCGGGCCTGAAGCTCCCGCCCGACGTTCATGCCGGCGGCCTTCTTGAACGAGGCGTCATGGTTGCCGGCGATGAAGTAGGTGGTGATCCCCTCATCCTTGCCCGGGGCGACCTCCGCGAACCAGTCGCTCTGTGCCTCCCAGCCGATCTTGTGCAGCTCGTACTCCTGGCCCTTGTAGATGCGGTGCCCGTCCAGCACGTCCCCGGCATGGAGGATGATGCGGATCCCGGCATCGGCGCAGGTCCGGTAGAAGGCGCGGAGCTGGTCCGTCGCCTCGTACAGGCTGCCGAGGTGTGTGTCCCCGATCAGGCCGAACCGGAGGCTGTTGCTGTCAGTCGGCACTTCGATGTCCACCGCCCGGGACTGCCGGGCGATCATGTCCAGGGTCGCCTCGAGCTCCGCGACGCGCGGCCGCTCGTACTCCGCATGGGCTCCGCGGAGTGCGGCCTCGGTGATCGGCTGGCCCGTCATCGGAGTATCGCCTCCTGCTTCATGGCCGCGATGTGGTCTGGGTGCCCGAGGTAGTGGACCCCGTTCGCTACGGCCTGCCCGCGATAGGCGGCATACCGGGCGTCGCCGAACACCTGCCGGGCGGCGGCCTTCGGGACACCCGCAGCCACGGCAGCATCGTCCAGCCGGTAGAACTCGCCGGGCTTGATCGCCTCCAGGAACCGCCGGGCCTTGAAGTGCACGTCGATCTCCGACCGAAGCATGTCCTCGCTGATCGCGCCTGGAGCTGGTGAGGGGGCGGGAGTGGGAGCGCCTACCGGGATCTTCCCCGCCGCCTCCAGATCGCGGATGCGGGATGATGCGTAGTGCCGCGTCGTGCCTGTCGCATCTACGCAGGCGTCGATTCGCGCCTGCCTGTCCCGCGGCATGTTGCCCCACCTGTGGTAGTTGGCGCGAACCCAGTCCCCGACGGTGTCAATTCGACTGTCGCCCACGATATCATCCCCTTCCGAGTGTTGCCACTAGTATGACCAGCAGCCAGAACAAGATACTGATCCCGGCGCATGCCAGGCAACCCGCCCGGCGCTCGGTCCAGTAGCAGCGGGTCACGAACGCGCCTCCGTGATGAACCCGTGCCGCGCGTTGTCGATGTCCAGCGGTTTGCCAGACTCCGGGTGCCGGAGCAAATCGCAGTCGTGCAGCACGTCCACGACCTGCGACAACGACCGGCAGACGGCGGTGGTCCAGCCCTCCGCCTCCAGCCGCTCCAGCCATGCCCGCTGTTCCGGCGTCGGGTAGTTCCCCGGCGCCTTCAGCTCGATAGCCAGGCCGTGCCGATTCGGCGGTAGGACGATATTATGCGATCCATCCGCCGGGCCGACACGATGCGCCCGGCAGATCAGCACGTCGGGAATCCCCGCCTTGACGCCCTGGCGCTTCAGCCGCGCACCCAGCGCGGGCGAGCAGTGGCGCTCGTTGGGTACGTGGAGCCACGGCAGCCGCAGGGCGTCGAGCAGCGCCGCGACCTCCACCTGGATGGCGTACTCTACGCGGGTCATGCCTCGATCACCTCCACGGCTGCGATGTCCTGCTCCCGCCGAAGCGTCGCAGCGTAGCGGGTCGCGTGCTTCTCGCAGTAGGTCCGATAGTCGCGCGACCAGTGCGGGTCTGACGCCCATCTTACCTGACGCGGAATCGGGCGGCGCCGTGGCACGGCTCCTTCCCGGAGCCGATGGGCGGGTACTGGCAATGGTTCATCGCAACCTCCACGCGCGGCAGGTGACTACCCCCGCACTGATTCCGCCGAGGCGCTTCATCGCCCCGGCGCTGATATCGAGTTGCCGCGTCGGATGCGGCTGGAGCGGCCACACGGCCGCCCCGATGGAGTCGACCGCATACGGCCCGCGGTCGTTGATCGTCACGGCAACCGCCCGGCCGTCGCGCTCGAGGAGCAACACCGAACCGAACGGCAGCGACGGAGAGGCCGCCGTCATCGCGTGCTGGTCGAAGACCGCCCCTGATGCCGTCTGCCGGCCGTGAAAGCCGGGGCCGTAGTACGAGACCGTCAGCGTAGTAGGCTGCGGCAGGAGCAGCGCCGCGGCGAGGAGGGCGGGGGTCATCGCATGGCCTCCGCCGGCGCCGGGTAGCAGTCAGCGATACGACTCGCCTCCAGTTCGGCGAGGAACATGCGGGCGGCCTCACAATCGGGGCAATGGCATGGATCAGGGATAAGCCCCTGCATCAGCTCCACCGCCCGGACCAGCTGCGCGGCGAGCTCAGGGGCGGCAGCGATGAGGGCTGCGTTGGCGCCCTGATAGGGATGCCCCTCGGGAGCCCAAATCCCACAGATCACCCCCTCATCGGGCGCCTCCACGAACTCGTGTGGCGAGTAAACGGCTGGGTATCCGTGTCGGTTCAGGGTCCACGGCCCCGGCGTCGCCTTCTCCAGCATCCCCCGTATCTCCTCCAGCGTCATCGCTCCCCCTTCCTCGCCTCGGAGCACGTCCGAGGCTCCACCGTGCAGACTCGCCGCGCCGGTCACTCTGCACAGCGCGGGTTCGAGGCACAGAACAGCCCGCCCCGTCCTTGCGCCAGTTTTACATATTGCGGGTTCAGCTCAATCAGTATTGCCTTGCGCCCCTCGGACGCGGCCACCTCGCCAGTCGTGCCGCTTCCTCCGAACGGGTCCAGCACCGTGCCGCCAGCGGGACACCCGGCACGGATGCAAGGCTGGATCAGGTCGGGCGGGAAGGTGGCAAAATGTGCCTCGCGGTAGGGCTTCGTCGTAACGGTCCAGACGGAGCGCTTGTTGCGGCGGGCATCGGGACCAGGTATCGGATAGACGTTGCCACTCTTGGTCGCATGCTTCGGGTCGTCGCTGTCACCGTACTTCTGCCCACCAAAGCGCGGGCCAACAGCCTTCATGGCGCCGTTCGTCTTGCCGGGCACTCGCCAGGATCCTTCTTGCTGTGCCAGTGTCGGCTGCGACAACCGCTCAACCGTCGAAACCGCAACAGGCTCCGCTATCGCCTCCGCGTCGTAGTAGTAGCGCGGCGACTTCGCCAGCAGGAAAATGTACTCATGCGCCTTCGTCGGCCTGTCCGTCACGCTCTCCGGCATGGGGTTCGGCTTTGAATTGTGTGTCAGGATGCCTGACGCCAGCGCGAACAGGTGAGGCTCATCCTCAACGCCGAGGTCGTAGACCACGCGGCTCCGCGCCTTGCCGATGCTGACGATCTCTTCCGTGTGCTTCTGGTTCCAATGTCCGCTGCGCTCGAACCGCAGTTCCCCGCGGTAGATCGGGAACCGCTTTCCGGCGAGGGTGGCGTGCGACTGGTTCAGGACGAGGTGTGCGTCGAGACGAGCCGCCAGCGTTCGCATGTCGGCCGCGAGTGCATCGTTCCGAGTGAACCCGAGCCGCCACCGAGCGTTCTTCGGATCGTAATGGCCGTCACCGGAGAGATACCCCTGCAGCAGCGCGTGCAGGAAATGGTTGCTGTACTGCCAGCACCGTGGGTTGAGGTGCTTCGTCTTGGCGTTCGTCCCGCTAACGAGCATGTCCACCAGTGCGTGCAACATCTTTCCATAAACCCGGATGTCCATTCTGTTACCGTCAATGGTGCGCGTAGCGCTCCCGCCATACGCGGCGGCGATTGCCTTCACCCGCTCCCATCGCTCGGATTCCTTGACATGTCCGGCGATCTGCAACGTATGACCGGAACGCGACCCTTCGGCCAGGTAGAGGCCAGCGAACCACGCCGCATCATCGGTCATGTGGTGGCTGTCGAGTGGCGCGGATGGCGGCGGAAGCGTCGTGCGAATCAGACGGTCGCCCGGTCTCAGTTCATCCGCCGTCAATAGGCCGCGTTCGGTCGGGAACTTGTGCGTAGGTGTACACGCGATCTTCTCGCCGCTCCGCAGGGTCATCTCCAGTTCGTCCGCATTTCGTGACGACTGCGACATGCCGAGCAGCTGTGTCCACTTTTCGCCGTTCCACAGTTGCACCGTGGCCGGGTCGAGCCGGGCAATGTCCTTGATCGTGGTCGGCATCTCGCCCTTCCGCGTTCGGGCATAGACGCGGGTCCCACCAGACAGGCACCAAATGATGTCTTGCCGAAGATACCAGCCGTCCGCCTGCAATGCGAATGCCACGCGCCACGGAATGCCGATAAGGTCTTTCTCTTTCAACCCCTCCGGGGGGCGATTGTTGCCGTCGCGGAATAGCAGGTGCGACTTCCCGGTTCGACCCGTTCTAAACGATCCGTCCGTGATCTTGTTGCGGTCGTTGCCGGCCTGTCTCGCGTAACTGTCCCCGAGATTGAGCCACAGGGTGCCGTCGTCTCGGAGCACGCGCCGCACCTCGCGGAACACGGCCACCAGTTCGGCAACATAGGCGTCCGGCGTGGACTCTAGGCCGATCTGCCCAGCGCACCCGTAGTCCCGCAGGCCGAAGTACGGCGGCGATGTCACGCAACAATGCACGGAGCAATCCGGCAGGGTTTTCAGGACTTCGCGGCAGTCGCCTTGGAGAATCTGGATCATTCGGGCCTCGAACAACGGGTTGCACCACCTACGCCCGCCGAAGCGTCGGGCGAGGGGTGAACCCCAGGTTATGCGCTAAACTTAAGCGCGTCTTCCAGCAACCGCTTTCCGTCATTATCATTCGGGAGTAGAATCAAACTTGCGATCACGGCGGCCTTTAATTCTTCCAACTCGCGAACGATGTCTTTCACATCGTCCCAATAACAAAGTTTCCCGTCTTCGTCAAACTCGGTTCTCCCGGCAGCATATGGCGGCGTCTCTATCGTGTATCGCGGTATTTTGGGATACAGCACCCAATTCCCTTTCTGGGCCGCTGCATAGCTGTACTCGTCCTCGCTGACTACTTCACCGGTCAACGTGTTTTGATAATGTCTCATGTGTAACCTCCACCAGCTTCGCCTGCTCCTTGCACATGAGCATGGTCGTCTGGACTTTGTCCTTGTCTTCCCAATCCCGGATCTCGATCAGGCCAAGCCCCTCGCGGTCTTGCCCGACTTCCATGCGTTCCCCGTCGCAGCCCCAGATTTCGTACACTTTCTCGACCGTGTAGGCGTTCATGCTAAACTCCCCCATTGTTGTGCCATTGACTCGGCAACCCCTTGATATGTGCGACTGCGCTCTTTCCAGCGGTCAGGGCCGGGAGCCATTCGATGTACGCGCGCTTCTCTTCCCTCGACCACATTCGTCGGCACCAACTTCGGCAAGCCTTTCAGCCACAGGCATGTCGCTTTGGTTTCCCCATGCCCGAACATCCACGGTTGGATGATCTGGTCGGGCTTTCTGATTCGCGTTGAGATTACGCTGATCGGATTCTCCAGTGCGATTCTCGGAATCGGAGCATCGAGCAGTGTCTGGACAAAGATCAGGGCTTCGGCCTGCTCCCTGACCTTGTCCTTGAACCACCGACTTCCGCTCACGGCCAAGTGAGTGCAGGGAGGATGGGCGATCATCATGTCCCAACCCATGTGCAACAACTCGGTGACATCGCCTTGATGGTGAGGACCATCAACTTCGGTGGGAAGGAAATCGCAACTCATTGCATCATGTCCAAGAGCACGAAAAGCGTCACGCACTCTGCCGCTGTACTCACAGGCAACAAGGACCCTCATGCCAAACTCCTCACGATTCTGTCAACTTCAGCGTGCATGTCGGATACAGAACCTAGGTTGTCGATGGTGTAGTTGACCGGGAGCGTGATGCCGGCCTCGCTATTGTGCTGACCCGCAACCCCTTCCAGCGGTGCGCCCCCGCGTGCGGCAGCCTCAGATATCGCCCACTCCTGTATGATGCGGGCGTTCTCCGCCTCCAGCTCCGCAACGCGGGCGCGGAGGGCGTCACGCTCGTCCATCAGGCCCAGTATCATCCGCGCCTCTTTGCCCGGATCGACGTCGACCGTGTAGCAGGCCCGGTTCGTAGCTGGACGCAGGATGCAATCCCCGCAATCCTCCGGCGTGCAGTCTCGTACTGCCTCGTAATACTCCCGCGTCAGGTCCATCATCTTCCTCTCTCCCGCCGGGCATCCATTCCGGCGTCGGCCTGCTCGTCCTCCCGGCGCTGCCGCCGCTCTTCTGCCTCCCGGCAGCCGTCGCAGCCATCGCATCCGGATGGGTGCTCTACGATTCGGCCGATCAACGGACAGCGCTTCATGATCTCCCCCTCTCTGGCCGGCGGTCCCGGCCGGTCATGCGGACTATCCGCCCGCCCTCCGACAGCCTCGAAAGCATCTGATCCCCGTACCGCTGCGTCCACTCCTCGGGCGTGAGGTTCGTGCTGATCCCGACTCCGCGCTTCTCCCGATATCGGTAGTCCAGTATCCTCTGCAACCCCTCCCATGCGTAGTCTGTGCAGGTCTCCGCGCCGTAGTCGTCTAGGAGGAGGAGGCCCGCCCGGCGGCAGGACGGCTCGGGATCATCGCACCGCCCGCCCGCGCATCCCCGCAGGGCACCGACCAGCTCCAGCACAGGCCAGAACGCGGAAGTGCGGGCGGGGATACCATCAATCCAGTATCGATGTCCACGCTCGTCCGGCTCGCTGGCATGCCCGGCGACGGCCGGCCGTTCGTAGTCACGGCCGGCAGCTATGAGAAGATGAGTCTTCCCCCGGCCCGCCCCGCCGAAGAGCAACAGCATCTCCAGCGATCCGTCGGCCAGCGCCCGGGCGGCCTCCAGGGCCAGCGGGTTGTCGGCCGCGTCGAAGCTGTCCAACGTGCAGTGCTTGTATCGTGCGCCGATCCGCTCCATGCTATCCCTCCACGATCTTCAGCACGCCTTCGAGGGTGCTGCCGGGGCCGTCGGTAGTGACCGCCTGGGAGGCGCGGCGGGGCTGGTAGCGGGAAACAGATATCCCGCCCTCCGACTGCCGCGACTGCCAAGTACGGCATGCCGCCCTCCAGTCGCGCATGGGTGTCCGCCCAACCTTCCAGCCGTTCGACTCGTAGTAGGCCATGAAGGCGTCGGCGTTGAAGCTGTAGCCCTTCTCCGCGATGTATACCCGGACTTCATCGAGGGTCGGCGGGACGAACCGCGGAGCGGGAGTCTTGCGCACTGGCTTCTCGGCCTTCTCTTCCGGTATGGTCCGGTCAGTTCCGGTCCGGTCAGTTCCGGTCAGTGGATAGGCACCCTGTAGGGACCCTATAGGGTCCCTATGGGCACCCTTGTATCGTGCGTCAGCCCCCCTCTTCCCGTCAGCTTGCCGGGCTGCGATGTAAGCGATAGCCTCTGCATGGATAGCCTCCAGGGGGGGCACATGGATAGTCGGCGGTTGGCCCTTCCGGTTCGTGATCGTGATCCGTTCCCGCTTCACGAGCTCGTCCAGAAGGACCTGCAATCCGTCAGGCGTCAGTCCCATGCTGACGGCCAACACGTCCAGGTCCTCGCAAACCTTGCCTCCATCCTCCCATGCCATCGCCATGATGTCGATCAGGACACCACGGGCGGCCGGCGAACAGACGCGGAGCCGGCGGGAGGTAAGCCATTGCGAAGGGTAGAAGGGGAAATACTGCTTCACGGCGTCACGCGGTAGCTTACTCATCGGACCCTCCACGCCTTGCCGTGTCTGCATCCGCGGCGTGGCAGAATAGAAACCGCCGACCCTGCGGTGGTGAAGGCACCAACAAGGCCGGCGGCGCGGACGAACGATCTGATATGAACACCTTCACTGTTCATGCCCTGATCTTACTCGATCCCCGGCCCGGTGTCAAGGGGTGCCGCGATCTTGCAGTGCGGGCACGATACCCGGCTGCCGCGGACGAGGTAGCCGTACTGCGCCGGGCACAGATGCGCCGGCGGGAGTGGGGGCCGCTCCGTCCGCGGGATGTAGCCGTGCGCCTCCGCCCAGTCCTGGC
>Ga0302237_1001573_pt1 | contig 15841 bp, 7 predicted proteins | sample AAG_UR_Ala_MG_FD_193530 | JGI IMG/M metagenome (GOLD analysis project Ga0302237, IMG submission 193530) | Enriched activated sludge microbial communities from anaerobic digester in WTTP, New Holstein, Wisconsin, United States - AAG_UR_Ala | ecosystem: Engineered > Bioreactor > Anaerobic >... | reverse complement strand
GGCCAACGTCGGCGAAATGGCCGGCGAAGCTCAGGAGATGGCTGCCGAAGCGGCTCCGCAAGCCGCTCAGACCCTCGAACAAGCTGGCCAACAATCCGCTGCCGCCGAAAAAGCGATCGAAGCCGGCAACGCGGAAACAACCGCCCAAGCGCAGAAGGCCACGGGCGAGGCTTTGGCCCAGGCTGCCGAGCAGTTGGGACAGGCGATGGAAGCGCTGGGCAAAGAGCAAGCCGGAGCGCTCGCTCAGGAAGCTCAACGGGCGGGCGACCTGGCGGATCAAGCTGCCGACGTGAGCCCAGACGCGGCCGCCGCGCTGCAGACTGCCAAGAAAACGGCTCAAGAAGGCGCGCAGCAGGGCGCTGAAAAGCCGGCCAAAGCCGTCGCCGCGCAGGACAAGGTCGAACGCGCGATGGAACGCGCCGCCGCGAGTCTGGCCGCCCGCGAACAGCAGATCCAGCGCGACCGCGACATCGCCGCCGCGATGGCCCAATTGGCCAAGGAACAACAGGCGGCCCGCGAGCAAATCGAAAAGGCCGCCGAGACGCTGGAGCAGCTGGCGCAAGCTGACGAGGCGGGGCAGCCCGAACCGGCCGAGAGCGATCAGGGTCAGCCAGAGTCGGCAGAGGGCGCTGGGGCGCCAGAGGGACAAACGGAGCCGGCGACTCCGCCGTCGCCCGAAGCCGTCTCCGCCGCGCAAGCCTTGGCGGAGGCCACCGAACAATTCGCCCAGGCCCAGCGGGCCACCGGCCAAGGCGCTGTCGAGATCTCCGGCCAGGAAGAAGTCGCCAACCAGCCCCTCCGCGAGGGGCTCGAGGCCGCGTCCGAATTGCGGCTGGGCCTGCCTCCCGAACCCGCTCCCGAGATGGCAGCTGAACAGCCGCCCGCGGGCGGCGAACCGATGGCCGACGCCGGCCAACCAGCCGGTGAACCGCCCATGGGCGAGACGCCGGTCGCCGGTCAAGAACCGCCCGGCGATGCGGGCCAGCCGTCCGGCCAAGGCGAGCCGGCGTCTGCCGGCCAGCCCCCGGGCTCGCCGGATCCCGGTGACTCGCCGCCGCCGCCCGCCGGTCAGGGCGGCGTGCCGGCCGCGCCGGCGCCGACGGATTTGGGAACCGGCTTTGTGCCCGCCTCGCCCGAAGTCACCGCGGCCCAGATCGCAGGTCCGGCGGCGATGGAGCAAGCGGCGCAGACGCTGGCCCAAGCCGAAGCAATGGGCTCGCCTGCCAACTCGATGCCGGACGAGGGCCAGCCGCAGACGGCTCAGGGACAAGCCGAGCCCCAAGAACAAGGCCAGCAACTGGGACAGATGGATCAACCGATGCCCGGCCAGACCAACCCCATGCCGTTGGGCGGCGGCGTCGCACAGTCCGGGGAAGAGACGGACAACCAAAAACCACCGCCTTCGGCCTTGACGTTACAGAGCGAGCGGGAAGGCGACAGCCGGGCAGAGGACAGCCAGGAGGACGCGGATGTGAGACTCCGCAAGGTCGAGAAGGAAGCCTGGTTCGCCAAGCTGCCGCCGGACCTCCGCAAAGCCATCCAGGCCCGCGCCCGCCGCCCCGCGCCGCGCGGATACGAAGAACGCTTGCGCAGGTATTTTGAGAGTTTGGATTGATCTGCTCGGCGCAGGTCTCCCGACCTCGCCGAAACCGCCGGCCGCAGGTCTCCCCAACGCGTTGGGGAGACCTGCGGTCGGAACCCGTGCGGGGCCGGGAGACCCGCGCACAACAAGGACCCGCGCACAACAGAGACCCGCGCACAACAAGAGTTCCCCCCACCCTTCCGCGCTCCGGCGCACCACCTACGATTTCCTTGGAGACGACCACCGATGACCGAACCGACCTTGACCCAAGACGACATTGCCGCCGTGAAACGCTGCCAGGACGGATACGAGCGCATCCGCCAGGAACTGTCCAAAGTGATCGTGGGGCAGGACGAGGTGATCGAGCAAGTGCTGATCACCATGTTCTCGCGGGGCCACGCGCTGCTGGAAGGCGTCCCGGGCTTGGCCAAAACGTTGATGATCAGTTCGATCGCCGAGTCGCTGCACCTGACGTTCAAGCGGATTCAGTTCACACCGGACTTGATGCCCAGCGACATCACCGGCGCCGAGGTCATTCAGGAGGTCCCGGAGACGCGTCAGCGCGAACACCGCTTCCTGGCCGGACCGATCTTCGCCAACTTGATCCTGGCAGATGAAATCAACCGTACGCCGCCCAAGACGCAAGCGGCCATGTTGGAGGCCATGCAGGAGCGGCATGTCAGCGCCGGCGGCAAGACGCACCACCTGCCCGCGCCGTTCTTCGTGCTGGCCACGCAAAACCCCCTGGAACAGGAAGGCACCTATCCGCTGCCCGAAGCCCAACTGGACCGCTTCCTGCTGTACATCAAGGTCAACTATCCCAGCGGCCTGGAGGAATGGGAAATCGCCCGCCGCGTCACGTCCGCTTCGCTGGGCAAGATCGAAGCCTGCATGTCGGGCGAAGAGATCATTGAGTTGCAGAGACTGGTCACCCGCGTGCCGGTTAGCGACCAGGTGCTGGGTTATGCCTGGGCCCTGGTCCGGGCGTCGCGTCCCGGCGCCAAAGAAGCTCCGGACTTCGTCAACCGCTGGGTCAACTGGGGCGCCGGCCCGCGCGGCGTACTGACGCTGGTCATTTGCGCCAAGGCCCGCGCGATCATGTACGGCCGCTATCACGCGACTACCGAAGACATCCAGAAACTGGCCAAACCCGCGCTCCGCCACCGCATCGCCGGCAACTACGCGGCCCAGGCCAACAACGTCAACAGCGAACGGATGATCGAAATGCTGATGGAAGCCGTCCCCGCCGACCGGCATTACGAAAAGCCCGCCGCGTAAGCCGACTGTCTCGGTGTCACAATCAAGCGGCGACTTGCAGTTGGTGTTTAGCCATACCCCGCAATCAAGGAATCGCCATACCTCCGACACAAGAGCAGCCCGGCTTCGTGCACGTGCCGGGCTCTTGGCGCGCGAAAGCTCCTCAGCGAGGTGCTTCGTCCGACACGATCCTCACTCACGGCGTCACGTTCATCAGCGCGAACGGCTCAAACAGTCCGTACCCCAGCGTGTGGTAGGCGCTGCCGGGCGGCGGGCCGTGTTCGGGGCCCTGCTGGAACATGCCGGGCCACGCGCTGCCCGCAATGGCTCCGGCGTGGTGTGGGCCGAGCGTGTTCTTCAGCGTGCCGATCACAACGACTTCGACGACGTTCGCCCCGCTGCGCACGGCTTCGGTCACGTCGACCTCCCAGGGCTGCGAAACGAGATGCCCGCACAGCTTGCCGTTGACGATCACCTTGGCCACGCTGCCGTACCAGCGCGGGACGCAGACCTTGTACTGCCCCGCGACTTTGTCGACGGAAAACGTCTGCCGGTAAGCGACGCCGGCCGCGTAGAACGGCATCCCCTGCTGGTTCCAGCCGATGGCGGCTTCACCCAGTCCGCTGCCGTCGATCAGGTGGATCGCTCGGCGGTCAAAGCCCCCGGCCGACACCAGTTCGCTGGAGACCGTGTGGATCGTCACCCCTTCCACCGGCGTGATCTTTCCGTCCGGGTTCGCCGCGTGGAACCGAACTTCACCCAGGCCGACAAAAGCATTGCCTTTGCTGCCATCGGTTGTCGGAAACACCACGCCCTCGTGGTTCGACAAGATCGTGAACTTGACGTAACGAACCGTCCGGCTCGGCATGGGCAGCTTCTGGGCAAAAGCCGTCTTGGCCCCGATCGGTCCGCCGGGGCCGCGTGCCAGCTCGACCGTCCCCAGCTTGGCCGAGTTACCGCCCGCAAAATCGGGCGTCGCGGCGCCGTGAATCTCCATCCGTTTCGCGCCCCGGCCCGGAAACGCGGCCTCGTTGTAGTTCCAGACTTGGATCGCGGCCAAGTCGACCGGCCGTCCGAGATCGAAAGTCACCGCCGGCGCCCCGTCGTTGCCTTCCTTGGCCGCCGGGTCGCGCTGGAACCCGATTCCCGAACTCAGCCACGCGACGCCTTCGATGTCGGTGCCGTGAGCCAGGCCCTTGGCCAGCGACGGAGCCTGCGGCGGCGCGATCACGAAGCCCGCGGACGTGGGACGCAGTGAGAAGTCCCCCAGAACGAAGGCCGCGGCAATTTCGTGATACATCGTGAACGGCCGGGCCTTGAGTGTCACCGCGTTCTCGCCCTGTTGGGCCGGCGCCGTGATGTCGATCTTGCCGAACGCCTTGTCCAGCCACCATGCGTCCTTGGCGGCGGTGACCGGAGTGCCGTTGCAGGTGATCGCATACAAGTCGGGCCGTTCGATGACAATCCACAGCGGTTGCGGCGCCGGGCCTTCGATCGTAAAGCGGTACGTGACCTCGAAACCGCTGTCCGGCGGGAACGTCTTGGAGATCAACTCATCCTTGTATTGCACGGCGCTGTTCCACGGGTTGCGCGGCAAGCCATTTTTCTGCCATGCCAATTGGTTGGCGCGGTAGTAGTACAGGTTCTGTTGGGTCTCGCCGCCGGCCGTGATGTCGACGTAATCCACCGCCAGCACATTCGGCTCGACCCGGCGGATCTGCAGCGGTCCGCCCGGCGCGATCGCGTTCGCGTTCGGCGCTGGTCTCCCGACCTCGCCGAAACCGCCCACCGCAGGTCTCCCGGACTCGTGGGGCCCATCCGCTACGGCCGCTGCTTGATACCTATCGGTCCTGCCCGGCGCGGGGTCGGGAGACCTGCCGGCAACACGGGGAGACCCGTACGCAGCGCCGGGCTCCCTGCCCAGAAACAGCAGCACGCTGCCGCAGGGAGGCAGATCGAAATCGACTTTCGCCGCCCCGTTTTCCATCGCGAACGGATAGTCGCTGGCCGTCCCCGTGAACAAGTCCCACTCCTGAACCCCGCTGGCCTGCGCCTCGACATAGCCGCGGGACGGCTCTTCGATGCTGGTGTTCACCAGCAGCAACAGGTCGCCGTCGGCCAGTTGCCGGCGGTGATGGAAGAGAAGGCCCTTGTCCGCCGCAGCCCGCCGGACGGCGCAGCGGTCCAGTCCCAGCACCGGGACGAGCATTTCGGTGGCGCGAGCCGGATCGACTTGTTGCCAACCGGGGCTGGCGGCCAGTTGTGCGCCTCGGCCCGACGGCCGGCCGTCCACCAGCGCCGGCGGGGGGCCGCAGGACAGGATCTGCAGTCCGCTGAGCGCCGCCTCCTCCAACAGCTTCATCGTCTCGCTACGGAGTGTCTCGGTCAGCGGCGGTAGAACCACGGTCGTGTACTCTCGCTGGCCGACGGCAAATCGGAAAGGTTCACCGACCTGCCGGCCGCCGGGCCTCCCCTCGCCGCGTGAAACGGCCCCGTGCCGCGCGATCACGTCCTCGCAGCCGATGTCGTATTCGACCTGCGCCCGCTCGAATCCCATCAGCAAATCAAAGAACGTTTTGCCGATCTCGCCCAACTGGCCGGCTTGGCTGGCATCGAACTGGTACATCCACGCGGTCGTCGTTGGCTCGATCACCAGCACGCGGTTCCGCTGCTCGCCCTGCGACATCGCGGCGGAAAGCCGCTTGGTGTATTGGGCCATCACGTGATACGAATCCCACCACGGCTCGTGGTAAGAAAACGACTGCGGGTGGTCGGCCTTGCGGGCGCCGCGGAGCGTGATGTAGGACAGGTGCTCGTCGAACAAGTTCACGCCCAGCACGCCCAGCCAGTCGGCGATCCGCTTCATGTCCTCAAACCGCAGGTCCCAGCCGCCAGCCCCGTAGACTTCGCACAGATAACGCTCGCGGCCCAACTGGTTGCACAGGCTCTGCACTTCCCGCACGAACCGCACGTTGCCGAACTGGGCGTGCGTGTCCTCGCGGTACTGATTCATCAAGCAATCGACCGCCGGGATGTGCTGCCAGGCGCTCATCGCCATGTTGTCGGTCACGCCCAGGCAATTGGGCCATTCATGGTCCCAGTAGTGGCCGGTGAAGGCGATGCCGTTCTTGTCGCACCAGTTGTAGTAGGGCTTGGCCCAGTGCTCGATGAACTGTTCCAGAACCACCTGGAAATAGTCGTGCCGGACTTGCTTCCAGTTGCCGGCCGGCCGAGCGAGACTCGGCAGATGATCCAGCAGGCTGTAGCCCCAGCGTTTCTGGAATGCGGCGGGCAGGTGGTCGGTCCACGGCAAGCCGCCGGCAGGCCGCACGTTGGGCTCGTCGGTGAACGAGCCCAAGACCCGCTTGCCGAATTGATCGCCGATGTGTTTCTGATATGGGTCCAGCGTCACTTCCAGGAACTTCTCCGTGACGCCGGGGTACATCAGATCGACGTACCAGCGGTCGCCGTGCCAGGGCGAGTCCTTGGCCCGCGCGACCGACGCCACCACATACGGCCCCTCGGGCGGCAGTTCTCCGCCGCGCAGCTTTTCGGTGAGGTTCTCGAAGACATCCGCGGTCCGGCGGTACACCGCGACGGTGTCGGGACCGATCTGCGGAGGCTGTTTCTCGTCGCGGAAGACCAGGCCGCGGCCGCGCGATTCGGGCATCCGTTCAGGCACGTGCCCACCGGCGAAGCCGGACGGATACGAGTTCTCGTCGTAGATCCACACGTTCATATCGAGTTTCTCGGCCTCGTCCAACGCGACGCGCCAAAGGCGGAACCACTCGTCGCTCAGATAGGGCGTCATCAGTCCGGGCCGCGGGTGGACGAAGACCTGCCTGACGTGCTGGCCGGCCAGATCGCGCATCGTGCCCCGGATCTGCTCGTCGGTCAGCCTGTCGTTCCAGACCCACAGCGGCGCCGTGGCGTATTGGCGGGGCGGATCGGCAAAGATCTGCCGGGCCGCAGCCGAGTCGATCCTCTTCGTCTCGGCTACGTCGGCCGCGAACGATACAACGGTGATCAGGCAGAGACAGGTCCACGAGACAGTTATGCATTTCATGTGCGTGGTTCCCAAGGTGGAGTGTGAGGTCTACGTATTCATCAGCATCTTCATCAGGTTGGGCAGGCCGGCGCCCTGATGGTAGCGGTCGCGGCCGAGGTCGTTGCAGTTGTCGAGGAGGATTTTCTTGACATCGTCGGGGCGGTCGCAGTACTCGCGGCGGACTGACAGGAACGCGGCCAGCAGGCCGGAAACGTGCGGGCACGCCATGCTGGTGCCGCTCTCGGTCCGAAACAACTGTTCGAATGACAGCGATTGACCGTCGCTTCCTGGAGAGGCCGGAAAGCCCGCACTGCACGACAGAATCCGTTCCCCCGGAGCGACCACGTCCGGCTTGGGCCGGCCGTCCGCCGTGGGGCCTCGGGACGAGAACCACGACACGCCGTACAAGCGAGGCTTGTCGGTGTGAACCGCGCCCACGGCGACACAGTCCTGCAGGTTCGCGGGGTCGCCGATGGAAAGCTGGGTGTTCAGATCAAAACCGCCCTCGTCTGTCTGAACCTGGATCTGGCCCTCATTTCCGGCCGCAACGCAGACCAGGATCCCCTGCCGCCACAGGTCGCGAAGTTCCTTGCAGATCGGCGAGAAACCGCAGCCGTAGACGGACGCATCAAACGGGCCGCCCAGGCTGAGGTTGACGCCGTGGATCTTCAGGCCGGAAGCGACCGACTGGTTTTGATAGAAGATGTGGTCGATGGCCTTGATGATCCACGCATCGTTCCCGAACCCATCGTCATCCAGCACTTTGTACACGATCAGCTTCGCGTGCGGGGCAAGGCCCTGGATCTGCCGGCGGTCGTCCGAATACTCGCCGGCGATAATGCCGCACACGTGCGTGCCGTGACCGTCGCGGTCACCGTCGCAGGGATTGACCTTCGGCTTGTTGCCCCACCGATAGAGCTGCACCGGCTGGTCCGAACGCTGCGTGCAGTCCCACACTTCGACGATGGTGCGATGAGTGACAAAGTGCGGATGATCCCAGCGAACTCCCGTATCGAGGACCGCCCAGGTGATGCCTTGGCCGGCGGCTGCGTAGCCGGCTCGTCCGGCATCGACTTTCAGCGGGGCGTGCGATCGCAGCAGCAGCTTTCGTTTGCTGGAATTCCTCCAGACCGCGTAGATATTCAGGTCCCGATGCGTTTCCGCCATCGTGTTGATCTCGTCCGGCGTCAGTCGTGCGGAGACATACTTCCGCAGGGCAACGGCGTCAACCTCCTTCCGCAGCGCCGCCTTGTCCGCCTCCGGCGCGTCCTCCGGCAGAGTCCGCTCGACCACCATGTCTTCCACTCGCATCTTGAGGCTGGCGATGCGGCCGGCCAGGGTTTGCTGTTCGTCCGGCTGCTCGGATTCCCGCGATTCCCGTTCTTCCGGAGATTCATCGACCGCCGCATGCCCCGGTTCCAGTACTTCGATGAGCACCGGAACGCGGCGTTCGGGAACGACGAATTCTTCCGCGACGTCGCGGGCCACCAAGAACCGGCCAAAGGAATCGAATCCGATCTGACGATGCACGACCGTTCGCACATCGGGATGAGACAGGTAGCCAATGGATGAATGCGGATTAAACTGCCGCAAGCTCACCGTGCGTTCGTTGACGATGCGCCGGTCAATCACGCGGACGGCTCCGCTGGCCGTCACCCGTGCCTCGAAATCGTTGCCCAGCCCCGCGTCCAGGGCCACCGGATCCAGGCGATCGGCAAAGTTGTGCCAGGCTCGCACCCTGGCCGGAACGGCCAACTCGTTCTCAAAGCCCTCCAGGACATCCTGCACTTCCTTGATCCCCAGTGGCGAGCCCAGGGTCACCAGCAGGCTGCAGTCGGGGCGGGCCAGTTGCGGATCGGAGAGCACTTCGAAAGCGACGACCGTGCCCAGGCTGTGCGAGACCACCACGAATGGTTCGTCCCTGCCCTGGATCTCTGCGCGCAGCTTGTTTTGAATCTTCTCGCGGATGCCGGGCTGATAGAAGTAAGCCGCAACGTCTTTTAGGAACCGTTCCAGAAACGCCTTGGCGACGGGCCGCCGCAGGAAGCCCGGCAGCGGCAGGACTTTCGCACTCGTGCCTCGTCCAGCGCCCGCACGTTTCCCGGCCATCCTGACGCCGGCCAGCGCCGCCGCGATCGCCTCGAGTCGCTCCGCAGCGTCCTTGCGTTTCGCCACAGGGACGGACAGATCTTTCAGCATCTCCGGGATGTCGATGTCGTCCGCGTCACTCGCCTCCTCTGCGTCATCGCCGATCGCCCGCGTCCCCACCGCCCCGCCGCCGGCCGATCCGTGCAGGATGTCGGACCAATACGCCATGGAGGTTCGCTCGCCCATCGGCTTGCCGAACAACGCGATGTCCCACTGCGGCTTCAATTGTTCTTCTGGCGGATGATCGCCGATACCGTGAATGAAGATCACCATCGCAGCCCCCCGTCAATCGTGATGCCGAAGTGAGACAGCCGATCTGGCCGGCTAACCCGTCACCAGTTCGATGCCTTGTCCCGTGCCCAGATTCCGCGAGTACTGTCTTCGTTCGGGACGGTTCCAGTGTTCGTGAACGCCCAAGCTGGCCAGCGGCGTGCCCTGGCCGTGCGGGTCGTAGCGGGTGGCGGAGGGGGGCTGATGGGCCAAGGCGGCCTCGTGCAGGTAGTTGTCCACTTCGCCGACCATCCGCTCGGCCGTCGGTTCAGCCCCGAAGAAACCCACGGCTACCGATTCGATGGCGCGTCCGGGACAAATGCCGCGCGGCTGGCCGACAGGCTGATTCGGCCCTTCGGACGGGGCCCACCGAGCGGCCGCCGGGGACTCGGCGTTCAATGCCGCGGCGGAGGAATGTGGGCAGGTAAGCGTCAGGCCCGCAGCAATGCCGCCGGCCGCGGCCTGACGGAGAAACGCGCGTCTCGAAGCGTTGGACATCACCAATTCCTTGTAGTAAGAAACAAAACGCCACCATGCCAGCCCTCCACTTTACCAGTGGACGTGCCAAATGTCGAGTTGCCCGGCAAACATCGGGGAACGGAATGCTGCAAGCACTGCTGTCCGTGCCCATCGATTTCATCTTGGCGCTGCGCGCCGCTTTTTGGTACCATTGCCCGCCCGAAGGGCTGGATCGGCCACGGCTCGCAGGCGACCGTCCGGAGCATCTCGTTGGTTCTCGGCGGGGATCGCACGATCGCGCCCGATCGTTCGGCAGAACGGGCCTGCATGGAACGCGCTGATGTCAACCAACATCGCCAGGATGGATGCGGATGCCGGGACCGGGATGGAAAAATCGCCGAAAGATCCCACCGTCGCGTTGTTTTGGTCCTTTCTCGCTTTTCACGTCGGCCTGTGGACCCTGGTTCCCATGCTCACCCAGCCCAATGCGCCGCTGGATACCATGGAAATGCTATTCTGGGGGCGGGAGATGGAACTGGGCTACTACAAGCATCCGCCGCTGCCGGCATGGCTTGCCGAGATGGCCACTTGGGTGGCGGGGAATCGGGTCTGGCCCACGTACCTGCTCTCGCAGATCTGCGTCGCGACTTGCCTGTGGGCCGCGTGGCGTTTCGCTCGAGATGTGCTGAGTCCTTGGCTGGCGTTGAGTGCCGCGGCACTTCTGGATGCCTGCTACTATTACAACTACACGACACCGGAATTCAATCACAACGTCACCTTGCGGCCGCTCTGGGCCTTGACAACCCTCTTCCTTTTCTGGGCGGCGTCCACCGGCAAGAAACGCTATTGGATTGCTTTCGGAGTCGCGGCGGCGGCAGGCATGTATGCCAAGTATCAGTTGTTCTTATTGCTGCCGCCCATGCTCCTGTTCTCCGTGTGGAATCCGCGTGCCCGGCGGTGCTGGACGACTGCCGGTCCTTATCTGGCGATCCTCCTGTTCCTGGTCTTGTTGACGCCGCACCTGTGGTGGGCCTGGCAGCATGATTTCCCCGCGATCGGGTACGCGCTGGAGCGGACGCGCGGGGAAGCGACCTGGAGCGAGCACCTGGTCAATCCGATGAAGTTCCTCGGCGCCCAAATGCTGGCGGTTGCTCCCGCGGTGGTCGTGGCGTTGCTGTTGACCGGCAAACGTTTCAAACCGCGCACTCTGGACGAGGGCCGGCGATTCGCGCGTGATTTCCTGCTGGCGGCCGTGCTGGGACCGCTGGCATTGATCCTGGCCATCTCCGTTCTGAAGGGGGCCCATGTCCGTTCGATGTTGGGCGCTCCCTTATTCACTTTGGGCGGAGTCCTGTTGCTTCTCGCAATGGAGGCCCGCGATACGGTCCGGATCAACCGGCAGGTCGCCGGGCGTTGTGCGGCGATCAGCGTCGTGCTTGCAGCGGCGCTGAGCGTGGCCAACGTGGCGGGGCCCTATGTGTCGGGCAAGCCCCGTCGGATTCACTTTCCCGGCGAACCGCTGGCCAGAGAATTGCAGCAACGCTGGCAACGTTCGCACGCGAAAGATAGGAAAGAGATTCCCGTCGTAGGTGGACCCTGGTGGGTGGCAGCCAATGCGGCTTTTCATTTGCCGGGACGACCGCCGGTGTATTGCGATTTGGATCCCTCGAAGAGCCCTTGGTTGGATGACCGCGAACTGCTCGCCAAGGGCGGAGTGCTGGTATGGGACGCCGAGCAGGCTCTGGATGCCGGCGATCTAAGAAAGCGGTTCCCGAACGTGCATCTCGAACCGCCAATCACGTTGCCCTACGCAACCGGTGCCGACCTGAAGCGCCTAACCGTGGGAGTCGCCGTGATTGATCCGCCGGCGCCCAGCAACTCGGCCGTGTTGTGGCGGATGCTGATCCGATCGCCCGCTACGCGGCCCTTCCGGTCTTTCTCCAGCGGCCGGTAGGCGTGCATGTCAAAGGCGTGGCCGGGCGCCGGCATCTTCCACCCGGCCGGCGGCGTCCGCGCCGCGATGCGGTTGTAGCGTGCCTCGTACCCCGTGCCCGGATCGCCGCTGCCGGCAATGGCGTGCCACGCGTAGTGAATCAGGTTCGCCTCGATCAGCATCGGCAGTTCGGCCTTGTCTCCGACGACGACCGGGTAGGCGTGTACGTCGTGAATGAAGTTGTGGTGGACGCCGGCGCCACTGGCAGTCCGCTTGGCTTTCGTACTCGGCAAATGCTGAGTCCAAATTTGCACCGGCACCGGCCGTATTGTAGCATGGGCGTTCGGTCAGCAGTATTCGGTGGGCTGGAACCACACCCATACTGCGAGCCGGCATCCCACTCCCAAACGACGAGCGGATGAGGATCCGCATTCGATTAACCGCTTGCATACCGAACAAGGAGCCAACCATGAGACCGACCTTCCCTCAACACCGATTGTGGATCGCCGCGATTCTTTGTTCGCTCTGCCATCTCGCTGTGCGGATCGACACAGCGCGGGCGGATGTTCAAGGCGGGGACGAGGCTCCGCTTGCGATTCCGACGTTTCATTGTCTGGGGCTGTACTGGTCCCCGCCCGGCGGGGCGGCGGACAAGGAAGTCACGGTTCGCTATCGGCGGCAAGGAGCCTCGGATTGGAGGGAAGCGCTGCCCATGCGCTACAACCCTATTCCGGACACGGACGAAGACCTGGCCGACTACCGCGGCAGCATTGTTCACCTGGCGCCGGCCACGACGTACGTAATCCAATTGACCCTCGCGGATACGCAGACGACCGCCGAGTTGACGGCCACGACGTGGAGTGAGGACTTCCCGATCGGCGAATCGGTCCGCGTGCCCGCCGGCGACGCTCCGCTGGCGATCACCGAGTCGGGCACGCCGCAGGCTTGGCGAGTCTACGACGGCCGCGGCGCCACCATCGACGTCAAACACCGCCACGACAGCTGTGTTACGATCGACGCCTCGTACGTGATCGTTCGGGGCTTGACGCTCAAGGGCGCCGGCGTGGCCGACAATGCCCGCAGAACGGTGATCGGGGCCATCCGGATCGAGGGCGGCCACGACATCGTCATCGAGGACTGCGATGTCTCCGATTGGGGCCGGCTCAATCCCGCGACCGGATTCGGATTCAACATGGACTCGGCCATCCTCTCGCACAGCGGCATGCTCCAGCGGATGATCGTCCAACGCTGCAAGCTGCACCATCCGACCTGCGACGGCAGCACGTGGTACGAGCCGAAGTACCCGACGCACACGATGGGGCCGCAGTGCATCTCGTTGTTCAACACCGCGGGAAATCACGTCATCCGCTACAACGAATGCTACTCGGACCTGGAACATATGTACAACGACGTCATCGGCGGCGGCAGCAACGGGAGTTTTCGCGGGTCGCCGGGGCACGATTCGGACATCTACGGCAACCTGGTGAGTCACTGTTGGGACGACGGCCTGGAGGTGGAAGGCGGCAACCGCAACGTCCGCGTCTGGGACAACTACATTAGCCAGTCCATGATGATGATCGGCAATGCGGCGACCTCGATCGGGCCGCTGTACATCTGGCGCAACGTGTGCGCCCGCAGCCAGTGGCAGCCGGACCACAGCGGCGGGTATTTCCTGAAGATGGGGTTTGCGGGCGGCGAGCACTGGATGACCGGCCACCAGTACATTTTCCACAATACGCTGTTCCGGTCTGACGAATGGCTCCCGACGGGTGGCCTAGGCGGAAATCGGATCGTCAAACACACGGTTTCGCGGAACAACATTCTGCACGTGCGCAGCCCGGAGAACCGCTGCGCGAGCGAGGCCCCGCAGAACATCGACAACGACTTCGATTACGACCTGTTCAACGGCCGTGTCCCGGAAGGACACGAAACGCACGGAGTCCGGGGGGAACCGATCTATGCCGCTGGCGCCGGTTTCGACCTCGCAACCAAGACCGGCCAGTTCCAGTTGGCACCGGCCAGCCCCGGTGCAGGCGCGGGCCAGCCCATCCCCAACTTCAGCGACACCTACACCGGCCCCGCGCCCGACATGGGCGCCCACCAGCGGGGCACTGGACCGATGCGGTTTGGCGTTGCCGCAGGGCAGCCAAGACCTTGACGCGGCCTGGCGCCCGCAGCCCGCAGAGCCAACGCATTTCTCCGAGGCCGTCCCATCTCTGCGGTGTTTTCTGAAGCTCCAAGACGAACTGGGCGCCGGCTCTGACTGGCCGTCCCGTGTGCTTCCGCTTTTAGCCGGGCGCCAGGGCGTCTTCGTTGGCCAACACCGCCTCGCAGCGGACCCGCGTGCCGCGATACACGTTCACCGGCTCGGCGAACAGGCACAGCCGCAACGGCGCCAAGCCCTCGAACAGCGCGTCCACCGTGCCGGGCTTCAGTCCGCGAAACGTCGTGGTCAGCCCTTCGCCGCAACTGACGTGGTCGTTCATGCCGGTCAGGCTGTGACTTCAGACTGACGAACAAATGCCGCGCCCGCTCGTCGGCCTCATGGCGGCGGCGGTCCCGTTGCCGTTTGGGGCGGACAGTGACTTGGACCGCGGTGCGCAGTTCCGTCCCCGCCGACCGCGCGTCCCCGTCTGATGGGATCTCCTCCAAGTCCAGTTCCACAAGAAACGGCGTGGGACGGTCGTGCTTGCGGCGCGTCATGGGCAGGTCTTGTCCGGCGATTTCCAGCATCACGTGGTTTGCCTTAAGCTCGATGATCTCGGCGCCATGATCCGCGACAAACCCGCGCAGTTTCTCGGCGGCCACTTGCAGCGGGACCACCGTGACGACGCGGCGTTGCAGCAGGGGCTGTCCAGGGCTGGACCGCCACCAAGACAACCAATGCCGCCGCTTGAGTTCCTTATCGCGTGGATCGTTCCGGGGACCTCCCAACTGGACCACCGTATTGCGGCCTTCGCTCTTGGCTTGCAGCAGCGCCCCATCGGCCCGCCGCAGCATCGTCTCGCCGGTGTCCCCCGCCTGCAACTCGGTGACGCCAAAGCTGGCCGTCAGGCACTTGCCGTTGAGCATCGGATGAGGCTGCCGCGACCAGGCTTCGCGAATGGTCTCCGCTCGCCCGGCGGCCGCCGCGGCGTCGCAATCCCAGCACAGCATCACGAACTCCTCGCCGCCGTAACGGGCGACCATGTCGCCGGCCCGGCAGTACTTGCGAAGCAGGGTGGCAAAGGCGATCAGCGCTTCGTCGCCCGCCTGGTGGCCGTAGGTGTCATTGGTCCGCTTGAAGAAATCGAGATCGCAGATGACCAGGCTGTACGGCAGACCGCGCTCCAGGTGCAGCGCGACCCAGCGTTGATGCGCCCGATCGAATTCGGCCCGGTTGGCAACGCCCGTCAGGCCATCCTGGGAGGCTCTCTCGTTCAGTGTTTCCAAACGCTCCTCGAGACTGACGCGAGACGAGGCATCCTGCAACAGCAACGTCGCGCCGCAAATGGCGCCGTCGGCGCCCAGCACGGGCGACACGCAGGCGTCGATCGAGATCTTCTCGCATTTTCCGTCCGAGACCAGGATGCGTTTGTGGGAACGGGCGCCGTTGCGGATCGCCTGGATGACGGGGCAGCGGTCGGCCGTAATCAGCTTGAAATGCTCGTCGCGCCACTGCAAGACCGCCGGATCCCAAAGCTGTTGCTCCATCTTGGCGGAAGAAATGCCGGTCAAGAATTGGATGGCTCGATTCCACTTCAGAATCCGCAAGCCGGCATCCACGAACACGACGCCGTCGTGCATCGTGTCCAGCAGGTGTTCGTGAAACAGGCTGCCGAAGACAGGCGATACGCCGGCCGACAACGGCTGGGACAGTTGCCAGTACTGCTGCGCACCGCTCGGCCTCAAGTCCTGCAGCCAGCGGCGCGCGACCAGACCGCTGAGCTTTTCGTGGTTGCTCCGCAGGTAATAGTCGAATTGCTTCACGAGATGCGGATCAAACTGCGTGTCGGCGTGTTCCAACAGTTCGTTCAGAGCCTGCTCGCGCGAAAACGCTCGTCGGTACAGATGATCCGTGGTCATGGAATCGAAGGCATCCGCGATAGCCAGCACGCGGGCTCCCAACGGCAACTGCTCGCGGCAGCGGTCGAACTCGCCCTTG
>Ga0302237_1001562_pt1 | contig 15943 bp, 22 predicted proteins | sample AAG_UR_Ala_MG_FD_193530 | JGI IMG/M metagenome (GOLD analysis project Ga0302237, IMG submission 193530) | Enriched activated sludge microbial communities from anaerobic digester in WTTP, New Holstein, Wisconsin, United States - AAG_UR_Ala | ecosystem: Engineered > Bioreactor > Anaerobic >... | reverse complement strand
TCCACTTATATTCCTAACAAATACGGGGTAAATTTCCAATCTGTGACCATTTCTAACATTCGTGAGCTACATATCAACAAGGTTCATTACGTTGTGGAAAATGTATAATATAATATGAAATAAATTTTATATATCGGCAGGAACTGTCGATTACACGGGTGGAGAGGAAGTAAGAGCCAATCTTTTGAGAGGCCGTTCCTCGGCGAAGCCCGAAGCCCATGAGTCTTTAGCTCATGGGTAGTTCACATATATTTATGATTGCTCCTAGATCGATCTAATCGACTTTTTTTATTGTTTTTGGGATGATTTTTTATCATCCCTTTTTTTATTTATTTTTTTTTTCGTATATTTATTAGTAACGTAAATAATATTACTTTTTTCAAAAAAAATTGGGGGGTGTTAATTATCCCCCTTTTTTTATTTCATTTTTTTCTGGGCTTCTTTATATAAAATTTCTTCAACATCTGTTTCCATTTCTTTTTTGAGCTCTCTGTAGGTATAGAACTGAAATACCTCTCCAGTAGGTGTGTTAAGTACCACAGATAGATTTGGTAGAACCCAATCCGCAATCTCATAAGCCATGACCCACCATTCTGCTCCACGTATTTCTTCATTATATCTTTTAATTCTTGGCATTGCTGCAATATTCCCTCCTTTAGTTTTTCTTGATTTGAAAATAAATCCAAACTGATTGACAACATTTTCTGACTGTTTAAAAAAAAACTTTCAATATTCTTGGCAATTGTTATTGGTAGATTTTCAAATAATCTTGCCCGATCATTTAAATCAAAATCATCAATGGTCTCATTTTCTTTTTTACATAATACGGCAATCATCCTTGCCAGACCCTTTACCGGATCATCTTTATAATTGTATAATATTGTCTGGATGCTAACCCATGTTGAAAATGGTTCATCTAAAATATTTTCTTTGGTAATATATGTTTCATCATTAAATCTAAAATAATTAATTGGTGTTGCAGAATATGGTGTATATAAAAAATCCATATCATCCAGTAATGGTTCCAGTTCATGTGCTGATGCTGATGTTATTTTTTTCAATGGAATACCAGTATATGCTGAGACAATTGTTAGCAGGGGTATTTCAGGTACAATTTCATTTAATCTATCAGATTCCATTATCATTTTCAATGTAACCTCATCCCAACTTTGTGGGACTTGATAATCTTCATTTTTAAATTGTATATTTTTCATTTTTTTATCATTAATATTTTCTTGTATAATATTTCAACACTGGAGCGTTACTTTTATTTAAAAATTGTTGGACGCTATAACATAACACATCCACTTGGTCATCTCTTCCAGCCGGGAATGATGCTACCTCATTTAAAAATGCTTCATTTGTATCATCTTCTACCAGTATTACCCTACCAGATTCCAGTTGTGGTTGTATACTGGTGACCCTGGCGACCTTATCTCCGATAGGGTCTAGTGGTAATATATTAAATCCGGTTTGTCTCTTTAATTCTTGCAGGATCGATATTCCCGAAGCTTTGCTTTCAACATAAATTCTTTTGATATTATATATTTTTTGTAATTCTTTTATTTCTTCAATAAGCTCATAAAATTGTAGCCATCTTTGGATAACTTTTCTTATATATAGATTATTCTGGTACGTTCCACATATCATCAGAGCTGAGGGGTCATTTTTTGTTGATGTTGTATATGCTGTATCACACACCAGATTCCATTCTATATTATATTTTATCACCTCTGATAATTTTATAATTGGGAACCAGCTTCTTTTTATCAGATCACCTTCCAGTAATTGTGGCCTCATCATCAATTGTGATGCATATGCTGATCCCCTCAATACTTGTTTAAAATCATCCAGAACCTCTCTACTAAATCTATCCGGCCAGAATAATCCATCTGTATAATACATTGCCAGATCTTTTGGATATACATCATCCGTTAATTCTGCCGGGATGCATACATGACGATATTTGTCTGGTTGTGTATTAAGAAGATATCCGGTAAGATCATTCACATTCAATCTTTGTTGTACCAGTACGCGTAGACCGACGTCGGGGTTATTTAGCCGAGAATACAGAACATCCAGATATGTATTTACCACCATTTTAAAACTATTTGGGGAATTATTTGCATCCGGGCTTGACGGGTCATCGATAAGGATAAGATCACCGCCGCTTCCGATAATTGTTCCGGTAATTCCAAAAGCTTGGATTCCCCCGCCTTTATCTGTAATAAAATTTGATTTGGCTTTGCTATCTTGTCTCAGGGTAAAAATATCAGAAAAACGATCTTCGAACCAGTTGGAGGTTATTATCATTTTTGCTTTATGGGAAAATTTTGTTGCCAGATCTGCTGTTGCTGATACATTTAGGATTGTTAATGTCGGGTCTTTGATGAGGCACCAGGTTGGTAGGCATACAGATATTATAAGGGATTTTGAACTTCTAAATGGTAATGAGAATATAAGATCTTTTGTTTTTTTATCTCCGCGTATAATTCTCTCAACTTCTTCTTGTAAAATATTACACACATATTCTATATGCCAGTTAAAGCTCCATTTGGTAGAAGGTTCCAGAACCATAACCGCCCGTTTAAAAAATTCGAAAAATCTTCTTTTACATAATTCGGCTTCAACTTGGCTGCGTAAAATTCTTATTTGTTCACCAGTTAACCCCATATACTGTTATTATTCGTTATTTTCTCCCAAAATTTTTATTAATTCTTCTGTTGTTAACTGACTGAGGTTCAGGTTCAATGTGTTTTGTTGTATTGCAACATCTGGTTGGAATGCTTTCATTAATTTTCCCAGTAGTTCTGCAGCTTTTAATTTTGACAGGCTTAATTCCTCGTCATCATGCATAATTTCTTGTGTAAGATCATAAATTTGTCTTTTTGCAAGATCGACTTCTTGGTCGGTAAATTTTCTAGCAGCGAATCGTTGTGCTTCGCAATATAGGTCTTCTGCTGTATTTGGAGAATAACCATATTTTTGTATAAACATTGTCATGACCATATCTTTTGATTTGTTTTTCAGAATCATGACAGATGCTTCGTTAATCATTTTCCTTCTTTGGAATTTTGTCAATCTGTTTTGTTTCTTCGCCATATCTATCCATTTGTTTATTTACGAGCATTGTTGCAATTGCCCGATCAGCCAGTTTTTCCCAAAATATTTTAATTTCTTTTATTTTTTGTTTTTTTGATTTAAGCTTATCATGTCCTGGGATATATTTGTGTACGCGATTGATATCTCGGCAATGTGTATATCCGGTCAGGATTTTTTCATATACTTGGGTCATATCCAGTAATTCTTCAATTGTCATTTCCTAATTTTTCTAAAATTTTATTATAATTAAATAGAACGAATCTATTAATTGCCAGAATTTTTCCCTGTGGTGTTATCATATTTGATTTTAGATTTTCTGGTAGTTTATTATAAGCTTTTTCTACCCGGTTTGATATTTTCATATCATTTTTTAATTGGTCATAGACATTTAAGATATATCTAAGATCATTTTTTTTAATTGTTTCCATTTTATTATAATCTCCTTATTTTTGAATATGTTGTTATTTTATTTCCGTTCTGTTTTTCGTCGACTATTAATTCTTTTCCAGGTGTTGTTGGTGTTGGGGTTACTGGTGGTTCTCCGGCTTGATTTATCATTTCGTCATAATGTATATTAATATATTCTCTGACCAGTCTGATTTTTGTTCCCGGATCGACATTCGCTCTTTCTTTTCCGAAAATTATTCTATAGATCTCATCTAGTTTATGACCGTCGATTGATTTTTTCTTTCCTTGGTCTGATGTTTCCCAGAATTTTAATATTTTTTTTATATTTTCTGTATCAATTTTCATTTTCTTTATTTTTATTATACCAGTTATTGAGCCAGGAATATAGATTCTGGCTTTTACATTTGCAACCCATCCAGTTATTTCCGGTTATTTTATTGTACATATTGCAATATTCTGACCAGTAACGATTAACGTTTTTTGTTTCCAGTAATATTTTTACATCATTTATTAGTTCGTCCATTGTAACCCCACTATTAATATAACTTATTATGTCTCTTCTCAGTTGTTTTTTTATTTTTTTTATAATATTTGCCACAGAATTGAGGCTATATCCGGTAATTTCAGCCAGTTTTTTATATGTTAATTTTTTATGATGTAGGAGAAAATATGATTTAAAAATAAAAATTTCTTTTTGTGAGCAATATTTGTCCAGATAATCAAAAATAATCGAATTGATAAAAACATTTCTATTATATAATTGTTGATCCTGCTCATCTTGTTCTTCCAGAAACAATAATCTATTATCAATATAAGATATAAAATCCGGATCACTAATATTAATCATTTGGTATTTTCTTTCTTTTTTATAATCACCTTTATAATTGTTCATCAATATTACCCTAAAATAGTTTAGGTAATCATCTCCATCATATCCTGTTCTTGATATTTTGTCATAAGCTTTAAGATAGCAATGGTGTAGGGTATCTTCGTAGTTATGTGCTGGATTAATAGATTTACAAAAATCTTTTAGGTATTTGTAATTATCGGAAAAGAATTGGTTAAAAGACAATATTTCCTTTGTGTGGTCGGTCATTTATTTTTTCCTTATTCTCTTTGGTTTTATTATCCATTGAAACACATTTTGGTCAAGATCATAATCAACAATATCTTTCAAAAATGGTTGTAATATCATATTTGGGATTGATTTGTCATATATTTGAGATATATTATAAATGACGATATTAATTGTAACGAATATTCTTCCCGTTCTTTTATTTACATCATTTATTTGGCCTATTTTTATTTCAACAATTGATTCTGGGTGGAATAATTGTGTTTGCTTTGCCAGATTTTTTATTCTTTCTCTTATTTTTCTTTTGGAACGAAATGTTTCGATATCGACTTCTTTTTGTGTCAGGTCTGGATTAACTTTTATCCATCCGGTTATTTCTGGCTGGTATGTCTTGCATCTTTTGAAATCGATAATTCTTACACATTGTCTGGTGTTTTTATACTTTTTAAAATCAACAATTTTTCCAGATATTCTATTATTTATTTCTGTTGGCGTCATTTTTATAATTAATAATGAAATTTATTCTACTAAAGCTACACTGGTACATATCGGCCAGTGCTTTCATTGTCATTTTTTTATCATTAAAATATAAGCTTCTTATTTTTTCCTCAACTTCTAGTGGAAATGTTTTTTTCAAAATTCTTGTAATTCTTGGTTTTGATCTGTCTTGTTCGATTATATTTAATTTTCTTATTTCCGGGACATCTTTTAAATATTGATTTTCCTTTCCTGTATTTCTCACTTTGATTCTTTCTGATCTGATTAGATATCCTCTTTTTTTCCTCAACGCTTTTTCTTCTTCTTCGAATGGTAATATTTCTTCTTTCATCATTTTTTCTATTTTTTCAATTCTTTCATTTATTAACAAAATCTCCTGTTTTTCTTTATAAATTTCAAATTCTCTTTGGTCGATTATTTTCTGTTTTTGTTTTTTAATTTTAGTTAGTTCTCTATCGATTTTTATAAAATTTTCTTTTATTTCTCTTTGGGTTCTCTGTTCTTCCAGAATTTTTTGTCTATCTATTTTTTCTTTTTCTTTTATTTCTTTTTGTTTTTCTCTTTCAATTTTCTGTTGTTCCAGAATTTTTTGTCTATCTATTTTTTCTTTTTCTTTCAATAATCTTTGTTCTTCTTTTTCTTTTTCTCTTTGGATTTTTATCTGTTTTTTTAATTCTTCTTTTATTCGTTGTTTTTCTGCTCTTCGTTCTTGGATTATTCTATCTTTTTCTAGTTGGATTTGTTTTTTTATTTCTTCTTCTTCTTTTTTTATTATTTCAAGATTTGTTTGTATTTTTTCCGGGTATGTCCAGTTTCCATTTTCATCCTTCCATCCTTCTGGTTTGTACCAGATGTCATTTTCTTCGTTTCTGGACCATCCTAATGATGTGAGGAAGGAATATGTCATTTCTTTTTCTTCATCGTTGTAATACCCCTTAAAACCCTTCTGGCGTGATTTTCTTGTGCATTCTTTACATACAGCTGTTTTTCCATATTTACCTGTTTTGTGATCGAAAAAATTATCCAGTTCTTTTTCAATCTTACATTTGGTACATATCTTAGTTACTTTTTCATTAATTTCGTCCAAATCTTTTGTAAATTTTCATTTTTTTTGTTATATTTGCATCTGTTGGTTTTTATATTATCCAGGAAGACCGGTTGTTTTTTATTATATCGTTATTTTTTGATCTTAGCCATTTTTTCCCGGTCTTCCTTTTCTTTTCGATAAATATTCTTTTTTTATTAAAAAATACAAAAAAATGTCATTTTAGCCAAAAAAAATGTCGAAAAAATTTGGCAGTCTCAAAAACTTGCCATATATTTGTCGCGTATTTCGTTGTTTGTTTTGGAATTATTAATCCGGCTGTACGGAGAAAAAGTGAGATTGTCATTTAATTGGGAATGATTTTAATGCTCACTAAGTGTCGCTCAAATAACGACACATACAGCAACAATAGAAAATGTCCCATCATTTATTTGGTGGGACATTTGTTTTTTTATCAATCCTTATTTAGACATTGTCTAAATTAGAAATATTTTTATGATTTTTGTAACTTTTATTATTTCTTCCGTATTTATGGGTAAAATATTAATAACTTAATTTTAATAAAAAAATGAAAAAGATCCCTTATCAAAAAAGAGAATTTTATCCAATCAGGGTAAACAGTACTATCAGCGAAGAATTATCAGCTGATTTAAAAAAACTAGTCGAGATTTACAACACGAGCTTGTCAGAAATCATGAGATGTGCTTTAGAATGTTATGTCGAATTCTTGTATGAAAACCTAAAAAACAATGAGAAAAATGGACACGAAAACGATTTTCAAAATCAAAAAAACAAAAACTAATAGATATATTACAGTATTTACAGATTTTATCAGGTCAAAAGATCTGACACCAGATGAAAAATATTTGATAATATATTTCCTCACCTTGCCAGATGACTGGAAAATACATAAAAATAAAATTTGGACTGAAATGAATATCACATTTGGAAGTTTCAGAAAAGCTTGGAATAATTTGAAAAATCTAGGATACATTTCGGTTACCAGAACACATAAAAATAGACTAGTTGACGGCTATAATATAAAAATCTACGAAAATCCACATGAACCCCTGAATTTCCATGGAAGGGTCGAAAACGAACCTTCCGAAGAACCCCTGAATTTCCATGGAAGGGTCGAAAACGAACCTTCCGAAGAACCCCTGAATTTCCATGGAAGGGTCGAAAACGAACCTTCCGAAGAAGATAGTTTGGGATTATTTGATAAAAATATGATAATATCGGAAAACCCCATTCTTCCACGGAAAGGTCGAAATCCATACGTACGGAAATCAACCCTCATACATAATATAGATCAACATAACGGGGTTTTTCCCGACCCCTCAAAAGGGTCGGGGGGAAAAACCCCCAGTATACTGGACCAGAATCTAGAACTAGTTACTGGACCAGGTACTGGAACCAGTAATACTGGGCCGAAAAAATCGAATTCCAACGTTGAGGGTAATATTACTGGGACAGATGTTACTAGTAATGATACTAGTAACGGACGTGACTCATCACACTTCTGTGATGTGTCGTCACGTCCGGTTGGAACCAAGATTCTGGAGAAAAATTATCACCAAAAGAACAAATAGATTTCCAAATAAATTGGGCCATAGAACGCTGGGAGAAAAATGGAAAAATAATATAAAATAATTCCAACTATTTTTGGAAATGATAAATAATTTTTGTAAATTTTAAAAAAATATAAAAAATGGGAAAAGTAACAATCAAAGATCTTCAAGCTAGAATAGATGAATTGGAAATAAAAATTATCTCAATTGAGAAAATAATAACTAGCTCGAGTGAAAATAAAAATAAAATCTGGAAAAAACCATCAAATATTGCCAGAGCAGCTCAAGTGTATCAAGAATATAAAATGAAAAAAGAAAATGAATGAAGTTACTGAATCAGAAAAATGTACTTTTGCTAAAAATAAATTAATCATTGCCGAAGATACCACCAAAGAAGAATGGGTGGAAATCGGTAGCAAATTAAATTTAATAGAAGGATCTGTCCAGATCTGGATTGGTGACTGGGCCAGATTTGGGGAAAAAAAAGGATATTACACATCCTCAACAACTTATGATGAAATATCAGCAATTACTGGGTATTCAAAAAAAACTATTCAAAATTACAAATACGTTGCGGAAAATATTTCATCTTCCCTACGTAAGGAAGATCTTAATTTTTCCCAAATGGCTTTAATCGCTCCATTGCCAGAAGACCAGCAGATAAAATATGCTAAGGAAAAATTACCGGTAATGAAGCTGAAAAGAAAAATAAATTACGAAAAAAATAAATTGATATTAGAAAAAGCATCAGAAAAATATATCCCGAATGATAATATACAGGTAGTTTACGATGATTTTTATGAATATTCCAAGAAAAATATTTTTGACAATAGTATTGATGCTATCATCACTGATCCGCCATATGCAGAAGAATATATCCCGCTTTGGGAAGATTTATTTGAGGAAGCTTATCGTATTTTGAAGCCATCAAAATTTTTGGTAGCATATTCTGGTCATCAACATCTTGACAAAATATTCCGAATCCCTAATAAATTGATATATTATTGGATGTTCAAATTGGACTTCACTAACAAGCCAATAGCTTTTGGACGAAATATTCTTGCCACGTGGAAGCCAGTGTTAATCTACCAAAAGCCACCATTTTCCAGAATATCTAAAATTATGGAAGATAAAGTTTATATTATTACCCCATTTAATTACAATAAAAGGGAAACACACGAAGAAAACTGGGGTCAGTCACTGGGCAATTTTGAATATCTAATTGATAAATTTTCAAATCCCGGTGACCTGATTTTTGAACCATTTGCCGGAACTGGTACCACATTGGTTGCTGCTCAAAGAATGAGAAGAAGATGTATTGGCGTTGAAATAGAAGAAGAAAAATATAAAAAAATTATTGAGGGGAGGCTGGCAAAAAATGAATAGAAATGATTTGAGAGGAAAAGAAAAATATGAAATGTATCTCATAGCAAAAGATACTATCAACTACTACAAGGGTGATATTCTTCCATTTGTTAATATGAATTGTCGCACTGACATGACTACTGGTGATATTGACTGCATACAGTGGGACTACACTAAATGTATTTTGAGAATTGTGGAAGCAAAGAGATCAAATGAAAACCAGTCAGAAAGCCAGCATAAATTGCTAACATTCTTGCAAGATGAAATACATATTGATGGATATACTTTTGATGTGTACAAAGTAGTTGGAGATCCCCCATATCTGGAAACCCAAATATTTTCATATAGGACAAAGCAGTCAGCCTGCTTTGTGAGCTTTGACCAGTTAAAAGATTTTCTGGATATGAAAATTTCATTTGATGACTTGTTGAAAAATAGAAAACCAGTGGCGATAAGAAGGGCCCAGCAATTAAAAAGAAGTATATAGAAAATCAGAAGTTTAACTAATGTTAAGAGCCATCAAATATGAACTAAATCCTACCAACACTCAGAAGGTGCTGATTAAGCAGACTTGTGGGTGCTGTCGCAAGGTGTATAACACTATGCTTGATAGGAAGATTGGTGCATACAAGGAAGATGGCAGAACAATATCAGCAATTGAACTAATTAATCAGTTGCCTCAGTTAAAGTCTGAACTAACCTATTTGAAAGATGTTCCAAGCCAATCTTTGCAACAAGCAATTAGAAATCTTGATACTGCCTATGCTAACTTCTTTAGAAAAGGTGGTAGTGGTTTTCCTAAGTTCAAGAAGAAAGGATGTAAGGATAGTTTTAGAATACCGATTGCTTGTGTGATAGACTATGATAATTGGACTATCAAGACGGCCAAGATTGGTGTGATTAAGTTCTACAAGGGACATAATAAACAAATAAAAGGTACTATTAAGTCATATACTATAAGCCATACCAATACAGATAGATATTTCATTTCTGTGTTGTATGAGACTATGGATAAACCTAAATTGAATAACAATAAATCTGTTGGTATTGATGTTGGCATCAAGGACTTTGCAACATTAAGTGATGGTAAGGTGTTTGAAAACCAAAAACACTTGAAGTCAAACCTTAGGAAACTAAGAGTGTTGCAGAGAACTGTCAGCAGAAGGTATCAGCAAGGAAAGAAAAGAGAAGAGCAGTCAAACAATTGGAATAAGGCTGTAAGACAAGTTGCAAAATTGCAAGAGAAGATAGCATTTCAGAGATATGACTATCTTCACAAGGTTAGTACTTGGATAGCAGAGAACTACTCTACTGTATGTGTTGAAACTTTGAACGTGAAAGGAATGATGAAAAATCATCATCTTGCACAAGCAATATCAGATTGCAGTTGGGGAATGTTCATCAATATGCTTGAATACAAGTGTGATAATCTTGTAAAGATTGACAAGTGGTTTGCGAGTAGTCAGACTTGTTCTGAGTGTGGATATGTAAATACCGCAACTAAGAACCTTGCCATTAGAGAATGGACTTGTCCAGAGTGCGGTACTATTCACAACAGAGATTTGAATGCTGCTAAAAACATAGAGAGGGAAGGACTATCCCTTTGTGGGCTTAAAGTGAGTGGTTGCACTGTGCTTGCCCCAAGAACCCCACTATTTCAATAGTGGGAGTAGTCAGTAAGAAAATATTTAATATTAGTTAAAATTTTATAAAATAAAAAATGTCATGGAAGTGAAAGAGGAGCGTAAAATCTGGGTGAAAGACATTCAAATTGTAAGGCAATCGTCAGTAAAGATAGCTTTAGAATTTTGTAAAGTACATGGGATTCAACCCACATTGAGGGAATTATTTAGGCTTACTGATATATTTGCTGAAAATGCGTTAGTTAAGCCAAATAATGAAACGAAGATAACCATAGCAAGAACTGATAAATGGATAGAAGAAAAAAAGAAAAAGAATTAGAAGATGATTTGGATAAGGTAGCCGAACATTATCTGGAGCTATCTGGTGAGGAAAAATTGGAAATATGTGAAATGATGTTAAAAAAAATGTTCTCACATTTTGACAATATTATTTTCGATATTGATTATAAAAAATCAGATTATTATGATCAAATGATGTTGGTGATGGAAAATAATTTTAGGGATATTTTTGAACATTTAATTTTAACTTATTTAGATTCTGAAAAATATGAAAAATGTCAATTATTTAAGGATTTGTTAGGACAACTTAAAAATACCTTTCAAAATTATCGTAAACAATTAAAATACTAGTAAAAAATTAGCAACAATCATCTAAAATATTTGTCCAAAAATCATTGTTACGTCTGGTTTTTGGAAATCCTGTAAAAATACCACCAACACCAGTAGCTCTAACATTTTTTGGGCTATTATAGTTAGGGAAGCATGATCTATTATCACATAGATATTTTTCCAGACGTCTCATATAAAAATTTTTGATATTTTCCAGTCTTTCGGAATATTTTGTGAATTCTTCAACGGATATTGTTTCGGAATTGTCCGTTTTGTGTTTCAATAATCCGCCACGTTGCATTTTATAAGCGATAAATGGGGCTGCAGAATAGAATGCAGTATATCCGATTGCCGGAATCAAATAATCTTCGTAGAGGGTATTATAACAGTCTCCAGTCAACGTATTATTATCATACCTATCTACTATATCAGAATAAAGATCTTCTCCCAGAATCGGAGAAATATACATTTCTTGGGATATCTGGAGATAAGGCTCAAGAAGATTGCAATCAATATTGTCGCTGATTGATGTAAATTCTTTTAATTTTGCTGCATTAACAATTGTACTTTTCATATCTAGCTTGGAATTTCTGGGCTTTCAATTTTATTATCATCGGGTGGCAACCCATATAATATGGCCCGACGTTCTTCTCTGGTTAGATCATCTGGAGACGCAATTGGTGGTGTTAATTTCGGTGGCTCGGTTATTACGGTAACAAGCGGTAATCTATTATATTCCAAAATTCTATTTATTGCATCAACAAGGATTCTTTGCATCGGATTTGTTACGAATTCCATAAATACCTTTATTGATGTATAAAGCTTATTTGCATCACCACCGAGATCGGCACCAATTTCCGATAATCCAGCAAGAGCTGGTTGAGCATTATGACCGGTGACAATATTCTGGGCTGTTTGCTTGGATAATATTTCAAATAACTTATCTTGTTCGTGGCCGGAGATCACATCAATGACAGGTTTGTCCGCAATATTATCAATAAAAGCAAAAAGAATTTTCTTTGCACTTTCACCAGAATAAAAATTCTCCATTTCCCGGACTTTTTCATCCATTTGTTCTTCGGTCATTCCACCTTTGACCTGTGTGATCATCATATTAAGGAGAAATGATGATTTTATATTATTTTTATGGAAATCGGAAATCGCCCTGTCAATGATTATCCAGTTAATAACAGATGTATATGATGGCATTGCGTAATAATTGTAGCCATAATCACGAATATACATCAATTGTGTTGGGAATTTTTTCCATAATGTGGGATCGAACATTCTTATTTTAACGAATTCTTTTCTGTTATATGGCTGGTATTCGTTTGTTATTCTCGCCCAGTTTTTTGATATATATCCATATTCTATTTGACCATATTTGTTATTTTCACCCAATCTAAAATCCTGTACTGGGACTGCATATACATCAGCAATATCACCTTCCCGATTGAAAATTATTTGTAATACAGCAGCATTAAATAATGAAAAATCTGATGATATTCTTCCATAAATTGTTTTTAAATTATCACCGGATTTGTTTCTCCGGGAGAGGAATGGATCCAATTTTGGTTGATCTTCCTCATTTAACGCTGTAAGATTGTTACCAATTATTAGATTTTTCTTGAGATTAACAAGTGACTGATGTACTGGTGATCCATTAAAATAGAGATCAATGAGCAATTGTGGAAAAGCATTATCCATCCTATTTCCATATATTCCAGTATTAAATGATAAAATCCCTTCCGTTGTTTTTTCAATTTGACCGGGATTAATGACCTTAAGAAAATTCTCAGGTTTTTTTGTTATTGTTTTGAATGTTATTTTTTCTTTTTCATTCATGATATTATATTATAAATATTTTTTATCTCCAATCTGTAGGAATATCATTGTAGTTATGATGACTTCCCAGGTTGGAAAATATTCGCTAACGTTATTTATTTGATAAACGGCCCCAGCTGATCCTCCACCAATTGGAAGGATATTGGAGATCTTTTCGTATAAATATGTAACCATCTTTCCTTTCATTTTATTTTATGTTTGAAATGTGCCTGATGAAGTAAATGTATGAATAAAGTTTACCCCAATTTGTACAACATCTCCGCCTGTTGCTAATTGTGTTGGAGACTGGTATCTAATTATTACAATACCACTTCCACCATTACCACCGCCGCCTCCACCACCGCCGCCAGTATTCGGTGTACCACTTTCAGCTCCTCCACTATATTTTGCGTCTCCACCACCACCTAAACCTCCAACACCATCATATGCTGCTGCTCCTGTAGTTTCCCAACGTGATCCACCGCCACCACCACAGAAATATTGCGTTGATCCTGAAATATCACATGCGAATCCATCACCGCCATCACCACCAGCATTTTCACCAGCATTTTGACCAGCTTCTCCGCCTCCACCACCGCCAGCACCAGATGGCCTAGCTCCTGATGTTAAACCTAAACCGCCATTATAACCTTGTAATCCCGATCCACCAGTTGCAACACCAGTCGTGGTGCCAGCACCGCCACCGCCACAACCGCCTGTACCACCAGTCATATATATACCACCCCATGGGTTATAATAACCACCACCTCCACCACCATAGCCAGTATAAGTTTGAAATATTGAATTTTCACCATTGCCGCCTCGTTGTCCTGAAATAGCAGATCCGCCAGCGCCAACAGTAACACTTAAAGTTTGACCTTTTGAAATGGTTTGGCCTGTAACATATACAAAACCACCACCTCCACCACCACCACTTGCTTGTTGCCAACCACCAGCTCCACCACCACCAACAACTAAAATTTGTACATTATATAATTGGAGAATCGATGCGTCGGCTATTTGAAGCATAACTTCAGGATTTGGAGTTTCGCGACAATCAAAAATCATTTGGTTATTTTGATCAAAATATATTGGATATATATAACTCATAATTACGTTACTCTAATTTTTAATGCTCCGCTTGTATGATAAACACCACCTAAAGGTACACCACCAGCAGCCGCAGCAGAATCATCAGCATAATCTAATGATGAATAATTTGTAATTTGAAGTGATTTTATTGTCACATAATTTGCTGTGCTTCCAGTTACACCAGCGCCAATTGCAACAGCCCCATCTGCATTGGCTAATGAATCTCTTCCTAATACAATACTATCAGTATTACTAGCTTTTGCATAAGATCCAAGTGCAATTGATTCTGTACCCGCCGAATTTGAATATTCACCAACACTTACTGATCCTGCGCCACCACTTGTACTATAAGTACCAATTGCAACACTTGTATTACCTTGTGATCTACTCCATCCGCCAATAGCAACAGATGATGCTCCAGCACAATATGCCGTCACGCCATAAGCAGCTGAAAATTGTCCTGCGGAATTTGCTTGATAACCAACAGCAGTACTATAACCTCCGCTAGCCGACGCATTTGTGTTGTGACCAACCGCAACACTATAACCACCATTAGCTATTGTTTCCCAACCAATTGCAATATCACCAGTTCCATTTCCCGTACAACTTTTACCTAGCACTATATTTCTTGAACTTTTTCCCCATGCTCCATTACCAATTGCAATACTTTCAGCTCCATCTGCTTTTGCCGCATTTGTTGTTAATCCTGAAAATGAAACAATACTATCTATTCCATATGAGCCATTTACAAGTCCGCCCCCGTTATCCTCTGCAGATGTGCCAGAAGTGCCAGAAGATCCTGAAGTACCGCTTACAACAGGCAATCCGTTTACTATTAATTGATCGGCATATAATGTACCACCACTATAATAAAAACCATCAAATGTACAACCACTATAACCATCAATACCAGATGTACCTGAAGTTCCTGATGTACCATCATTTCCTGAAGTACCACTAGTACCACTAGTACCACTTGATCCTGAAGTACCAGAACTTCCACTTGTACCATCAATACCACTTGTACCATCAATACCACTTGTGCCATCAATACCACTTGATCCTGATGTACCAGAACTTCCACTTGTGCCATCAATACCACTTGATCCTGATGTACCACTTGATCCTGATGATCCAGCAATACCAATTCCTGATGATCCGCTAGTACCAGATGATCCTGAAGTACCACTAGTACCACTAGTACCACTTGATCCTGACGTTCCAGAAGTACCACTTGTGCCATCAATACCACTTGATCCTGACGTTCCAGAAGTACCACTTGTACCTGGTGCGCCAGGCGTACCGCCTAAACTTATATTCCACGAGCAATAATTTCCATTTCCTAAAAACCCATCAACATCGAAAATTAATTCTCCTGTTAATGAATTATAACTGGATACAATACCAGTCATCAAATTTGATCCATCATAAGCAACAACAACTGATTGGCCAGGAGAAAATGAAAGACCAATTTCAACTGTTATTGTTATTGTACCACCACTAACTATTGTAATACAATCAATTGAAGTTCCATTATATATTGCACCAGAAATACCACTAGTACCTGATGTTCCACTTGAGCCAGAACTTCCTGAAGTAACACCTGTGTAGACGATACTAACAGGATCTGGTTTTACATATATTTTATCCGTGCAATCCATTGTTATGTAGTATAAGATTCATTGATTATTACTTTACCTCTAAGAAAAGC
>Ga0302237_1001555_pt1 | contig 15976 bp, 14 predicted proteins | sample AAG_UR_Ala_MG_FD_193530 | JGI IMG/M metagenome (GOLD analysis project Ga0302237, IMG submission 193530) | Enriched activated sludge microbial communities from anaerobic digester in WTTP, New Holstein, Wisconsin, United States - AAG_UR_Ala | ecosystem: Engineered > Bioreactor > Anaerobic >... | reverse complement strand
CGGGGGAATCCACGGCATCCTGGGAGAGCTGGCCCGGGCCGGGCTCCTGGACCTCTCGGTGCACCGGGCTGACGGACTCAGCCTGAAGGAGGCCCTGGAAAAGTACGATATCCGCAGCCCCAAGGCCATCCCCGAAGCCTTCGAGATCGCCCGCAGCGCCCCCGGGGGCGGGCGGAACCTGGTCATGGCCTCCCAGAACAGCCAGTACAAGGAGCTGGATCTGGACCGGGAAAAGGGCTGCATCCGGGACGTCGAGCACGCCTACAGCAAGGACGGAGGGCTGGCGGTGCTCTACGGCAACCTGGCTCTGGACGGCTCGGTGGTGAAGACCGCCGGTGTGGACGAATCCATCTGGACCTTCACCGGGCCCGCCAGGGTCTACGAGTCCCAGGACGAGGCCTGCGAGGCCATTCTGGGGGGAAAGGTGAAGGCCGGGGACGTGGTGGTGATCCGCTACGAAGGGCCCCGGGGCGGGCCGGGGATGCAGGAGATGCTGTACCCCACCTCCTACATCAAGTCCATGCATCTGGGAAAGGCTTGCGCCCTCATCACCGACGGCCGATTCTCCGGCGGCACCTCGGGCCTGTCGGTGGGGCATATCTCGCCGGAGGCCGCCGCCGGGGGACTCATCGCCCTGGTGCGGGACGGCGACAGGATCCGCATCGACATCCCCAACCGGCGGATGGACCTGGAGGTCCCGGATGATGAACTGGCCCGCCGGCGGGAGGAGGAAGAGGCCCGGGAGGACAATGCCTATACCCCCCGGGACAGGAAACGGGTGGTGAGCACCGCCCTGAAGGCCTACTCCCTCTTCGCCGCCTCCGCCGACAAGGGCGCGGTGAGAATTCTGCCTAACGAGTGCTGGGACTAGGAGTCAGCCAGGGGGCCCGGCGGCCTTCGAAGCCGCCGATGGCCTCCTTTTTCTCCAGGGTGAGGCCTATCTCATCCAGACCTTTCAGAAGATAGTCTTTCACCCCCGGGTCGATTTGGAAATGAAAAACCATCTCCTTCCCCCCGGCGGAGACCCGGAAAGTCTGGGAGGGAAGGTTTACCTCCCCCTCCAGCTCCGGCGCGGCGGCGGCCAGGCGGAAGATCCGGTCCGCATCGTCGGCGGAGAGCTCCACCGTCAGAAGGCCGTTCTTCACCGCGTTGCCCGCGAAGATGTCGGCGAAGGCGGGGATCTTCTGTCCCTCCCTCTCCAGCCCGGGAGCGGCCACCACCCGGAAGCCCCCCTGCATGACCGCCCAGACCGCGTGCTCCCGGCTGGAGCCGCAGCCGAAGTTGTTCCGGGCCACCAGGATGGAGGCGCCCCTGAAGGCGGGGCGGTTGAGGGGAAAATCCGGGTCCAGGGATCCGTCGGGCTTCTTCTTCCAGTCGAAGAAGAGCCCCTCCTCGAAGCCTGTCTTTTTAATGGACTTCAGAAACTGCTTGGGGATGATCTGGTCCGTGTCGATATTGGCCCGGTCCAGAACGGCGATCTTTCCCTTGTGGGTGGTAAAAGCCTGCATAGCTAAGCCCCCTTCATGATTTCGCGGACATCGACGAAATGGCCCGCCAGGGCCGCGGCGGCGGCGGTTTCGGGGCTCACCAGGTGGGTCCTTCCCCCCTTGCCCTGCCGCCCCTCGAAGTTGCGGTTGGAGGTGGAGGCGCATCTTTCCCCCGGGGCGAGCTGGTCCGGGTTCATCCCCAGACACATGCTGCAGCCGGCGAAACGCCATTCCGCCCCGGCGTCCCGGAAGATCCGGTCCAGCCCTTCCTTCTCCGCCTGGAGGCGCACCTGTTCGGATCCCGGCACCACCAGCATCCGCAGCCCCCGGGCGATCTTCCGGCCCTTCATGATGGCCGCCGCCCGTCGCAGGTCCTCGATCCGGGCGTTGGTGCAGCTTCCCAGGAAGACCGTGTCCAGCTTTATGTCCCGGATGGGGGTCCCCGCCTTGAGGCCCATGTACTCCAGGGCCCGCTCCACGTCGGCGGGGCTGTTGTTGGGGGTTTCACCCGGAGAGGGGACCCGGCCGGTCACATCCACCACCATGCCCGGGTTGGTGCCCCAGCTCACCTGGGGGGGCAGGTCCGATACATCGATGGTGATGCGGCGGTCGAATTTCGCGTCTTTATCACTGGGCAGGCTCTTCCACCAGGCCAGGGCCTCCTCCAGCTCCTTCCCCCGGGGGGCGTAGGGCCGCAGGGCCCCGGTGATATAGGCCAGGGTGCTCTCGTCGGGGGCGATGAGCCCCGCCCGGGCTCCGGCCTCGATGCTCATGTTGCAGATGGTCATCCGCTCTTCCATGGTCAGGCGGCGGACGGCCTCTCCGGCGTACTCGAAGACATGGCCCGTTCCCCCGGCGGTGCCGATGGTGCGGATGAGCTTGAGCACCATGTCCTTGGAGGTTACCCCCCGCTGAAGCCGTCCGGTGAACTCCACCAGCATGGTGCCGGGTTTTTTCTGTCGCAGGGTCTGGGTGGCCAGAACATGCTCCACCTCGGAGGTGCCGATGCCGAAGGCCAGGGCCCCGAAGGCCCCATGGGTGGAAGTGTGGGAGTCGCCGCAGACGATGGTTGTCCCCGGGAGGGTGATGCCAAGCTCCGGGCCGATCATGTGGACGATCCCCTGGTTCGGGTCCCCCAGGCCGAAGAGGGGCACTCCGAAGTCCCGGCAGTTCTCCTCCAGAGCCTCCACCTGCGCCCGGGAAACCGGGTCCTCAATGCGGGTCCGATTGTCGGTGGGCACATTGTGATCCATGGTGGCGAAGGTCAGGTCGGGCCTGCGGACCTTTCGCCCTGCCAGGCGCAGTCCTTCGAAGGCCTGGGGGCTGGTGACCTCGTGAACCAGATGCCGGTCTATGTAGAGCAGGACCGTTCCGTCTTCCAGTTCCCCCACCACGTGGGCGTCCCATATTTTTTCGAAAAGCGTCTTTCCCATGCGCCCTCCTTTTTGTTCCACTATACGAAAAATGGGCTGGTGCGGGAAGGGCCCGGGAGGGGAGGGACAGACCCGGGAGGCGGTCTGCCGGCCGGGGCACGAGGGTCTAGGCGGTGCGAGGTACAAGGCCACGGGCCCGGGAGGCGGTCTGCCGGCCGGGGCGCGGTCTGCCGGCCGGGGCGCGAGGGTCTAGGCGGTGCGAGGTACAAGGCCACGGGCCCGGGAGGCGGTCTGCCGGCCGGGGCACGGTCTGCCGGCCCCGGCGCCCCCCGCTCGTCATTTTTTTTCGCTGTTGCTATAATCACGTCGCCTCGAGGCTTTTATCAAGGAGTAACCATGGGCAGTCCATTTGCGGACTCGATTCTCTCCATCGTCGCCGCCCGGAACGCGGCGGAACCGGAGTATCGGCAGGCGGTCCGGGAGGTGGTGGAATCCATCGAGCCCCTCATCGCAAAGCGTCCGGAAATCGTGCGGCTCAAGATCGTGGAGCGCATGGTGGAGCCGGAACGACAGATCATCTTCCGCGTTCCCTGGGTCAACGACGCGGGGGAGGTGCAGGTGAACCGGGGCTTCCGGGTCCAGTTCAATAGCGCCCTGGGGCCCTACAAGGGGGGGCTCCGGTTCCATCCGTCGGTGAATCTGGGAATAATCAAATTCCTGGGTTTCGAGCAGACCTTCAAAAACGCGCTGACCACGACCCCCATCGGGGGGGCCAAGGGAGGGAGCGACTTCGACCCCAAGGGTAAGAGTGAACGGGAAGTGATGAGTTTCTGCGAAAGTTTCATGAACGAGCTGCACCGGCACATCGGCCCGGATACGGACATCCCCGCCGGGGACATCGGGGTGGGGGCGAGGGAGATCGGCTTCCTGTTCGGACAGTACAAGAGAATCACCAACACCTTCACGGGGGTCCTCACCGGCAAGGGGCTGAGCTATGGAGGGTCTCTGGCCCGGAAGGAAGCCACCGGGTACGGTCTGGTGTATTTCGTGACCCGGATGCTGGAAAGCCTCGGCGCCGACTGGACGGGGAAAACCGTAGTCATTTCCGGCGCCGGCAACGTGGCGCTCTACGCCGCGGAAAAGGCCCGGTCTCTGGGCGCCCGGGTGGTGGCCCTGTCGGACTCCAACGGATACATCCACGACCCGGAGGGGATCGATCTGGACACCGCCAGGCGCATCAAGGAGGTGGAGAGGGGGCGGATAAGGGAGTATGTCTTCGATCACCCGTCGGCGGCCTATGTCGAAGGGTGCGAGGGGATCTGGAGCATACCCTGCGATGTGGCCCTGCCCTGCGCGACGCAGAACGAACTGGATGGGAAGAGCGCGGAACTTCTGGTCAGAAACGGATGCATGGCCGTGGCGGAAGGGGCCAACATGCCCTGCACCCCCGAGGCGGTGAAGGTGTTCCACGACGCCGGTGTGCCCCTGGGGCCCGCCAAGGCCGCCAACGCCGGCGGGGTCGCCACCAGCGCCCTGGAGATGTCCCAGAACTCCATGCGCCTCAGCTGGCCCTTCCAGGAGGTGGACCAGCGCCTTCATCAGATCATGGACAACATCTACTCCCAGTGCTCCCGGGCGGCGGAAGCCCACGGTCTGAAGGGCAACCTGGTGGCGGGAGCGAACATCGCCGGGTTTCTCCGGGTGGCCGACGCTATGATCGCCCAGGGCATCTGAGACGGAGGCCCCTCCCCGGGCGTGGCTGCCCAGGCCGGAGGCTCCCCGGGCGCCTCCGGACTCCGGGAGAGCCGCCCCCGGGAGTGATGCCCGGGAGTGATGCCCCGGGAGTGATGCCCTCGGGAGTGATGCCCTCGGGAGGCTTCATGTTCCCGCAGGGCCGCTCATTTCATGTAGCAGGTCACCTGCTGCTTCATGGAGTCCGCGTGGAGGTAGACGGAGGCGCGGTCCGGCCCTTTCGCGCTTTCCAGGACCCTCACCGTGTCCGCCCAGCGCAGCTCGTCGGGCAGTATCTCCGCGAGCCTGTTGCCGGGGCCGTCAAATATCTCTTTGTTGAAAAAGTTCCCCTGCCGCTCCGGAAATACGGCGAAGTAGAGCATGTCCATCTCCACCAGGTCGTTGAAAAAATGGGTTCCCAGGGACACGTCCGGGACCAGGCCCTCGTGCATGACCGCCAGCTCCACGATGATGGACACGTTCTGAATCTCCTTGAAGCTCACCGGGACCCCCATGGCGGGGGTTGAGGTGCCCCACCTCCCGGGCCCCACCAGCATGGTGACGGAGGAAGGGCCCGCCGGCGGTATCCGGGCGAGCTTTCCCACCAGGCGGGCCACCGCGTACCGGTCCTGTTCCCCCAGCCGGGTATAGGCCTCCGGGGCTATGTAGATGAGCTTGTCCACCCGGGTAGCCATGCTCTGACCCACGATGGGGCCGTCGCTTCTGATGAGGATCTTCTCCCGGGGGATGGAGTCCGGCAGGATCCCCAGGTCTCCGGTCCCCATGAGTTTCACCTTGAAGGGCCGGCACTGCACCAGGTTCACCCGGTAGCCGCCGTCTTCGGAGAAGTTGACGGTGAACTCCGTGTCCACCGGGCACTTGTAGGCCTCCTGCAGAGTGGCGAGCATTTCCCGCATTTCTCCCACGAAGCCGGTTTTCGTGAAAAGACCGTCGAAGGAGAGCCGCAGGGCCGCGGCGGGGGAGATGTTCAGCTCCTCGGCCCGGCGGAGGGCTTCCTCGTCCCTCTGGGCGAACAGGGCCACGAGCCGCTCCGGCAGAAGGGGGAAGATTTTTTTTATCCCGTGGGTGGTCAGCCGGTTCTCCTGCAGGTCCACCACGTCCACGTCCCGCTGGGTGTACCGCAGCGAATCTTCCGCAGATTTCTCCGGCCGCTTCTCCGGCGCGTTCAGGGCCACGATGCGGGTGTAGTCGTCCACGATCCGGTCCACCGCCCGGGTGCCCAGGCCGAAGGCGAGGCGCAGCATTCCCGCCTGGGGGTCTATCGACGAGTCCCAGACGAAGGGGTTGTAGGAAAACCCCACCCCCGCGGCGGGGGGAAAGAAACAGCGGCCGAAGAGGTCCCCGGACACCCTCTGAACCAGAAGCGCCATCTGCTCGTCCTCGTGCAGAAGACCGTGATGCAGGCGGTACATCAGGGCGTCCTCGTCCAGCGAGCTGGCGTAAACGGTCCGGACGGCGGAGAGGAACTCCTCCAGCCGCTGGGCGGGGGTCCCCTGGTTCGCGCAGAAGACGCTTTCATACTTGCCGGAGAAGGCGTTGCCGTAGCTGTCCTCCTGGGTGCTGCTGGACCGGACGATGATGGGCGACTGCCCGAAGTACTCCAGCATCTCCTGGAACTGGACCGTGATGTAGTCCAGGAAATTGCCCCCCAGGATCCTCTGCCGGGCAACCCGGGCCCGGGCCAGGATCTGGTCCATGTCGCCGGTTTTCCTGCGGAGCCACCAGCAGTCGTTCTGGATGATGAAGGTGTAGAAGACATCCGAACCGATGTAGAACGAATCGTGGGTTTCCAGGAACCCGGCCCATTTGGGGGAAGCCCGGTTCAGTATCCGCTGGGCCAGCAGTATCCCCCGGGCCTTTCCCCCCACCAGGCCCGAACCGATGAGCCGCTTCATTATGTGGATGAGAAAGGGGAGGTCGAAGTATTCCCGAGCCAGGGCCACGAAGGGTTTCTGCCGGGTTATGACCATCCGGAGCAGAAGTTCGAAGTAGGGCTTCATCTCGTCCGGGGATTTTTCGCCCCGTTCCACCGCCTTCACCACCTCCCGGGCGTCGTGATAGGTCTGGGTCCAGACCCCGAAGCGCTGGATGGTGAAATTCAGAAGCGGCCGGCTGGAGTGGGCGACGATCTCCGCCGTCACCGCGCTGTTGGTGACGGGCTTGAAGGAATCCCCCTCTAGGACATGGAGCATGTACATGGTGGAGGAGTACCGGTTCTCCACCCGCTGGGGCTGGATGAATATCCTGTCCCGGTGGCTGTACACCTCGATGATGATCTGGGCGGTGGTGTAGATGGAGTCCGTGGCATGGTTCGAATGGTGCCCCTTGTACAGGGCGAAATAGGCCAGGGACTGGATTTTCAGCACGTAGGGGCAGATGACCAGGAAGAAGTTGGCCATCATCCGGTCGGAGTACCAGGCCCGGGCCAGGCCGGAGAGGCAGTCCAGGACGTAGAAGGAGTCCGCCGCGGTGTCCTCGATGATGTCCACCATCTCGGTGACGAACTTTTCGAACCCGATGGAGGGGTCCAGTTCCCGCAGATCGACCCCGTCTCCGGCCTGCAGAACGGGGGGGTGTTCGGCGAAGCGGAAGTACACCACCTTCCTTCCCCGCCTCCGGGCGGCCTCCGAAAAAGGCAGGACAAACCGGGCGTATTCCGTGGAGTCCTCCACGTCCCAGACCAGATTGTCGCCGGGAAGGATGCCGTGGAGAAGGGCGTCCAGACCGGATAATCCCGTGGTATGCATGGAAGGCCTCCCGCCCCAGAGTACCGGAATCTCCGGGGATCCGCAATGCGGGGACGGGCATGGTTGACAAAGTATATAAAAAATAATATATATAAACGATGAAAACAGGATCCGGGAGGAGGATGGCCATGGCAACGATCGTGGGAGTCGTCATCGGGGGAGCGGTGGGTTTCGGGATCTACAGGTTCATCGGCTGCCGGACCGGGGCCTGTCCCATCACGGCCAACCCCTACGCCAGCGTGGCGTACGGCGCTCTGATGGGGCTTCTTCTCTCCTTCCCCAAATAAGAGCGGGACCCGCGGTTTTCCCTTGCCGCGGGACGGCCCCGGGCGTACTTTATAATCCTGCACCCGGACCGGGGGGGCGCGTCATTCGGGAGGTCGGCGGGTTCGCCGCTTCTTTCAGCAAGGGGAAATTATGGAAAAAAGGCCGGTTTCCGAAGCCCTGATCCTGGGGGTCTTTGTCTGTCTGGGTCTTGCCCTTCTGGGACTCCAGTTCCACCAGGGGATCCGGGCCTTCAAGGCGCTGGACCGGACGGTGGCGGTGAAGGGTCTGTCGGAGAGGGAGGTCCCGGCGGATGTGGTGATCTGGCCCATCAAATTCAACGAGGTGGGCAACGGGCTGGGGGAGATCTTCTCCGCCATCCAGGACAAGAACGCCCTGGTGGTGGCCTTTCTGAAGGCCAACGGCTTCACCGACGGGGAGATCACCGTTTCGGTTCCCGCGGTCACGGACCGGCAGGCCCTGCACTACGCCGACGCGTCCAAACTGCCCTACCGCTACTCCGGGGTCTCGGTGGTGACGGTCTACACCAGTCACGTGGACAGGGTCCGGGAGGCGATGAACAGGGTGGCCGGCCTGGGACGGCAGGGTGTGGCGGTGATGGGGGATGATTACCAGGCCCGCCCGGAGTTCCTCTTCACCGGACTCAACGCCCTGAAGCCCTCGATGATCGAGGAGGCCACCCGGAACGCCCGGGAGGTGGCGGAGAGGTTCGCCCAGGATTCCCGGAGCCGCCTGGGAAAGATCAGGACCGCCAATCAGGGGCAGTTTTCCATCTCCGACCGGGACAGCAACACTCCCCATATCAAGAACGTCCGGGTGGTGGCCACGGTGGAGTACTACCTGTCGGATTAGCTGCCGCCGCCGGGCGGGACTGCCGGCGGACGGGGCAGGTCACAGCCGGACGGCGCGCTGCCGGTTCCGGAGAGACCTGCCGGGGCCCCGCGGCGGCGGGGCTCAGCGTCCGGTCCGGCGGGAGAGGACTCGGGCCCTCAGGTGGGGAGCCGTCCGCGCCAGGGCCACGACGACGGCCCCCACCACGATGATGGCGGGACTCACCGGGAGATCCAGCAGGAAGGCCAGCGCAAAGCCCGCGGCGTTCATGACGACGCCGAAGAAGGCCCCCCAGGCCAGAAGCCCCCGGAAGGACCGGGCCGCCGCCCGGGCCGCCAGGGCGGGCAGAATCGTCGCCGCATCCACCATCAGGGCTCCGGTTATCCGGGTGGCCACGGCGATCCCCACGCAGACCAGCAGCATGATCCCCCCGTACACGGCCCTGGCGGATACCCCGGTGGCCCAGGCGAGTTCCCGGTCGTACAGAACGATCTGAATTTCCTTGTAGGCCAGGGCGATGAAGGCGACCATGGCCCCGGAGCCGGCCAGGGTCAGCCGCAGATCCCCGGGGGTCAGGGCCAGGACATTGCCCCAGAAGAGGTTGAAGGCCTCGATGGCATGGATCTTTCCCTTGTAGAAGATGATGAAGGCCAGTCCCATGGCCAGGGTCATGATGAGCCCCAGGGAGCCCCCGGCGGAGACCTTCCCCCGCCAGCTGATGACGGCGATGGCCGCCCCCGCCAGCACCGCCGCCGCCATCGCCGCCGGGGCCGGATCCAGGCCGAAAACCAGGGCCGCCGCCGCTCCCAGAAGGGAGGCATGCATCACCGCGAACCGGGCGGGGATCAGCTCCAGGTGCAAGATGAAGGTGCCCAGCGCGGGGAAGGCGATGCCGGTGGCCAGAAGGGCCGCGGCGGCCCGGGCGAAGAAAGGAAGGGAAAAAAGCTCAACCATCGATGCCCTCCCGGAACAGGGGAAGCTCCTCCACCCGGCCCCCGCCGAAGCGGAAGATGGGGCGGCATTCCGCCAGGGTCTCGGCGTTGTGGGAAACCAGAAGAACGGTCAGGTCGCGGTAGCGGCCCAGAGTCTTCACGAGACGAACCAGTTCGATCCGGCCCTCCCGATCGAGGTTCGATGTGGGCTCGTCCAGCAGCATCAGTTCCGGCTCCATGGCCAGGGCCCGGGCGATGGCCACCCTCTGGGTCTGCCCCCCGGAGAGTTCCCGGACCAGACTGTCCGCGATCCCGGTGATGCCCGCCGCCTCCATGGCCTCATCCGCCGCCAGGCGGTCCCGGCGGGCTGGGTGGCGGCCGAAACCGATGGCTCCGTAGCGGCCCATCAGCACCGCCTCCCTGACCGTGGCGGGGAGAAGACCTCCGGCGGTGTTCTGGGGAACGTAGCCGATCCGCAGCAGCTTCTGTTTGAAGCCCCGGCTCCCGGGTGTCCCGCCGAGGACGGTGATCCGGCCCTGCCGGGGCCGGAGAAGCCCCAGGCAGAGTTTCAGAAAGGTGGATTTGCCCGTGCCGTTGGGCCCGCACAGACCCGCCAGACATCCGGGGCCGACTTCCAGATCCGCGGCGGAAAAAATGTCCGCTCCGCCGCCGTAGCCGGCGGCCAGACCCCGGGCGGAAACCACCATCAGCGGGACCCGGCGGCGGCCTTTTCCAGAAGGCCGGCGTTGTAGGAGTAGAGGTCCTCGAAGGTCCGGGTGCCGTCCCGACCGGAAAAGTTGATGAGCTGGGTGTAGGCCGATTTGGCGGCCTCGGCGATGGGGAAGCCCGAGGGGTTGTGGTAATTGTCCAGCACCAGGGCGGGCTTTTTCCGCACCAGTTCCAGGACCTTCATCGGGGAAGGCTCTTCGGGGCCGAACTCGCCGACGACGTCCAGTCCCAGCCATTCCACGAAGGGCATCTGCATCTTGTGGGCCACCACCCGGCGGTCGGGGTAGGCCGCGAGGATCCGGCGGCGGGTCTCCCGGGCCGTCTCGTCGAAGCGGGCGGCCCAGGCATCGAACCGGTCCCGGGTGCCCAGCAGGTCGGCGATCTTCCGGGACTCGGCTTTGATGGTGTCCGGGGCGTTAGTGGTGAGGATCCGCAGGGTCTGGAGACCCGCCCCGCCGGCGGTTTCCGCCAGTTTTTTGGCGAACTTCTCGTAGCCGGCGTACACGATCAGCGAGGCGTTCCGCACCGCCGCCAGGTCCGACGGCTTGAGTTCGTACTCCGGGGGGTGCTTGAGCTCCACCGGGGCGAGGACCACCACGGAGTCGGCTCCGGCGGCCAGGGCAAAGGCGGCGGTCCAGGCGGTGGAGGCCACCACGGTTTTCTGCTGGGCCGGGAGGACCCCGGCGACGCCGGCGAGGATGAAAATGGAGAGGACCGCGACGAGAACGCGGATGGGTCGGGAAAAAAGTCTCATGAGAGTTTCCTGTGCGTGGAGATCTCTCCGGATTTCTATCCGGAAAGCGGCGTTTCGGTGCGCCGCGGTTGCGGGCCCGCCCGGCCCCACGACGTGGGGAGGGAGGACCGGAAAGGGACGGAGGCGCCGCGCGGCGGCCCCGTTGCCGGGGCGGATTCTTCCGCCCCCGGGCAGGATGATCGGTGGTCCCGCCCGGGCTTCGTGCCGACGGCCCCATTATATCGCGGACGGACGCCGAAGGGCAATGGCGGGGCCGGCCTTCCGGGGGCGGGGCCGGGGGGGACCTTCCCCTCCGGCAGGCGGACCGGGCGAAGGGGCCGGGGCCGGCCTTCCGGGGGCGGGGCCGGGGGGGGCCTTCCCCTCCGGCAGGCGGACAGGAGGCAGACCTGGGGGGTCAGAAGCATCGGCCCGTCAGCTCCTTCACGCAGTTCTTCCGGTCGCAGCGGTAACAGATCTCGTTGGGCAGAGCCCCCCCCGCGGCGAAGGCCCGGATGTTCCCGTAGGTGGTTTCCGCGATGTTGGCCAGGGCCTCCCGGGTGAGGAAGGCCTGGTGGGAGGTGACCAGCACATTGGGGAAGGACAGGAGCCGGGCGAGAACGTCGTCCCGGACTCCCACGGCGGAGAAGTCCTTGAAGAAATAATCCCCCTCCTCCTCGTACACGTCCAGACCGGCATACCCGATTTTCTTCGATTTGAGGCCTTCCACCAGGGCCGCCGCGTCGATGAGGCCGCCCCGGCCCGTGTTGATGATCATCACCCCGGTCTTCATCTTTCCGATGGCGGCCTTGTCGACGATGTGGAGGGTCTCGGGGGTCAGCGGGCAGTGGAGGGTGACGATGTCGGCCTGTCCGTAGAGTTCGTCCAGCCCCGTATAGGTGAAATCCATGGCCGCGGCGAGATCGGTCCGGGGAAAGGGGTCGTAGGCCAGCGCCTTCATCCCCAGACCCTTCAGGATCCCGATCATGATGAGGCCGATCTTCCCGGTGCCCAGGACGCCGGCGGTCTTTCCGTGCAGGTCGAATCCGGTGAGGCCGTCGATGGAAAAATTGTTCTCCCGGGTGCGGATGTAGGCCTTGTGGGTTTTCCGGTTGAGGGTCAGGATCATCGCCAGGGCGTGCTCCGCCACCGCATAGGGAGAGTAGGCCGGGACCCGCAGGACATGGATCCTTCCGTAGGCGGCGGAGAGGTCCACGTTGTTGTATCCCGCGCATCGCATCACCACCAGCCGTATCCCGAAGGAGTACAGGCCGTCCAGGATGTCCCGGGAAAGGTCGTCGTTGACAAAGGCGCAGACCGCGTCGAAACCCCCGGCCAGAGCCAGCGTGTCCCGGGAGAGCCGGGGATCGAAATATTTTATTTCCACGCCTTCCGGCGGCGGTATGGCGTCGAAGGACTGTCGGTCGTAGTTTTTCGTGTCGAAAAACGCGACTCGCATGGTTGTTGTTTTCATATATAAAAGGTACGCAGGGCGGAGGGGAGCGACAACAGGTATGGGTAAATAATTAACGATTGAAGGAGGGTCTCAGAGAAGGCGGCCCAGGGCTTCGGCCAGCGCCCGGGGGCTCCAGGGGACGACGGCATCGGAGGCGTCCCGCTCCACCGGGCCGGCGGGAACGTCCACCCAGGGCAGGATCGTGATGATAGGTTTGACGGCGAAGATGTTCCCCTTGGCGGCTTCGATTTCCCGGTGAATCCACCGGCCGAAGCGGTCGTACAGGCCCCCGGCGATGAGAAGAGCGGAGCAGTCTTCCATGTTCTCGGCGATGACCCGTCCCAGCCGGGGCAGGTTCTCCTCCCGATGGACCGGGTCCGCCGGGGGCAGCATGATGAGCCGGTGCGCCACTCCCGGAATCGCCGATTCCAGCAGCCAGGCCAGGTTGTCCGCCAGGTCCCCGTGGCTCCAGCTGTGGCTCATGTAGAATGACAGGCGTCTCTTCATGGGGTCAGGATATCACGATCCCCCGTCCATTTCCGCCAGCCGGGCCTTTATCCGCTCCACCGCCGCGGAAATCAGCTGGGCCATGGGCCGGGGCTCCCAGCCGATGAGGGTGAAATGCTGCTGGGGGGTGGGGACGAGGAACTTCTCCCCCCGGCAGAGAAAGACCGCCTGGGCGATGCCCGGGGTGATTTCTCCCATCATCGCGTCGGGAACGATGATCCCCAGGGGGCCGGTTACGATGTCCGCCTCCCGCAGGGTGACCCGCACCGCATTTTCGCCGCTGGCGCCCCGGGAGGCGCCGGCTTTGAGCATCCTGTCCGTGGCCGTGGCGTTGGCGCCCAGGGCGATGATTTCCGCCTTTGCGCCGATCTCCTCGGCGAGCCTGGCCGTCAGCTGGGAGCCGATGCCCCCCCCCATGCCGTCAATCACTGCGATTTTCATGTCCCCGGTATTATCCCCGGTTCGCGGACCTTTCTCAAGCGGCGCCGGCGGAAGGCCGTTTCTCTTTCCCATCTGTTGCGGAGCGCGGATTTCTGGTATTCTGCCTGTCGATGCGGCGGGGAAAGGGGAGGATCAAATCGAATATCTCGAGGACTCTCACCCTGCTGCTGTCCTTCCGGGCCGTGCTGATCACGGCCCTGCTGTCCGCCCTGGTCCCTGCGTTGTTCATCACGGTGCTGACGGGTCTGGAACACAGCCGGGCTCTCCAGCGGGCAGCTCAGGAGAACACTCTGCGGCAGGTGGAGGCGCTGGCGGAGATCCAGAACCGGATAACCGTATTCGCCCGGCAGACCCTGGGAATGCTGGCGGGGCTCCCGGAGATCCGGAAGCTGGAACCCCAATCATCCACCGTCCTCCTGATGGCCGTCAGGGAGGCCAACGGGGAGTTCCTCAATTTCACCCTCACCGACGGGGTGGGCTTCGTCGTGGCGTCGGCCCTGCTGTCCGGGGGCTACGACCTGTCGGATCGGAAAAGCATACAGGAGGCGCTGATTGGCAGAGGTTTTTGCGCCGGCGAATACGTGGTGAGCCGGGCCTTGCAGGAGCCGGCCTTCAATTTCGCCCAGACCGTGCGGGACGAGAAGGGTGTGGTCGTCGGGGCTCTGGGGGCGATTTACCGGCTCTCCATCTATGATTCCCTGATCCGGAACCTCAGCCTGCCCCGGGGTTCGATGCTCGGCATTACCGACCGGTACGGGATCAGGCTTTTTTACAATCCCCCCAGCGAAACCAACCCCATCGGGGGCCGGATCAAGGGGGACATGTGGAAAATCCTGACCTCCGAAGGAGACTCGGGGACGACCGTGATGACCGGGTCCGACGGGGTCCGGCGGATCTACGCCTTCAAGAGGCTCCGGCTGTCATCGGTGGACGAACCCTACATGTACTTCGTGCTGGGTCTGCCGGAGGCCCTGATCATGGCCCCCGCCCGGGAGGTGCTGATCCGTAACCTGGTCCTCATCGTCACGGTCCTGGCGCTGACGCTGGGTTCCGCCTGGATCCTCTCGGGCATCGGGTACGGCCGGAGGCTGAAGGCCATCATCGCCGCCACGGACCTTCTGCATGCGGGGGACTTTTCCGCCCGGACGGGCCTCTGGGACGACAATTCCGATCTGGGGCGGGTCGCAGGGGCGCTGGACCGGATGGCGGAGGCCCTGGAACTGCGGGAAGCGGAGCGTGTGGAGGCGGCGGCCGCCGCCGAAAAGGCCCTGCGGGAAAAGGACACCCTTCTCCGGGAAATTCACCACCGGGTGAAGAACAATCTGCAGGTGGTGCTGAGCCTGGTGAGGCTGCAGCAGGAGAGGGACGGGGGGGCCACGGACCTGGCGGCGCCGACGGAGACCCGGATCAACGCCATGGCCATGGTGCACGAAATGCTCTACCAGTCCGCGGACCTGGGCCGGGTGGATCTGTCCGCCTACATCCCCCGCCTTGCGGACCTGGTCATGCTCGGGGGAACCGTGCCCGTGGGGGCGGACCTCCGGGTGGAGACCGAACCCCTGCACCTGAGCCTGGACCGGGCTGTCCCCTTCGCGCTGGTGTTCAACGAACTCCTGTCCAACGCCTGCAAGTATGCCATCCGCCGGGGTGGTGGAACGCGCATCGACGTCACGCTCCGGAAAGAGGGGGGGGAGGGCGTCCTGACCCTCCAGGACGACGGGCCCGGCCTGCCGGACGGCTTCGATCCGCAGGCGACCCGGGGCCTGGGGATGACCCTGATACTGGGTCTGACCCGTCAGCTCGGGGGCGCCTTCCGGTGGGAGAATAGGGGCGGGGCTTTTTTCGTTTTCCGATTTCCCTTGTAGAGGAGGGTTTTCCCGATGGCCGGCTACGACGAGCTCATGGAAATCATGGCCCGCAGGGCGTCCCACCGCAAGTACCTTCCGGACCCGGTGCCCCGGGAGGATATCGAGAAAATGGCCGCCGCCGCGCGGCTCGCCCCCAGCGCCCACAATCTCCAGCCGTGGAAGCTCCTGGCCCTGACCGGCCGGGACCTGATCGGAAAAATCGCCGGGGCCGCCGCCGGGAAGTACGGGGATCTGGTCCGCCGCCTCCCCGAAGAGGCCCGGGAAGAGCCGGCGAAGTTCGGCTTCTTCGTCCGCCATTTCGGAGAGGCTCCCCTGGTCTTTGCCGTGCTGTCCCGGCGGTCCGAAACGGACTGGGGCCGGCTGGAGAGGCTCCACGGAGTGGCGGCGCCGAGGCCGGAGGGTTTTGATCCCGACTGTCTGGGGGTGGGCGCCTTCGTCCAGAATCTGCTCCTGGCCGCCGAGGCCCTGGGCTACGGCGCCTGCTGGGTCGCGGCTCCGGTGATGTACGCCCAGGCCGAGGTGGAGAAGCTTCTCGGGGTGGCGCCGCCATGGCGCCTTGTCAGCGTCGTGCCGGTGGGACGCCGGACGCGGGACCGGTATCCCGCCCCGAAGAAGGATGTTTCGGAGATCCTGACCGTCTCACCGTAACCGGACCGGGCTCGCGCCGGTCCCCGGGGGCGGGCCGGGACGGTCCCTCCCCGGCGACCCGGAGAGGCGTCTTTTTTCGGCTTTTGATTTGCAAAAATTTCTGAATGCTCCTACAATACGTGTCGGGCGTGCAGGCGACTGTCCGCATGCCCGTTCTGGTGACATCCTTTGTCAAGAAAAACCAAGGAGT
>Ga0302237_1001553_pt1 | contig 15980 bp, 9 predicted proteins | sample AAG_UR_Ala_MG_FD_193530 | JGI IMG/M metagenome (GOLD analysis project Ga0302237, IMG submission 193530) | Enriched activated sludge microbial communities from anaerobic digester in WTTP, New Holstein, Wisconsin, United States - AAG_UR_Ala | ecosystem: Engineered > Bioreactor > Anaerobic >... | reverse complement strand
ATTGTGGCGGCACGGCGAACAGATGTCGTCGGCGCCCAACTCGATGCGCAGCTGCACAAGCAGTGGCGAGAGCGGATGGAGCGGCAGCGCAAGAGCGGGCTGTCGATCGCGGAGTTCTGTCGCAAAGAAGGTGTGTCGTCGGTCACATTCCACACCTGGAAGCGGAAGCTGCAAGGCGAGTCCTCGGATCGTTCCTCGACAGCCGGAGACTTCACGGACCGCCAGGGCGTCACGAGGTCCAAGGCCATCCCGCCTCGCCGGAGACCACATCGGGCGCAGGCTGCCGCCGCCACGGAGACGGCAGGCAGCGCGAATTTCGTACAGGTGCGGGTAGTCGGAGCGCGCTCGGCAATGTGGATTGAGTTGGCGTTGGTCGATGGGACGATTGTTCGGATCCCCGAACAGAATCTTGCGGCCTTGCAGACGGTGTTCCCGGTCTGCTGGACCCGTTTGTGGCCAGCAAACCGCTGCTGCCGTGGCTGATCACCGTGACGATGTTTGCCATCGGCTGTATGTTGCCGCGCGACGAGGTGCGGCAGGTTCTCCGCCGCTGGCCGCTGGTGCTCAACGGCACGGCGGTCCAGTATCTCAGCATGCCCACGTTGGCATATTGCTTTGCCCATGCCTGGGGGCTGTCGGGCGGGCTATCTCAGCGCTGTCTTGCTGCGGCTCCCGGAGCCGATGCGGCGCGCCCTGACGCTGGAGATCGGCATGCAGAACGCCGGTCTTGGCGCGACCCTAGCGACCCAGCTGTTCACCAATGGCTGGGACCAAGAGCACCTTGATCTTACCTGATCTTTCACGCAATTCAGCAAGGCGGCGGGCCTTGGTTATTCGCCGTCAAACCGATCCCAAGCGGAATCGAACCGGCGATAACGTTGTCGAGCAGCGGCCTGCCGCATGTGGGTCGAGCGCAGGAATGAAAGCACAGCCCCCACAACCAAAAAAATCGTCATCAGGATCAGCCACGCTCGCGGCTCAAACGATCTCACGCCACGAAGAAGACTGAAACCGTCCAGTTGGTGTAACAACCAAGCGACCAGATTCACCACTCACTGGACCCACGAAATCATGATGGCCACCCTCAGCAAGCACCCTTCAATAGGCACGCGGTCAGGAGTTTTCGGTTGAAAAGAAGCCCGGCTCTTCTGAAGGAGGCTCGCTTCCGCGACAGCGCAACATCCAAAAACTCCTAAGCGTGCGCCCAGCCCATCAAAAACCTAGCATGCTCACGGGCGGCAGACGCATTTTTTCTGGCGCGAATGTGTTGACAAAGTGAAAAAACGAAAAGGCCCAAAAGGTGCGGTTGTCGTTCTCCAAGGTGGGCGGATGCTGTTCAGCGCCGCGGGTCGAGTCCTTGCCAACGATGTTGCCAACCGCCCGGTCCGGTGCTCTCCACGACCATGTGCTCGCCCTCGCGCCGAGCCTTCAACGGCACTCCGTTTTCATCCTTCGGGTACCGCGCGGGCATGATGTGACCAACCAAGTGAATCCGGGAATCGTGAACAGGAGGAAACAGAAGGAACAGAGTGCTCAAGTTCTCTCTGTTGTCTCAGTTTCCTCCTGTTGAAGAATATGCACTAGAAAACAATGAGTTGGAACCCTGTAACACTCAGCCACGTGCCCGAGCTGAATCACGCATCCTTCTTGATTGCCCCGCCGGCCTTGCGGATCGCGTTCTCCAGGTGCGCGCGGGCCTGCTGGTAGTCTTGGGGGCCGACGTACTCCAGGATCAGCGGGGCATGCGGAGTGCGCTGGCCGGCGAGTGTCACGAATCGCTCGTAGTCCAGGTCGCCCTGGCCGGCCGGCACGCCGCGGTCGACGTGCAGCTTGCGGTCCTTGGCGTGCAGGCATTCGATCCAGGGCTGCAGTTGCTGGAACATTTCGTCCAGGTCGTTGATCTCGATCAAGTTGGCCGGGTCCAGCAGCGCCTTGACGCAGGGCGAATCGACGTCTTCCAGGAACAATCGCGTCCGCTTGGCGCTGGCCAGGAAGCCGCGGAAGAACGGCTCGCACAGCACCACCGCGTCATGGGCTTCGGCCCGCCGCGCCAACTCCTTGCCGGTGGCCACCATCGTTTTCCAGACCTCTTCCTGGAAATGGTGCGGCACAGGCGGCTCCGGCTCGTCCGACCGGAAGTGGCCCGCCTCGGTGATCAGCATCCGCACGCCCATGGCCCGCGCGATCTTCATCATCGCCTCGAAGTAGTCCAGGTTCGCCTTGCGCTCGGCCTCGTCAGGGTGGATCAGGTTGGTGTACACGCCGATGCTGTGGATCGAAATGCCGGCCTCGCGATACACGCCCGCAATCGCCTGGCAGCGTTCGGTCGTCAAGTCCGACACGTCCGAGCGGCCGTTGTACTTCCAGTACCGGCTGTCGGATTGGCTCAAAAACAGCTGCACCGTGCGGATGCCCTGCTCGCTCAACTCCTTGGCCAGCTGGCTATTCGTGTAGTTGGCGAAGCCCAGGGTGGCGATGCCAATCGTCAACCCGGTGGTTGGCGATGCCGCGGGCTCCGCCGCGGACGGCGATCCGGCGACACACGGCAAAACAGCGGCCGCGGTCGCACCTGCGCGAAGTAACTGTCGTCGGTTCCAGGTAGAAGGCATAACGGTGCTCCTTTGGGATAGTGGTGATGGTCTTTCACGTCTCGATTGCTTCGACTATCCTATAATCTATGAAATGCCGGCTTTCGTTCCGATCCGCTTCTTCAATTGCGGCCAGGTGAGCGTGTTGGCGACGTCGGTCTTCGTCAGGCCGCCGCGGCGGGCTTGGAGGATGCCGTAGCGCATGTCGTCCAGGCCTTCGGTCTGGTGCGCATCGGTCGCAATGACGATCGGGATGCCGTGGGCCTTGGCGGCGGCGCAGGCGATGTCGTCCAGGTCCAGACGCATGGGGTGGGCGTTCAACTCCAGCATCTTGCCGTGCTGCGCGGCAGCGGCAAAGACCGCATCCAGGTCGACTTCGTACGCTTCGCGTTTGTTCAGCAAGCGGCCCGTGGGATGGGCGATGCAGCAGACGTAGGGGTTGGCCAGTGCGTCGACGATGCGTTTGGTGATTTGTCCGCGCGGCTGCTTCTGGCCGTAGTGGACGCTGGCGACGACCCAGTCGGCCTGTGCCAGCACGTCGTCCGGCAGGTCGAGTCCGCCCTTTTCCAGGATATCGCACTCGATGCCTTTCAGGATCGTAAAGCCCTTGCCGAGCTTCTCGTTCAGCCGGTCGATCTGTTGCCACTGGGCAAGAAGCCGTTTCGGGTCAAGCCCGCGAGCCATCGTCACGCGCTGCGAATGGTCGGTGATCGCCAGGTACTTCAAGCCGCGTTGCCGGGCGGCTTCGGCCATCTGCTGGAACGTGTCGCGGCCGTCGGTCTCCGACGTGTGCGCGTGCAGGTCGCCGCAAATGTCTTCCAGGCGGACCAGTTCCGGCAGAGCGCCGGACTGGGCCCACTCGAACTCGCGCCGCGCTTCGCGCAACTCGGGCGCAAAGCACGGCAGGTCGAGCGTAGCGTAGACGCCCTCCTCGGACGCGCCCGCGATGTAGGTTTCCCGGTCGCCTTCGACGCGGAACACGCCGTACTCGTTGATCTTCAGGCCGCGTTGCTTGGCCAGGCCGCGGAGGACGATGTTGTGGGACTTCGAGCCGGTGAAGTATTGCAGCGCTGCTCCGAACGACTCCGGCGGCACGATCCGCAGATCGACTTGAAAGCCGCCGCTCAGCCGCACCGACATCTTGGTGTCGCCGCGTGCCCGCACCTCCGCGACGCCCGGAAAGCTGCCGAAGCGGTCCATCACTTCCGCCGACTGGCCGGCCACGGCCAGGATGTCCAGATCGCCGACCGTGTCGCGGCCGCGGCGATAGCTGCCGGCCAGTTCCAGCTGTTCGATACTCTTGCAGCCGCGCAGGTGCTCGCGAAGTTCTTGAGCGATCTGGTCGGCCTCCGCCCAGTACATGCGTTGACCGGCCGTGGCGGCAATGGTGATGCCGTCCAGGATCGCCTTTTCGGTCTTGGCCCCGAAGCCCTTCAGCCCGCGGATGCGGCCGGCTTCGCAGGCCGTCTTCAGGTCGTCCAGCGTCGTGATGCCCAGTTGGTGGAACACGGCCGCCGCTTTCTTCGGGCCGATGCCCGGAATCCGCATGATGGCCAGGACGCTTTCCGGGATTTCGGCCAGCAGTTCGTTCAACTGTGGCAATTGCCCCGTGCGGACCAGCGTGGTGGCCTTCTCGGCGACGGCTTTGCCGATGCCGTCGATCTCCAGCAGTCGTTCGGGCCTGTCGGCCACGATCGACGCCACGGATTCGGGCAAGTCGCGAATGGCCCGTGCTCCGTTCCGGTAGGCCCGCACGCGAAAGGGGTTTTCGTCTTTGAATTGCAGCAGGTCCGCAACCTGCTCCAGGACGGCGGCAATTTCGGCGTTGGTCATGGCTATCCCACGTGCAGTTCGACGACATCCTTGTCGTACAAGACGTAGTCTCCTTTCACCGTCGTCGCGTCGTGGACATGGCTGCCCCAGACGCGAGCGAACTTGAGGTTTTGGGCAAAGTCCTTGTGGATCATCAGGGCCACGTCCATCAGCGTTCCGCCGCGGCGGACCGTGAAAGGGCGATCGTAATCGGGTTCTTTGTGCGCGGGCAGTTTCGTGTACACACGGACCACGTCCAGGGCGCTGTAGATCGCATTGCGCAATTCCTCCAGCCCGGTGCCGTGCCGGGCGGAGATCAAGAATTCCGGAAAGTCCAGCGGGCAGAATTCGTGCAGCATCTGCAGGCGTTCTCCCGCTTCGGGATCGTCGATCTTGTTCGGCACCAGCAGCGTGCGCGTGTAGGACAGTCCCACGTCGTTTTCGTCCAGGGAAGATTCCTTGGCGAGCCGCGTTTTCGTCGAATTCAGGTGGTCGAGCAGCGCCTGCAGGGCGTCGATGCCGTCGTCGCTGCCCAAATCAACCAGCAGCAAGACCAGATCCGCGCCGCGGATCAATCCCTGCGTGACCGGATCAAACACATCGGCGGTGATGGGCGGCGTATCGACCAACTGGACGAACACATCTTCCCAGGGCATCATGCCGGGGATCGGCTCGCGGGTCGTGAACGGGTAGGAGGCCACCTCGGGCGTGGCCCGCGTCAGGCTCCTCAGCAACTGACTCTTGCCGGCATTCGGGCCGCCGACGATCACGCCGCGGCCGGCGCCTTGACGCAACAGCTTGAAGCCGCTCGATTTCTTGCCTTTGCCCTTGCCGGCCTCGAGTTCTTTCTTAGCCTTGCTGATCTTCTGCTTCAGCTCGGCGTTCAGCTTGTCCGTGCCCTTGTGTTTGGGCAATTCGCGGAGCATCACCTGGAGGCATTCCAACTCCTCCTCCGGCGAACTCGCCCGGCGGTATGCCTCTTCGGCCTTCAGGTACTGCTGCGTCAGGTTAGCCGGCATCGCCCTCGTCCGCTTGATTCATCTCGTCTTGGCCATCCGGTTCGGGTCCCCGTCACGATGTTATACGCGACAAGGGCCGGAGTGTCACGCCGGTGATAGCATCGTCAAGCTGTAGGCTCTGGGAAATCTGTAACGGCGGCGCGGCCGGAGCGATCGCTTGTCGAGGATGCCGGACGTTGCGTTTGTCCGGATCGTCTGCGGCGCCGGGAACTGCCAGACCGATAGTAGAAGGGAAGATGATGTGGGATGGTGCGCCCAGAAACCAACTGCGGGACAGGCTGTCTACCTGTCCATTTGGTGGGGTGACTGAGTAAGAACGGGAGGGACGAGGCGAATGTCAGCCAGAGAAAACAGCAACCGGACGCCGTTTAACGCGGCCGATATGAGGCCGTCTTGTCCGGCTTTCCTGTCCGCCGCGGCTCTGCTAGCCGCCGTTGGGACGTGGCTGCTGGCACCGTCAGCCTATGGCGATCAACTGGGCGGCGATTGGCCCTGCCAGGCGGTGCAAATGCGGCCCAGCAATGACTTAAGCACGCCGCCGGTGGTCACGTCGGTCTGCTTGCAGCCTGGCGGAAAACTGCTGGCGGCCGCCGGCGACGATCATTACATCTATCTTTGGGACGTCACGATGGGTCGGACGGCGAGTCGCCTGGTGGGACACGAGGATTGGGTCCACGCGGTCAAGTTCTCGGCGGACGGCCGGGTATTGGCTTCGGCCGGCCACGACGGCCGCGTGATGCTCTGGGACCCCGCCACCGCGGAACTGATCGACGTGTTGGATGAGGGTTGCCACGCTGTCACCGAGCTGGCTTGGAGTCAGGACGGCACGAAACTGGCCACCAGCGGTTTTTCGTCGCAAGTGCGGCTGTACGACGTCCCCACACGCAAATTGGTCGGCGAGTTGCAGGGGCCGTGCCCCGATCTGCGGGCCTTGTCGTTTTCGCCCGACGGCCAGCGTCTGGCCGTAGGTGGCCGCAACGGCAAAATGCGGATTTGGAGCTTGAGCGCCGGCCAATCGACCGAAGAGTACACGGCGCACCAAGGCCGGATCCGGGCCCTGGCCTTTCCGCCGGACGGCAAGCAGTTGGCCTCGTCCGGCGAAGACGGCAGGGTCCATATTTGGTCCTTCGACAGCCATAGCGGAAAGTACCTGCCGCGCCGACAAACCAAGATTTTCACGTTGGTCTTCTGCGGGCCGAACTACCTGGCGACCGGCGGCAGCGACAACTTGATCCGCCTGTGGGACCTGGCCGCCGGCGAAGAACTCGGCCAGTTGTCAGGGCATCAGGGCAGTGTGGTGTCGTTGGACTGCAACGGCGAGATTCTCGTTTCCGGCAGTTACGACACGGTGGTGCGGATTTGGACGATCAAAGACCGCGTGGCCAATGTTCCTCGGCCCGCGACGGAGTTCAAGTGACGGCCTGCCCGGCGGATTTCGCGCCGACAAGCGAAGGATGGGGACGCAAAGCACGGAGGTGAATCTTGCATCTGCTCAATCAGGCCAAAAATCTGCTGCGCCGGATCGGCCGCCGCAAGGAACGGCCGCCCCGCCGAATTCCTGGGGATACCCCGCGTCTGCGCGGATTTGAGATGATGGAGCCGCGGCAACTGCTGGCGGCGGATCCGCTGTACGTCGGAGCCGTGTACATCGAGGAAGATATCGGTTCCGACATCCACGGGGACACGTTCGAAATCACCTTCGAAGGCGGCGCCGCAGGCACGCAATTGTCCCGCGTCACCATTCGCACCGATCAGAATGTGCCGGGGCTGAGCAGCGGCGATCTGATCTTCGATACCTGCGAGGAGGGGCTGGGTGCCGACCACGCGTTTCCGTTCACGTTGGTCGTGCTGCAGACGGCGGATCCCCAAGCCGCAGTCCGCGCCACGGTCGACGACGGCGGCCTGGCCCTGGTCCTGGAATTGACCGGCTTTCGCGCCGGGGACAAGCTGGTGTTTACGATCGACGTGGACGAAGTCCAAAGCTTCGATGCCGGAGAAACCGACTTTGACGCGATCAACGAGGGCGTGGATCCGCTGGCGTCCGGCGTCGAGTTCCAGGGTTCGCAGTTGATCGCCGTCTTCTCCGCCCCGCACTACCACGATGCCGAAGCGAACGCCCTGTTCCGGAACCGCTACGACGCCGCCCTGACCGGCACGGGGCTCGACTTGCCGGCGGACGACCACCAGGGCAAGCGCGACCGGACCGCCGGCGCGGTGGGTCAGGTTCAGCAGCAGCCGCTGCCGATTTCCCTGGCCGGCAAGGTCTACCTGGACACCGACCTGGACCTGCAGCAGGACTCCGGCGAATCCGGCCTGGCCAACGTCGCCCTGACGCTGTGGCAGTTGGACGGCGGCGAGTACCGCGATACGGGCCGGACCGCGACGACCGATGCCCAGGGCCGGTATGCGTTCGGCACGGAATGGAACCTCGAGCCCGGCGTCTACCAGGTGCGGGAGATTCAACCGGACGGTTTGTTCAGCGTGGGCGCCGTTCCGGGCACCGTGGCGGGCCAGCCGACCGGCCGGACGATGGCAGGCGACCGCGACGTGCTGACGGAGATCGCCATCCCGCTGGGCGGGACGCACGCCGTGGATTTCGATTTCGCCGAAGCCGCTCCGGCGGAACTGAGCGGCTACGTGTACCACGACCGGGACAACGACGGCCGCCGCGATGCGGGCGAGGAAGGGTTGAGCGGCGTGCAGATCGTCGTCTCGGCGATCAACGCGATCAGCCCCCAGAGTCCCGTGACCGTAACCACGGACAGCCGCGGCTACTATCGCGTGCGTGGTTTGGCTCCCGGCACCTATCGCGTGGTCGAGCCGACGCAGCCGGCCGGCTACCTGGACGGCCTGGACACGCCGGGCACCGTGGCGGGGCAACCGCGCGGGACGGCCCGCAATCCGGGCGATGCGTTGGAGGGGATCTTCCTGGGCGGCGGCCAATCCGGCGTGGAATACAACTTCGGCGAACTCGTGCCGGCGTCGATTCAAGGCCGCGTGTGCCTGGCGAACCGCTTCGGGGACTGCTATGTGTCCGGCGCCTCGTTGGTGCCCGTGGCCGGGGCGGCCGTGAAACTGAAAGATGCATCGGGCGGCCTGCTGGACGAGACGATCACGGACGCGGACGGCGTCTATCGCTTCACCGGCCTGCGGCCCGGAACGTACGCCGTGGTCGAACTCACGCCCGATGGCTTGATCGACGGCGAAGAACACGTGGGCACCATCGAGGGCCGCACGGTGGGCCGCATCGCCGCAGCAGGCATGATCGACGAAATCACGCTGGCCTCCAGTCAGCAGGCGATCGACTATGACTTCTGCGAGCGTGTTCCCGCTCAATTGTCCGGATTCGTCTACCACGACCGTGACAACGACGGACGGCGAGAATCCGGCGAGGAGGGACTCGCGGGGGTGACGGTCAAGTTGCTGGGCGAAGCGGGTCAAGAAGTCGCGGCGACCCAAACCGATGCCCTAGGCCGCTATCAATTCGTCGGCTTGCTGGCGGGCGTGTACGCGGCCGTCGAGGTACAACCCGAATCGTGGATCGATGGCCTGGATGCGGCCGGGACCGTCGGCGGGCAAGCGTTGGCGGACGGCACGCGGAGTGAGCCTGTTACGGTGGGGCAAGCGGTCAACCCGGGGGATCGCATCGGTCAGATCCGTTTGTGGTGGGGCGATGAAGGCGTCGATTACAACTTCGGCGAGTTGCGATACGCCTCGATCAGCGGCAGCGTCCACCTGACCGGACCGGACGGCGATTGCTACACGCCGGGCGGTTCTCAGCCGCCGCTGGCCGGCGTCGTCGTCCGGTTGCTCGATTCCGACGGGCGGACCATCGCCGAGTCGCAGACGGACGCGAAGGGCAACTACCGCTTTGACGGACTGCTGCCGGGAACGTACACCGTGACCGAAGTGACTCCCGACGGACTGATCGACGGCCCCGACCGCGCCGGGACCGTCGAGGGTCAGTCGATGGGCCAACTGGCGGGCAACGATCGGATCGGCGGCATCCGGCTGAGTTCCGGCCAGGCGGGGATCGACTACGACTTCTGCGAACACGCACCCGCGTCGCTGTCCGGCGTCGTCTACCACGACCGCAACAACAACGGTCGCGCCGATGCGGGCGAAGAGCCGATTGCAGGCGTGGCCGTGCGGTTGATCGATGACGCTCAGCAGGCGGTGGCAACCGCGCAAACCGATCGCGACGGGCGCTATCAGTTCGGCAACCTGCGATCCGGGCGATACAGCGTGGCCGAATCGCAGCCGGCCGGCTACCTGGATGGAACGGACGCGGCCGGCACCATCGGCGGCGTGACCGTGGGCAGGGCGGACAATCCCGGCGACCAGATTCGCGATATCGTGTTGCGCTGGGGCGACGCCGGCCAGGATTACGACTTTGGCGAATTGCTTCCCGGCAGCATCGCCGGGCGGGTCCACGCCGACACCGACCGCGATTGCGTATTGGATCCGGACGAGCAACCGCTGGCCGAGGTGACCATCGAATTGCTGGACTCCTCCAACCGGGTCGCGGCGTCGACGCAGACGGACGCCGCAGGCCGCTACCGCTTTGACGGCCTGGCCCCCGGTACGTACACGGTGCGGGAGCGGCAGCCGGCCGGCTATTTCCAGGGAGGCCAGCGCGCGGGCTCGGGCGGCGGCGACGCGAGCCTGGAAGACGTGATCAGCGCCATCGCGTTGGGATCGGGCCGAACGCTGACGGACTACGATTTCTGCGAAGTGCCTCCGAGCAGCCTGGCGGGCCGCGTGTACCTCGATCTGAACCAGAACTGCCGCTGGGACGATGGCGAGCAGCCGTTGTCCGGAGTCCAGGTCCGGCTGCTGGATTCCGCAGGCAGCGTCGTCGCAGCGACGGCGACGGACGCCACCGGCCGGTACCGGTTCGATGCCTTGCGTTTCGGCCAATACGCCGTGCAGGAGACTCAACCCGCTCAGTACTTGCAGGGCTGTCAGCGAGCGGGCTCGCACGGCGGCAACGCCACCGTCGACGACATCATCTCCGGAATCGAGATCCCGGCGGGGCAAGCGCTGACCGATTACGACTTCGGCGAACTGCCGCCCAGCAGCCTGACGGGCCGCGTGTACCTTGACCTCAACCAGAACTGCCGCCTTGATGGCGGCGAGCCGGCGTTGGCCGGGGTCCAGGTCCGGCTGCTGAATTCCGCCGGCGCCGTCGCAGCGACGGCGACGACGGACGCCGCCGGCCGTTATCGCTTCGATGCCCTGCGTCCCGGCCGATACGGCGTACAAGAGATTCAGCCCGGCGGGTACTTCCAGGGGTGCCAGCAAGCCGGCTCGCACGGCGGCGACGCCACCGTCGACGATGTCATCTCCGGAATCCAGGTCCCGGCGGGGCAGGCGCTGGCCGATTACGACTTCGGCGAACTGCCGCCGAGCAGCCTGTCGGGCTACGTGTTTCAGGACGGCGAATCGGTCTCCACGTGGGACGGCCGCCCCCCAGAGGATATCTGGCAGAAACGCGATGGCCGCCGGACGCCCGACGACCGGCCGCTGGCGGGCGTCGTTTTGGAGTTGCGCGACGCTCAAACCGGACTGCCCGTGACCGGCGAGCGCGCGTTGCCGGGCACGTACGGAGCCGGCGCGATCACGGCCGTGACGGATGCGCAAGGGTACTATGAATTCCGCGGCTTGCCGCCGGGCATGTACGACGTGATCGAAGTCCAGCCTGCCGGTTTCGACGACGGGCTCGACACTCCCGGCACGACGGGCGGCGTCGCGTTCAACCCCAACGCGGCCGTCGATCCTGGGCTCCGCACGGCGCGGAGCGGGTATCCCCCGTACGACGCCATCGTGTCGATTCCCCTGGGAGCGGGCATCGCGTCTGAGGAGAACAACTTCAGCGAACTCGTGATCGGCCGGCTGCAGATCATCCCGCCGTCCGATCCGCCTCGCAGCCTCCCGCCGCTGCCGGAACCGGTGCGGATCGCCGACCTGCCGCTCCCCGCACTGCCCATCATCGTGCCGGCATCCCCCGACCCGCTGCGTTTCAACACTTACGCAACCGGCGGCCTGCAAAACTTCAGCTGGCACCTGAGCGTGATCGACGCGGGAACGCCGCGCGGTCGAGGCGACTCTGTGCCGTTGACCGGCCTGGTCTGGCGATCCGTGACCTTTCACGACGTGGAGGACTGGTACGGCCAGCCGCTGGATCGAGGGCGTTGGATCCTAGGGCGCATGGATGGGGCCGGCCGTACGGCGGCGCCGACACACGAGGCCGTGTTCGGCCTGCCCGACGGACTCCCGATTGTCGGCGACTTCGACGGCGACGGGGTCGACGAGATCGGCATCTACCGCCGCGGCCACTTCTTCCTGGACTTGAACGGCAACGGCGTGTGGGACGACGAGGACCTCTGGGCGCGGCTGGGTGACGAGTTCGACCTGCCGGTCACCGGCGACTGGAACGGCGACGGCAAAGACGACATCGGCATCTTCGGCCCGGCCTGGCCCGGCGACCCACAGGCGCTGGCATTCGAAACCGGCCTGCCCGATCTGCGGAATCAAGTCCTGCCGCTGCCCAAACCCAAGAACGTGCCGCCCAAGCCGCAGGAGGCCACCAGCGGGTTACGGCTGTTGCGCCGCACCGCCACGGGGATGACCCGCGCGGATGTCATCGACCACGTCTTCCTGTACGGAGCCGGAGTCCAGATTCCCGTCACCGGCGATTGGTCGGGCGACGGCATCAAGAACATCGGCGTATTTCGGGACGGCCATTGGCGACTGGACGCCGACGGCGACGGCCGCTGGTCGGAAGGCGATCAGGTGTTCGAGTACGGCACGGCGGGCGATCTGCCCGTCGTCGGCGACTTTGACGGCGACGGGATCGACGAGATCGGCGTGTATCGCGGCGGGCAGTGGATCGTGGACCTGGACGGCAACCACGAAATGGACGCCCACGACGCCGTCTTCTCCCTGGGCGGCCCCGGCGACCTGCCAGTCGTCGGCGACTGGAACGGCGACGGCACCGACGACCCCGGCGTGTACCGGCCCGACAGCAGGCAGAACGGCCGCTGAGCAGAACCGGACGCAATCTCCCCTGCGAGACTCTTTGCCGCCCAAGGCGAAATACAACTCGACCCGGTGAAGAAAGCCGATGGCGATGTCTTCCGGTGGGCACGCGATGGGAAGGCACAGGACTTGTTTCCCGACCGTCGGGATGATAATGTCAAAGGCTCACTCCGGTCCGTCCTGCGCGACCTGCCCGGCGACATGACGCACAGCCGGAGGTAATCGCGGTCTCATGGGCCATGCACGTCAAGCGAGGGGGGGTACGAATCATGAAGGGACGATTGACGAGGCGGTTGTTCTTACAACGAGGGGCTGCGGGCGGCGCGGGACTCGTGATCCTCGCCGACGGCCGTTCAGCGCGCAGCTACGCCGCGAATGAAGGGCTGAGCTTCGCACTGATCGGCTGCGGCGGCCGGGGCGCCGCGTTTCTTGGCGACAAGGGCCAGTATGGCTCGCTGTTCGACCACGGGCGCGTCGTCGCGATGTGCGACGTGAACCAACAGCGCGCGGCGGCCAGCTTCAAGAAGTTCCCCGACGTGCCCAAGTTCGAGGACTACCGCGTGATGCTCGACAAGATGGGCCAGGAGATCGACGCCGTGGTCGTCGCCACGTGCGACCACAACCACGCGGCGCCCTCGGCGGCGGCGATCCGCGCGGGGAAGCCGACCTACTGCGAGAAAGGGCTGACGCGCACCATCCACGAGGCGCGGGCCCTGGCCGAACTGGCTGCCGAATACAAGGTGGTCACCCAGGAGGGCAACAACCACGGCTACAATGTGCGTACGGTGGAGATGATCCGGGCCGGCACGCTCGGCGACGTGCGCGAGGTACATCTGTCGGCCAACGGGGGCTCGGGCCCGCGCCCGCGTCCCACCGGCACGCAGGACGTGCCCGCCGGTCTCAACTGGGACCTGTGGCTGGGCCCCGCCGCTGACCGCCCCTACCACGCGCAGTGGATGGCCTGGGGCCAGTGGCGCGACTTCGCCAACGGGTATATGGGCATGTGGGGCTCGCACTCGTACCCCGCGGTCTTCAAGGGGCTGAAGCTGGACAGCTTGTGGCCGGTCGGGAAGCAACCTCCTGCCGCCGGCCGAAAGACGATCCGCGTGACGGCCGAGGTCTCGGAACTGGCCCAAGACAATTTCCCCCGTTGGGCGATCGTCCACTGGGAGATCCCCGCGCGCGAGGAGATGCCGCCCGTGCGAATCACCTGCTACGCCGGCTACGACGGCCAGGGGAAGGCCGGCGAGCGCTGGCGTGCCATGATCCGGGAGGTGTTTGCCGGGATTCCTGAGTATGGCGACCCCGCCGATCCGAAGTGGCAGCACTGGGGCGGCCCCGGCCGTGTCGGCCTCCCCAAAGCCTGGGTCGGCACCAAGGGCGTGATGTACTCCGCGGGGCACGGCTGCCACACCACGCAACTTCTGCCGGCGGACAAGTTCCAGGATGTCGGCGCGCCCCGCGAATCGCTGCCCCGTCCGCTGGGGAAATCGGACTTGAGGGGCTGGATCGAGGGGATCCGGGGCGGCCCGGCGCCGCAGTGCAACTTCGCGGAGTTCGGCGGCCCGTTCACGGAGTGGACCCTCCTGGTCAACGTGGCCACCCTCTTCCCGGACCAGACGCTGGAGTACGACCCCGTCGACCGCAAAGTGGTCAACCTTGACGCGGCCAACGCGGCTGTGGCTCCCGAATACCGCAAGGGATGGTCGCTGTAGCCAGCGGTCCCAGACGCTGGGTGCCGGCGAACAGTTCGTCGATCCACAGCTTCTTGCGGAGTCAGGCGGGCCAGGAGCAGGTCGCCGGACTCGTTGAACAGGAAGAAGCCGTCTCCGGAAAGGTCAGCGTGTCATAGCGCCACTTCAACATCGGCCGCCAGCGTCACGGAACGCTGCTTGCCGTTGGCCCTGACGGTGTACGCGCCCGCGTCGGTCTTCTCGATCTTCACCACGCGCCGGCCGGATTCGACGACTTGACCTGCACCCTTGGCGCGGTACTGCAACAGCCGCGCGGCGGCGCGGCCCTGCGCGTCGGCGTTTTGCCGAAAAACTACATGGCCCTGCTGGTCCACGATGACGACCTCGGCACCCGGCGCTGTCTTGATCGTCAACGTCCAGCCCACGTCGTACCCGGACGTGTAGTTCGTGGCATAGTCGTTGATGGCCACGCCGAATTCCAGGCCCTCGAACTGATTGGAGAAGAACTGGACGTTCTTGGTGGGGAACTTGTACCAGCCGAGGATCACCGGCACGTAGTCCGCCGCTCCGGCCGGCTTGCGGAAGGTGTTGCCGTACAGCGTGACATTCTGGCCCGGGCCGTACATGTTGCCGATCCAGACCGGCGGGACGTTGCTGGTGATGCGGTTGCGGTAGTAGACCCCGCCCTGATTCGATCCGCCGGCGTAGAAGGCGTACGCGCCGTGACGCTCATCGTTGGGCGGGTCCCGCTGATCGACGGTGATCTCGTTGTCGTAGATGAAGTTCGACTCGCCGCCGACGCTCATGAAGACGGCGTACGTCATCGGCCGGTAATTGGGGTGCGCGTCGGGGAACTTGCGTCCGATGACGGTGATCCGATTGTGGTGGATGTGATTGTTCCCGCACCAGCCTTGCGGGTTGCCTTTCTCCGCGTTGTAATCGGTCAGCCGGATCGCGTTTACGCTGTAGTCGCTCTGCGCGTACTCGTTGACCGGCGGCGAAGCCTCGACGCCGATCTCATTCTCGAAGACCTCGACGCCCTGCTGCCGCCCGATCAGAATCCCGGAGCCTTGTTCGGGCAGGATGCGGTTGCGGAACACCTGCGTCCCCTCGTATAGTGAGTGTGAATGTACTTCGGGGAGCGGCGCAGAGGCTTCTACTTCCCCTGCAACACAATTCTCTCAGTTGTCTTCTACTTCCCTTGACCGTCCTTTGTTGGACAGGATTGGGGCTCATGGTGCCGGTTCGGATTGCAGCTGTTGTTTTGTTTTCGCGGCGACCTGCAATTGTTGAGTTGCGCACAGAGCTAAATGTTTCCGCCAACGTAAGACTCGACCAAGCCGGTGGACGAAACGGCGAAGGGGCCGCGGATGGGACCGCGGCATGTCGTGTTCTTCGTCTGGAGTGACTGTCATGACTCTCAGAAAACCACTGTCGGTGCTCGTGCCGCAACGCGTTCGCCAAGTACCCGCCTCGTTCGCCTGGATCGACCATCGCCTCCGCAGCGAAGGATTCCTCGAACGCCTGGAACCGGCGGACATTGGTCTGTATCTGTTTCTGACCTTGGCCGCCGACCGCCACGGCCTTTCCTGTTGGCGGCTCGATCGCATCGAACGTACTGTGCCGTGCTTCGAACGTGGCACGCTGTGGGAGGCCCGGACACGGCTGTGCGACCTGGACCTGATTGCGTATCGGCCCTGGCCGGAACATTCGCCGGATGGCTCCTGAGCGCACGCATGAATAACGCGTGAGGCCCGGGATGGGCGTCAATCGCGGTGTTTTCCGCATCTGGGCAGGGTGGCGGCGGGCGTTCGTGGTTGCAATCG
>Ga0302237_1001551_pt1 | contig 15991 bp, 14 predicted proteins | sample AAG_UR_Ala_MG_FD_193530 | JGI IMG/M metagenome (GOLD analysis project Ga0302237, IMG submission 193530) | Enriched activated sludge microbial communities from anaerobic digester in WTTP, New Holstein, Wisconsin, United States - AAG_UR_Ala | ecosystem: Engineered > Bioreactor > Anaerobic >... | reverse complement strand
GACGAAGCGATCCCCGTCTACACCATCTGTACCAACGAGCAACTGGCAGCGATGGCCGAGGGCCGCGCGTCTTCGATCTCGGACCTGAAAGCCATCGAAGGCTTCGGCGACGCCAAGGCGGAGAAGTACGGCCAAGCGTTCCTGAAGGTGATCGCCGCCGCGCCGCCCAAAGAAGAGGCTTCCGAAAATGCGCCGAGTGGGAAACCTGATTGAGCACATCGCGCAAACCGACAATCTGCTGCTGGCCTTCTGGAAGGCGTCGCGCGGGAAGCAGCACCAAGCGGCCGTGATCCGGTTCCGCGAGAACCTGGACGCACAGGTGCGGTCCCTGCGGGAGGACTTGCTCGCCGGTTCCGTGCGCTGGGGACCCTACAACCGGTTCACGATCCGCGACCCGAAAGAACGTCTGATCTGCGAACCGCCGTTCCGCGACCAGGTGGCCCAGCACGCCTTGCTGAACGTCACCGAACCGGTTTTTGAAGCGTACCAGATCCACGACAGCTACGCCTGCCGCAAGGGCAAGGGCGTGGACGGGGCTCTGAGACGTGCGATGAAATTCGCTCGGCGCGGCGGCTGGTTTCTTAAAATGGACATCCGCAAGTACTTCGACTCGATTCATCACGACACGCTCAAGGTGCAGCTGCGCCGGCGGTTCAAAGACCGGACGGTGCTGTCCCTGTTCGACGGCGTGATCGATTCGTACCACACGACGCCGGGCCGCGGCGTACCGATCGGCAATTTGACCAGCCAGTTCTTCGCGAATCACTACCTGGCCGCGTTGGACCACTTCATCCAGGAAACCTGTCGCTGCCGGAGCTTGGTGCGGTACATGGACGATTCGGTCGCCTGGGATGGGTACAAGGAACGTTTACGCGAGGTGCATCGCCGGGTCGACGAATTCGTGCGCACCAGGCTGCAACTCGAATTGAAACCGGTCTACCTGAACCGGTGCAACCGTGGGATGACGTTCTTGGGCTACCGGGTCTTTCCGGATCGGCTGGGCCTGGCCAAACGCAGCCGGTCCCGGTTCCGCGACAAGCTGCGGCGTTACGACGAGAATTATCAAACCGGGCGGTGGACCGAACAGGAAACCGCCCGGCACGTGGAATCCCTGCTGGCGTATGTGCGCCGGGCGGGTACTTGGCAATATCGACGGCGAACCATGGAGGATCTGGGGCTTTGTCCAAAGCAGGCTTGAACCGCGTGAATCGCGGCGGCAGCTGGAACAACGACGCGAGGAACTGCCGGTCGGCGAACCGGAACAACGACACGCCGGAGAACCGGAACAACAACCTCGGGTTCCGCGTGGCCTCAAGCTCGCTGGAAAGCGAACGCATCCACCGAACAGGACAAAGTCCCGTCCCCGGACAACACGTAGGCGAGTCTCTCCGAGACTCGCAACCCCGTCTCGGAGAGACGGGGCTACGTGGTCCGGGGCGAATCCGCTCGGCACGGGCGGGGCTGGTAGCCCCGCGCGGCGAACGTCCCGCCCGTGCGTTTTGACAAAAACGACGAATCCAACACGAATTTGCGATGCTGCGCAATTCCGGATGGCCGCGAGCGTCTTCTTCTCGGAACGCCGATCGGCGTTTTTGGGGGAACACTAATCCACGCTAATAAACACTCATGGAGACAAGTTGGCATAAAGCTGTCATATTAGTGTCAATTAGCGAAGATTAGCGTTCCGCGCCTGTTCCGCTGTTCCGTTCCGCATCATCGCCAATGCGTGCTCCCAAGACCCATGTTCCCTGACAGGAGTTCTCCCATGAGCGTTCCAGCTCGTTCTTGGCGGTCTGCCGTCCTGCTGCTCTTGACCATTTGTCTCCGTTGCCCCATCGGTTCGGCCGCCGAATCTCCCGGCCAGTTCGCCGTGCTGATCGGCGTGGATGGCTACCGCCATGCGCCGCCGCTGAAAACCGCGGTCAACGGCACGTTGCAGCTTTCCCAGACCCTGAGGCGCTACGGCGGCTACCGCTCGGCGGACATCCTGCAACTGGTGGATGCCGCCGCGGATCCGGCCCTGCACCCGACGCGGGCCAATCTGCTGGCCGAGCTGCCGCGCTGGCTGTCCAAGGCTGGGCCGGGCGACCAGGTGCTGATCGCCTTCAACGGCCACGCCTATCGGGCCGACGACGGCCAATTGTACCTAGCGGCGTTGGACACCGATCCGGCCGACCTGGCCAAGACCGGCCTGGCCCTGACGTGGTTGCGCGAGCTGCTGGCCGGGTGCCCGGCCAGCTCGAAGCTCGTGCTGCTGGACACGCGCCAGGCCCCGGCCGGCCCGGCCGCCGGGCCCGCGCCCGGCGTGTCGGGCGGCGAACTGGCCGAATCGCTCCCACGCCTGCCGGGCATGTCTGTACTGGCCGCCTCGGCCGCCGGACAGGCGAGCCTGATCTGGCCGGACCAGCGGCAGACGCTGTTCGGCTACTGGCTGAACGAAGCGCTCAAAGGATACGCCGACACCGATCGCGACGGTCGGGTGAGCGTCGAGGAGCTGTCGGGCTACGTTCGGCGCAACGTGGCCACGGTCGCCAAGCAGCGATTTTCCGTGGAACAACAGCCCCAGCAACTGGGCTTGCCGCCCGACGACGACCGAGCCGCGGCCGTGGTCTGCGTCCAGCCTCAATCGCTCAAACGGCTGCTGGCCGACATGGCCGAACACGTGGCGCTGCGCATGCAGGGCGAGGAACAGGCGGGGCTGGGCGTGCTAGAGTTCACCGCCGACACGCCCGGCGGCGAGGTTCTGGGGGCCGAATTCGGCGTGTTGGGCCGGTACTGTGGGGCGGAGCTGCAACAGCAATTGCTGGCCTGCGCCACGGGTCAGTTTGCGGTGGCCGATCCGCGGCGCATGCAAACCGCGCTGAAGGAAGCAAACTTCACCACGACCCAGCTCGGTTCCGAGTCGGCATTGAAGGAGCTGGGACGACGGGCGGGCCGCTTGTCGATCCTGGTCGTGGGCACGCTGACCGGCCGCCAGGGCCGCCTGATGACCGTCCGCTGCCAACTGGTGCGCACCGACGGCGGCGGTCTGGCCGACGAGGTGGTCGGCACGGCTCGGCTGAACGATTCGGAATGGGGCATGCGGGGGCGGAGCGTCAACGTCGAACCGACCGATCTGGCCGACGCGACGGATTCGCAGTCGATCGCCGTCCGGGTCCAGGTGGCGGATATCGGCGCGCTGGACCGGCGCGCGCAGGGCGGGCATCCGATGGCGGATCCGAATTTCCCGTTTCCTGTGCGGATCTTCGTCGGCCAAGCCGAACGCAAGGGCGAGTTTCGGGGCGGCGATCTGCTGGTGGGGTTGCGGCGCGGCGAAGTGTACCGCATCCAGATCGAGAACCGCAGCGGGCAAGGCGTGTTTCTACGGCTGCTGGTGGATGGGCTGAACACGCTGCCCGAGCGCGTGCTGAGCAAGGGAGTGAACGTCGAGGCGGCGCCGCACGGCGTCGTGGTCGCGGCCCAGCCCGTGAACCTGGCCGAAGCCCGGGCCTGGTGGCTGGATCCGCCGGCCGAAAACCAGGCGAGCCCGGTGTTCGTGATCCGGGGATTTTACTCCCAGGTCGGCGACGATGCGAAGTACCGCGAGTTCCGCGTGGTCGATGCGCCGGACTCGCAGGCCGCGCGGCGCGGATTCGCGGATCAAGCGGGCCTGATCACGGCCGCGTTCTACCGGCCGATCCCGAAGCCGACCGGTGGGGGACGTGGAGCGTTGGGCACCGCCCTGGGCGAGGAATACCAGACCCAAACGGAGATGTACACTGGCGATGAAATCCCCGGCCCGCTGATGGCCGTGGTGCATATCCGGTATGTGAATGCTGAATGAGGAAGCGGAGGACGGGAACACTAATTTTCGCTGATTGACGCTAATGAAAACGGCGGCCTGATCCGTGATTATTCGCGAAGATTCGTGTTCCGTTGCTGTTTCTAACGAGGAGCACTTTCCATGCGTCATCGCGTTCTGCTGACCTGTTTCGCCTTGCTCTGCCTCGTTTCTGTGCGTTTGGCGATCAGCGCCGATGAAGGTCGGAAATGGGCGGTAGTGATCGGGGTGAACAAGTACCTGGACCCGAAGATCCCGCCGCTGAAATACTGCGTGGCGGACGCGCATCGGGTGTTTGAGGCGTTGACCCGTCAGAGCGGCTTCGATCCGGACCATGTGCTGTTGATCGTGGACGACCAGACGCACGACCACCTGCTTCCGTTGCGGATGAACTTTCAGCTCCAGATTGGCGATTGGCTGCAGCACGCACAAGCGGAAGACACGGTGGTCGTGCATTACTCGGGCCACGGATTCGTCGACGAGGCAACCGGGGAAGGTTTCTTGGCGCCGAAGGACTGTCTGAAGAACGACCTGCGGGGCACGGGCTTTCCGACGGAGCGTCTGCGTCAGATGCTGCGGGATTGCCCGGCGCGTCAGAAGCTGTTGATCCTGGACTGCTGCCATGCCGGAGCGGTGCGTTCGGGCAAAGCGACCGGCTCGACGGGCGAGGAACTGAGCCAGGCGTTTGCCAAGGCGCAGGGCCTGGTGACGCTGGCCAGTTGCCGGAAGGACGAGGTGTCCTACGAGTGGGAGACGAAGGGTCAGGGCCTGTTTACGTATTTTCTGACCGAGGGGCTTGGAGGCGGCGCGGACTACGACCGGGACGGGGTGGTGAACGCGGACGAGTTGTACCGTTACACGTTCGAGAAGGTCCAACTGGCAGCCCAGCGGGAGCTGAACGCCCGTCAGCGTCCGGTGCGGGTGATCGGGCCGGAGACGGAGGGCGTGTTTGCGTTATCGCGGGTGTCGGTGACCGCGCGGCCGCTGGCGGACAGCGTGACGGCGTTGTTCACGGTGCGGGAAGAGGACTCCAGCGGCCGGTTGCTGGAGGGAGCGGAAGTGGAACTGTTCTACCGCGAGTCGGCCGGGTCCCGTCTGGAGGCACTGGGGGCGAGCCAGACGGACGCCGGCGGTACGGCTCGGATTCCGGTGACGCTGTCGCTGTCGCAACAAGCGCGGGGCAGCTTTGGCGTGATGGTGCGGATGGGGACGGCCAGCCAGAGCTACACGCTGGACAAGTTCCCTCAAACGCGAAGCTATGCGTTGTATGTGCCGCGGTCGACGCCGCTGTCGCCAAGCCCGAAGCCAACGCCCTCGCCGCCAGGCCAAACGTTGGCAACCTCGATTGGAATGAAGCTGGTGTTGATCCCCGCCGGCCAGTTCCAGATGGGATCGCCGGAAAGCGATTTGGAGGCGTACGATTACGAGAAGCCGCAGCACACGGTGCGGATCACCAAGCCGTTTTATCTGGGCGTGACGGAGGTGACGCAGGCGCAGTACGAACGCGTGATGGAGACCAATCCGAGCACTTTCAAGGGTGCGGATTTGCCTGTGGAGACCGTGTCGTGGGAGGATGCGGTGGAGTTCTGCCGGAAGCTGAGCGCGAAGGAGGGTCGCACGTATCGTTTGCCAACGGAAGCGGAATGGGAGTATGCGTGCCGTGCCGGGAGCCAGACGAAATGGTGCTTTGGGAACAACGCGTCCGAAGTGGGGGAGTATGCGTGGTACCTGGACAACGCGGATATGAAAACGCATCCTGTGGGTCTGAAGAAGGCGAACGCTTGGGGTCTGTATGACATGCACGGAAACGTCTGGGAGTGGTGTTCGGATTGGAGGGGCCAGTACCCATCGACGGCGGTGGCCGATCCGACTGGTGCTACGGCGGGCTCGTACCGCGTGGATCGCGGCGGCAGCTGGATCATCGGCGCGAGGTACTGCCGGTCGGCGTACCGGTACGACGACGCGCCGGGGAACCGGAACGGCGACCTCGGGTTCCGCGTGGCCTCGAGTTCGGTGGATGCCACCGGCAAGTAGAGTCAGGCAAGTTCAGAGCGGAGTCTTCCGCGTAGGCCGAAACGTTCGTCGTGCGCAGCGGAGCGGAGCCGACGAACGTTTCGAGCCGGAGCGGAAGACGGAGCGGGTCCAAGCGAGCAAGGCACCCTATAGGCGGCGCAGCCGCCGTGGGGTCTGGGGCGAAGCCCCAGCGAAATTTCGAGAATCGCGCGTTAAATAAGTCAAAATGCGCATTCTAGTTGCACACCGCCATTTTTCTGCAAGTCGTTCACCGAAAACGCCTTGGGGCGAGTGGCCACTCCGTTTGCCAGCAGTGATGCCGCCACCCCAAGAACCCTCAGTCTCCCCGATTGTTCCGCGATCGTCGGGAGGATCAGGCGAAGTCAGATTCGTGAGGACCCTGCTCCGCCGCGGCCAGCATGACTGTTCTGCCATCCGGGGAGGCACCGATGTGGCGGTTATTACGCAAGGTTTTACGAACAATGAGTTACGGCCGTAAGGGATTCCAAAATGGCGCTGTACAATTAAGGATCGATCCCGACGAAATGCGACGGCAAGAAAAGGAAAAACGGTCAGGGCAGAAACACCTCTTTCGGGTCACACGTTCTTGTCACGCAATGCCTTGCGCTTACCCCCCAGGTATACGTCGTTACAAATTCTGTTTGACAGCCGTTTGGCATCATGCTATTGTACATGCCATGCAAGCAGGCGGGTTGCTGGCGACGTCTCAGCGCGGCCGCCGTGCAGAAACGCAAACTGGCCGCGCGCGGCGTATACGCACGTTTACGGAAGGGGAACGTCATGCCGAGAGCGGTTTGGGTGCTGTTGACTGGACTTTTGGCCACGTTCGTGGCCGGGCCTCAAGCAGTGAGAGCACAGGGCTCGCTTGGCGACCTTGGGAAATGGGGGATCGACACGTCGCGGAGCGAGAGGTTGGGCGACCTCGGGAAGTGGGGCATTAGCGGGAGCGGCGACTTTACCTACGGTAAGTTCGAGGCTAACCCTCGCCCTGTCGCCGACTCGGCTTGGCTCGGCTGCTGGACTGACGACCTCAGAGCGTTGGACCCGAAGTGGCAGTGTACGGACAAGTACGAAGAGAACGGAAACCGGGTCCGCGAGTTCTGCGACTACAAACGTATGGAGAACCCGAAAGGGGCCGCGTTCGGATTCGTGGTCAAAAAGGAGGAGTGGGATGACAGGGACTCACGCCAGAACGTGATTGACCGGATCGAGGGTAACGTTCTTCCTTTCTACGTTTTCAAGACAACGGGGAAGGGCATCCCGTTCATTCGATTGAAGTTCGTGGACGTGAAGCCGATCCTCTCGGACAGGGAGCGCGAGGCGTACAAGGAGGGACGGGTGGTCATGGATGACACTCAGCCGAAGCGAGGCAGACAGCCAAGAGATGACGATAGGACGGCACTCATCGGGCGGTGGAAGGGAGAGACGCAGGCTCGTATTGAGCGCGATGCTTCGGTCACGATTTACGAGTTCCGGGAAAGCGGCACGGCGAAGTACCAAGCTTACGCAATCCACTCACAGTGGTCCTTGATGCCGGGCGTTCGGTACGGGGACACCAACATGGAGTTCAGTTGGGCAGTCAAGAATGGAAAGCTCGTATTCGACGGGAAGGACGAGTGGACATACGAGGTCAAAGACGGGCATCTCAAGATGTCACGGGGAAATTATACCATTGAGTTGGATCGCGCGAACTAGGAAGGTTACGTGAGATGTCGAAATAGGAAATCGCCCGTGTTTCGCGGTGAACTAACGGATGCACCAGAGCGCACGGTCGCTCGCGGACAGCGGTAGCGCGGATTCTCGCCGCGACGATCACCCCAACCACGCTCAACCCCGCGAACCTTGGCGCCTACTAGTTGTACTGCGCCATTGTTTGCTTTCAATGTAATGTAAGTCGGTATTATATCAGGCGTTACAACAGCGAGAAGCGGCCTTGGCCGATTTGCTGCGGCGTGCGATGATTGTCCAGTTTCGCGACACGGAGGGTCGGCGACATGAAACTGGAGTACATCGCCAGGCTTGGCAGAGAGCTAGCAGCGTTCTTGAAGCGTTTTTCGGGTTGCTTCAAGCGCGAAAAATGCCAAGATCTGATGCTAGCATATGTCTCAGGGCAACTCTCGTCCTGCCAACGCAAGTCGATCGAACCGATGGCGTTGGTTGTTGGCGTCGCACCGCGGACACTGCAGCGATTCGTCGAATCGCGACCGTAGGATGAAGAGAAGCTACGAGATGGTTGCCAAGAGATTGTCGCCCAAGAGCACAGTGACCCTCAGGCCATTGGCTTGATCGATGAGTCGGGTACCGCGAAGAGTGGTGACGACACCGCTGGAGTAGGGCGTCAGTGGTGCGGTCGGACTGGGAAAGTCGACAACTGCACGGTCGCAGTTCATACGTGTTACGCCACCTCGGACTTTCATTGCCTCCTGGACAGCGACCAGTATTTGCCACAGTCGTGGGCTCACGACCCTGAACGGCGAAAGAAAGCTCACATTCCCGAAGATGTCGTCTTCCGCACCAAGCCACAAGTCGCCCAGGCGCAAATCGAACGTGCTCTGCGCAACGGCGTTAGAGTGGCCGCCTGGACGTTTGATGAAGCCTATGGGCGCGACCGCGAGTTCTTGGACTTCTTGGATCAGCAGGAGCAGACCTTCGTACCCGAGGTACCGGTCAACTTTTTCGGTTGGGTGGGGGCTCCCGTCGTCGTTCGTCAGGCTCCGAAGATCACACCCTACGGAAGTCGGGGAAAGAAGTATCGTCGTGTAAGACGCAAGATCCGGGCCTGCGAGGTGCGTGATCTAGTACGCTATTCGCCGGTGTTTCAGCGGCAGAAATGGCAACGGTTTCACATCAAAGACAGTGAGAAGGGTCCGGTCGTATGGGACGTGAAATGGGCCCGGTTCGATCGTCCGACAGCCACCGGCCTACCCAGCGGACCCGGATGCTTGATTGTGGCTCGGAATGTGCTGAACCCTACTGGGGTCAAATACTTCGTGGCCAATAGAGTGCCTCAGCTCCACGATGAGACCGCGGAAGAACTGTCCGAACCCGAAACAGGAACGAGTGCGTCGGCGCCATTGACCTGGCTACTCTGGGTCGCCTTCCGGCGTTGGCCCGTGGAACAATATTTCCCGGGAATCCAAAAACGAGTTGGGATTGGATCATTACGAAGTACGTGGTTGGCGTTGCATCCACCGGCACTACTACCGCACGCAACTCACCCACCTGTTTTTGTGCACGCATCCGTTGTAAGTATGCTGAGACGTGCGTAGGCAAACTGACCGCCCAGCAGGTCCGTCGAGCTGTCAATGCTTGGTTGGCTACCGTGGACCTGCCACCTGCTGCGAAACAACGTCGCCTGAAGCAGGAGGTGGCGACACAGATACACTATCAGCGTCGCAACCAACAAGCTCACACGAGTCAAACGAAGACACGGACTGAACAGCTACTTGCCTTTGGTGTCGATGTCAAAGACCTGCCATGCTGCATTCCGCGAGATAGCTCCTGACATCACGTCGTTGCGTTTCGAAATCGCTATCTTACCACACTCTCGCTGCGCGCTGATCTGGCCTTGTAAGGTCTCGGCCTCGCGTTCGCCTCTGATGCCGGGCTTTCAACTCTCGTTAGTACCTCGCGTGGAGGCTTCGGCGTGGCTCACAAGAGCTGCTCACTTCACTTCGCACGTTATTGCTAGCGGACATCGACTAGAAAATAATGGCGCAGTACAACTAGATTCTGTGCGTTCGGCGGCTTGCTCATGCTTTTCCACGATTAGCAGAACGACGCTGGCTTTGGAACGTGCAACCCTGGAGGGCCACGCTCCGTGGTCGCCGTCAGTTCGGATGGGGCGCAACGGACGCGACAGATCGCGTCCCTCCAGGGTGGCCTCTGGGCGCGACGGACGCATCGCAACGGGCACGACGGACGCGACGGAGCGCGTCCCTCGAGGGCGGCGTGTGGGCGCAACGGACGCAATCGCGGCCCGTGGCCTTCTCCGGCGCGCTCGAGCTGCTGCCCGCCGCGCCGACAACGTAGCCACAGACGCAAGGCCAGGCCGCCCCGTTTCGCTGGCACCCGGCGCAACAGCGGCAGATCAAAGGCCTGTTGACTGGCCAACGCGAGCCGACGGCCGACCAGATCGGGGCACGCGACCCGAAAGAACTACTCGGGCCGTTCGCCCAGGACATGACGACCGTTTACGTGGATGCAAAGAAGTAGCAGAAGCGAGAACACGAATTGTCACTAATCTCGACGAACGCCCGCGTCTTCATTAGTGTTAATTAGCGAAGATTATTGTTCCCAGGAATGACAGGAGCTGAGCCATGCGAGTTGCGATTTTTTCCCTTGTGTTGACCGTTCTTCTGGCCTTGCCCGCGGGCCTTCGCGGGGATGTGATCGAAAGCGTCGGCGGCAAGGGCCTACCGGCGGCCGCAACGGCCCGTTCGGCCCGCGGCGTGGATGTGGAAGCGGCCACCCAAAACCCGCAAGCGACGTTTCTGGTCCGTGTCAGCGTCGACCGACAGGACGCCACCTACGAGCAGGGCGAATTGATGGAAGTGTCGGTCGAGTCAGAGCGGCGCGGCTATCTGTATCTGCTGTACCGCCAGGCCGATGGCGGCGTCAAATGCCTGTTCCCCAACCAGTACGACCGGGACAACCGGATCTCCGGCGGCCACAAGATCACGCTGCCCACGTCCATGTCCCGCTTTCGGTTGCGGATCGCCCCGCCGCTGGGCGACGAACTGCTGATCGCCCTGGTCACGCGGCAGCCGCTCGCCGCACCTACGTTCGGCAGCCGCTCGTTGACCGACGCCCCGGTGACGGATGTCGACATCGACACGGTGATCGCTCGCGGGGTGAACGTCGAGCTGCGGGGCAAGCCCAGATCGTGGGGCGAGCACTGTGTGCGAATCAGGACGGTGCCCGCCGGCCAACGCGACGCCCCGCCCGCGGTGCACCAGCGGCTGGGATTGTTCATCGGGATCAGCCAGTACAAGGACGGGAGCGCACGTCCGCTGCAGGCGTCTCATAAGGACGCGCAGGTCATGGCCCAGATCATGCGACAGCACGGCAACCTGGATGGGCTGGGATTGCTGGTGAACGCGCAGGCGACCCGTCGGGCGATCCAGGATGGGTTCGAAGAACTGCGGCTGAAATCGCGGCCGGGCGACGAGATCTTCATCTACTGGTCGGGCCATGGGGGGACGTGTGCGAACACCGACCCAAACGATCCGGACGAGCAGGATGCGTTCCTGGTCCCCTACGACGGCACGTCGGAGGACATTGCGGGCACCATGGTGCTGGACGACACGATGGGCCGCTGGATACGGGCGCTCGACGGCCGCAAAGTGTGCTTGATCGTGGACGCCTGCTACAGCGCGGGACAAGCCGCGGGCAAGGGCGCCGAGCCGAGCAGCCGGGGATTGGGGGCGCGCGAGGCCCGACGCGGCGACGCAATCACCGGCGATCCGAACTGGGGCCCGATCCGTTCGCCGGCCGATTTCCTGGGCAGCCAGATGCGGCGGATCAAGGATATCGGCCAGGACGACGCGGCGATGCTGTTCTCTAGCGATTCGAACGAAAACAGCTGCGAACGGGGCGACGGCGTGCTGAGCGTGATGACCTACTTTCTGGTCGAAAAACTGCTCAGCAGCAGCACGCTGACGCTGGCCGAAGCTTACGAGCACGTGCGAGTCGAGGTGCCCAAGTACATGAAAGACCACTTCCCCGGCCGCGAGCAGAATCCGCAACTGGTCCCGGAGCACGCGGGCAAGGACGTGCGGCTGCGGTAGAATGGAATTCATTCCGCTTTTGTTGGGGGAACGCTAATCTGCGCTAATTGGCACTAATGAACCGGGGGATGAAAGGCTCTTTTATTGGGTAACAAGGAGCACGACCATGTGGCGCTTGAACTTGACCGTCTTGTTGTTGGTTCTCAACTCGGCCCCGCCGGCCGCGGCGGCGGAGGCTCGGGGCATCGAGGTCGCCATTTTCGAGCCGATGGCGGCCGATGCGCCGGGCGGGAACGCCGGGCTGTTCACGGGCGTCAACGATTTCGATGACGAGTCGTTGAAGGATCTCCAATTCGCGGTTCACGATGCGATTGAATTGGCCTACTTGTTCGTCAACGAACTGAAGCTGATCCCCGCCCAGCACTGCTACGTGTTGCTGGCTGGCGAGCCTGCCGAGAAGGCCCGGACGGTGCGAGACCACTTGGCGGAGCTTCGGCGGCAGGGCGCCCCCATCGTGACCGCGACGCGCAGCGAGATCCTGAAGGCATTCGACAAAGCCTGCCGGCACGGGAAAGAGCCCAAAGATCTGCTCGTTGTGGGATTTAGCTCGCACGGCTTCGAGGAGGGGCAGCCGTTTATCATGCCCAGTGACGGGCTCCGCAACCGCTTGTCCTTGACTGCGTTGCCGCTGGCGACGATCGAGCAGGAGATGCAGAAGTCCCAGGCCGGGCATCGCTTGTTGTTGGTCGACGCCTGCCAGGAACGCGTTTCCGCGAAAGATCCCAGCGGTGCCGGTGGCACGCCGATGGGCGTGCCCTTCGCCGATGAGTTGAAGAAGTCGACGGGCCAGACGAAGCTGGCCTCGTGCAGTCCCGGCGAGTTGAGTTACGAAGACGGAGCGTTCGGCGGCGTGGGGCATGGGATTTTCTCCTACGCGTTTCTGGAGGCGTTGCGGGGCGACGCGCCGGCCGATGCTCAGAACCGTCGCAGTATTTGGGTCAGCCGATCACCTTGACCAACGGCCAGGGAATGAAACTGACCTTGATCCCCCCGGGGCAATTCGTGATGGGTTCGGCCGTGTCGGCCGAGGAGATCGACCGGCGGTTTCCGGGAGGCAAGGTCGAGTGGTATGAGTGGGAGCATCCCCATCACACGATCCGCTTGACGCGGCCTTTCTATTTGGGCACGCACGAGGTCACGGTGGCCGATTTCCGTCGCTTCGTGACGGCCACGGGCCACAAGACGACGGCGGAGAAGGGAGGCACGGCGTGGGGTTTGAAGCCGGGAGGAGACTACCAGGAGATCGACGGCTTGAACTGGCAGAAGCCCGGTTTCGACCAGGAGGACACCCACCCAGTCACCTGTGTCAGCTGGGACGATGCGGTGGCGTTCTGCCACTGGCTGAGCCGGGAGGAAGGCCGGACGTACCGTTTGCCGACCGAAGCGGAATGGGAGTACGCCTGCCGTGCGGGTACCGATACGCTTTTCTTTTGGGGCGACGATCCGGATGACGGGCAGGGATATCTGAACGGAGCGGACGAGACGGGCACTCCGGACGGTCGTGCGTGGAGGTACAAGTTCAACTTCAAGGACGGTTACGCGGCGACTTCGCCGGTGGGCCGGTTCAAGCCCAACGCGTTTGGCCTGTGCGACATGTTGGGCAACGTTTGGGAGTGGTGTTCCGATTGGTGGGGAAGCGGGTATTCTGGTGAATCGCCGGTGGACGATCCGCCGGGGGCTGCGGCTGGCTCGAGCCGCGTGGATCGCGGCGGCAGCTGGAACGACTATCCGAGGTACTGCCGGTCGGCGTTTCGGGGCAGGCTCTCGCCGGAGTCCCGGATCATCACCCTCGGGTTCCGCGTGGCCTCCAGTTCGGTGGATGCCTCCAGCAAGTAGAGCGAGTTTAGTTCAAGCGGAGTCTTCCGCGTAGGCCGAAACGTTCGTCGTGCGCAGCGGAGCGGAGCCGACGAACGTTTCGAGCCGTAGCGGAAGACGGAGCAGGTTTAGGCGAGCAAGAAAGGAGGTAGGCGGCGCATGCCGCCGTGGGGTCTGGGGCGAAGCCCCAGCGAAATTCGAAAATGCCGCTGTTAAGATAGGCAAGATGGGTTCGGCGATTCAGAGGACGTCGTGATGGAAACCGACAAGCAGCTGTACAAGCTATTCACTGCAGCGCCGGCCCAGCTGTACCAGTTGCTCGGCCTTCCCGCACCGCAGGCCGTGCGGGCTCGTGCGGAAGCGTTCAAGGACGTGCAGACGGAATCCGATCTGGTGCTGGAACCGGTCGAGGAGACCGAACCGGCGCGGCTGACCGAGTTCCAGGGCTATCGGGATCCACGATTTGTTCCCAAGGTCATGCTTGGTTGGACGTGTTTCACTGTTGGCTGATGATTCGGTTGCCCTTGAAGTTGGAGGAGATACGCAAGATGATCGCCAGACTCCCCGAAGTAGAAGAGACCCCCTGGGGCAAGGAACTGAAGGAACGCTGGACGGCAGAGGCCCGCGCGGAAGCCGCCGAGGCCCGGGCCAAGGCGGCCGAGGCACGCGAAAAGGCCGCTAAGGCGGCCGAGGCACGGGCCGATGATCTGCGGCAGATGATCCAGCGCCGCGAAGAAGACCTGAGGCACTACGAGGAGCTGTTCCGCAGCGGCGCGATCCAGGAAGCCGCATTCGGAGATCTGACGCAGCGTGCCCAACGGGAATTGGAGAGATTCCGCAGCGAGTTGGACGAAACGGCCTTGGCTCAGGCGCCCCATCATTAGCGCCAATTAGCGTCAATTAGTGTTCCGACCTCCTCTTCCCCCCGCGCGCGATTTCTTTCTTCCCCCGGCGTCTTCTTCGTGACAGGCCAACGCAACAGGGCCGTTTGGCCTTGGCGGTGCCTGACTTCCCGGTTTTCACGCAAGGAGACGAGTCATGTTGAGTCGAGCATTGGGTTTGGTGGTGTTGTTGGGCGTCGGCGGCGCGGCAGCTTGGGCCTTTTCGCCGGGCTTCCGTGCCCAGATGGCGGCCATGTGGGATTCACAGGCCGGTTGGACCGAAGCGGCTCGCCGGTCCGATCCGGCTGGGTTCGTGGCCCATGCCGAGGCCAAGTTGCAGCAGGACCTGGCCACGATGGAACAAACACGCCGCGAATTGGCAGCGGAGGTGGGGCGGCTGTCGAAGACGGCCCGCGAGCAATCGGCTTTGGCCGAACAGGCGCGCACGCTGGCCGAGCAATTCCGGGCCGAGTACCAGCGGGCCAAAGACGAAGGTACCTTCCCCATCGAGGTCCGCGGGGCTGCCTACACGGAGCCGCAGGAGCCGAAAGCCGGCGCGTCAGCATCTGACGTGGACGCGAGCGTCGAGGTCACGGGGGCCAGCTTTCCGCCGCAATCGCCCTTTCAATCGCAAAGCCAGACCGACGGCAAGGGCAAGCCGCGCGCTGCGAAGGGCAAGAAACCCGACCGCACGAAGCCCATTTTTCAGCAATCGTAAGCATGTCCCGGCGGACACGCGAAAAGCACGCTGGCGTCGATCGGTATGGTCGACGCCGTTTTCGGTTCGAACGGACAACGACGACCGCGTCGCCCTAACCCAGATAGAATGGTCTGCCGCAACCACGACGGCCCGCGGCAGTTCGCCGTTGCTGGAAACGTGGCCAAGAAGTCTGCGAACGCGACGAACTAGGAAATGGCGACCGCCCTCGAACCGGTTTGAGTTTTCCGGCAGTCACCATGATTCCCAGGAGCCAGCGATGCGTTTGATGTGGACGGACAACGAACGAAAGACCGTGTTCCGGGCCATCGACTCCTTGGAAGGAGCGACGGAAGCGAATCCTGCGGCGCGTTGGGTCTACGGCGTCGTTCTTGCCACCCTTGCCTTGTTTCTGTCTGTTTACGCCTCGGTCCGCTGGCCCCTGGGGGCAGCATCCCTGATAGCGGCCTTTGCGCTGCTGGCGCATTCCCACTGGTTCTGGTCGCCGTCCGAGAAATGGTGTGCCGTGCAGGCGGAAGGTGACACCCATTGTCCAAGCCGTGGAATGAGCTTCTCGAACGCCCGGGCGCGGTGGCTGAGGACGCTCTTGGCGGTCAGCGTCAACTCGGCGAACGTCTTGCGGTATTCGGGGATCCAGAACAGGGGATCGTAGCCGAAGCCGTTTTGGCCGCGGGGTTCGTGCAACAACTGGCCGCGGCAGCGGCCTTCGACCTGGACGCGAATCGTGCCTTGCGGATCGGCCAGCGCCAGGCAGCAGACGAACTGGGCGCCCCGCCGTTGGTCGGATAGGTCGCGGAGTTGCGTCAGGAGTTTTTCGTTGTTCTGCTGATCGTTCGACTGCGGCCCGGCGTAGCGCGCCGAATACACGCCGGGCGCGCCGTCGAGCGCGTCGACGGCCAAGCCGCTGTCGTCGGCGATCGTCCAGTGCCCCGTC
>Ga0302237_1001547_pt1 | contig 16000 bp, 17 predicted proteins | sample AAG_UR_Ala_MG_FD_193530 | JGI IMG/M metagenome (GOLD analysis project Ga0302237, IMG submission 193530) | Enriched activated sludge microbial communities from anaerobic digester in WTTP, New Holstein, Wisconsin, United States - AAG_UR_Ala | ecosystem: Engineered > Bioreactor > Anaerobic >... | reverse complement strand
CGTTCTGCGCCGGGGCCGATCCGGTATAAGGAATGAAGTTGAGCTGAATTCCCGCCCCCTTCTCGAAGCCCAATAGATTCAGATGGTGGATCGACCCGGAGGCGCTGGCCCCGGCCTTAATGCTTTTTGGGCTGGCCTTCGCCGCGGTCACCAGATCCTGGAGGCTGGTGTAGGGTGAATTGGGAGTTACCGAGACGATGTCTGGGGACCCACCGATGATAAAGTATTCCCAGACGTTCATCCTCTTGTCCCATCCCCCCTGCACGCCGGCTGTGACGATAGATTCTGAAATTCCCGCCAAGGTATAACCGTCGGCGGGTTTCGAATAAGCTTCCAGCATCCCCACCGATCCTCCGACACCTCCGGTGACGTTGACCACGTTGATGTTAACCTTCAAGACCTTCGCCATTTCTGCCATCACCAGCCGGTTCGCCAAGTCAGTCCCACCTCCTGCGGCCCAGACAAGCACGTCGGTGATATCCCGGGCAGGAAACTCCTCCTGGCCCTTCGCGAAGACGGGTGCTGCGGCCAGTACCAGCACCGCCAGAACCGATACGAGCAACTTTTTCATTGCCTTCTCCTTTTGTGCCGATAATGTATGCAATATTAACAATATTGTATACAAAAAGTGTAACACAGTTAGAACCTCTGTCAAGCTTTTTTCCGAATTTTTTAGGAATTTTTCCTCAGCAAGGTTTCTTTGAAAACATCCCTGGACCGCAGGTGATGCAGTACCGTCAGTTCCTGGGCCCGTGCTGCATCTCGGGCAAGAAGCGCCGCAATGATCTCCCGGTGCTCGGGCAGAGTCTCCGCCGGAGGCCGCGCCAGCCCCTTCTGATTGCTTTTTATCAAATAGCCCTGGGTCCTGGCGATTTCAAAGATCACGGCGTTCCCGGAACAGACAACGATGAGTTCGTGAAAAATCTTGTCTGCCCGGACATAATCTGCGTACCACTCGTCGCGGAAAGGCAGATCGAAAACGTCAAAACAGGAGGCGATTTCCCGGATCTGGTCATCCCGGGCGTTTTCGGCACAGAGGCGCGTGGCGATGCTCTCCAGGCCACCCCGAACCTCGAAGAGGGAGCAGAGTTCCTCATCGCTGAAAGCACGGATAAAATACCCCTGGTGCCTCCGTTGTTCGACGAACTTCTCCCCCGATAAACGGCTCAGGGCCTCGTTGATGGGGGTCTGGCTCACCCCCAGAGTTTCCGCCAGGCCCGCCTTGTTTATCTTGTCGCCGGGGTGAAGGATGCCGTCGTCGATCATGGCCTTTATTTTTTCATGCACCAGGTCAGTAAGAATTTTGTTCTCGATCTTCGACATAAAACCATTCCTAGGCGGTAAACCTCTCCAGGCTATGCAGTAGATTCGAACGCGAATCGTTTATATGATCATACATGGACCGCCTTGCCTCTCCGGCACTCCCTTTTGCCAGGGCTTTCATCAATACCCAATGCTCAGCGGAGCTTTGCTCGGGCTTTTTCAGGAGTCCCTTAATATTGCCGATTATGATGATGTTGAAAGTGCTTAGCATGTCGTAGAGCAGTTTGCTTCCACTGTAGCGCATGATTTCCATGTGAAAATCGTAATCGATTCTCTTCAATCTGTTCATATCGCCGGTTTTTACAGCTCCGTCAAACTGATGCAGAAGTTCTTCAACCCTCCGGAGATCCATCGGCGTCATCGCCATCGCTGCCTTGTAGGCCCCGATGGGTTCCAGCTGAATCCGGATATCATAAATATCCAGAAGCTCCTCTTCAGAGAATAGCTTCACGTATGCCCCGCGGCGTGGGACCGTCTCCACCAGATTTTCCTGGGTTAGCTTTGAAAAAGCCGACAGGAGCGGTGTACGCGAAACCCCCAGACGTCTCGCCAGGTCCTCCTGGACGAGTTTCTCTCCCGGCTTCAGTTCTCCGGAAACGATCATGGCCTTCAGTGCGTTGTAGACTTTTGTTCCCAGATCCTCAAATTCTACCTTGTACATGGCCGTAAGTATACGGAGATCACCTCCCTTCGGTCAATCTTTCAAACCCGACCCATTTTTCAACTGGTCTTTCTATTTTAGGATCTTCAGAATTTTTTTTGCCTCCTTGACGGTTGCGGGCTCAAATCCCATATGCCGAACGAGCGCAGCCAGTCGCTCCACCAGTTCTGCGTTGGACTCGGCGACTTTCCCCGGAGCGTAAAAAAAGCTGTCCTCGAAACCCACACGAACAGCCCCAGCCCCGAAACCAAGAGCCGCCGCCAGCAGGGACATATCTTTCATGTTATCATGGATCACGCCCCAGACGGCTCCAGCAGGCAGGGAGTCGCGAAAGTAGAAGATGTTTTCAGCACTGGCCTCGAAGGCCCCTTCCACGCCGAGGACCAAGGTATAGCTAAGTGGTTTTTTCAGTACCCCCTCGGCCCAGAGTTTCTCAGCGGTCCCAAGCATGCCTAGATCGAAGATCACCAGTTCGGGAACCACCCGATTCTGGGCCATCTTTTCGGCCCAGAATCGGATATCCGAAAGGCTGTTTACATATACGGTTTCCCCGAAATTGGTGGATCCCATGTTGAGGGAACCCATCTGGCTGCGGGGTTCGGCGACTGATACACAGCGGTCCTCCAGCGAAAGGGTCGATACCCCTCCGGTGGACCCCTGGATGATGATATCCGACTCCGCCCGTATCAGGTCCAGGGTTTTCACATAGTTTTTCAGGTTAGCCACCTGGTTACCCTTTGAATCCCGCACATGAAGATGCACCACCGAGGCCCCGGCCCTGGCGCAGTTCAGAACATCCTGGGCCACCTCTTCAGGAGAAAGGGGGTTTTTCGCACCGGAAGGAATAGAGCTCCCCACATGAGCCACCGGGGCGACGGCGATAATGATTTTTCGTGCTTTCATCGATCCTCCAGTTAAAAATATTGCATACAATATGCATCAGTATACGGCCTCACCGCAGGCTTGTCAAAAAATTTGACATAAAAGAATATTGTGTATAACATATTGTATACTAAATATTAGGTGGTTTTGCATGATCGGGGTTTCTCCGGCATATTTTTTTTCTCTTTTTACGACGGATTTCTCCGTCCCGAACATTATCTCCTCCCTTTCCGGTCTTCGTAAGCTAGGATTCGAAGGATTTCAGCTGGAGATATATTACCCCCAACAGCTCCCTCTTTGGCTCCGGGATGCTCGGGATCTACAAGCGGCCGCTTCCGACCAGGGATTGCGGACGACTCAGATGGTCGCCCATTTCCTGCTGGCGGCATTCGAAAACGAAAACAGCCTTTTCTCCGAGTCCGGCAAGGAAGACTTGAAAACTCTTCTGGAAATCCTCGAAGCCTTTCCCCACTGCGGGGTCGTCTCCGTCCCTATAACGGCCTTCTCCTGGGACTCCTCCGTCCCCATGACTGGAGAAAGGTACCGGCGGCTCTGGGACAGACTGGTGGAGAAGATAAGGGTGATGGGGAGAGAGGTTCGGTCCGTGGGCCGCAAGATGGCTCTGGAAATTGCGCCCCTGGCTCTTTTAGGGGGGACCGACGGATACCTCCGTCTCTGCTCGGAATTGGACGGGGAAGCCCCGGGTTATAATTTCGATACCGGCCACCCCTGGAGCGCCAAAGAAGATGTGGCTCTAATCCCCGCCCGGCTGGGAGATAAAATCCTGGGGACCCATCTGAAAGACAACCTGGGGACGGAGGATCTGGCCCTTCGCCCCGGAAAGGGGACTATACCCTGGGACGCTGTGATCGAGGGACTCCTAGCTTCGGGCTACTCCGGATCCTGGGACATCGAGATATTCTGTCCCGCTGTGGAGGTGGAAAGTGAGTACACCTCTGCCAGGAAATTCATTTTGCATCGTATAGGGCGAAAGCTATAAACGATAGAAAGTTGAAAAAAAGGAGCAGTTATGGTAAAACTGGCCATCATCACGTCCTTTCTGGGAAAAACCAAAGATAGGTTTCACGAATATAACCAGGCGAAAACACTGGAGGAAAAATTCCGGATGCTTGGAGGCATCCAAGGCGCCTCGGGGGTGGAGGTGGTGTATCCCTACGAGGTCGATGCCCCTGAAGTCACGAAGACCCTGGCGGAAAAGTACAATCTGAGCTTTGCAGCAATCAACGTGAACGTCAAGGCGGAGCCGGAATTCCTCAATGGCGGACTCTCCTCCCCTGACAAGGCCGTCCGGGACAAGGCGGTGCGGTTCATCAAGGAAGCCAAGGACTTCGCGGAAAAATGTGGAGCCGACAAGGTCACCTGCTGCCCCCTGGGGGACGGCTACGAGTTCAGTTTCCAGAGCGACTATGCCGCTGCCTGGCGGCGACTGGCTGAAACCTTCGGGGAGGCGGCAGAGTATAAAAAGAATATTCCGCTTTTTATCGAATACAAGCCCAGCGAAACCCGAGGCTCCTGCTTCATCGACTCCGCCGCCCGAACCCTCCTCCTCATCAAGGATATCGGCGTCAGGGAACTGGGAGTCACCATTGATTTCGGCCACGCCATGTACGGCGGGTACAACCCGGCCGAGGAAGTATGTCTGGCGGCGGAGAGCGGTCAACCCTACTACATCCACATCAACGACAACGACGCCAAATGGGACTGGGACTATTTCTGCGGTACCAAGCATTTTCTCGAGTACGCGGAGTTCCTGTACTACCTGAAAAAATACGGCTACAAGGACTACCTCACCTCCGACACCTCCCCCACACGCTGGGACATCAAGGGTACCTTCGAGGCAAACAACCGGATCACAATTAAATTATGGAAACTGCTGGACGATTTGGACGGGAAGGGATTTTCGAAACTGGCGGGCGGGAAGGATTACCTGGCCACCTGGAAGTTTATCGAGGAGAATCTTTTTAGGTTGAAGTAGAACCCCAAGCAGCAGTCCTCCGGTTCGGCAACTGGGATCCTGCGCCGCAGGGGAGCCCCGATCGGGAAAACAGCCTCCGTCCTGGAGCCGCTTTTAGGGAGAGCCGGCCCCGGCGCAGGAAACCGGCCCCCATTTCGGGGGCCAGAGCCTTTCAATCCATATGAGAACCGCCGTTGACGTCTATCTCCTCACCGGTTATGTAGCCGGCCTCGTCGGACGCGAGAAAACAGACCGCCGCGGCGACTTCTTCAGGCGTAGCCATTCTGCGGCAGGGAATGTCGGCAGTCATCTTCACCTGTGTTTCCTCATCCTCCAGGCCGCCACGGATATCCGTCGCCACGAGACCGGGAGCGACCGCATTGATCGTTATTCCGTTGGGCGCGACCTCCCGGCTCAGCGCCTTGCCGAAGGCGAGGATACCGGACTTGGCCGCCGAATAATGGGCGCCCCCGAAAACCCCGCCACCGCGCTTCGCCGACACGGAACTCATGTTTACGATGCGTCCATAACCCTTCTCGAGCATCGCCGGGAGCACAGCTTTCGAAAAAAGGAAGGTTCCCTTCAAATTGACATCGACGATCCGGTCCCAGTCCGCCTCGCTCATGGAGAGGACCTTGACCGGCTGGGTAATTCCCGCGTTATTGACCAGGATGTCGATCTTGCCGAACTTCTCCAGGGTCTTGCCGACCACCTCCTTGATTTCCTGCTCGTTCACCACATTACATTTGTAAGCCTCGGTTTTAACCCCCAGCGCAGCGGCAGCGGCGGCGGTTTCCTTCGCCCCATCCGGATCGAGATCACAGACGACCACATTCGCCCCCTGTCCTGCCAGAGCGAGAACGATGGAGCGCCCGATGCCGCGCCGGGACCCGGCTCCCGTTACAATGGCGGTTCGACCTTTCAAGCTGAATAGCATAATTTACTCCTTCTATCCTTTATTTCGCGAAAACGATTCCCGGCAAAAAGGTCACCAGGGATGGTATGTAGGTTATCAGAGCCAGCGTGATCACCAGTGGGATGATGAAAGGCAGTATCGACACACAGAGTCTTTCCAGTTTGACGTTCGCCACCTTGCTGGTCACGAAGAGGCTCATTCCCACCGGAGGAGTTATGAGGCCGATCATCAGATTCAGCACCAGAACGACGCCGATGTGCAGGGGATCCAGGTTCAACGCCGCGACAATGGGCATCAGCACCGGAACGACGATGATCAGCACGGACAGGGCTTCCATGAAGGTCCCGAGGAACAGGAAAAATGCGTTGAAAAGAAGCAGAAAGGCCCAGACCGGAAGGTTCATGCCGCTGACGATCTTCGCCAGCTGCGCGGGAATGCCATAGATGGCGATGAGCCAGGCGAAAGCGGCGGCCCCCCCGATGATGAACAGGATCGTCGAAGTGTTCACCAGCGCATTGAAAATGATTTCCCGCAATCGGCTCCAGTTCAACTCCCGATACACAAAAATGCTGAGAAGCAGGGCATAAACCACCGCCACTCCGGCAGCTTCCGTGGGAGTGAAAATACCCCCCATGATGCCCCCGATGATGATCGCCGGTGTAAGGATGGGAAGGAAGGCGGAAACGAAGGTGGAACCCACATACTTCAGACTGAACCTGTCCAGCCTCGGGTAGTTCCGCCGGACGGACATGATATAAACAAGCACCATCATCGTGAGCCCCATCAGAATTCCCGGAATGAAACCGCCGATGAAAAGTTTGCCGACACTCACTTCAGCGGCGACTCCGTAGACCACCATCGGGATGCTGGGCGGGATGATGGGGCCTATCGTCGAGGAGGCTGCGGTGACGGCGGCGGAAAACTCGTCGTCAAAGCCTTTTTCCTTCATGGCCTTCATCTCGATGGCCCCCAGCCCTCCAGCGTCGGCCACCGCCGAGCCGGACATGCCGGCGAAAATGATGGACGCCATGACGTTGGCGTGAGCCAGGCCGCCGGGGATGCGCCCCACCAGGGCGTTGGCGAAATCGAAAATTTTCGTCGTTATACCGCCGAAGTTCATGAGTTCTCCGGCTATGATGAAAAACGGGATGGAAAGAAGGATATAACTGGTCAGACCGCTGGCCATGGTATGGAAAACCGTTTCCAGCGGAAAGCGGCCCTGGACGAAAACCGCAACGAACGAAGCCATCCCCAGTGAGATCCCGATGGGCACTGCCACTATCAGAAAGAAAAGAAAAACGGCTACAAGAACAACGCCCATTTCAGACCTCCTTCTTCTCTGCGCCGCCGGGGCCGGCCTTTATATCCTCGATCAGCTGCTCCAGAATGAACAGGAACATGGGTATGAAGCCCCCGGGCAGGGCTGCATACAGGAAGCCCACAGGCACATCAATGGTCTGAAAATTCTGGGTAAGGGTCCGCAGAACGACTTTGTATCCGAAAAAAATGCCCACGGCGATGAACGACAAAATCAGGACGTCCTTGATCAGGAGGGCCACAAAACGCCCTTTCCCGGGCAGGCTGTTGAGAAACATGTCGAAAAGGATGTGCCCTTTCATCCTGGCGGCTGCGGCCGCGCCGAGAAAGGCGGTCCATACGAGCATCAGAATCGAAACCTCATAGGCCCAGTCCAGATTGACCTTCAGAACGTACCGGGTAATGACCCCCACGAAGGTGAGAGCAATCAATGCGAGACCGGAAAAGATCAGTATCTCCTTGATCGCCCGGAAGAGCGCCGCGTTGACGCGGCCAAGAACGCTGTTCGTCATACAGTATTCCTTATGCGCGGAGCATTCGATAACATGCCGCGGTTCCGAGGAAATGGCTGCACCGGGAGTCCCCCCCCAGGAGAGAGGGGAACAGCCCGGAACCGATGTCAACTCAGTTTTTGGACACCACGTCCAGGACCTTGGCCATGAAGTCCTTGCCGAAGGTGGATTCGAACTCGTCATAGACGGATTTCGTCGCCGCCCGCAGGGACGCCACATCTGCCTGATTGACTTTCATTCCCTTGGCCTGCAGATCTGCGATGAGATCGCTGTTCATCTTGTTGTTCATCTCCCGGTGCACTCCCGCATACTTCACCGCCGCTTCCTTCAGAAGCTTCTGGTCCGCCTGGGACAGTTTGCCCCAAACCGCTTCGGAAAAGATCATCGGGCAGGATTCGTATTTATGGTTGGACAGAGACAGGTATTTCTGGACCTCGTACAGCTTGGCCGAATGAATGTTGACCGCCGGGTTTTCCTGGCCGTCGAAGACTCCCTGGCTCAGGGCCATGGGCAGCTCGCCGAAAGCGAGGGGAGCGGGGCTGGCTCCAAGGGCGCGGAAAATGGCGAGAGTGATCTTGTCTTCCGGGGTGCGGATCTTCAGCCCCTTCAGGTCCTCGGGTTTGTAGATGGGCCGGACATTGTTGGTTATGTGGCGGAAGCCGTTGTCCCAGTAGGAAAGAATCCGGAAACCTTTGGGAATGAGTTCATTGGAGATCTGCTCGCCGATTTCCCCGTCCAGAACCGCGTAGGCCTGCTTCGGTGTGGCGAACAGGAAGGGCATTCCGATCATGAGGAGTTTCTGATTGTAACCGGCGATGGGCCCCTGGGAATTGATGCTGATATCCAGGGTGCCCAGGGATACTTTCTCCGCCATCTGGCGGTCGCTTCCCAGACTCTCGGAGGGATGGACCTGGATGGTTATCCTTCCATTGGTCTGCGCCTTGATGTTATCGGCGAACTGCAGGGCAACGATGTGCCGGGCATTGCTCGTCGCCGAACCATGGCCCAGGTTGAGGCCGATCGGTTTGTCCGCCGCTTCTTTGCCTCCGCCCGCGAAGGCCAAAGCGCCGGCCGCAAACAGAACGATCAGGATGATGACGATTCTTTTCTTCATTTTTTCCTCCTAAAATGTTTGCCAGTGTCGGTTGTATGTGTTATAATATCCTACGACTGGACATCTGTCAATTCTTTTTTTCAAAACAGTCCAGCCAGCCGGGAGGTTTTCATGGCGGTTCTTCTCAATAAAATAAGCAAGGCCAACGTGGTGGACACGGTCATCGCACAGCTCCTGGATCGCCTCCTCGAAGGCGAGCTCAAGGTTGGAGACAAGCTCCCGGCGGAAACAGAGCTCGCCGGTCAAGTGGGAGTGGGGAGAAACTCAATCCGGGAAGCGATGAAGGTTCTGCAGGTTCTGGGCATAATAGAAAGACGGCAGGGAGATGGAAGTTACATCAGCTCCTCATTCAATGTCCCCTTCGATTCCCTTCTCTTCTCGCTTATCGGAAAAATCAGCAAGCCGGAAGAGCTGGTGGAATTGCGACGGGTCCTGGAGCTCGGTGTCATGGAGCTGGTCATCGAGAAGGCGGACGAAGAGGACTTCCGGCTGCTTCAGGAAAAGGTCGATCTCCTCGATCGATACGCCAAAATGGACCCCATCCCCATAGACGAGGCGATCAGGGCGGACATGGCCTTCCATCTTGCCCTCATCGATGTGACCAGGAACGACGCCCTCGTGGAGTTCGGCAAACTCATCATGAGATTGTTCCAGGCGTCCATGATCGCCCACATCGCGACCCCTCAAGGGATCAGGAGGGCTGTACAGGACCACAATGCCATACTCAGGGAAATTCGGGCGCGGGACAAACAGGCCGCGCGCGAAATGATAATTCAATCTCTGATGGTTTGGAGAGAGTACATTCAGATATACAAGTCCGAAAAGTGAGACGGTGCGGGGAGGGCACAGATTGCCACATCAGTCGTCCGACATCCTATTATCGGTTGACATATCATATAGGCCGTGATATTTTGCCAAACACTGTAAGGAGGTTTTATGGCAGCCAACAGTACACCGAAGACCTTCGATGAAAGGGTCGCTTTCCTGAAGGAGAAGGCGAAGGAGGTCCGCTTTCAGATCGTGGACATGATCCATGCGGCCCAGTCAGGACATCCGGGGGGGTCCCTGTCTGCAGCGGACATCGTCACGGCACTGTATTTCGACATCATGAAGGTGGATCCGAAAAAACCCCGGGACCCCGACCGGGACCGCTTCGTCCTTTCCAAGGGCCACGCCTGCCCGGTCTGGTACGCGAATCTGGCCCTCCGCGGCTTTTTCCCCATGGGGGAGCTGAAGACCCTGCGCCGGTTCGAGTCAATGCTCCAAGGGCATCCGGTTTCGACAAAGACCCCTGGAGTGGACGCCACCACCGGCTCCCTGGGCATCGGCTTCGGCCAGGCGGTGGGAATGGCGCTGGAAGGAAAGATGCTGAAGAAAAACTACAAGGTCTACGCTGTGCTGGGCGACGGGGAACTCCAGGAGGGGATCGTCTGGGAGGCGGCAGGGAGCGCCAACAAGTTCGGACTGGACAACCTGGTGGCGGTGGTGGACAACAACGGCCTCCAGAACGACGGTTTTTCCAAAGACATCATGCCCATGGAACCCATCGACAAGAAATTTGAAGCCTTCGGCTGGACGGTGAAACGGATCCAAGGCCACAAGATGGAGGAGGTCCTGGCCGCCCTCGACCAGGCAAAAGCTCACAGGGGAAAGCCCTTCTGCATCGTCGCAAACACGGTTAAGGGTCGGGGGGTCAGTTTCATGGAAAACGTCCGGGGCTGGCACGGCAAACCGCCCAGTGACGAAGAATACGCGAAGGCGACGGCGGAAATCCGGGAGGGACTGAAATGAAAAAAATTGAACTCAAAAAAGCCGACTCGCCGACGCGAAAGAGTTTTTCCGAACGCATGCTTCAGCGGGCGGCCCGGGACAAGGAGTTCGTCGTCTTTGAATCCGACATCGGGTACTCCACCTATTCATATCTTTTCGGAGACAAATACCCCGACCGCTACTTCAACATGGGAATCGCCGAAATCGGCACCATGGCCGCCGCCGCAGGAATGGCAGCCGACGGCCGGAATGTCATTGTGTCGGGTTACGGCGTGTTCCTGACGATGAGGGCGGTGGAAGTGGTTCGCTCGTTCATCTGTTACCCGAAACTGAACGTGAAAATTCTGTCCTCCCACGGCGGCCTCACCGCGGCCATTGACGGCGTGACCCACCAGGCCAGTGAAGACATCGCCTTCATGAGCACGCTGCCGGACATGCGGGTCCTGGTTCCCTGCGACAAGGCCTCCGCAAAAGCGGCCTTCGACATCGCCATGGCCGCTCCGGGACCTGTCTTTACCCGTCTGATGAGGGACCCCCTGTGGGACATCTATCCCGACGATGAAGAGTTCGTTCTTGGCGGGTCGAAAGTCCTGACGAAGGGAAGCCACATCACCATCGCATCCTACGGGGACATGGTCTTCCAGGCCCTGGAGGCGGCGAAACTGCTGGAAAAAAAGGGAATCCAGGCTGAGGTCATGGACATGTACTCGGTGAAACCCTTCGACGAAAAAACCCTTCTTCGCTCGATCAGAAAAACCGGCGCCCTTCTGGTTGTGGAAAACCACCAACGGCGGAATGGACTGGGCTATGCACTGGGAACATTCTGCCTGAAAAACAATCCCGTTCCTTTCGACAACCTGGGTCTGGACGACACTTTCGGTGAAAGTGGAGATTATTTCAAAGTCATCGACAAGTACGGAATCTCCGCCCGGGCCATCGCATCGGCGGCGGCGAAGCTGCTTAAAAAGAAAAAGGCCTGACAATCGATACGGCCCCACTCTCGGGGCCGGCAGGGTCCTTCCGGGCGGCGGACCCTCTCCGACCGGACCTTCCCAGGCAGGGAGGGGTTCCTCGCCGGGCGAGGGGGCCCGTCCGGCAGGGCGGGATCTCCCCGGGCGGGTCCTCCTGCCGGGAGAAGGGAGCCGGGGAAACGGCCCGGTCGCGGTCGAATCCAGGAAAAGAATGGACAGAATCGCCGCCATCGAGACCGGCGTCGCAATTTCTCGGCCCGCGGCAGCCTCAGGCCAATACCAGGAAAAGAAGGGGCAGGATCGCCGCGTAGGTCAGGGTGGTGGCCAGCCAGGCGGAGTTCGCCAGATCCACATCCAGGCCGTAGATGGTGGGGGGGACCACCGCCAGAAATCCCACCGGGGAAAAGGAGGCCGCCACCAGGGACTTGAATGGGACCCCCCCCATGACCCGGGGCAGCCCTGCGAGAAATCCCAGCAGCGACAGCACGGCGGGGATGAAAAGAAACTTGATTCCGTGGGCCAGGGCGATCTCACGCTTGTAGTTTTTCATTCGGCTCACCTTCAGGGTCAGTCCGATGGAAAGCCCGAAAAACGCGGTGATGACAGGAACCAGCACCGACGACAGCCCCGCCATGAAACCCGGCTTCGCCAGCGGCGAAAGCCGGAGAAGGAAGCCCGCCGCCACCGCCCCCAGGGGAAAGAGGACCACCGGCTTTTCCCCGAGGTTGCGGAACCCGAAACGGAATGACCCCGTCCCCCGGGTTCCCACCCACTGGGACAGGGGGAAGCCCACAATGTAGTAGAAGGACTGTTCCAGAAGGACGTAGAGCTGGATGGACACGAAGCCCAGGTCCCCGAACATCATGAAGGCCACGAAGGAGGCCAGGGCGCTGAGATTGGAGAACATCCCCACGGCGAAAAAAGCCCCTCCCCGGTGCGGGTTCATTCCCAGGGCCGACACCAGCGCCAGCGCGGCGGCCCCCCCCAGGCTCAGGGCCAGGATTCCGAAGAGAGGCAGAAGGGCGAGCCTGCCCTCCCCCAGGCTTATGCCCCAGAGAGAATTTATCGTCGCCAGGGGAAGGAGAAAAACCATGGCGAAAACGATAAGCCTCGAACTCGCCCGTCCCGCCGCGCCTCCCCGGCCCCGGCTTTCCAGCATTCTCCTGACCGCATAGCCCGCCAGGACGGAACCGAAACTCACCACCAGAATATAGGCTACCCGCATGGGTCTCATGATATGCCAAATAGCTTTTCTTGATAATGGCCATGTGCTATAGTTCCGGGGTATGAAAAGACTGATCACCACCTTTCTTGTGTCCCGATGGGAGCGGGCGGCGATGAGAGCCTTCGTCATGGGACGCTACGCGGAAGCGGAGGACAATTTCCGCCGCATCCGGGAAGCCCAGCCCGACAAGTTCGCCATCGGGCACAATCTGGGGCTGGTCTGCCTGGCCCAGGAAAGACATCAGGAAGCGGCGGATTATTTCCACGCGGAACTGGACAACTTCGGGGAGACCTACATGCGGGTCAAGGCCCTGGGGGACACCTATTATATCTGGGGAAAACGGGAAAAATGCATGGAGTTCTATTCCAGAACTCTGGAACTCTGCGAACACGAGGGAGACCGGAGACTTATCAGCCGCCGGATGGGCCTCTGCGCCGACCCGGCGACCTTCGCGGTGGCCATGGAAAGCCAGCGGCTCCTGAGGGAGGGCAACCGTCTGATGGCTGAAGGAGACCTGGACGGGTCCTGCGAAGCCTTCCGGAAGGCCGCCGAACTGGACGATTCCAATTTTCAGGCCTGGAACAATCTGGGGGCCCTGGAAATGAACCATAAGAAAAACATCCCCGCCTCGGCGGAATACTTCAAAAAAGCCGTGGCCTTCACCAGCCTTCAGGCCATCCACAACAATCTCAAACGAGCCGAAACCATGACCGCCCCGAAGGAGGAAAGGAATGTCAGAAAACGCAAGAAATGATCTATCCGAAATCTTCCGGGCCTCCCTGGACCGGGTGGACCCCTACAAAATGATCGGGGACCGGATGACCCTGAAGGGGAAGATCCTCAGCGTCCGGACCGACGAGGAGACCCTGGAGTGGGACCTCTCCCGATACCGGCAGGTCCTGGTCCTGGGAGCCGGGAAAGCCACCGCCAAGATGGCCCTGGCGGTGGAAGAGATCCTGGGAGACCGGATCACCCGGGGAGTCATCGCGGTGAAGCCCGGCCACACCGAAAACCTGAAACGCATCGAGATGATCATGGCGGGGCACCCCGTCCCCGACGCCGGCAGCGTCCAGGCGGGCTCCACCCTGGCGGCGCTCTGCCGGGAGGCGGACGAGAAAACCCTCATCCTGAACCTGATATCCGGCGGAGGCTCCGCCCTTCTGAGCTTCCCCTACGCCTGGCGGGACGGGGAAGGCTCCCACGAACTGACCCTGGAGGACAAGCAGGGAACCACCAGGGTCCTCCTGGCCTGCGGCGCCAACATCCAGGAGATCAACTGCATCCGCAAGCACCTGTCGGGCATCAAAGGGGGCAGGCTGGCCCAGCTGGCCTACCCCGCCGAATCGGTGAACCTGATCCTCTCCGATGTGGTGGGGGACCGGCTGGACTCCATCGCCTCGGGTCTGGCCGTCCCTGACGACACCACCTACCAGGAGGCCATGGGTCTGGTTCAAAAATTCGGCATCGCCCGGGAGCTTCCCCCCCCGGCCCTGAAAGTCCTCCAGATGGGAGCCGAGGGGAAGCTCCCGGAGACCCCCAAGCAGGGGGACCCCGTCTTCGGCAGGGTCAAGAACATCCTCATCGGCTCCAACTACGGGGCCCTTCTGGCGGCCCGGCGCCGGGCGGAGGAGCTGGGGTACAACACGGTGGTCCTCACCGCCGAGGTCACCGGGGAGGCCCGGGAGGCGGCGAAGTTCTACATCGGCATCGCCCGGGATGTGCTGAAGCACGAGCTGGCGGCGAAAAAGCCCGCCTGCATCATCGCCGGGGGCGAGACCACGGTGACCCTGAAGGGAAAGGGCAAGGGAGGGCGCAACCAGGAGATGGCCCTGTCCTTTCTGTCGGAGATCGAAGCCAACCCCGCGGGGTCTCGGGGAATCCACTTCCTCGCCGCCTCCACCGACGGCAACGACGGCCCCACCGACGCCGCCGGCGCCTTCGCAGATATGGAAATCCTCGACATCGGGAAAAAGGCGGGGCTGTCCATCCAGGACTACCTTGCCCGGAACGATTCATACCACTACTACGACCGGATCGGGTTCCTGCACAAAACCGGACCCACCAACACCAATGTCTGCGATGTGCAGATCACAATAATCCGGTGACGGAGGTCAGACGCGCCGGCCCCCGGGAGCTGGCGGTGATGTTCGGCTCTTTCTTCAAGATCGGCGCCTTCACCATCGGCGGGGGTTACGCCATGCTGCCCCTCATCGAACGGGAGTTCGTGGAGGTCCGGGGCTGGGTCACCGACGAGGAGATCGTGGATGTCTTCGCCATCGCCCAGTCCCTGCCGGGGGTCATCGCCATCAACACCTCCATCTTCATCGGTTACCGGGTCGCGGGGGTGGTGGGCGCCCTGACGGCCGCGGCGGGGATGATCCTCCCCTCCTTCTTCAGCATCCTGGCCATCGCCGCCCTTCTGGTCAACGTCCGGGACAATCTGTGGGTGCAGAAGGCCTTCGCCGGGGTCCGGGCGGGGGTGACGGCCATGATCCTTCTGGCGGGGATAAAACTGGGGAAGGCCATCCTCCGGAACCCGCCGGCCTGGGTCATCGCGGGGCTCTCTTTCCTCGCCCTGGTGGGTTTCGGCCTTCATGTGATTCCCATCATCCTCTCCGGAGGACTGGCGGGGCTGATTATTCAGGCCATCGGGAGGGCCCGGCGGGCATGATCCACCTGGAACTGGCCTGGACCTTTTTCACGATCGGACTCTTCAGCTTCGGCGGCGGCTACGCCATGGTGCCCCTGATGGAGCGGGAGATCGCCGCCCACGGCTGGCTGGCCGCCCGGGAGTTCGCCGACATCGTGGCCATCTCCCAGATGACTCCCGGCCCCATCGCCGTCAACGCCGCCACCTACATCGGTTTCCGGGTAGCGGGGGTCGCCGGCTCCGCCGCCGCCACCCTGGGGGTCTTTCTCCCTTCCCTGATCCTGGTTCTTCTGGTGGCCCGCTTTCTGCGGAAGTTCAAGGAGAGCCGCGGGGTGGAGGGGGTCCTGTCGGGGATCCGCCCCGCCACGGTGGGGCTCATCGCCTCGGCGGTGGTCTTTTTCAGCGGGATGTCCATCATCGGGCCCGCTGCGGCGGGAACAGGATTTGGCACCACGGGAGACGCCGCCGGAAGCGCTGCCCTGGCCGGCAGTGCCGAGGGCTTTTTCCGCCTCGACCCCGGATGGGTCCTGGGGCTTGGCTCCTGGGAGGTCCGGCTTTCGGCCCTGCTCATTTTTCTCGTGGTCCTGGTGGGGACCCGCAGGTTCGGCCTCAAACCCATCCCGGCGGTGATCCTGTCCGCCGCGCTGGGCCTGGCCCTTCCCTGATCAGTTTTTTTACCATGCG
>Ga0302237_1001545_pt1 | contig 16028 bp, 10 predicted proteins | sample AAG_UR_Ala_MG_FD_193530 | JGI IMG/M metagenome (GOLD analysis project Ga0302237, IMG submission 193530) | Enriched activated sludge microbial communities from anaerobic digester in WTTP, New Holstein, Wisconsin, United States - AAG_UR_Ala | ecosystem: Engineered > Bioreactor > Anaerobic >... | reverse complement strand
GGTGTTTATCAATCAAACGCTGAAGGGGGTTTTGGATGCCAAGGCTAGAAAGTGGCTCGAAGAAGCGCTGAATTTTGTGGATATTATTGGTGGCTTACCAGCGAGAGACGCAGGTAGGGAGGACGAACATTTAGATGTGTTATTTAGTTTGGCTAAACAGCACAAAAAGATGGTCCACGTGCATGTTGATCAACTTAACACTGTTCGGGAAAAAGAAACTGAGTTATTAATTAAAAAAACTCGTGAGCATAAACTGCAAGGACAAGTGGTGGCTGTTCACTCTGTTTCTTTGGCGGCCCAACCGATTGAATACCGACAAAAAATTTATCAGCAACTGCAGCAACAACAACTGATGGTAATCGTTTGTCCAACCGCTTGGATTGATAGTCGACGCTCAGAAGAATTGATGGTGAGCCATAATGCCATTGCTCCCGTAGAAGAACTAGTGGCAGCTCAAATTCCTGTGGCATTGGGTACAGATAATATTGCCGACATTTATAAACCATTTAGCGATGGCGAAATGTGGACAGAATTACGCTTTTTGTTGGAAGCTTGTCATTTTTATGATATTGATGCATTAGTTAAAATAGCCACAGTAAATGGTAGAAAAGTGTTGGGCTTATCTATCTAAGCTCCTCAGTTTTCTATTAAAATTTAGGAAATAATTATTTGAGAAAGGAGATTAACTTGCCATTTTCACAAAGAGATTTTAATAATTTTATTATTAAAGAGCAGGTGCTTGGGTTTTTTAATGAACCCATTACCCTCAAGTCGGGAAGAATTTCCAACTGGTATGTTAATTGGAAAACAGTCGCAGAAGATGTTTTTTTAATTGACAAGCTAAGTGATTTTGTGCTGGATTTTGTAGAACAAGAACAGATTGCCTTTGATTGTTTCTATGGAGTTCCTGAAGGAGCTAGTAAATTAAGTATTATTTCCCAATTTAAATTAGCGAAAAAATCGCCAAATTTGGCTAAAGGTAATTATGTGCTAGCCATGGGGAGAGGCAAAGCCAAAACGCATGGTGTGCCGAAAGATAGATTTTTTGTGGGCATGCCTCAAGGAAAGGTAGTTGTAATGGAAGATGTGGTAACCACAGGCATGTCTTTACTCAATACTATCGATCAGCTGAAAGAGGCGGATGTTAGGGTGGTGGCAGCAATCGGATTAACCGATAGGATGGAGCTAAGAGATGATGGGAAAAGTGTTAAAGAAGCAGTAGAAGAGCAAGGTGTTACATATTATAGTTTAAGTAGAGCGACAGAATTGTTGCCAGAAATAGTAAAAATAAATCCCCCTTCGGCGAAAATCATCAACAGCATTGAGGAAGAATTTGAAAACTTTGGTGTTGAGAAAATAAAATTAAAATAATTTTTTATAAATTTATGTTAACTAATCAAGAAAAAAAAGCACGAGGCATGCTGTGTTTGGCCCTAGATGGGCTTGAAAACTTTCAAGATATCAAAGACACCGTTAAAGAACTTAGTTCTGAGGTAGGTCTTTTCAAGGTTGGCAAAGAGTCTTTTACCAGATTCGGACCGAAAGTTATAGATTTTATTCACCAATCTGGTTCTGAGGTTTTTTTGGATTTAAAATATCATGATATTCCCCACACTGTTAAAGAAGCCGCCAAAGCAGCCAGTGAATTGGGAGTTTATATGTTTAATTTACACGCTTTGGGGGGTAGAGAAATGATGTTAGCTGCCAAAGAGGGCGTTGAGGAAATGGCAATAAAAAAGGGTCTGCGTAAGCCTAAAATTATTGCCGTTACCATTTTGACTAGTATTGATAAAAAAATAATGAATGAAGACTTAGGTATTAGTGGAGAAGTAAGTGACCGAGTGTTGCAATTAGCCACTATGGCTGCCAATGTTGGTTTGGATGGAGTGGTGTGCAGTGCCACCGACCTGCAGGCAATAAAACCTCATTTAGCAAAAGATTTTATTTACGTCACCCCTGGCATTAAAGGAGTTAATTCTCAGGCAGGATCAGATCAAAAAAGGGTTTTTAGTCCAGCCAATGCAGTTGAAGCTGGTTCTACCATTCTTGTAGTGGGGAGGGCGATTATGACGGCCGACAACAGACTGAAAGCTACTCAGGAAATATTGGCTGACATGGCGAGAAAACTTTAATTTAGTAAAGCTTTTATGCTTAAAAAAAATAAAAAAGAAGTTTTAGATTTTTTTCAAAAAGATGGTGTTAAATTGACTATAGTTTCCGGTATTGTTACGACAAAACCCAATTTAATAAAGTGGGTTGATCAAAATATCCCTGAGATAGGAATCATCACGAGCAAAAGCTACCAGATTGAACCTACTGAGGGAAATAGAGAACCAATCATTGTTGAACAATCTGTGGGGAATTTTGGTAATGCAGTTGGCTTAAGAAACCCCGGCATGGAACAGGGCTATCGAGACTTAAGAAAACTAAAAGAGCATGGTTTAAAAGCTATTTTAAATGTTTCATTAGCGGCTAAAAAAGCTGAGGATTTTATTATCCTGATTAAAAAGTTTGAAGATATTGCTGATATTTTTGAGTTAAATTTTTCCTGTCCCCACGCCGAATCAGGCTTTGGATCAAGTATTGGGAGTAATAAAGAAATTGTCAAAGATTATTTACAAAAAATTAGAAAGGTCACCAACTCTTTGTTATTTCCCAAGTTAACTCCCAATGTTGAAAATATTGGAGAGATAGCTCAAGTATGTATAGATCAAGGAGCGGATGGTATTGTCGCCATCAATACCGTAGGACCAGAATTATATATTGAACCTCATACTAAAAAAGCCATATTGTTTAATCCACAGGGTCATCAAGGAGGAAAATCTGGCGACTGGATAAAAGAAATTGCTCTTGAAAAGATTAAAGAAATCAGAGAGGCCATAGGCAGTGAAATTCCCATTATTGGCATGGGTGGTGTTTCTTGTGCTAGTGATGTAATTAAAATGCAAAATGCTGGCGCGAATGTGGTGGGAATTGGGAGTGTTTTAGCGAGAGTTAAAATGGAAGATAGAAAGAGATTCTTTCGTTTACTAAAAGAAGACGTAGAAAATGGAAGTGATAAAGCTGCAAATTTACTCAACAAAGAAAGATTAGCTCAATATAAACCATATAAAATTACTAAAATTATTGATAAGACCGAAACGCTGAGGATTATACAATTAGAGGGCAAAATTGATTATCAAGCCAGTCAATATGTTTTTTTGTGGGTACCAGATGTTGGAGAAAAGCCCTTTGCCATTGCTTCAAACAAGCCATTATCTTTTGTTATTAGAAAAAAACCTTATGATAAAAAGCAAAATAAGGGTTTAGTCACTCACGCATTATTTAATTTAAAAGAGGGTCAGGAATTGCTAATCAGGGGTGTTTACGGCAAAGAAGCACCCATTCTTAAAAACAAGAATGCAGTGCTGGTAGTGGGAGGCTCAGGCATAGCGCTTGTTCCGGCCTTGGTTAAAAAACTTCATCAAGAGGGCAAAAATATTGTTGTTTACTATGGAGTTAAGGATCAAGAAGAGGTCATTTTTGAAGAAAAAATTTCCCAATATGCTCAGTTTGTTCCCGTTGCGGATGAAGGAGTTTTGGCTAGGGTGTTAAATGTTGTGAAAGAAGATTTGTTAAAGAAAAGTAAAGACTTTTTTGCCAATACAACAGTCTATAACATTGGTTCCACCCTGATGATGAATAGAGCGATCACTGAACAAGAAGAAATAGGGATTGCGAAAGAAAATATTTTGCTAGCTTTGGAAACAAAAACGATGTGCGGGATTGGTTTGTGCGGTGAGTGTGAGTGTGGAGGAAAACTACTTTGTCATGAGGGAACATTTGTTTCCAAAGCCTTTATTGATAAAAATGAGATAAATATTCTTGATTTATAGTTTTTTTTAAAAATATTTATTTGTTAGAGGATGCAATAATTGATTGCTTTTTTGGCCATTTCCAGCTATAATATCCCATAATGTTGAAGAAAAAGACGAGGGTGCGTTTTTATCGAAAAGCCCCAGCCAAATTTCTTATTCAAAAAGCTAAAAACCTGAAAAAGTTGGCTATAGCTTCTTTTATATTTAGTTTTTTATTACTGTTTTTGAGTAATCCTTTTGTCAGTTGGCAAGGAATTAAACAGTTACCAAGTATCATTAGTGACTCAAAAGCCATCATTGCTGCTGTCCCCGAATTTTTGCAAAATTTACCGCAAGAAGCAGAAAAAAATACTTTTGCTTTTTTTGATTGGACTAAAATGCAATTGGACGAGTCTTGGCCAATTTTTGCCAGAGAAACTGGAGAGAATCAAGAAGCAGGCCAAAGTGCTTTGCCTCAATTAGTTGTTACTTCTGATTATGCTAGCTTACCTTTTTATATTGAAATTCCGAGTTTAGCACTTTATGAAAAAGTTCATGTCAATATCAACCCCAATAATCCAGAAGAATATCAAGCAGCTTTAAAAACTGGTGTGGCTCATGCTCGCAACTCGGCTTTTCCAGGTCAAAATAAATTAATTTATATTTTTGGTCACTCCACCAATGGGGTTTGGAACGTTGAAGCTTATAACGCAGTTTTCTACCAAATTAAAGATCTGGCGATTGGTGAAAAAATCATTCTGCATTTGGGAGACGAACAATTTGCTTACGAAGTTAGTGGTCAGGATGTAGTGGCCAGTAATGAAGTGGATTTTGTTAATAATTTAAAAGAAGAAAATCTTTTATTACTGCAAACTTGTTGGCCACCTGGAACCAGTTGGCAGCGTTTATTTGTGCGGGCAAGCCCAGTTTCGGCTGAATAATATCCCATAATATTGACAATATATAGTTATAAATGTATAATAAGCTCTCACAAGCAATAAAATATAAGTTAAAGCAAATATGAAAAAAATAATTTCTTGTCTATTGATAGTGATTGGCCTATTTTTATTAGCTATCAATGTGGCTAACGCCAAAGAATGTCATACTGTTTATGGCGGTGGTGAGGTTTGTGAAACCGGTGATCTTAGTTTAGATAAAAAAGTGTTTAATCCTGAAGCTAATGAGTATTGGGATAATATCGCGGCCAGTTCTTATACCTTTTCACCAGAGCAAGAAGTGAAATTTAGATTACGTATTAAAAATATTTCTGATGTTAAAACTGATAGAGTGCGTTTAGTGGACGATTTTGCTCGTTTAGTTGATTATATGTTTTATCTAGGAGCAGATGGTAAAGAGTATCCGGTTGAGTTTAAAGATAATGAGCTGAAGTTTATTTTTGACGATGTTGACGCTGATGAAGAAATCATTGTTTATTTTACTGCTCGTTTTAAAGGTCAGGATGAACTACCAGTGGGTACCACCTGTATTACTAATGAAGCTAAAGTTTATTCGAGAGAAGATGATGTTAGTGATAGTGATTATGCCAGCTTTTGTGTCAAGAGTGATGAAGCAAAAATTATTACAAAAGCAGCTCCAGAAACCGGTTTTGATTTGAGTACTATTTTAATTTTAGAAGCGACAGTTTTAGCTGGTTTGGGAATGTTCTCCATAACTAAAGCTAAAAAAATTGGCAAATAAGTGTTTAAATGAATATAGATGAAGATAAAAACCCTTCTGTCACAGAAGGGTTTTTTGGTTGAGTCACTTTTATATAGTTTAACTTGAATTTTGATTGAATTTAGCCTGGAAAGGAAGCACCATTTAACATCCCATAACATTGACAAAAATGACTTTATTTGATATACTTTTACATACTTATCAAGTCTTTTTAGTAGAGAAAAGCTTTTGACATTTTCATATTTTTTCCAACCCCTCGTGTCGAAAACTATTCTCTACTCGAAAGAGTAGAGGAAGGAGCTCTTTATTGTAATGCTTAAGACCTGAAAATTGCTTTCAGCTTTTTGAGCAGCTTACAAAAAGAGACGCACCTTAACAAGGAGGAAAAAATGCCTGAGGCATTTTGGTCCAGCTTTTGTGACAATCATTGTAGAGTGGTTGTTAGAAAAGCTGGTCCATAAGTGCCGAAAGGCAAGGGACGAGCCGGGGCTACTGACGCGCAGTGGCAATTTCACGCATTGAAAAGGAGACTGAAATGCGCAAAAAGATTTTGTTTGTAACAATTTTGTTGGTTTTGGCGAGTTTACTCGCCGCCTGCTCACCTTTAACTAAGGAGCAGGTATCTCAAATTGTTGACGAGGCAATAGCTGAACAGGAACCACCCACAATCAATGTGAATGTTCCAGAACAGGAACCACCCACAATCAATGTGAATGTTCCAGAACAGGAACCACCCACAATCAATGTGAATGTTCCAGAACAGGAACCAGAATTGGTTGCACCAGTGGAACCTTTGGTTCTACCGAATTGCCCCCTGGAAGATGGGGGGGTGAGAATTGAGTTCATTGGAACCCTTGAGAAGGAAAACGGTTTTTACAACCTTTCTTCCTCAATGGAACAACTAGCGGAATATGCTGGTTGTAACATTTTGGTCGAAGGCAGAATTGAACTCGTCGAAGAGCACAATATCTGGCTCTTCCGTGGCCAGTGGCAGCTGTCGATCCGCGAGGGTAGCCTTTGGGTTTACCCCGCTGATTGGAATATGGCCGATTTCTCGACTGAGAAACCGCCCGTTGCTGCGGAATTTGTGACCGCAAAGCGACAAAATCAAGTCGCTAATGGCTACGACTGGATAATATTTGTTCATGACGGGGAAAACAATTATGTATTTCCCGCTGGACAGGATACACCCCTCGTTGTTTTACCCGACAATGCCGGATTCTCAGAACCCCAATGGATTTCGGCCCATGGGATCTGGGATCAAAAGTCGACAGCCTTCAACGCCTCAATCGGCGCTGAGGGGGCCACAACTGTAGCCTTGTTGGATGAAGAATTGTTTTTCTGGGATGGTGCCCAGGACAACATTCTTTTTCAGTCTGTACAGGCTTGGCTTATGCCGAGCACCTGGGACCAGTCCCAGATCGAAAACTGGGCGAAGGCTCAGTTTCCAGAAATGGAACTGCAACCTTACGCCCCGTAACATTTTTCCTCCTTTCCCACGTCTTCCTTGAAAGATAGGAGACGTGGGTAAAGCAAAGCTCATCAATGATCATTGGTGATTTTTGCTTTACTAATAACATCATGAAATTAACTAGCAAAACCTACCAGCGCTTTAATGATCCAGCTACTTTACTGGTAGTTTCTAGTTTTCCACTGCAAGGTGAGGAAATTGCCAAGCGCAATGCAGTTTCACGCTATAGTTATCTATTACTTAAACATTTTCCAGATCAGCAAAGAGTTGTAGTTTTGTGTGAACAGGTTGTTGATCAAAATAATCAGCCATATTTACTCAAGAAAAACATTTTAGTTATTCCCAGTTATCCAATTAACTCATTAAAACTTTTTACTCAGTTAAACCTGCAATTGAAGCGTTTTTCTCAGGTAAAAAACATTCTTTTACAATTTGAGTTTAGTTTATTTGGTAAAGAAGTGATTACCTTTTTACTGCCATTTTTCTTTATTTGGCAACGCGTACTTGGTAAAAAGATTTATACCATGCTCCATCAGGTAGTGTTAGATTTATCAACTTTAGCTGGTCAGGTGGCTTTACCTGCTAATTCAATTAAAACCTTATTTTTTAATGGAGCGATGCGTGTTTTTTACAGCATATTGGGTTTAGCTAGCCAAAAAATTCTAGTCCATGATCAATTTTTAGCTGAAAAGTTATGCCACTTAGTGCCTCAACGCAAACTGGCTATCATTCCTCATGGAATCAATGGCTATCAAGGCTTTAGGCAAGGACAAAAGGATAAATTCAAGAGCAGTCTCGGCTGTCAATCCAGTGACCAATTAGTTTTAGCTTATGGTTATCACTCTTGGTACAAGGGTACTGATTGGTTAATTAACAATTTTTTGCGTTTAAAAAAGGCTGGTCAGTTGACCAAAAATACTAAATTATTGTTGGCTGGAGATGCAGCGCCGACTCAAAAAAGTCAGCCTCATTTGCAGGGTTTTTACCATAAGCTCAGTAAATTGATTAAAAATAACAGTCAAGACGTTATTCACACCGGTTTTGTTCCAGAAAAAGAAGTAGCGAAAATTTTTGCTATTGCTGATTTGGTGGTGTTTCCTTATCGTGCCCGCATGTCTAGTTCAGGAGCTTTAGCTCTTGCTTGGCAGTATCGTAAACCCTTTATTAGTTCCAAATTCTTTGCGGAAAATTTAACTACTAGTGAATTAGACAAATTAGCTAAAAAAATTCACCTTGATATTAATTCTTTGCAATTTAATTTGAATTATGCCTCTTTTGCCAAGACTTTCATCAATAGCTGGCAAAACCCTTTATTAAGTCAAAAAATGGCTCGGCTGGGTCGTCAAGTAGCTAAAGCTCATGATTGGCAGGAGATTGCTGGTCAATATTTAGACATTATCAAGCTAGCTCAAAAACAAAGCGTAACTTCCGTTAAAACAGCTGGGGTTTATTTTTGGCAAAAACTGGCCTATTCTCGGGTTAACACTCCAGCTTAATATTTGTATACAATTGAGTTATGAAATTCATTTCTTTATCAAAAAAATTCTGGCCACAGATTTTTTTATTTTTTCTAGTGACGTTGTTATTTTATTTTAATTACAGCCCTAATACTTATTTGACTGGTTGGGATAATCTTCAAGTTGAACTCGATCTTTCAATTAACTTGGAAAGGGCCTTGAATGTTTCGTGGCAAGAGTACCAGGGCTTGGGCTTGTTAGGGGGTATGGGTCATGGGGCAGATTTAATTCGCCAAATTTTATTGTGGCCACTTTCGCTAGTGCTCCAGCCACAGCTTTTGCGTTACTGTTGGCATTATTTAGCTCTTTTATCTGGGGTTTGGGGAGCTTTTACTTTGTTTACTTATTTATTAAAAAATAAGCAACAAGGGCGATTGCTAGCCTGTTTGGGTGCCAGTTTTTATTTGTTAAATCTGGGCACAGTGCAAAATTTTTATGTTACTTTTGAACCTTTTGCTGCCTTTTTTGCTTTTTTCCCTTGGTTAATTTATTACTTTTTCAGTTATTTGGAGCAAGCTAATCACAAAAATCTTTGGGGTTTTATTATTTTCTCATTATTGGGCACTATTTTTGCTTACGTGCAGACAGTATTTGTGGTTTACTTGCTGATTTTGCTGATAATACTGGCTTTTTTATTTATCAAGAAAAAAATTACTTGGAAGCAAATATTCAACGTTTTATTAATAGTTTTTTTAACTAATGCTTTTTGGCTGTTGCCGGTAGCTTATTTTACTCTGTTCGCTAGTGAAACTACTTTATCTGCCAAAACTAATTTGATGTCTACTGAAGTCACTTTTTTGAAAAATAATCAATATGGTAGTTTTAGTAATTTAGCCACTCTTAAAGGATTCTGGTTAGATTACCTTGATTTTGATCGGTGGGGCAATAGTGTGTATTTAATGGATGTGTGGAAAACCCATTTTTATCAATCCTGGGTGAAGGCTTTGTCTTGGATATATTTTGCTTTAGTAGTGCTTGGAATAGTGGCAATTATTTTTGCTAAAAAAGGTAAAGCTTATTTGCGTCACAGTCAGTTAGCTATTGTGCTAGTTTTTCTTTTTACAGGTTTTATTCTAGCTGGCTCTAATCCTCCTTTTGCTTTTATTTATGATTTTTTACGTAACTCAGTACCTTTGTTCGGTCAAATATTTCGTTCTGCTTTTACTAAATGGGTGGTCCCTTACAGCTTATTTTATAGTTTACTAGTAAGTTTTGGTTTAGCTGTGCTTTTTTCTAAACTAAAAAATCGAATTATCCAATTGTTTTTAGCATTACTATTTTTTATTTCTTTAATCTTTTATAGTTGGCCAAGTTTTACTGGTAATTTCTTTTATCCCCGTTTACGAGTTAATATTCCTAGCGCCTATTTTCAATTATTTGATTATTTTAAAAATGAAGCACCACCAAGTAGCCGAATTGCTAATTTACCTCAGCACTCTTATTATGGTTGGCAATGGAATGATTGGGGATATCGGGGCTCTGGTTTTATTTGGTATGGTATTAAGCAACCCATATTAGATCGAGCCTTTGATGTGTGGAGTGAAGCGAGTGAACGCTACTATTGGCAACTCCAAGCCGCTTTAGACAAAAAAGACGTGGTTGCATTGGAAAGGGTGTTAGCTCAATATGATGTTGATTATTTGCTGCTCGATGAATCAATTATTAATCGCAATAGCAAAAAACCCCTTAACTATGCGGCAATCGAGGAATTTTTATTGGGTTCAGAGCAAATTGAATTAATCAAAGAATTTGCTTTCCTGAAGCTTTATACTTTTAATAATTCAGAAAAGATAAAGCAACAGGATTTTATTAGCTTACATGGTGAACTGCCTATAATTGATAACAGTTATAGTTTTTCTTGGTCAGATCAAGCTTTTAAAGATTTTTCAAATTATTTAAATGTTGATCAGGATCAGCCATTAGCCAAGCCAGAAAAAATAGATGATATCTATCCGTTTCCCACGCTTTTTACTAACCATTTGCAAAAAGATTTAGAGTTTTCTTTAAGTGAAGATGAGAGCTATTTTTATCTAACTAGTTTAAAAACTAGTCCAACAGTGGCCTATCAACTTTATTATCAAGACCTATTAAAGGCAGAAAATAACTTGCCGTTTCGCTTATCCTGGGTGTTAGCAGATAATACTGTGCAATTGAATTTTCGCTTGCTAGCTCCAGCAATTATTGATCGGCAACAAATTATTAATTTTTCTTTGCAAAAAACCTTTAATTTTGATGCCACTTTATGTTTGGCCAGCGCCAGCTGTTACCTGAATGTTAATCATCAACTGATCACACCGGTGACTGAAAGTGGAGAAATCGATTTATTACTAGATACTAGTTTGGTCAATACGATTGCTTTAAGTACCGATCAGAAAACCGCATATTTTGCCTATGACTTTTTTGATCTTAATTTATCTAACTTAGAAAGTGATATCAAAGATTTTGCTGGTGGTAAGCAACTTACAGTCAAAATGCCTAAAGTGTTACTGCAAAGTAATATTTTTAATACAGCACTGAATACGACAGAAGCCAAAGATTGCCGACCTCTACAAGATGGTTTGGTGGTCAAAGAGCGACGTCCTGAAGGTACTAATTATCAAGCTGTGGCTACCAGTGTTTGCGATCATTTTTACTTAAGTGATTTAGATCATCGTCTAGGATATTTAATTAAAATTTCAGCGCAAAATTTATCCAGTCTTCCTGCTATTTTTGCCGTGCAAGTGGATAGTTTGGGGCGTAGTCCACTAGAAACTTATTTAAGTGATGGGATTAATTATCAGGTGTTACCACCTACGGAAAATTTTAATCAAGGTTATACTTTATATTTTTCGACCGATTCATATGGCAAAGAAATTAATAGAAATTTGCTTGAATCTACTGAAGTTTTCTATTGGCCTTATGCCTTTATCAAAAGTTTACGCTGGCAAAACTCTGATCAGGTATTAGCCAAAAGTCAGCCACCTGTTTGCGATTTCAATGTTAAGAAAAAAGCTCTATGGTTTTATCAAGTTGATTTACCAGCCAATTGTGATGCTAAATACATTAGTTTGGCTCAAGCTTATGATCAGGGATGGTTAGCTGTTCAGGAAGGAAAGCAACTTGAACAGCTGAAACTTAACAATTGGGCCAATGCGTGGTTGATGCAAGATGAATTCGCGACAGGTAGTATCTATATTTTTTACTGGCCACAACTCTTAGAGTATCTGGGTTTGCTCAGTATTTTTTTGCTTATAGTGTTTCTTTTATTTAAATATCGTAGAAGTCAATCGGATCGTTTGCAGAAAAAAAGATCCAAGTAATTTGTTATACTGAGATTGTGCCAAAAAACCACCTATTGTTAAAAATTAAAACTAGCAAAGATAGTCTGGAAACGGAAGAAGCTGCAGTGCAGCTCTTTTCCACTTTGCCTAAATTAAAAAATAGTCTTTTTAACCAATTAAAAGGCGATCACGAAAGTCTGAGTTTTGAAATTTTGGTTAAAGAGCAAGAAATTCATTTTTTAGTGTCTGTGCCAGAGCGACTCCTAGAGTATTTTAAGGGAGCCATTCAAGCTAGTTATCCAGAAGCAGTTATTGAAAAAGTCAATGTTGATCCTGTTGACCACTTTTTACTAAAAGATCGTCAGCTAGCCTTAGCCAGTCTCAAACTAAAAAATCATGACTATCTACCTCTCAAAACTTATCAGGATTTTCAAGATATTGATCCTTTATCGACTCTGATGTCAACTTTATCCAAAAATGAAGGAGACGATACCATTTTAATTCAACTGTTACTGGCAAATAATTTTGGGTTGTGGCCAGCTAATCATGGTTTATCCGCCGAACAATTGGCTGAGCACCCGCAGCAAGCCTTAATTAAACTAAAATCAGAACAACGTCAACTCAAAGCCGCTTTTAAAATTGCTGTAGCTACTGACAATCACCAAAGAAGCAAACTCCTACTCAGCAATATCGCTGCTGCTTATCAGGCTACTTCCAAAAGTGAGAGTAATGAATTATTACTCAAAAAATACCATCTTTGGAAAAATTTGTTTCTCAAAACTATGAAACAACGTAGCTTTAATCTTTCGCCCACTTTAAGTTTGAGCGTTGACGAATTAGCTACCCTTTATCATTTCCCCAGTCAAAAATTAAGCAATATTAAAAATATTTCTTGGGGCAAAAGAATCCTAGGTGAGGCTCCAGAAAATCTACCGATAGTTAGTGCTGAGACTGCTGAAGAAATAAAAGAGCAAATTAATATTATTGGAGAAACAGTTTATAAAAATCATGAGGTTAAATATGGCTTATTAAACCCTGATCGACGCCGTCATGTTTATGTAATTGGTAAAACTGGCACTGGTAAATCCACTTTATTAGCCAATATGGCCATTAACGACTTGAAACACAATAAGGGTTTATGTGTCATTGATCCTCATGGTGACTTAGTTGAAACTCTATTAGACTTTATCCCGAAGCATCGCATTAACGATGTGGTTTATTTCGATCCAGCTGATACTGAACGCACCGTGCAAATTAATCTGTTTGAGGGAGAAAATGTGGTTCATCGAGAATTGATCGCTTCAGGAATTATTTCTGTATTTAAAAAGCTTTATGGTTATTCTTGGGGGCCAAGACTGGAGTATATTTTGCGCAATTGTCTTTTAACTTTATTAAAAAGTGAAAAAGCCAAGTTGTCGGATATTTTAGATTTGTTAACTGATGAGAAATTTCGTGAAAAAGTAGTGAGCAAACTTGACGATCCGATTTTAAAGAATTTCTGGGTCAATGAATATAACAAAATGCATGATCGTCAGCGTCAAGAACAAATTGCTTCAATTCTTAATAAAGTAGGTCAATTTGTTTCCTCACCACTGGTGCGCAATGTGGTCAATACTACCGAATCTTCTTTTAGTATCGAAAAACTGATGAATGAGGGGAAGATTTTATTAGTTAATTTGTCTCAGGGTCGCTTAGGTGAAGATAACGCCACCTTGTTGGGGGCAATGATGATTACTAAAATTCAGTTAGCGGCCATGGCTAGGGTGAACACTAGTGAAGAACAGCGGCGCGATTTTTATCTCTACGTCGATGAGTTTCAAAATTTTGCTACCGATGCCTTTGTCAAAATTTTATCTGAAGCCCGTAAGTATCGACTAAATTTAATTTTGGCTAATCAATATATTGATCAAATACCTGAAGAAGTTCGTAACGCCATTTTTGGTAACTGTGGCAATATTATTAGCTTTGTGATGGGGGCAGGGGATGCTAATTATTTTCAAGCTGAATATGGCGGACTTTATACTCAAGATGATCTAGTTAATTTGGATAAATATCAAATCATTAATAAAATTTCTATTGATAATGTCTTGAGTCGACCGTTTCCGGCCTACACTTTGCCTCTAGCAAGCAGTAAAAACCAAAATCGAGAAAAAGTGATTCGTAACAGTCGAGAACGATACGCTAAGCAGAAAAAAGCTTAACCTGTTTATTGCTTAGTCAGAAAGTTAGGATTTAATTTTACCCTTTACCCCTGCATATAAAGCCTTAGTCATTTTGTCTAAATCAAATTTTTCTTGCCAACCCCAATCGTCACGGGCGACGCTGTCGTCAATAGTTTTGGGCCAACTATCGGCGATTGCCTGGGTAGCGTTGGGTTGATAGTCGACAGTGAAGTCTGGCTGAATCTTTTGAATAGCTGCCACTAACTCAGCTGGAGTGAAACTGATGGAGGCAAAGTTATAACTAGTTCTGACGGTGAGCTTTTCTGCAGGTGCCCCCATTAATTGTATGGTGCCGGCAATGGCGTCATCTATATACATCATCGGTAGACGAGTATCAGGTTTGAGTGGGCACACATAATGACCGTCTTTAATGGCCGCATAAAAAATGTGAATGGCATACTCAGTAGTGCCATCGCCAGGATCAGCTTTGTAACCATTCAAACCTGGATAACGGAGACTGCGAAAATCGACGCCGTATTTGAGATGATAATACTGACCCAGTAGCTCTCCTGCCACTTTATTGACTCCATACATGGTCGTTGGTTCGAGGACAGTGTGTTGAGGGGTGTTTTGGGTTGGTGTAGTTGGTCCAAAAGCCGCAATTGATGATGGCCAAAAGACTTTTAGCTTATATTTGGCCGCTAAGTCTAAAACATTTTTCAAACCGCCCATATTGACGTTCCAAGCCATTTGGGGATTTTTTTCACCACCGACTGATAAAATGCCAGCTAAGTGATAAATCTCTTTGATTTGATACTTGATAATTAATTTTTCTAAACGCGCTAAATCTGTCACGTCACCCATTTCTAGTAAGCCAGTAAAATTGTTATCTACTGTCTCGCGAGCAAGAGCCACCACCTGATCTTGACCATATTTTTTTTGTAAAGCAGGAACGAGCTCGGAACCAACTAAACCAAAGGCACCAGTGACCAAAATTTTATTATTTGTCATATACAATAAAGATAAGTGACAAACTAATTTTGGTCAAGAATTAAAGCTAAACTTTAATTTCTAGACGACTTGAACTGCGACCTGGATTTAAGAATTACTTTTTTCTAAAGTGATTTTGAGCGTTTCTTTTTTGCCTTTACGCCAAATTTCTAATTCTACTTCACTGCCAACGCGAGTTTCGTTAAGTAATTTAGGTAAAGTTTCAGTTTCTGTAATTTTCTGACCATTAAACTTGGTAATAATGTCTCCTACTTGTAAACCACCTCGCTCGGCATTGGAATCGGCAAAAACTTCTTGAATATAAGCTCCTTGAGGAACTTCATTGACGATGGCTGCTTGTTCGGAAATTAAAGTATAGGCAACCCCCAGTACAGCCCGATCAAATTTACCTGTTGCTTCAAAATTGGCCAAGGAATTTTTGACAAGATTGATTGGTAGGGCAAAGCCAATATTATCTGCCCCGGCAGAAGTTGCTACGTTAACTCCGATTACTTCTCCACGAGCATTAATTAACGGCCCACCAGAATTGCCTGGGTTAATCGCGGCGTCGGTTTGGATGATATTATCTAAATTTTCTTGTTGACCACCAAACACGTTGCTGGCAGTGATGCCTCTCCCCACACCAGAAATGATGCCACTGGTGACCGTATTACGAAATTGACCAAGGGCAGTCCCAATTGCAATCACTGATTCACCAATTTTTATTTGATCAGAATCGCCTAAGGTTAAAGCAGGTAAATTCAAATCTTTTACGTTTAAAATGGCCAAGTCATTGACGGGATCGCGATAAATGTCAGTCACTTCATAAACTTGATCTTGATAATCATAAACCAAGTAATTTAAATTAAAATCACTGACAACATGGCGATTAGTAATGACAAATAATTGATTGCTTTCTTTGGCTAAAACGACAAAACCAGTGCCAATGTCTTGCTCTATGGTTTCAAAATCTTCTTCACTAGGAGATTGATAGAATTGCTCAAATAAAGAGCCAAAACCAAATGGTGAAAAACTAAAACTACCAGGTCGAAGCACATTTCTTTCGGCACTGATGGTGACTACTGACGGCCCAACAGCTTCCACCACTTCACTAA
>Ga0302237_1001531_pt1 | contig 16167 bp, 15 predicted proteins | sample AAG_UR_Ala_MG_FD_193530 | JGI IMG/M metagenome (GOLD analysis project Ga0302237, IMG submission 193530) | Enriched activated sludge microbial communities from anaerobic digester in WTTP, New Holstein, Wisconsin, United States - AAG_UR_Ala | ecosystem: Engineered > Bioreactor > Anaerobic >... | reverse complement strand
GGCCCCGTGAGGCTGAAAGCTGGGGTGCGGTGCTCGGACGACATCTCAGGAAACCTCCTGCCCCTCATTCCGGGGCAACCGGGGGAAGGTGCGCGACGTGCCAGTTTACGGGAGGAAGCCCAAGAAGACAAGCCCGACGAAAAGATTTAAAGTCACACCCGGTGATCGCCTCGTTCCCGTTTTTCAATTCGCGATCTCAAAGATGTGGTTGAGTCGAAAGCAGCGAATGATCTCGCGTACCGTCGGCCCCAGACCACGCAGAACAAGTTGGCCCCCTGAGGATCGAAGGGACTTGTTCATGGCTACCAGCCTTGCCGCCAGGCAGCTGTCGATCGACTCCAAACGCGACAAATCAACCATCACACGACCGCTCTCGTGCTCCCGGACCAGGGCGTCAACAAGCTGCTCGACTTCATCAGGCTGGGGAGTCCGCTGGGGCAGAACTTCCAGGACAACCTCACCGTCCGAAGCTCGCCTGCGACACCACAGGTGATATCTACAGTCGGAACAGGGAGCGTCAAACCGAGGGGGCACTGGCTCGGAGGGCAGTGCTTTGCCGCAAATCGGGCACTGGTACACGACTGCACCAGGGATGTTGATGTCGCAGATGCTCATTGGCGTACTCCCCCACTACCTTTTCCTGTGCCCAACGTGTTGCGGAGCCTCTTTCGGGTCAAAGGCAACGCCTTCCACCCGGAGCCGTAGACAGCCAAACGGCATCTCCCAACTAAGCAAATGCTGGCTCTCCCCATGCGGTTGTCCCCCGGCTTGGCCCCAACCACGACAGCGCGTCGATGGCGTCTCTTAAGCCGATCGAACGGCATCGTTCGGGGGCCAAGCCCCAGAAAGCGCCCCGTCGCCTGCGCAGCCATCCGGACATCGCAGACCGCCGTTCAGGGCGGTGCCGCGAAGACCACCTCGATCTCGTTGACGATCTGCTCGACCCCGGCGACGTTTCGGATTGTCTCCTGGGCGAGTTGCTTCAGGTAGTAGCTGTTCACGCGACCGCGCAGGAACACCATTCCCTCGTGGTAATGACAGGTTATTGTCCACAACGGCTGGTACCAGCTCTGCCGCAGTCGCTGTTCGGCCGCTACGGCCACGTCCCGGCAGTAACTCTTTGCCGGCTGTGTTGGGCATTCGGAGCGTCGTATCATCCTTCCCCTCCGTGATCGTTGTTCGGCCAACGCCGCTCGCGAAACCTGACCCCCCTGGGACGCTGCGAGACGGCCCTGGGCCAACTTTGTTCCCGCGACGCCCGCCCCTGCTGCCTGGGCGCGAGTGACCGCAAGCGAGTCTTGCGGCGTCCTGCTCCGCACGGACAAGCGAGCCGACGGCCGCTCGAGTCCGGCGGAAGTCTGCCATTCGTCCTGCTCGCCAAGTCCGGCCGACCCGGGCTCCCCATGGCAAGCCGACCGGTTCAGGTTTCGAGTCGCGCAGACAGTACACGAATCGGTGAAAGGGACCGCCGTCAGCCGGGCCTGGAGGATGCTCCGGCCACAGTGCCGGCATCGGCCGTAGGTCCCGTTTTCGATCCGTTCCAGGGCGTCCGCAATCTTCTGGAGCCTTTGTTCTTTCCTTGTCCACAATTGCAGCGTCATTGGGCAGTCGGGCGTGAAGGCCAATCGCGTTACATCGTCGCGAAGAAGCGTCTGGAGTCGCAGCAGACGAGTTCTGTACCTTCCGGCCGTTTCTCGGTCCATGCCTCGGTCTCCCTTCCCTCTGCACTACAGATTTGTCCTGCCACGCTTCACATCTGACGATCAATGACGCCCATCAGTTGCCTGCCTTGCTGGTCGTAGCCTTCCGAGGTTAATTCACACCGCGTCCAGCCGGGTTCAAGCGGGGGCATGTCTCCAAGTAGTGCGTCCTCGTACACCATGATCGTCTTTCGTTCGGCTCTGCCACTCAAACTCGGTTGTGGGCCTTGCAGCCGAGTTTCCAACAGCTGAGAAACGCGGTCCGTGACCACTTCGTTATGGGGCACAAACACGGGAGCTTGGAGATCGACATCGCTCATGGCCGTAACCTCATGATGGATCACCGGCGCGTTCTTCGTTGATCGCTTCCACGATATCGCTCAGACGAATCATCGGCGGAGTCCACCAATCCGCACGCGGCCCGCGATACCGTCTGGCCCGTTTTTGCGGCGACCACCTCGCCTGAATCTCTTCACAGGCCCGCCGAATATCCTTGGGTGCGGGTTCGTAGGCCCTGCATCCGCACGTCTTCTTCTTTCGCATCGCGATCATGTTCCTCGCCTCCTTCGCCGAAAGCCGAACGCAATCCGATTAGGTTGCTCTCCGACTAGCGGTCGAAACACCCCGCCCGCTCCGGTTGATAATGCAACTCTTCAATTCTGATGCGCCGCGGGCCGGCAGGCACTGTAACCTCGACGACTTCGCCAACGCGACGGCCGAGCAACGCTCTACCCAGGGGGGCCAGTACCGACATTCGCTTTAGGGAGATGTCGGCATCCTCCGGATACGCGAGTATGAAGCTCTCGGTTTCACCGGCATCCAAATCACGGACCTCGACCGTCGAGTTCATGGTGACGACGTCGCCGGGAACCTCTTCGGCCAACACGCTGGAGGCGAACTCAAGATCCGTTTCGAGCGCCACGAAGTCGCAGTGGTGGCGACTGCGCCCGTGAGCAGCCCTTTCGAGCGCCGTTCCCAACCGCCGTCGATCTGCGTCCGTAATGAGCATGGTGGCAAGCGACACGTCCCACCTCCTTTCTTCCGCCAGTTCAATCATTCGATCCGCCGCGAGTTCGGTTGCAGCCTCGAGCGCGTCGGAGATTCACGCGAATCGTGCAGAGCTTGTCTTCGCCACCGCGGGGGCCGTTCTCATCCGACACGCAGACGTCCACGTTGTCGATGCGCGCCGCAAGCCGGCCAAGGGCGAAGCGAATGCGCCGCGTTGCAGCCTGAGTCAGGTTGTCTGTGACGGCGAATTGCCGGCCTCGAATACGGATCGGGTACGCTGAAATCGATCGTGATTCTGAGATCATGGGTCGCATGTTCCGCCTCGCCCGTTTGGCTGACCTCATCCGGCTCGAGTCCACATCAGCCCGCAGCGGTCCTTGGCGCGTGAGCCGCGCCTACACGTCGATTAGCCCGTGAAAACTCGTCACTCTTTGCCGCCGGCTGATCCGGACTCGCGCCCCGTTCAACGCGCATCGCGCGCGCCGGCCAATTTCGTAACTGCACTTGGCGTGCCAGACAGCGGTTTGTCGGACGCAATGCCCCAGCAGTTGAGTTCTTCACGCGGGGTGGGCATTCTGGCCCGTCGCGAGCCAGAAGACGGACAGGAAGGCTCATCCTGTCGGCAAGTCTACCGCTCGTCTGTCGTCGCGTCAGTGACGCCGTGGCTGAATTTCGGTCAGTCGGCGAGCGAATTTCGGCCAACGGGCTTGGTCTGCGGTATTGGGCAACCGGGTGAACGGCGTGGACGCGAATCCGCGGATTGGCGGCCGGATCGGCGTACCACAGCGAATCGATCTGGAACGTCTTGAAAGGCAAATTGCCGCTGTGCGGGCCCCAGTTCCCCGCGTTGCCGGTGGCGAAGTCCCGCCAGCCGTGCCATTGGTACCAGCGGGAATGAAAGGGCCGCTCGGCGGCCGGTCCGAGCCACAGGTCCCAGTTCAGTCCCTCGGGCACAGGCTCGCTTCCCTCCGGCGGCTTGCGAGGTCCGCTGCCGCCGCCGTCCCAGACGTGGATTTCCTGGATCTTGCCCAGCGAGCCGGCCTGGATCAGCTCGACGGCCCGGCGAAAGGCCTCCGTCGCGGTCCCCTGGTTGCCCATCTGCGTGACCACGCCCTGCTGTTTGGCGATCTCACGCAGCGCGCGGGCCTCGGCCACGTCGTGCGTCAGGGGCTTTTCGCAGTAGACGTTCGCCCTCCGAGGCGTACAGCGTCGTGCGCTCGGCGTGTTCGGGGCACAGCCGGGCAAGGTCCAGGAACAGGTCCCCAGCCGGCGGTGAAGTCCACCAGAAAGTCCGCGATCGCCCGCTCGCTGGCCTCGATGCTCGCCTCGCCGGCCGGATAGTCCCCCGGTCGTCAGGAGCGCGTTCGCCCAGCTGCCGGGACTGCAGGACAGCGAGCCGCAGGCCTGGATTTGGTAAGATGGCAGCGACTGACGATGCCAGAAGAGAATTTAGCAGACTGACCATATACAGATGCCAAACTCCAATCATAATAAGCGTCAGCGGCAGGCAGGCTGGGGAGTGCCATTCAAGGGAGAAAGCTAATGGCGGGCCATCGACGCAGTCGTCAAGACGAACTGGAAAAAGGGAGGGGAGTTTCCGATGAATAACGCGCAGCTACGGGGACACATCGTGATTTGTGGTTGGTCCGAGACATCCCGAGGAGTGATTGAACAAATTCGCGCCGAGCGTCAACCGGAGCCTCTACACCTGTGCGGAGGTTCTCCTGCCTCACAACCGCCGACACCTGGAGCGTACCGGCGCCGACGAGGTCGTGTGTGTGGGTGATCTCAGTCAGAAACTCCTCGGTCATGTGGTGCTGAGTCATGGCTCAGGCCGACTGGTGGAAGAACTGCTGACGTTCTCCGGCGGCGCCCAGGTGTACCGCGTACCGCTGCCCGACAAACTGGCAGGGTGCGACTTCCGTTGGCTGCTCCGCCGTCTCAATCGGGAGTCTCAGACGATCCTGTTGGCGGTTCAACGCGGGGCGGAGATCACCATCAATCCCAAGCACAGACTGGTGCTCGCGCCGGGGGACCAGTTATTCGTGCTCGCCGAAAGCCGCCCCAGCAACCTGGAGTGGCTGGCCCCGAACGATGCCGATTCGCCCAGCCGAGGCGACCGGCCGATCGGCTGACCATACCGGTCCATCACCGCAGGTTTCTGCTTGACGGGGCTGCAGGGAACACTAAACTGCGAGCCGTGTCGGCGATCGTCACCGAGTATGCCAGGCTTTCCAGCCTGACTCGGCCAGCCTGGAAAGGCTGACGTACGAAGCTCCGACCCGGGTCGATTTGGAGGGCGGACAGATGATCGGAAGAATTTGGCTGGGATGGGAACTGCTGATGTGTGCGTGGGCCTCGGCGGGGGCGGCGGAGGGGCCGATCGCGGCGGCGAAGTTCCGCGGAGGGCAGCCGGTCACGCCGGCCCCGGACGGAACCATCTTCTGCGAGGCCGAGGAGTTCGCCGTGGCGAAGCCCGGTTGGCAGGCCCGTCCGTGGGGTGAGAACTACTACGCGGGCACGTTCGCCAACACGTTTCTCTCGCGCAAGGCATTCCTCGGCGCGGCGGAGGACGGCGAGGAGACGACGGCCACGATGGGAGTGAACGTTGCCGAGGCGGGCCGTTACCTGGTCCTGGTCCGCTACGAGGCGGCGTACCGCTTTCAGACGCAGTTTCGTGTCAAGATCGAGCAGGCCGGCCGGGTCCGATTGGAGCGGCTGTACGGCGCACGGGACAACGTGAAAATTTGGCCTTTTGGCGAGCGATTGAAGAAGGAAGTCGCCTGGTCCTGGGGCGCCGTCGAAAACGTGGTCTGGGAGGGGCACGATGCCTGTGCCGACCTGGACCGCGGGCCGGCGAAGATCACGCTGATCGCCGGCCGGCAACCGGCCCCGCAGGCCCGGCGCCACGTGGATCTGGTGATGCTCACCCGCGACGAGGCCCAGGTCCGCCAACGGATCGAGAAGGAGGGCTACCTGCCGCTGGATGGGATGCTCACCCAGGCAGGCGACGTCTGGGCGCGGCTTATCAACCAGCCCGACGGCTCGGCCATGACCCTCGCCTTCCCCAACGGCACCGAGCACTCCCCGTACTGGGTTCACCAGCGCACGTGGAGACCGGTGGTGGTGACCGCGGATCCGGGCAAGACGGTTGATTGGACCGAGGTGGGCAGCGTGCTGGACACGCTGAACGACGGGCAGTGGAACCTCCAAGCAGCGCCGGTGGAGAAAGACCGGCCGCTGCACTACAGGCTGGAACTGGGCGTGCGGACCGCGGCCGGCGCGATCGAGAAGGTCGCCGAATTCGAGAGCCGCGAGCCGGCCTTGCGCCTGACCTACCAGGCCGACACGCGGTACGCCCGCCGCTTCGGCACCCAGGAGCAGGTCCTGTTCGACCTGCTGGCGTATCTGAAGACGATTCCCATGCACGGCCGCACGCCTTCGCAAACATTGATTTACGGCTACACCTTCACTCCCGGACTGAGCCCGCGCTACGACGCGGCCGTGCGCGAATTCCGGGCGATGTTCGGCCTGCGTCTGACCTCGCCCGAGCCAATCGCGGGCACCTACGTCGATTGGCGCGGCCAGAGTCCGGAGAAGTTGGAGGAGACTTGCAGGAAGCTGAGCGAAACAGAGCGGCGGAACATCGCCGTGGTGAGTCTGGGCGACGAGATCGGGCTGCCGGCCCCGGATGCCAAGGCCGCCACCGAGGGCTTCGTCGCGTTTCTGAAGGCCCAGGGAGTCGCCGCCACGGAAGTGGACCCGGCCAGCGGCGGCGATTGGTCCAAGCTCGCGTTCTCGCCCGATCCCAAGCTCAAGTCGTCCCAGCCCGCGCTCTACTACTGGTCCCTGCGCTACCGCCACCAGTTCGGTATCCAAGCGATCAAACGGCAGACCGACGTCTTGCGCCGCTGGCTCCCCAACGCCGGCATTGGCGCCAATTTCTCGCCGCAGCACGGCAGCCCGGGGCAGTTCTACCTGGGGCAGGTGTTTCAATGGGTCACCTGCTTCCGCCAAGACGGACTGACGCTCCCCTGGGCGGAAGACTATGCCTGGGGTGTGCCGCTGGGCACGCAGCAGATGAACGCCAGCAACCTGGACTTGTTCCGGGCCGCGCTCCGCGGCAAGCCGGACCGCAAGATCCTGTATTACGTCATGCCCCACTGGCCCGGCAACACGCCGGCGTCGTGGCGGCGGATGTTCCACAATGCACTGGGCCACGGGATGAAGATCGTGGACCTGTTCGAATTTCGCCCCGTGCAGGCCGCCTACACGGAGAACCACGTCTCCAATCCGGAGACCTACGCGACCGTCCTGCGCACGTTCCGCGAACTGGGGCAGTACGAGGACATTGTTCAGGCCGGCCAGCGACGGCCCGCCGAGGTCGGGCTGTGGTTCAGCGAGACGTCCGACATCTGGAGCGACTACGAAGGTTCCTTCGGCGCGGCGAAGCGGGCCTTGTACATCGCCATCCTGCACCAGCAACTGCCCCTGGACTTCCTGGTCGAACAAGATGCAATGGACGGCACGCTGGCGCGATATAAGGTCCTGTACCTGGCCGACCGCCATGTGAGCCGGGCCGCTTCTGCGAAGATCGCCGCGTGGGTGCAGGGCGGAGGCCGGCTGTTGGCGACGGCCGGCGCGGGCATGTTCGACGAGTACCATCAGCCGAACAAGACGCTGCGCGAACTGCTGGGTGCGGAGATGACCGTATTGATGGAGCCCGCTGGCACCCAGGTGAGCTTCATCAAGCAGGACTTGCCGTTTGCACGGGCGCTGGACACCGTGACGTGGTCCGGCCAGTGGCTGCCCGTGACCGGGGCGATCGCGCGGCTGAAAGCCGCCCCCGAGGCGACGGTCGAGGGTACGTTCCTGGACGGCTCGCCGGCGGTGGTGGCAGGGGAAGTGGGCAAAGGCGTGGTTCGCATCTGTGGTTTCCTGCCGGGCCTGACATACTTTCATCCCGCCATACCGCGCCGCCCGGTGGACCGCGGCACCACGGACGATTCGATGGCCCACTTCGTACCCGCGCAGTTCGATCCGGCGGCCGCGCGGCTGATCGGCTCGATTGCGGAAAACGTGGTCCGCCCCGTGGCTTGCAGCCAACCGTTGGTCGAGGCCAGTCTGATCGAGTCGGCGGCCGGGTCGATCATCGTGCTGAACAACTGGAGCGGCAGTCCGGTGCGTGATTTGGCCGTCACCACCAACATCCCGCTGCCGGCCCGCAACGCGACCCTGGCCGGCGGCGCCAAGCTGACGGTCAGCAAGGACGGCAAGCGAACGGTCTACACCTTCGATCTCGACGTAGCCGACGTGCTGGTCTTGCGCTGAGCGGCGCGAGGCAATACGACTTGGCCCTGGAGAAAGCCGTGTTCGAGAACGCCGCCAAAGCGCCGGGCAGGATCAGCGCCGCGCCCCTGTGGGCCGCCGAGGGGGCGTTCTTCGGGCCGCGTTTCTTCGCTGAGGCTCGCTTGTGTTCGAATTGCCGAGACGTTCTAATAGGGTACGATTCGACTTGTCGGATCGTCGGAAATCGAGGTTCCTCGTTCTGATGGCGCCTCGTGACGAATCCTTGGCTAGGTACTTGTCCCCTCCCGCATCTTTGTTGGCGAGGTCAGCATGAGATCGCCACCACGTCACGGTTTCACACTGGTCGAACTGTTGGTCGTGATCGCGATCATCGGCATCCTGGTCGCGTTGTTGCTGCCCGCCATCCAGGCAGCCCGCGAGGCGGCGCGGCGGACGCAGTGCGTGAACAACCTGAAGCAGCAAGGGATCGGGATGCACAACTCTCACGATACCTACGGCCGTTTTCCATCCGCTCATCAGATCATGCCGGCGTCCTATTGCACCACCTACTACTGCCGGACGCCTCCCGGCGGGTTGGATGCGAACGGATACCCTGCCGAAGGGCCGTTCTGGAGTTGGACGATGCGGATCGCCCCGTACATCGAGATGAACAGCCTGTACGAGTCGCTGGACCTGCACCGCTGGCCGTGGTGGCAACCGTATCCGGACGGCACCGACCCGAACGGCGTCGTGTGCAACACGTTTGTTTGCCCGTCCGACCCCCGCGGCGGAATCCAGGCCAGCTACGGCGCCAACAAGGTGGCACTGACATCCTATTTGGGCGTCACGGGGCGAAACCAATTCCGAGAGGCCGGCGGCCAAGACGGCATCCTGTATGTGAACTCCGCAGTGAACATGGCCGCCATCGTGGACGGCACGAGCAACACCTTGATGATTGGCGAACGGCCGCCGTCCAGCAGCCAGAACTACGGGTGGCAATGGGCGGGCGCCGGCGATGTGCCGTATTTCGGCGCGACGGATGTGGTGCTGGGAGTCCTGGAACGAGCTATGGTGCCGACGGCCGCCCCTGATTTCTTCCGCGAGGGAACGATCAACGACCCGACGGATATCCATCGCTACCACTTCTGGAGCCTGCATCCGGGAGGCGCCCTGTGGGCGTTGGCCGATGGCAGCGTCCGGTTCATCGGCTACGAAGCAGGCGGCCCGCAGAATGCGTCGTCCCCGACCATCGTGGAGGCGATGGCCACGTGCGCTGGCGGTGAGACCGTTCCCGTTCCGTGATGATGACCAAACGTTCCCCACTGTCCGCCTTCCGTGGTAGGGCGTCAGGAGGCGCGGCCTCGGTCGCCGGGTCCGGCCACTCGTTTCCCCTACCGATGTTTTGGAGGTTAGCATGCCTCGCCGTTTGGCACTGTTGCTGTTGTTGCTGGGCACTGGCTGGCTCGGCTGCTCCCAGAGCCAGGAGGACGCGCACTCCGAGAGCATTCCCAAGATTCCTCCTGGCCGCTCGCACGTGGGACCGGAACAAGGCCGACAGATGCCCGTGGCTCCGCCTGGCAGGTAGTGTTTCTCCTCTGGGGGAATGACCGCTTCAGTCACGACTTCCGCGACCTGTACGTGTCCGCCCACTTGCCGGTCCTCACCGAAGGCGGCATGAACGTCAAAGTCGGCCGCATGAACACGATCATTGGCTACAACGGATTCCTGGCGCCCTACCGGCCGTTGTACTCCAGCGATTACCAGTTCTTCTACTCGCAAGATGGTGCTTTCACCGGGTTCCTGACCCAATTGATCATTTCTGACCGGCTAGATTTCTGGAACGGCATGACGCTGGGGGCCAACACGTTTTTCGAGAAACGCAGCGAAGATTCGTACTGCTACATCGGCCAGATCAATTACTGGCTGACGGATGAGCAAAGGACTCGGCTGACGGCTTCCCTGCACTGCGGCCGCGACGCGATCTTCGCGGCCCCGGGGCTCGGTGGCGATTTCGACACGATCGTCGAACTGCGCGTGCAGCACGCCTGGAGCGAGCGGTTCACGCAGGTCGTACAGTCCAACATGGGATGGGCCGACGGTACGCCGGTCGGCACCGGCTCGTGGTACGGGCTCTACACCGTGGGAATCTACCATCTAAACTGCACGTGGGATGTCATCGGCCGTGCCGAGTGGTTTGACGACGTCCGAGGCACCCGGACCGGTTTCGATACCAACTACGGCCAAGTGACCCTCGGCCTCAATTGGCACCCCAACAAGTACCTGGAAGTTCGCCCCGAGGTGCGCGGCGACTTTGCAGAAGTCCCGGCCTTTGGTGATGCGGCCAACCCGCAGAACCAGAGCCAGTTCACAACCGCCATCAGTGCGCTGGTCAAGTTCTGAGGCCCGCTGTCGAAAACCAGTGGTTGGGTGCCAGATCGGTCGAGGTCAGCAGCCACGGCGGAGCGTCCGGTCCGCCGACGGCACAGGCCGCCAGCTGCAAGGCGATCCGAACCAAGTCCGCCGTGACCGCGTTCGGGTCGCCGCACCAGCGGATGCAACACTCGCCAGTCTCGAGCCGGAAAACCGAACGCCGCAGACTCGGAACCGGCTCGGGAAGAATGTCCGGTACAGACCCGGCGACAAACAGGCTGCCGCAGGCCAGCGCCCCGCCCCAGTACCAACGAGCATCCTCGTCCTTCCAAGGGCCGTCCCAACAGAAACGGTCGCGATAGATCAACCGCCCCGCGCGCTGGACCTCGAAATCCTGAATGATCCGCTCGAATTGGAACTGCTCGGACAAATCGCCCCGTTCGTAACGGCCCGGCAGCCAGATGTCGCCCCAGATCAAGCGGGCGGCCGGGGCCAATTCGACACGGCCGCGCTGATAATAGCGGCTGCCGCGGAACGGGATCGTGGGGCCGGGCAGCACGACCAGGCAGGCGTCGTCTTCGACCTCGACTTTCCACTGCTGGCTTGCATAGCCGGCCACGGCCGGGTGGACGCGGCTGGCGGATTGTCCCGTGACCACCGCCCGCGTGCCGGCCCGCGCCACGACCTCGATCCCATGGCCGTCGCCGTCCATCAGGCCGGCCGTCAGGTTGATCAGGTACAGCAGCGCGGCGGGCTCGCAGGCGAAGGAAAACGGAGGCATGACGCGCAGGGGGATCTGCTGGTAGCAGGCCCCCAAGCGAGTCTCGCCGCCGGACTGGACCAGCTCGATGCGCGCCCCGCCGACCCGCCTGGCGGGATCCGCGGTGCTTTCCAAGCCGCGGAACTCGGCGGGCGTTACGAGGTCTTGGCGAGTGATGCGATCTGCTGGCGCACCCACTGAACCACCTCCTCGACGCCTTCGTTCTGCCGCAGGCTGACCATCAGAAACGGTCGTTCGCCCCGCATCTTCAAACTGTCTCGCCGCATCACATCCAGATCGGCCCCGACGTGCGACGCCAGATCGGTCTTGTTGATCACCAACAGGTCGCTGTTGCAGATCCCGGGACCGCCCTTGCGCGGAATCTTGTCGCCCTCAGCCACATCGATGACAAAAATGAAACGGTCCGCCAACTCGCGCGAGAAGACGGCGGTCAAGTTGTCCCCGCCCGACTCGACCAGCACCAACTGCAAGTCAGGAAACTGACGTTGGAGGTTGCCCAACGCGCTCAGGTTGGCGCTAGCGTCCTCGCGGATCGCCGCGTGCGGGCAGCCCCCGGTCTGGACGCCCACGATCCGTTCCAGCGGCAACACTTGGCGACGGGAGAGGAATTCCGCGTCCTCGTGGGTGTAGATGTCGTTGGTGCTCACGGCCATGTTGATTTCGGGCCACAGGGACCGGCACAGCAGCTCGATCAGCGCCGTCTTGCCGGAGCCGACCGGTCCGGCCACGCCGATGGTGGGGACCTTGCGCTTGGCCCCGGCGTAGCGGGCCGGCCCGTGGCGTCCCATGTGGTCGTGGCCGGGATCATGGTGGAAGTACACGCCGCCCCAGCGGCGGCGCCGTCCCGGCGTGGTTTCCGGCGTCAAGCCGGGCTCAAGACCGAAACATGCGGGCATAAAGTCGCGTCTGTTCATCGCACACTACCTCGTAAAAAGGGCACCCGGCCCCGGCGGTTTCCAACTCACGGTCGCCGAGTTTCGCGACCAGCTTGGCGATTTCCTCGTGCAGATAGGCCAACACCTGCTGGCCGTGCGTGTGGCCCACGGGAATGGCACGCACCCCCGCACTGATCATTCCCAAAGCCGCCTGGTGCAGGTAGGCCGTCAACACGTCCGGCGGCCCACTCCCGCTCAAGGCCCCCAGCAGCCCGAAGGCGACCGAGTGATGCCAGACCCCCGATTCGTTCGCCTGCAGGAATGCCTCCAACCCTCCGGAACACCAGGACTAGGTCGTTCCGAGGCCCAGCAACTGCTCGCCCATCTCACGGCTGGCCCGGCGGACCGTCGGCGGCACGATCGACGCATCGGCATAGCGGTTCAGGGCCGCCACGTCGGCCGGCCGGCCCGCGCGAGCGGACCGGCAGCTACACGCCACCAGAATGCCCTCGAACGGACCGACCGAACTGCGGAGCCAGTGGCCCGTCCATCGTTCCAGACTCTCCGGGTCGTGAACCAGGCCCAGACCGATCGCCCCCTCCAAGCCCCAGGAATGCGTGTAGCCGCTGATCGGCAACGCCGAGTCGGAGATTTGGAGCAGGTGCAAGTTCATCAGCATCCCAGGTTAAGTCTGACCAAAACAAGCCCGGCTTTTCCGACAAAGCCGGGCTTCTGCGACGGCCGTCTGCCCAAAGACTTTTGACGGGGCCTCTGGCCGCAACCAAAGTGGGACGGATCGGCAATCCGTCCTACAAATGCGCGCGTGACGCGCGCATCGTAAAAAGTAAGAACCCTCAGCCGATGCTCAGAAGAGGAAGTACCGCTGGGCCATCGGCAGTTCCTTCAGCGGCTCGCTGCCCACCTTCTCGCCGTCGACCCAGACCTGGTACGTGTCGGCATCGACTTTGATATCGGGAGTTGCCTCGTTGCGTTTCAAGTCCTTCTTGCCGATCTTCCGGCAGTTCTCGACAGCCACGACCTCGCGCTGCAGGCCGTAGCGTTCGGCGATCCCGTTGGCGACGGACGCCTTGGAGACGAAGGAAATGCAGGACTTGGACAAGGCCCGCCCGTAGTAGGCAAACTGAGGCCGCATGTACACCGGTTGCGGTGTGGCAATGCTGGCGTTGGCGTCGCCCATCTGGGCGTTGACGATCAACCCTCCCTTGAGCACCAGGAAAGGCTTGACGCCGAAATACGCCGGCTCGTAGATCACCAGATCGGCCAGTTTGCCTGGCTCGACACTCCCGACGTGATTCGACAAACCGTGCGCGATCGCCGGATTGATCGTGTACTTGGCCACGTACCGCTTCACCCGCTCGTTGTCGTTGCGGGTACTGTCGCTGGCCAGCGGGCCGGTCTGCAGCTTCATCTTGTGCGCAGTCTGCCAAGTCCGCAGGATCGCCTCGCCGATGCGGCCCATGGCCTGCGAGTCCGAACTCATGATGCTGATGATGCCCCGGTCGTGGAACACGTCCTCGGCCCCGATCGTTTCGGCCCGGATCCGGCTTTCGGCGAACGCCACGTCTTCGGGGATGGCCCGCGACAGGTGGTGGCAGACCATCAGCATGTCGAGGTGCTCGTCGATCGTGTTGACCGTGAACGGCCGGGTGGGGTTGGTGCTGGCGGGCAAGACATTGGGCAAGCCGGCGACCTTGATGATGTCCGGGGCGTGGCCGCCGCCGGCGCCTTCGGTGTGGAAGCTGTGAATCGTCCGGCCCTTGAAGGCCGCGATCGTGTCGTCGACGAAGCCGCACTCGTTGAGCGTGTCCGTGTGAATGGCCACTTGGATGTCGTAATCGTCCGCCACGCTCAAGGCCGTGTCGATGGCTTGGAGCGTCGTGCCCCAGTCCTCGTGCAGTTTGAGGCCGCAGGCCCCGGCCTCGACCATGTCGTGCAGCGGCTTGCGGAGGCTGCCATTGCCCTTGCCCATAATGCCCACGTTGATCGGCAGGCCCTCGAAGGCCTGCAGCATGCGCATGATGTTCCAGGCGCCCGGGGTGCAGGTCGTCGCCCAAGTCCCCGTGGCCGAGCCGGTGCCGCCGCCGATCAACGTCGTGATGCCGGAGGCCAGCGCCACTTCAATCTGCTGCGGGCAGATGAAATGGATGTGCGTGTCGATGCCGCCCGCGGTCACGATCTTGCCTTCGGCGGCGATAATCTCCGTGCCCGGTCCGATGACCAGCCGCGGATCGACGCCGCACTGCGTCAGCGGATTGCCGGACTTGCCGATCGCCACAATGCGCCCCTGGCGGATGCCGATGTCGCCCTTGACAATTCCCCAGTGGTCGATGATCACGGCGTTGGTGATGACCACGTCGCAGTGGTCCGGGCTCATCGGCTCGGCCAGCGGGCACTGGTCCTGCCCGTCCCGGATCGACTTGCCGCCGCCGAAAATGGACTCTTCGCCGTAGTCGCCGTAGTGTTGTTCGATCTCAATGACCAATTCGGTGTCGGCCAGCCGGATGCGGTCCCCGTCGGTCGGCCCGTACTTCTTGGCATACGCTTTTCGAGAAATCTTTACGCTCATAGATCGTTGCTCCCTGCAAATTCGGGATGGATGGTGTTTCGACGCCGTGCATCACTTTGCGGCTTTGTGGCCGTACCCCTGGTCCACACACCGCTTGAGGCTCGTCGCGCGGGTGTGGGGATCGTCCAGACGGCCCATGACCAGGCCGTTGAAGCCGTAGACCTCACGCCGGCCTGAGTAAGGAATCAAGTTGACCTCCTTGACCTCCCCCGGCTCAAACCGCGCGGCCGTCCCGCTGGGTAGGTCCAGCCGCATGCCGTACGCCTTCACCCGGTCGAAGACCAGGGCCTTGTTGACTTCGAAAAAGTGATAATGAGCCCCGATCTGCACCGGCCGGTCCCCGGTGTTGTTGACCTTGATCGTGACCACGGGACGGTTGGCATTGAGTTCGAGGTCTTCGCCATCGAAAATGTATTCGCCTGGAACCATGTTCGGTCTCCTAAGAAATGATGTGGATGGGTAACCGCCGGCACGCCGCCTCAGTGGATCGGCTCGTGGACCGTGACCAGCTTGCTGCCGTCGGGGAACGTCGGCTCGACCTGGATCATCGAGATCATCTCCGGCACGCCCTCCATGACGTCGTCGCGCTTCAGGATCTCCCGTCCGGCGCTCATGATTTCCGCGACCGTCTTGCCCTCGCGGGCCATCTCCATCAACTCGGCCGTGATCAGGGCCGTGGCTTCGGGAACGTTGAGCTTCAGTCCGCGGCTTTTGCGGTCCTTGGCCACCAACGCGGCCGTGTAGATCAGCAACTTGTCGCGCTCTTGCGGTGTCAGTTTCATAACAGCAGTCTCCCCATTTCGAGTCGAGTTACGTTGAGGGTGGTGTGTCGCCCAACTCGGCTGGACTTGGGGCCGGCGACAGACATGCCCCCCAGAGCTTCATTTCCAGCGAGCCGATGATCATGACAATCCAAGTCGCCAGCACAAACGGCGCGGTTAGGGCCGGCAAGCCGAGCAGAGGCACCAACTCCGTCAAGGGAACCGTCACCAGGATGCCCAGCAAAGGCGCGATCAGAGTCCGCCGCCACAGGAACAGAGCGACCGCGGCCAACGTGGCGTTGTAGCCGTACAGACCGAGGCGGATGTTCTCGAACATGTCGCGCTCGATCAAGCGCTCCGGGTCGAGCGACCGCATGGTCGCATCCACATGGTGACTGGCCAACAACATGCCGATCACCGAGCCGGCCAGGACCCACGCGGCGTGCCGCTTGTCATTCAGCGCGATGCCCAGGAAAAACAACAACCCGGTCCACAGACTCGCCTGGAACATGACCTGGCCGATGCCATGCGCCGTGGCCTCGAAGAAACTGCCGACCGGAACCGTCGGCACCAGGAGCCCCTGGCTGGGATCGACCGGCGCAGCCTGCAAAGCCGTGCCCAGGAAGTACAAGCACCAAGTGGTGACGATAAACGGCGTCGTGTAGGTCGGGAAGGGCACGCTGCCGCGCATCACCCGTGTCAGCAACGCGGCTACGATGCAACCGCCTACCAGCAGGCCGATGCTCATCCCGCCCGGCTGGAAGAAAAAGAACGTCGCGATGCCGACCAGCGTCGA
>Ga0302237_1001519_pt1 | contig 16231 bp, 8 predicted proteins | sample AAG_UR_Ala_MG_FD_193530 | JGI IMG/M metagenome (GOLD analysis project Ga0302237, IMG submission 193530) | Enriched activated sludge microbial communities from anaerobic digester in WTTP, New Holstein, Wisconsin, United States - AAG_UR_Ala | ecosystem: Engineered > Bioreactor > Anaerobic >... | reverse complement strand
GGCCAGTCTGTAGCCCACCCCCACTTCGGTGAAAATGTACCGGGGGCGGGTCTGGTCCCGCTCCAGTTTCCGCCGCAGCCCGGCCATGTAGATCCGCACGTAATGGTTCTGGTCGCCGCTTCCGGGTCCCCACACCTCCCGGAGCAGATAGTTGTGGGTCAGCACCTTCCCCGCGTTTCGGGCCATGACCGTCATCAGTTTGTATTCGATGGGTGTCAGGTGCACCTCCTCCTCCCCCAGGAAGACCCGGCGAGCCTCGAAGTCCACCTTGAGATCCCCCACCCTGAAGGAGGCGGCGGTCGGGGCTCCGTCCCAGGCCGGGAGTCGGGCCCTGTTCCGGAGGGACACCCGGATCCGGGCCAGAAGCTCCCCCATCCCGAAGGGTTTGGACAGATAATCGTCGGCCCCCGCATCCAGGGCGGCGATCTTGTCCCGCTCCTGCCCCCGGGCGGAGATGACGATGATCGGGACCTGAGACCAGGCGCGCAGCCCCTGGATGACCCCCAGACCGTCCATATCGGGGAGTCCCAGATCCAGGATCACCAGGTCCGGGACATGGGAGGCCGCCAGGGACAGCGCCTCCCGGCCGGTTTCCGCCTCGACGAAGCCGTAGCCCTGGGTGGAAAGGACCGCCTTCAGAATGTTCCGGATCGAGCGGTCGTCCTCCACCACCAGAAAGAGGGGCTTGTCAGCCATGGCAGTCCACCTCCAGGGGCAGGGTGAAGAGGAACCGGGCGCCGCCCCCGTCCCGGGGAAACCCGCGGATGCGGCCCCCATGGGCCTCCACGATGGCCCTGCAGATGGAAAGCCCCAGACCGGAACCCCGGATGCCCCGGGTCTGCCCTCCCCCGCCGCGGTCGAATTTTTCGAAGATCCGCTCCAGATCCTCCGGCGGAAGGCCCCGCCCCCGGTCCGCCACCTCGAAGACCGCCTCCGAGGAACCGGCCTCCACGGAAACCTCGATGGGGGAGCCCCGGTCGGAGTACTTCATGGCGTTGTCCAGCAGATTGATCAATACCTGCTCGATGAGGACGCTTTCCATGGGAACCATCAGGACCGTGTCGGGAAAACGCAGCGTCACCGGGTAGTCCGCCAGACGCAGAGACAGCGCCCGAAGAGCGGAGCCCACCACCTCCTCCACCGCTTCGGCCACTTTTCTCAGGGCCACATTTTCCGAATCGAAACGGGTGAGGCTCAGGATGTTTTCCTGCATCCGGGCCAGCCAGGCCGCCTCGTCGTGGATGTTGGCCAGGAGTTCCCTGTTCCCGGGAGAGGAGGGGTCCCCCGGGTTGTTCAGCAGATACTCCGCGGCGCCGACGATGCCCGCCAGGGGGGTCCGGAAATCGTGGGACAGGGACCGGAGCAGGGAGGAGCGGAGCTTCTCCTCCTCCGCCGCCAGGATCTCCCGCTGGCCCGACTCGGCGGACTCCTCCCGACCCAGAGCGGCGGCCACCTGCCGTGCCATCGCCTCCAGAAGATCCCGCTTCTCCCGGGAAAAACAATCCCGGGAACGGCCACAGCGGACCTCCATGGCCCCCAGAACGCGGCCTTCCCCTGAGAGGAGGGGAAGGCAGAGCCGGTCCTCCCCTCCCATGATCGGGGTCCCCCGGCCGGCGGGTCGTTTCTCGTCCAGAACCCGTCTCGGCAGTGCCCCGGCGGGGACGGGAACCAGAACCCGGTCCCGCAGCTCCAGAAGCCCTGTCTCTCCCCGGGGGAGGAAAAACCCCACCCGGTCCGACATGACCTCCTCCATGGCCTCCCGGGCCGCCGCGAGGACACCCGCCGCCCCCCGGGCCCCGGCGACGCCCTGGACCAGCCGGCACATGAGCCTGGCCCGCCGGGCCTCCTCCTCCGCCCGGAGCGCCGCCGCCCGCAGCCGGGAAACGATCAGGACCCCCGCGGCCCCCGCGAGGAGAAAAAAGCCCGCCAGGGGGAGATCCCCCGGAGGGTTGAAACGGAAAAACCGGTCCGGAGGGGGCAGTGAATGGCGGAAAATCGCCGGAAATGCGGCAAGGGCGAGAAGGCCCGGTCCCGCACCTGCCAGGGCTCCCGCCAGGAGGGAAAACGGCAGGGCCACGGCGATGAGCCCCGCGGCCCCCAGCCCGGCGCGGATCAGCAGTGCGGCCGCCGCCGCTCCCAGGCCCAGCGCCGCCGCGGCCGCGGCCAGGCGCCGGAGGACGGGAAACCTTTTCAACCTTGACAGATCCATCGGCAGCGATTATATCATAATGTATGAACCCTTTAGCAACCGAACTCAATCAGGTGCTGGACACCTGCGTGGCCGGTCGGCTCCTCTCCGATCGGGGCAGGCGGCTGTACTTTCCCAAAGGCATTGTCGCCCAGGGCGCCGAAGCCGGTAAACTGGCGAAGAGGCACAACGCCACCATCGGAATGGCCTACGAGGGCGGGAAGCCGATGATTCTGCCCTCCGTGGCGGCGCTGACCCCGGGGCTCGACCCGGTGGAATCGGTTTCCTACGCCCCCGTCGGAGGGGTGGACGAGCTCAGACAGCTCTGGAAAGAGGAAATGATCCGGAAGAACCCGAGTCTTCGAGGGGTCCCCATTTCGCTGCCCGTGGTGGCCCCGGGACTGACGCCGGGGATTTCCACCGCCGCGGAGCTTTACGTCAATCCGGGGGATGTGGTCATCATCCCGGACCTGTTCTGGGACAACTACGAACTGATTTTCACCGACCGGCAGCAGGCGAAGATAGTGTCCTTTCCGTTCTTCGACGAGGCCTGGAACTTCAACCTGGCGGGACTCGAGGAAACCATCAGAAAGAATTCCGGCTCCGGAAAGATCGTCCTGCTCCTGAACTTCCCGAACAACCCCGCCGGCTACGCCCCGAGGAAAAACGAAACCGCGGCTCTGGCCAAGGTCGTCCGGGACGCCGCCGACCGCGGCGTTGATATCCTGGCCATCGCCGACGACGCCTACTACGGCCTCTTCTACGAAGAGGGAACCGAAACCGAATCGGTATTCGCCGTCTTCGCGAACCTGCACGAACGGGTGCTGGCGGTCAAGGTGGACGGGTCGACCAAGGAGGACTTCGTCTGGGGTTTCCGGGTGGCCTTCATAACCCATGGGTCGAAGGGGATGTCCCCGGAGGTCTACACCGCGCTGGGAACGAAGACCATCTCCTCCCTCCGGGCCTCGGTTTCCAACTCCTCCCGGCTCGCCCAGAGCATCATGATCCGGGTGATGAAAAGCCCCACCTATCAGGCCGAAAAAGAGCGCAAATTTGAAATCCTCCGGGGGCGTTACGCGAAGGTCAAGGAAATCCTGGCGCACCGGAAAACCGGACGGGCCCTGAAGGAAATCCCCTTCAACTCCGGTTATTTCATGAGTTTTCTGTGCCAGGGCATCTCCGCCGACACCCTGCGGCGCCGGCTTCTGGATCGCGGGATCGGGACCATCGCCCTGCAGGACCGGCTGCTCCGGGTCGCCTTCTCCAGCATCGAAGTGGGCGGACTGGACGAACTGTACCGGGAAATATTCCAGGCCGCCGACGAGCTGTCCGCCGGAAAATGAGAACCCCGCCGCTCCCCATGGGGGAGCGGCGCTTTTTACGCTTTCCGGGAGGATATGGCGGGACGCCGACACGCCATCGATCACTCCCCGGGGAGACGGTTCTTCTGCGCTTTCCGGGGATCGGCGGCCCCGCCCCGGGAGCGGCCTTTTTACGGTGTCAGATACCGTCCCAGATTCTGCAGCTCCGGGAAACCCTTGAAAACCGGGTTGGCGGCGCCGTTCAATTTTTTGTCCGTATCCACCGTCAGGATGTAGAGTTCGTTGACCAGATCCGACAGTATCCCCAGATTCGACGCGAAATTGTTGACCGCCATATCCCGGAGCACCCGGTCCTGACCGGCGCCGCCGGTGGAAGCCAGGAGGGTCCGGAGATTCGGCGCAGCCTCGGTCCTGGCGGAATACACGAAACGGGCCAGGGCGATGATCCGGTCGTACAGCTCGTCCAGGTGGAAACCCTGAGTGGAGAAATATTTGAACTTATCCGTGACCCCCGCGACGAGTTCCCAGGTGCGCCCGTCCAGGGACATGGACATGAAGGCCTGCCGCAGATAGCGGTTTCCCAGGTTGTTGGTGTAGTGGATGCTTATCCGTTCGATCAGGGCATAGATGTCGGGGTTTTTAACCAGCATGGTTCCAGTATGCCACAGGGGAGAATTTCTGTAAATCCAAATGTCCCGCGACGGGCCTTTTTCCCGGGACCTCCCCGGTTGCGGCGCCTCGGCCGTCCCCGGCGGCGGAGGCCTCCCCGGCGGTCCCCGCGGCCCCGGCGGGGGTGACCCGTCCCGATGTGGGATTGACAACCGCATCGCCGCCGCCTACAGTGGGACCGGAATGATCATCCCAATCCTGCTCCTTCTGCTGGCCCTGTCCGGTTGTTCCTTTTTTCCCGGCGGCGTCGTGACCCTCCACACCGACCGGGTGGAGATCGCCTCCTACGCGGAAACCTTCAACTCCACCCAGAACACATACCGGCTGGAGGTGCACTACGCGGAGACCCCATCCCTGTCGCCGGCCGCAGGGAAGACGGCCCCCGATCTGGTCATAGCCCGGGACATCGCGGGCCGTTCCTCCCTGAGCCGTTTTCGATCCCTGAACCATCTCTTCGACAAGAAGCGCATCCCCCGGACCGCCTTCTATTCCCCTCTCCTCACCATGGGACGGAAAGATAAGCAGCAGCTCCTGGTTCCCATATCCTTCAATCTTCCCATTCTGATGTTCGACTCCCGGGTCCCCGAGGAGGAAGCCTCCACCTTTCTGCTGAACCTGGACTCGGTGCAGGAACTGGCGCAGAAACACAACCGCCCGGAGGGAGAAAGATTCAGCTCCATGGGATTCGCCCCCCGATGGAACCCCGGGTTCCTGCTGCAGACCGCAATGCTCCTGGGGGCCGATTTCACCGAAGGTTCCGACTCTTCCCTGGCCTGGAACGAGCGCGCCCTGCGGGGAGCGGTGGAATATCTGCGGACCTGGTCCGAAACCAGGAACGGGGGCTCCGCGGCGGAGATCGTCTATCAGGAAAAATACCTCTACGATCCTCCCTACCGTCAGGTTTCCCTGGGCCGGGCGAAATTCGCCTATTCCACCCTGGCGGACTTCTTTCTCCTTCCGGAAAACAGGCGGCTTTCCCTGGACTTCCGCTGGCTGTCGCACAAGAACAGGATCCTCGCCACGAACAGGATCCTCTTCGCGGGCATCCCTCTCCGGGGGCGAAACCCCCGGGGCGCCGAGACCTTCCTGCGATGGCTGCTGGACAGGGAAACCCAGAAGATGCTTCTGGAGTCTTCCCGAAAAAAAATGACCCATGTCTTCGGCATCGCCTCGGGCCTGTCGTCGCTGAAAGGGGTCAACGAAACCGAATATCCCCGGTTCTATCCCCATCTGTCCGGTCACATCCCTTCGGAGGAGGCCCTGATTTTTCCTCCTCCGGTCCCCGACAATTGGGAAATCCTGAAGTCCCAGGTCGTCATCCCCTGGCTGCTGGAAAGGACCACCGGTCCCGCCGGAGGGGCGGGGCTCGACGAGGCCCTTCGGGGCTGGCGGCAGCGTCAGGCTTTCTGATATTTTCATTGACAGCGCAAAAAATGTCTTCTACTATTGATGCCATAAGATAAATCATCGGGAGGCGCTCATGGCAACGGTGGAACTCAAGGGCATATCCAAGGTTTACGACGGCGGGGTCAAGGCCGTCAACGATGCCAACATCATCATTCAGGATCGGGAGTTCGTGGTCCTCGTCGGGCCCTCGGGCTGCGGGAAAACAACCACTCTTCGCATGATTGCGGGTCTGGAGGACATAACCGAAGGGGAACTGACCATCGACGGAAAACTGGTCAACGACGTTCCTCCCAAGGATCGGGACATCGCCATGGTCTTCCAGAATTATGCCCTGTATCCCCATATGACGGTCTACGACAACATGGCCTTCGGGTTGAAGATCCGGAAGTTCCCCAAAGCCGAAATCGATAACCGGGTTCGGGAAGCGGCGAAAATCCTGGACATCGGAATGCTGCTGGAGCGCAAGCCCAAGGCCCTCTCCGGGGGGCAGCGCCAGCGGGTCGCGGTGGGACGGGCCATCGTCCGGCAGCCCAAGGTGTTCCTCTTCGACGAACCTCTGTCGAACCTGGATGCGAAACTGCGGGTGCAGATGCGGGCGGAGATATCCGCATTGCACAACCGTCTCCAGGCCACGATGATATACGTCACCCACGACCAGGTGGAGGCGATGACCATGGGGGACAAGATCGTCGTGATGAAGGACGGCTTCATCCAGCAGATCGGGGATCCCCTGGGGCTGTACAATTTTCCCATTAACCGCTTCGTCGCGGGGTTCATCGGCTCTCCTCCGATGAACTTCATGGATGTCCAGATCGCCGAGGAGGGGGGGACCCTCTTCGCGGTGGAGAAGAACTTCCGGGTCGCCGTGACGGGGCGCAACATCCCGCTGGTAAAACCCTACATCGGGAAAAACATCATTTTCGGCATCCGCCCGGAGGACCTGACTTTTTCCGACCGGGAAGCGCCGGGGAAATCGATGAAAATAACCGTCGAGGTGGTGGAGCCCCTGGGGGCGGAGATTCATCTCTACATGAACACCGGGGCCCATCAGCTGGTGGCCCGGGTCCCCACCGACCATGTCTACAAGGTGGGGGATGTGGCCTCCTTCATTCCCAACATGGACAAGGCGATCTTCTTCGACGCGGAAACCGAAAAGGCTCTTCTCCCGTAAGGGCCGGGCGGCCCGGGCCGCCCGGCCGCCCGGCCCTGAGCGGCGGCCCGTCCTCAGGACTCTTCTTCTGCGGTCCCGCCCATCCCCGATTTGACGGCCTGGTTTGACGGCCTGGTTTGACGACCCGGTTTGACGGCCCGGTTTGACGGCCCGGTTTGACGACCCGGTTTGACGGCAGGCGTCCGGGCCGCCGATTCCCGAACCGCCCCCCGCCCGGGGCGGCCGCCCTTTATTTCTCCCCGTCCCGGGCGAAGGCAAGGGCGGCTTCGATGCTGGGAAAAATCCGATCTTCTCCGATCTTCCGCAGCAGGCCCGTCCTTTCGAGGATCTTCCTCGGCTGGGGTCTGATTCCGGAGATCAGGAAGCTCCTGCCCTGGGAAGCGCATTCCTTGTAGAGCCCCTCGATGGCCCGGACCCCGTCGGCATCGATGTAGTTGGCGTTCCGCATCCGGAGAATGAAGGTGCTGTACCCCACCTTGGTCTGCTTCAATGCCCTTTCCAGTTTCTGGACACTGCCGAAGAAGAAGGGCCCGTCGATCTCGTAGATGAAGACGTCCTTCGGCTTGGAGGACGCGATGAAGGCGAGGTTTTCCCGGTCCTCCTCCCGGTTGTCGGCGAAGCCCTCCCGGATCTCTTTCACCGCGGACACGTCGATCATCTTTTTCATGAAGAGAAAGGCCGCGAGAACCATGCCTGTCTGGATGGCCACGGAGATATCGATGAAAATGGTGATGAAAAACGTGGCCAGCAGGACGGCCCCATCGGATTTCTGGCTCCGCAGGATGGACTTGAAGGCGTGGATTTCACTCATGTTATAGGCCACGAAAATGAGAATCGCCGCCAGGGCAGGCATGGGAATGTAGACTGCGTAGCGGCCGAAGAAGACCATGATGAACAGCAGCGCCAGGGCATGGATGATCCCCGCCATGGGAGTCTTCGCGCCGTTGTTGACATTCGCCGCGGTGCGGGCGATGGCGCCCGTGGCGGGTATGCCGCCGAAAAAGGGAGAGGCGATGTTGGCCACCCCCTGGGCGATCAGCTCCATATTGGACCGATGTCGCCCGCCGATGATGCCGTCCGCCACCACGGCGCTGAGCAGGGACTCGATGGCCACCAACAGAGCGATGGTCACCGCAGGGGAAAACATGGCCCGCAGGGTGGGCCAGCTCAGGTCCGGCCGGATGGGCTCGGGGAAGGCGGTGGGAATGGCGCCGAACCGGGTGCCGATGGTTTCCACCGGCAGATCCAGGACCTGCACCGCCAGGGTGGCCGCCACGATGGCCACCAGAGATCCGGGGATTTTAAGGTTGACCCGAGGCCAGAAAACGATAACCAGAAGCGACGACAGGGTCAGCCCCAGGGCCGTCCAGTTGAGGCTGTCCAGGCTCCGGGCGTAGGCGACGATCTTGCCGATAAAATCCCCGGGAAGGTTCTCCACCGTCAGACCCAGGGCGTCCCCGATCTGGGTGGTGAAGATAATGACCGCAATCCCCGCGGTGAAACCGGTGATGATGGTGTAGGGAATGAACTGGATGAGCCCCCCCATCCGCAGAATTCCCATTCCCACCAGGATGATCCCCGCCATGATGGTGGCCGTCATCAGGCCGGGGTACCCGTACTGCTGGACGATCCCGTACACGATGACCACGAAGGTGCCGGAGGGACCGCCTATCTGGACCCGGCTCCCCCCTAAAAAGGAGATGAGAAACCCCGCCACGATGGCGGTGAAAAGCCCCCGCTCGGGTCCCACCCCGCTGGCGATGGCGAAAGCGATGGAAAGAGGCAGCGCGACCACCACCACGATGAGGCCCGCGGAGAGGTCGCTGAGGAAGGTTTCGGTGTCGTAATCCTTGAGGGTGGTGAAGAGTTTCGGCTTCAGCATGGTATGGAGTATAAAAGCCGAAACGGTGAAAGGCAAGGGGAAGGAGCATCCCTCCCCCCGCCGCGGACTAGCCCTTCCGCATGCCTTTTTCCAGCCTTTCCAGCAGATAGGGCCGCAGGTCCCTCACGGAAACGATGGCGTCGATGGATCCCACCGACCGGGCCCGCTCCACCGAATGAATCCCGTCGAAGCGGGCTGCCAGGGCGGCCTGTTTCTCCCCATGGACCCGCCGGAAAATCTCGTCGAAGTCCCGCTGGGAGAAATCCCGGTCCCTTCTCATCTTCTCCTGGGCCGCCGCCACCTCGGGGTCCTGGTAGGTCTCCTTCAGCACCACCGACGGAAAGACCACCGCCGCCGCCGGGGCCCCGCCGATCACCGAGGCGTAGGCCCCTTCCAGGGCCACGGCGTGGAGGTTCGGGTTCAGGTGCTTGGAGAAGACCACGTAGGCCCCCCCGTGGTACCGGGCGATGACGACGAAGATGATGGGTCCCCGGAAATTCACCACCCCCCGGCCGATCTCCGCCCCGAACTCCAGCTGGAGCTTGCGCAGGGACTCGGGGGACCCGTCGAACCCCGAAAGGTTGGCCAGGATCACCAGCGGGAGGGCGCCGCTCCAGGCGTTGATGGCCCGGGCGGCCTTTTTGGAGCTGGAGGGGTACAGGGTGCCGCCGCTCCAGCTCTCGGGGCCGTCGTAGGGGACCTCCCCCCGGCGGGGCAGGACACGGCTCTCGATGCCCAGAAGGCCCACCGCGTACCCGCCGATCCGTGCCTCCCAGGCGACGGCGGTTTCCCCGTCCCGCATGCCTCCCCAGCGTTCCAGCCTCGGCATGTCCTGGTCCACCAGGGCGCTCATGACCTGGCGGATGTCGAAGGGTTTTTTTCTTTCCCCGTTCAGGCGGCTGCTGAATATGTCGCCGATGGTGTGGAAGCCCTGGTTCAGATGGTCCCGGTAGGGGTGGGCCCCCACATCCCGGTCCCCGGGGTCGGCGGTCTTCTCCCGCGGGGGATAGGCCAGCCCCGGTTCCCGGTAGGTGAGCCCGTAATGCTGGAACAGGACCTGGTAGGCTTCCTGCAGATTTTTGACCCTCACCTGGGCCTGCCCGTTGGGTTCCATGATCTTCAGGGCCCCGCCGATTCCCACGTTGTCCTCCGCGGAGACGCTGCCGGAGAAGTCCAGGGCCTTCTTCCCGGTGAGCAGCATGGCGGCGTCGTCGGTCATGATGAGGAGGCCCCGGGTGTGCATCAGCATGGTGGCCTCGGCGTTCCAGTAGCTCTGGGCCCCCACGTTGATTCCCGCGACGATGATGTTCAGCTCCCCGCCCCTCTGGGTGAACTCGATGATCCTCTTCAGGGTGGAGGCGGTCCAGTCCAGGTTTTCGGTCCCCGAATCCATGTCGATCCTGGCGCCGGCGGACACGGGCAGAAACTCCGCGGGGATTCCCAGGTCCTCCGCCAGGTCCAGGGCGGCGTTGACCCGCCGGCATTCCGCCTCCGCCAGGGAACCCAGATCGCCGGTGGGATCCGACAGGATCAGGACCCTTTTCAACTCCCGGCCGTCCCCGGTGACATTGGTGATGAGGCCGAAAACCAGGTTCCCCTGGTTCCGCCCGTAGGGGCGGTCCCGGACGGACCGGTAGGTTTTTGCGAATTTCGCGTCCGTTTCTTCCGCCAGGTCGAACTCCTCGAAGACCCCCGGGGGAAAATCCGTCTTCCCGGCGGACTCGGGGGAAGCCAGCATCTTGATGATCTCGTAGGGATAGATGGCCCCCCTCTGCCGGGCCCGCACCACCCGGGCGACATAGGAGTCCATGGGCAGCATGGGTTCCCGGGAGGGTTCCCTGCTGCTCAGAGTGAAGCTGGTGCCCACGATGTTGTCGAAGAGGAGTTCCCGCTCCTCGATTTTCCGGGTAGCCAGGTCCACCAGACGGCAGTAGATGGTGAGCCGTTCCATGCCCAGTTCCAGGGTGCGGGCCGCCAGCCGGGCGGCGTAATCCTGGATCACGGGCAGGGAGACCTCCAGAACGGGACGGATATGGATGACGATCCGGTTCCAGTGCAGGCGGCTGCGCCTCTTGATCTGCTCCGTCCGGAGAGCGTAGACCCCGTCCATCAGGCTCTTCTCCAGGGCCACCATCCTCCCGATGGATCCGTCGGGGGTGAACTCCGCCCGGGTGGTGTCCACGGCGACGAAGGCCATGAGTCTCTCGTCCCGGGGGTTGTCCTTGGCCGTGACATGCAGGAGGTAGAAGCCCTCACCGGTCTGCAGGACCTGGCGGGCGAAACGCTGGAGCCGGAAGATCCGCAGCTCCCGGAAGGCCAGGGGATGGAAGGCCGCCCTTTCCGGGTCCGCCTTCCAGCGCATACCGGTTTCGGGCCTGTAGGTTTCGTAGTGGAGCCCGTCGGGGGTGACGAGGCCGAAACAGAGGAAGGAGGCGGAAACCTTCAGATCCGCCAGAGCCTTCTCCCGGACTGTCCGGCCCGCCTCGCCGGCGGACCCGGTGAGGAAAACGAGTATTTCCGTCTCATCCGGGGAATCATCTGACAGGCTCCCCGTCACCGCCTCCAGGCAGGATCCCAGATCCGCCTCCCGGGACACGGCGACGATGGAGGAGACCGGGGAGTCTCCTTCCCGGAAGGAAAGCCGGCAGATGTTCTGCGTCCCGTAAGCGCGGACCGACACCGAGAGGCAGTTCCGGTCCCGGTTCATCCGCCGGGCCAGGGCCTCCAGGGCTATGGCCCCCGCCTGATCGTTGGCGGCGGCGGGTTCGACGATCTCCGGGAGAGCCGCATCCACCAGATCGTGGATCCTCCCCAGAAGGGCGGCCTGGGAACGGCCCTGGCTTCTGGCCCGGGCCAGGAGATCCAGAAGCCGCCCCACCTGGGCCCGTTTTTCGTCCTGCAGATTCTTCAGCGCCTCCCGGTCGAAGAGCCGGTATCGGGCGTTGATGGCGGCGTCGGCCAGCGAGGGGCGCTGGGCCTGAGTCAGAAGGGCGAGTTCATCCAGCAGATCCGTCACCCGGCGGCCCCTCACGGCTTCGCCGGGGTAGCGCTCCAGGGCGAAGAGACAGGCCAGAAGCAGCCGGCTTTTCCCCTCCGCCGCCGCCCGGGATTTGAAGATCCGGTAGATCATGTGCCGCGCCGGATCGGCGGCCTTTTCGATCCCCCCGTGCAGGGCGAAGACCCTCTCCAGGGCCTTCAGGAAGGCCTCGGGCAGCCCCTTCTCCCGGTCCACGGAACGTCTGAAATAATGGGAAAGAAGCTCCAGCGAAGCGGCAGGTCTTACCATTCCCTCCGCATCCACCTCGCTGGTGGTGAAAAGCGCCTCCTGGGCGACGAAAAACCCGATCCCCTCCAGAACCGCCCGCCCCAGGGCGGCGGCGTACCGGGGCCGGCTTTTGACGAAGGCCTCCATTCGGGAAAAGATCGCCGCCATGTCCGCCTGGGCGTCGAAGCCGGAAAAGGCGGAGCGGAACTCCCGCAGGAGAACCTCCCACTCCTCCTCCCCCCGGGGGATGAAATCGGAGAAGTCCACCGCCGGTCCGGCAGCCTCCTCTCCGCGGTCTTCCTTCCCTCCGCCCGCTTCCAGGAGGATGAGTATCTGACCCGCTCCCACCTGTTCCCCCGCCTTGACCCGGATCTCCCGGACGACGCCTTTGTCCGGCGAGGGGACGATCATCTCCATCTTCATCGCTTCCAGGGTCAGCAGGACGTCCCCCTTCTCCACCTCGTCCCCCGCCCCCACCGGGATCCCCAGAACCAGCGCCGGGGACGGGGCCTTGACGACCCCGCCGGACTCGGTCTCGATCTCGTAGGGGACCCCGTCCACCTCCACCTGGAGCATGTCCCCCCTCTCGACGATCTGGATGTGGCGCCGTCTGTCCCGGACCAGGAGAAGGGAATCCTCCTCTTTTTTCTGATAGCGGAGATAAAAATCCGCCCCCTCCCCGGAGACGGCGTAGTAATCGTCCACCAGCCCCCGGACGACGAATTTGTAGGGTCTCCCTCGGGCGGCGACCTGCACCTCGTGCCCCTCTCCGGGTCTCAGGTCCCGGGGGGACCCGAAGGTGAACATCTGCTGGCTGAAGTTGGAATACTCCTCGCCGTAACGCAGAAGGTACTGCTCCACCGCCGCCGCGGCCAGGGCGGCTGCCCAGTCCGGGCGTTCCACCACCTGCTCTCCCGAGGCCAGGAGCTCCTCGACGAAGCGGGTGTGGACCGCCCCGCGGCGGATATCCCGATTGTCCAGAAGTCCCAGCAGAAAAGCGCGGTTCGTCGTTCCCCCCTGGATCTTGATCCGCATCTCCGACAGGGCCCTCCGCAGCCGGGCCATGGCGGTGGGGCGGTCCTTCCCCTGGGCGATGATCTTGGCCACCATGGAATCGAACTCCGGGGGAATCTCGCTGCCTCCCTCGATCCCGGAGTCCACCCGGATCCCGGGGCCCGCCGGGGGCTTGAACCGGACCACCTTTCCCGGGGCGGGCCGGAAATCCTTGTTCGGGTCTTCCGCGTTGAGCCGCACCTCCACCACCGCCCCCCGGGGCTCCAGGACCCAGTCGGCGATGCTCCCGTTCCGGGCGACCAGGATCTGCCCCCCCACCAGATCGACGCCGTACAGCTGTTCGGTGATGGGGTGCTCCACCTGCAGGCGGGTATTGACCTCCATGAAATAAAACTCCCGCCGGGCCAGATCGTAGAGGAACTCCACGGTGCCCGCCCCTTCATAACCCGCGGAACGGATCAGCCGCGCCGCCGACTCCTCCATGGAGCGCATGAGGGAGGGATCGAAATCCGCCGGCGGTGTCTCTTCCACGATTTTCTGGTTCTTCCGCTGCACCGAGCAGTCCCGGACCCCGAAGGTCCTGACATTCCCGTGCCGGTCCGCCAGGACCTGGACCTCCAGATGCCGGCCCTTCTCCACCAGACGCTCGATGAAGACCACCCGGTTGCCGGTGATCCGGTAGGTTTCCTCCACCGCCGACGTGAAGGCCCCCGGGAGGTCCTCAGGCCGGGGGACGAACCGTATGCCCCGGCCGCCTCCGGCATTGGAGGCCTTGACGATGACGGGGTAGCCGATCTTTTCCGCCACCCCCCGGGCGGCATCCAGGTCCTGCACCGGGCCCCGGCTCCAGGGGCAGATGGGGACGGAGCTCCGTTCCGCCAGTTCCTTCGCCGCGATCTTGTCCCCCAGAAGGGCCATGGCCCGGGAGGATGGGCCAAGAAAAACCAGCCCCGCCTCTTCGACGGCGGCCACGAACTCCGCGTCCTCCGACAGAAAACCCCAGCCCACCCAGACGGCGGAGCAGTCCGCGGCGGCCAGGGCTTCCCGCATCAGCGTGCGATTCAGGTATGGGCTCCCCGTCCCGGTTGCAAAGGAGGGAAAACCCGACAGGGGGTGGGCGGAGTCGGCCTCCTGGGCGAAGAGGGAATCCCGTTCCCGATCCAGATGGAAGGCCGCCGTCCGGAGCCGGGTGCCGTGGAGACGGTTGAAGTCCCGCACCGCCCGGATGAACCGGATCGCCGCCTCGCCGCGGTTTGCTATTCCTATCCGGGCATCGTCTTTCAGGATGGGCTTTTTCTGCGTCATCTGGTTCCCCTGTTCGTCTGCATCATCCCCGGAATTGCGGGGACGTCCCGATCATCCTAGACGAAAGAGGGGCTCGAGGTCAAGAGGATTTGTCGGCCGGCGACCGATTGAAGTTGTTCGGCCCTCCGGCCCCGTCCCGGGGAAAAATCACCGGCGGCGCCCTTTCCTCCGGAGAAAGCCGTCCGCGGCACCGGGCCGCCGAAACCTCGTCGGGGACGAGCATCGTCCGGCCATAGGCCTCGAAACCCGGACAGCCGCGCCGCAGGGGATGGCCCGCTGCGCCGATCCCTATCCGGCGGAGGGCTTCCCCGAGGCGACGATGCGGTCGATGATCTCCCCCATGACAGGGTGCAACGACGGCTGGCCCCGATCACCGCCGAGAACGACCCCGGGGTCTATGGGGAGGTCGCCCAGGAAGGGCACCCCCACCGATTCGGCGAGGCGCCTTCCCCCGCCGGAGCCGAAGATGTGGGTTTTATTTCCGCAGTGGGGGCAGACGAAGCCGTTCATGTTCTCGATGATCCCCGCGATGGACAGGCCCACCTGCCGGCAGAAATCGATGGATTTCCGCACATCCAGAAGGGACACCTCCTGGGGGGTGGTGACGATCACCGCCTCCGCCCCGGGCACGAGCTGCGCCACGGTGAGGGGTTCGTCCCCGGTTCCCGGGGGGGCGTCCACCACGAGATAATCCAGGTCGCCCCATCGGGTCATTCCCAGAAACTGTTTGATGACACCGATTTTGACGGGCCCCCGCCAGATCACCGCCGTATCCGTGTTCTCCAGCAGGCCCGCCATGGACATCACCTGGAGTCCCTCATCGTACATGATGGGGACGAAGTGACCGTCCTCGTGATAGACCCTTTCGTGCTCAATGCCCAGCATCTTCAGGGTATCGGGCCCGTGGAAGTCCGTGTCCAGAAGCCCCACCCGGCCGCCCCGGAGAGCCAGGCCCGCGGCGAGGTTCACCGCCACGGTGCTTTTCCCCACTCCCCCCTTTCCGCTCATGACGAAGAGGACCCGCCCGATCCTCTCCAGGGCCGCCGTGACGCCCGCATCGTCCCCCAGGGGACCGGCTTTTCCGTCATTCTCCATGTCAGCCTCTCCTTCCCATGTCCGCCCCGCGGCGAAGCACCTCGTGAAATATGTTTTCCGCCCTCCTCCCGAAGGGAGAGCCTGTTTCAGAAGGGATGCGTCCCTTCGCGATGTCCCCGGGCACCGACGGATCGAAGGGGATTTCCCCCAGATCGTCCCGGCCCCGCCGAAGGGCGGTTTCCCGGATGCGATGGGAAAGCTCCGGTTTCAAATCCGATTTGTTCACCACCACTCCGGCGGGTATGCCGAAATGCGCCACCAGATCGAGAAGCCGCTCCAGATCGTGGAGTCCCGACGGGGTGGGTTCGGTAACCGCGAGAACGTAATCGACTCCCCCCAGGGCCGCGATGACGGGGCAGCCGATTCCCGGAGGCCCGTCGGTGAGTATCGCGCCCGCCCCATGGCTTCGGGCCTGTTCCCGGGCGATCTCCTTGAGCCGGGACACGAGCTTGCCCGAGTTCCCCGCCCCGGGAAGGATATTCCCGTGGACAAGGGTCCCCAGGCGGGTGGAGGAACGGAGGATCCGTCCCGTGACCCTCTCCTCCCGAACCACCGCATCGTCCCGGCAGACGATGGCGCAGACCCCGCAGCCTTCGCAGGATTCGGGGAATATCCGGCAATCCTGGATGGCGTGAAACCGGCAGGCCGCCTCACAGCGCCCGCAGCGGGTGCATTTCCCCTCGTCGATCCGGTAGACCGGGAGTCCGTGGAAATCCTCACACCGGGATTCATCCGGCTCCAGCAGGATGGCCAGATTGGGAGCCTCCACATCGGCGTCGCAAAAAACGGTTTTCCGCGCTAGAGCGGCGAAACTCGCGGCAAGGGACGTCTTTCCGGTCCCGCCCTTTCCGCTGAGGACGAGAATTTCCCGTATCGTTCCGCTCATGTCAGGGCCGCCAGGATTTTGTGCCAG
>Ga0302237_1001510_pt1 | contig 16360 bp, 15 predicted proteins | sample AAG_UR_Ala_MG_FD_193530 | JGI IMG/M metagenome (GOLD analysis project Ga0302237, IMG submission 193530) | Enriched activated sludge microbial communities from anaerobic digester in WTTP, New Holstein, Wisconsin, United States - AAG_UR_Ala | ecosystem: Engineered > Bioreactor > Anaerobic >... | reverse complement strand
GCTGGAACCCGGAGCGGGAACAGTTCGACAACGACGAGGAAGCCAACCGGATGCTCAGCCGGCCGATGCGAGCGCCGTGGCAGTTTCCAGCTTAGCAGCGTTCGAGGAATACTCCGTGTCCTCCGTGTTTTCCGCGTCCGACTTCTCGGCACAACCGGATTGGGACGCGGAGAACACGGAACATTCCGCAAAGGCAAATCCCATGGCAAGAATCTCTGCGATCGTTTGTGGTCTGCTCATCACCGGCGCGCTGTCGGTCCATGCTGCCGAGGCGAGCAAGCCGGACATTCTGTTCATCATGCCGGATCAGTGGCGCGGAGACTGCCTCTCCGTCCTGGGACATCCGGTGGTGCGCACTCCGTGTCTGGATGCGCTGGCCAAGGAAGGCACGCTTTTTCGCCGCGCTTACACCACGGTCCCCTCGTGCATCCCGGCGCGGTTTGCCTTGTTGACCGGCCAATTCCCGCAGACCAGCGGCGTGGTCGGCTACAAGCACAAGAAGATCACGGTGCCCACGCTGCCGGCCCTGTTGCGGGACGCCGGCTACGCCACGGTCCTGGTGGGGCGGAACATGCACCAACTGCCAGAATCCGACCTCGGCTACCAACAGGAGATCCCAGGCTCGACGTACGTGGGGGACGATACCTACGACAAGTTCCTGAAAAGGGCCGCGCCCCAGACCAATGGCATTCGCAAGCTGGTCGCCGATCTGGGGTTGACCAACAACGGCTGGCGGGCCGCCCCTTGGCCGCACGCGGACGACCTGCACCCGACCGCCTGGATTGTACGCGAGTCGCGCCGGATCGTGGACGAGACACCGGCCGGCCAGTCCCTGTTCCTGACGGCCTCCTTCTATGCTCCCCATCCGCCGCTCATGCCGCCGAAAAGAGACTTCGAGGCACTCCTCGCCCAGAACCTCCCGGCGATGCCGCCACGAGGCGATTGGGTGGACTGGGACGCCCTGCCCGATGCCGACCACGTCAAGGGCGATGCACACGAAGTCCGGCTGCAGGGGGACACGTTGCGTCGCGCTCAGGCCGGTTACTTCGGCCTGATCCAGCAGCTGGACCGCGAAGTGGCGCCGTTGATCGAGTCATTCCAGGCGCGGAGCCGGGCCGCGGGGCGTCCGTGGGTCGTCGTTTTCACCGCGGATCATGGTGAGATGCTGGGCGATCACGGATACTTCCGCAAATGCGAACCCTTCGAGGGCTCGGCCAGTATCCCCTTCATCATCACGGGTTCGCCCGAACTGGGCTTCCAGCCCGGCGTGCGCTGCACCCGCCCGGTCTGTCTCGAAGATTTGCTGCCGACGCTGGTCGAATTGGCAGGCGCTCAGCGCCCCGGCGCGGTCGACGGCGTCAGCCTGCTGCCCATGCTCCGCGGCCGGCAAGAGAGTCTTCGCGAGTGGCTGCACTTCGAACACGCTCCGTGTTACGGCCAGGCACAGGCCTTCCACGCCTTGACCGACGGCCGCTACAAGTACATCTGGCGGCCGAGCAACGGGACGGAGCACCTGTTCGATCTGGAAGCCGACCCGCAGGAAAAACACGATCTCAGCCGAGACGCGTCTCAGCAGGAACTGGTAGCGTCCTGGCGCATGCGGCTCGTCCAGCGGCTGGCCAAGCGGCCCGAAGGCTTTTCCGATGGGAAGCGATTGATCCCAGGACGTCCCTATCAGCCGCTGATGTCCGAGAAGAAGGAACAAGCGGGACCGCAGCGGACGAAGGTCAGACGCCCGCAGCTACAGATCATCAACGGCAGCTCGCAGTCGGTGGACATCTTCTGGTTGCCGCCCGACGGCCCACGCCGGCCGTCCGGCACCGTGGCGCCGGGCAGCGATCAGGTCATCAGCACCACGCTGGGCCACCGCTTTCTCGCCGTCGGCCGCGAGGACGGCGCGGAGGCGACCGTGACCTCGACGGTCAGCGTCCAGGCATTTCGATTTCAGCCTGCGGGGAAAGACGATCCTGGCCGCGCCGCCGCTTCGCACAGCAAGGTCGTGGACGGCGAGGTGACGGCGCCGCCGGCCGAACTGGGTGTGCCGCCGTTCTACGCCAAGTTCATCAGCGCCGGCGGCTACCCGATCGTAGCCTCCGCGCGCGTGAACGATTACGCGCTGAAGGAAGCCGCGTTCCTTGTGAACCAACTGCTGGCCCATCGCGACGACGTTCGCCAGGCCATGATCGCCAGCGGTTCGCGGATGTGCATCCTGGGCTGCAGCGAGTTCACGACCGATCTGCCGGAGTTCTCGCGACAGGAGGCGGCGAAGGGCTTCGAGCAGCTCTCGGCCAAGGATTACTGGGACGCCCGCGCCCGCGGCACGGGCGGCAGCGAGACCGACCCGTATTGCTCGTGCGCCGAGGAGAACCTGTTGGGCTATCCCGGCGATCCGTATGCCGCCGAGTGCATCTTGATCCACGAATTCGCACATAACATGCACCTGCGCGGCTTGGTGAACGTCGATCCCACGTTCGATGCGCGGCTCCGCCAGACCTACGGCCGCGCCGTGCAAGCCGGGCTGTGGCAAGGCAAGTACGCCTCGGTCAATCATCACGAGTACTTCGCCGAGGGCGTCCAGTCGTGGTTCGACAACAACCGCGAGAACGACCACGACCACAATCACGTGAACACGCGCGCCGAGCTGCAGGAATACGATCCCGGCCTAGCTGCGATCTGCCGGGAAGTCTTCGGCGACACGAAGCTGGTCTACACCAAGCCCGCCACCCGCTTGGCCGGGCACCTGGCAGGCTACGATCCCACGCAGGCCCCCAGGTTCGTGTGGCCGGAGCGGTTGAAGGAAGCGCAAGCGGAAATCCGACGCCAGGCCGAAGCGCGCTCCAGGGCGGCGGATGCCGCGACGAGATGAAAGGCAACGAACGGGCATGATGCAGCGATGCGCTCCGAATGGCAACACGGTGGCACGCAACGATCAAGTTGGCGAGGGCTGTCCGGCCATCAGGCGAAAAGTCGAAGATCGCGGGTCGGCAGCCGATGGTTCGACGACGTGGCCGTTTGTTCAGAGGGCGGCCTTTCGGACATTCCTGCGGGCTACGCCGACGAGCGCACGGAGGGCCGTGTTCACCGACTCCGAATCGGGGAAAAACTCGGCCACGTCCGGCGCCAAGATGACGATGTTCGTGCCCTCGGCGTACCGCTTTGCGTACTTGCCACGGACGCCCTTGCTGAAATCGTATTCCTCCAGCATGTCGGGTGCCGGTGCTTTCTTAACGGCCTTTTTCATAGTCCTTTCTCTCCCCCCGGGCTGCTACCCGTGCACTGATGATGCGTATTCGATCACCCCGATCGGTGAACACGACCACCAAGAGGCGCCGCCGTTGTGATTCTCCTAGGACGACGTACCGATCTTCGTCGTCCGAATGGACCGGATCGTAAATCGTTATCGACAAAGGATCGGCAAACACAGTACTGGCCTCTTCAAAGGTGACGCGGTGCTTGCGGCGGTTCACCGCGGCTTTGTTCTCGTCCCATTCAAAGGCCAGACCCATCGCTGCACCCTTTCGCGGTCCGAGACCGGACTCATCTCCTCAACCTCTACTTTACGATACCGGCAACGGATCGTCCGCGTCAACTACGGCGGCCCGCCGCTTGGCGTTCCCGCTCACAGGGATCGAGAACGCCAACCAGACGTTGGCGGCACAGGCCGCCGCGAAAAGGCCGCCCGTCACGACGACGTGCTGAATCAGGAAATCGACAGTCCAGTCGGCCATGGGGTCGGCCCTGAACGCTCGATGGAGCGCGACCAGCCAACCGCCACCGATCGTCGCGAGGAGTGCGTAGCACGTTACCACCGGCCTCGCGCCCCTGCAAGGGGGGAGGTTGGCGCGCCGGGGACAACGCGCAAAGACCCGAAGCGGGAAGATATATGGCTATGCAGCTATTAAAATTCGCGCCGCTACTTTTGCCGGGGTGGGCAGGGACGCGCCTTTGATCGCAGCGAGAAGAACCGAGCTGGGCTTGGTTTTTCACGGAAGTTCCTCGGAGCCAGTCTCATTTTTTCGCAGCCTCTGAGCTGTGCGGGGGCAGATCGAATCGCGTGTCACGCCTCGAATTCTAAGGCACGACGCGATTGCTTGTAACAGGAAACATTGCTGGTAGAATTATTTCCGTTCAAGACAAATGCGACCTCGTTGAGTCGGCTCCCCGGTCAACTTGCCCAACATCGGCGGCGGTGTTTCGTTTGTCGCCGGGCCCACGTACACTTTTTGTGTTACAATCGCGGCACGAGCCCGAATCTGGGCGAGCCTGTGCCGGGCAGCACCGGTGGCACTTGTTAGTGTTACGATCACGACCCGTTTTTGCGAAGGTTGATCCACGCCATGTCCGACGCGCTACGTCAACGCATCTTTGAGGAATTGGACTCGGTCGTTCTGATCGATCCCCACACGCACATCAACGCTCTTCAGCCGGCGTCGGCCACGCTGGCCGATATCCTGGGCTACCACTACTACACGGAGTTGGCTCACTCGGCGGGAGTGCCCAAGGAGCAGATCGAGGAGCCGGGCCTGGATCCCAAGGAGAAATGCGGGCGTCTGTTTGCCAACTTGGCGCCGCTGCAGAACACCATTCAGTACAGCTGGTTTCTGGAACTCGCCCAAGCCTTCTTTGGCTTCCAGGGCGACCGGATCACGGCGACCAACTGGGAGCCGCTGTACGGCGCCGCTGCCGAGAAACTCGGCTCCGAGGACTGGGCCGGGCAGGTCCTGGACCAGAGCAAGTTGCAGGCGGTGTTCCTGACGAACGATTTCGACGACCCGCTGGAAGGCTTTGACACGGCCGTGTACATCCCGTGCCTGCGGACGGACGATCTCGTGTTTCACTTGGCCAAGCCGGAGGTGCGCGAGCGGTTGGAGCGGGCGGCCGGCGCCTCCATCGGCGATGCCGGTGCGCTGCGGGCGGCGATCGGCAAGCGGTTCGAGCATTTCAAGGCCAAGGGCGCCAAGGCGTGTGCGATCAGCCTGCCCCCGGACTTCTCGCCCGCGAGAATTTCTGCGGGGCGAGCCGACACGGCGGTTGGAGAGGTCTGCCGGCGAGGCGAGGAGGCGGCCTTGTCCCACCGGCAGGCGCTGTCCCATTTCGTCTTTTGGGCGCTGGTGGAATTCTGTGCCGAATTTCACCTGCCCTTTGACCTGATGATCGGCGTCAACCGCCGCGTTTACGAAGCGGGGGTGTACCAGGGGCAGGATCTGTACGACAGCCGCGTGTCGTTGATCCAATACCGGGAACTGTTCAACGCCTTTCCGAACGTGACCTTTCCCGTCTCTGTCTTGGCCAGCGTCACCAACCAGGAACTCGTCAGCTACGCCTGGATCTTTCCCAACATCGTGACGAACGGTCACTGGTGGTACTCGAACACGCCGGCGTTTATCGAGCGCGATTTGTCGGCGCGTCTGGAGGCGGTGCCGCAGACGAAGCAGATCGGCTACTACAGCGACATGTACAAGTTGGAATTCGCGTTGCCCAAGTTCCGCATGTACAAGCGCGTCCTGGCCAAGGTGCTGGCCGAACGGTTCGTCGTCGATCGCGGCTGGGACGAAGAGCGCGCGGTGGCTCTCGGCAAGTGCATCCTCCGCGAGAACGTCGACCGCGTGTTCGGCTTGGGAACGGGGTACGCCGTGGAAGATCTGCTGTTCGCGTAAAACCGGTTAGGGCGGTTGGCATGGCCGCGTTGTGGCGGGAGCCGAATGTGACCGGTCGAGTGATAGGCCTGGGCCTGCATCTGCGGCGGCTCCTGACGCTGGGCGCCGATCTGCTGTTGCCGCCCGCTTGCAATTTCTGCGGCGCCGAGCTTCCCTCGCTCGCCGAACCGCCGTTGTTGTGCGCCGAGTGCCGCCAGGCATTCCAGACGCTGCGCGAGTCGGCGTGCCGGCGGTGCGCGGCGCCGGCGGGCCCGGATCACCGGGAGGAAGATTGTCCTCGCTGCCGCGACCGGCGCTATCACTTTCAGGCCGCCGTGGCGCTGGGCGTGTACCAGGGTCCCCTCCGGGAGGCCGTCATTCGCATGAAGCAAAACGTCCATGAAGCGCTCACGCTGTCCGTGGGGTGCCTGCTGGCCGACCGTGTCCGGCAGACGCTGACGGAGTCCGCGCCGGACCTGCTCGTTCCGGTTCCGGCGCATTGGGTGAAACGCGTGTGGCGCGGCGTCAACGGCCCGGACCTGCTGGTCGAGGCGATGGGGAGGCGACTCCGCCTGCCCGCGGCGGACGACGTGATCCGGTGCCGCCGCCGCACCCAGAAACAAGGAACGCTGCTGCCCTCGGAACGCGCGGCCAACGTTCGAGACGCATTCGCGTTCAATTCTGATTATGATATAGTTGGTAGCCACGTGCTGTTGGTCGACGACATCATGACCACGGGGGCCACGGCCAACGAGGCCGCCCGCACGCTGCGTCGCGCGGGGGCGGCACGGGTGACGGTGGCCGTGGTCGCTCGCGGTGTGGGGCTTGCCCAGCGGCGGCAGTGAGCGCCCGGTGGCGTTCCAATACGGCGTTTTTCGCAAGAATGGCGCGTCAGACATGCCTGGGATCGATGAAGTAGCAAGAGGTGAGGCACCGCGACGGCGGCCGTTTCGCCGCGCCGTTTTGCACGGGCTGGGGGTGGTCCTGCCGCCCTTGCTGACGATCGTCGTCTTTCTCTGGGCCTGGAACCTGATTTCGGCTTACGTTCTGGCGCCCGTCGAAAACGCTGTCCGGCGCGTGATCGTGACGGCGATCTGGGATGTCCGCACCCAAGAGCCGGGGGCCGTTCCGGCGAAGGCTTACGAGCAGTTGGGCAGCCGCGAGTGGATTCCGCGTCATGTCTACGAAGTGGTGAAAGAGAATCCCGGTGCGGCGTTTCCGCAAACGGCTCAAGGTTGCTACGAACACTACGTGAATCTTGTCTACCTGCGGCGGACGATGGTCGTTCCGGTCTTCTTGGCCGTTTTCGTGCTGGTCATGTATCTGCTCGGCAAGTTTTTCGGCGCAGGTATCGGACGGTGGGTCTGGAGCCTGTTTGAAGGATTCATCGAGCGACTGCCGGTGGTCCGGAACGTGTACTCGTCGGTCAAGCAGGTGACCGACTACGTGTTCGACGAGCGCAGGGTCGGGTTCAACCGCGTCGTGGCGGTCGAGTACCCTCGGCAGGGCACCTGGGCGATTGCGTTTGTCACCGGCGAAGGAACTCTCGATGTTCGAGCGGCGGCCAACGAGCCGGTGCTCAGCCTCTTGGTCCCCACGTCCCCTGTACCCGGCACCGGTTTCACGGTCATGGTTCGCAAGAGCGAGGTGCTGGATCTGAACCTGACGGTGGATCAGGCCATCCAATACATTGTCAGTTGCGGGGTCGTGGTGCCGCCCCAGCAGCAGACTCGCGAGCAGGTCGGCTATCGCGTGCCCGCCGAAATCGCGGCCGGCCAAAAAACCAGGGATCCCCAGCCCCAGCCGACGAACCAGGATCCAGCAGCATGGGGGCGGTAAGATCGCCCTTTCCTGATCTGCTCGGGTGTACCTGCCATCGACATTCGACAAAAAGGAGAGCGTCGCCGATGCCGCTCGAACCCGTTGACTGCGCCGCATCCGGTGCCCGTCCTACAGCGGACTCCGGCCGCAATCAAGCGGCAACGCCTCGGCTGCGGTTGGGAACCCGGGCCAGTGCCCTGGCTCGCTGGCAGGCCGATTGGGTCGCGGCCGAATTGGGCAGGCGAGGCGTTCAGGTCGAGATGATTCACGTTTCGACCCAGGGCGACGTTTCGTCCCGGCCGCTGGGGGCCATCGGCGGCCAGGGGGTGTTTACCAAGGAACTGCAGCGGGCATTGCTCGACGGCGCCATCGACTTGGCCGTCCACAGCCTGAAAGACCTGCCCACCGAACCCGTTCCGGGCTTGCAGTTGGCCGCGGTCCCCGCGCGGGAAAGCACGCGGGATGTTTTCGTTTCCCGCGTTGCCGGCAGTATCGACGCATTGCCGGAGAGAGCGCGCATCGGCACCGGCAGCGTTCGCCGCCGCGCCCAATTGCTGCACGCTCGGCCCGATCTGCAGGTTTCGGAGATTCGCGGCAACGTGGACACTCGGCTGCGGAAGCTGGACGAGGGACAATACGAGGCGATCGTGCTGGCCGAGGCCGGACTGAGACGCTTGGGTCTTGGCGAACGAATCACGCAGATCCTGCCGGCCGAACTCATGCTGCCCGCGGCCGGTCAAGGCGCGCTGGGAATCGAGGCCCGTAGCGATGACGCCCCCACCCTCCAGACGCTGGCCCAACTGGATCACCCCGTCACGCACGCTGCGGTCCTTGCCGAACGGGCCCTGCTGACGGCCTTGCACACCGGCTGCCTGGCCCCCGTCGGCGTCTGGGCGCGAGTGGACGGCGGCCAATTGCTGCTGGATGCCACGGTGCTCAGCCACGACGGGCGCGAGCGTCTGTCGGTCTCGGTGGCCGGTCCGCCGGAGCAAGCCGAATCCCTGGGGCAGCAGGCGGCCGCCGACCTGTTGGCACACGGCGCCGCGCAACTGATTGCAGCTTCGCGTCAAGGCTGCTGGCCCGGAGCCGGGGAGATTAGGTGAAAGATTAGGGGTGCGCTTGGCCCCACCCGCCGCCAGTTTCGGCGCTGCTCGATCGCCACCCGGCGCGCAGAACTGCGGCCGTTCACTCCCGAATATCGAGATACCGCTGCAGTTCCTCCAGCGACCGGCCCTTGGTTTCGGGCAGGTATTTCAGGACCAGCACAAACTGCAGGACCATCATCAGGGCGAAGAACACGAAGGTGCCGGACGCGGAAATGCCCGCCAGCACGGGGAAGGACCAACTGACCGCGGCGCACAGCACCCACAGCGTAAAGCAGATCACGGCCGAGCCGGAAGCGCGGATCGCGTTGGGCAGGATCTCGTTGATGTAGACCCAGACCACCGCCCCTTGCGAGTAGGCGTGGGAACCGACGATGCCCATCAGCGCCGCGATCACGATCCAGCCCTGGGCGTGAGTGTAGAACACCCAGGCCGCCAGTGCGTGCGAGAACACAAACGTGACGGAGCCGACCAGCAGCAAGGTCTTGCGCCCCACGCCGTCGATCAACGCCATCGCCACCAGCGTCATGACCAGGTTCGTCAGGCCGATGATGACGGACTGCAACAGCGCGCTGGCTTTGGACGCGCCCGCCATGCGGAAGAGGTCCGCCGTATAGTAAATAATCGCATTGATGCCGTCCAACTGGTTGAAGGCCGCGATCATGAAGGCCAGCAGCAGCGGCTTGAGGTACTTGCGCTGGAACAGTTGCTGATGTCCGCCGCGCATCTCGGCCTGAAGCGATTCCGCGATCTCCGCCGCCTCGCGTTCCGGGGCCTCGTGGCCGAACCGGGCCAGTACGCGTTCCGCCTCCTCCCGTCGGGCCCGCTTCACCAGCCACCGCGGGCTTTCGAGAATGAACAGCACCAGCAACAGGAACGCCATCGACGGCACGGCCATCACGCCGAACATCCAGCGCCACGCCTCCGGATGCTCCGCTCCCAGCACCCAGGCGACCAGGTAGTTGGAGAAATAGGCGGCCAGGATGCCGATGACGATGTTCAACTGGCTCACCGCCACCAGCACTCCGCGGCGTCTGGCGGGAGCGATTTCGGTGATGTACATGGGCGAGACCACCGACGCGCCGCCCACCGCCACCCCGCCCAGCCAGCGGAAGAGCACCAGCGAAAGCCAGTCCCAGGCGAAGGCACAGCCAAAGGACGAGGCCAAAAACAACACGGCCAGCAGCGCCAGCACGGGACGCCGTCCCCACCAGTCACTCGGCCTGCCCACCAGCAGGGCCCCAAACAGCGTGCCGATCAGCGCACTGGCCACCGTAAAGCCGAGCATGAATTCGAGCACCTTCGTCTCGGAAACGGCCGGAACCAGCGGACGGATCTGCCTGGCAATCTCGGCCACAAAGCCCGATTTCAAGGCATCCGTGGTGCCGGAGATGACGGCCGTGTCGAACCCGAACAGGAACGACCCCAAGGCCGCCACGACGGCGCTGACCAGGAGCGTTCCACCGCGGCCCTGGGACTCGCTGGCAGTTAGATGAGGGTGCATAGATTTGTCTCTGCGCTCGGGGACGATGTTGGGCGATCATCACGCGGAGCGTGATGGCTACGATTAGGTCAGCCGCGGTCGACGCTCAGCTTCAGGAAGTGCGCGGCACAGCTGATGCATGGGTCGTAGTTGCGGATCAGGTGTTCGCACCGCATCGTCGCGCGGGCGTCGTCCAGGCTCAGCACCTGGGGCACGTAGGCCCGCAGGTCCGCCTCGATCTGGCCCTGGTTCTGCGACGTGGGCGGGACGATCTTGGCTTCGGCGATCAGCCCGTCGTCGCCGATGCGGTAGCGGTGGTACAGCAGGCCGCGCGGCGCCTCGGTGGCGTGACAGCCCGTGCCGGGCCGGGGCTCGTAAGGCACGCGACTCTGGGCCGGTTCGGCGTTGTAGTCCTCGACGATGGTGATCGCTTCCTCGTAGGCGTCGATCACCTCGACCGCCCGCGCCACGATGCTCTGGAAATTGTTCTTCGAGGGCCAGTCGATGCCGCAGTTTTCGGCCTCGCGCTGGGCGGCCGGCGACAGCTGGTCGAAGCACAGATTGATCCGCGCCAACGGACCCGTCAGGTAGCTCTTGCGCTCGGGAATCTTGACGCTGTGCAGCGCCGTGCTCTGCCGCATGTGGCGTTCCTGGAAATGCTGCTCGTACTCTTCCACCGGCACGTTCAGGCCGCTGGTCGTGACCACGTTACCTTCGTTCATCGGGTACTCGTCCGGGTGCCGGATGCAGACGCATTCGTAGTCGACAGGGAGATCTGGAAAATCGAAGCTGGAGACGAGCTTCAAAACCTCGATCGACGCGCCCAGCCCCCACTGGAGATCGGGCAGCAGGGCTTTCAGGTCCCGCGGCCTGGGTGCGCGGTAGAAGCCGCCGGTCGTGACGTTGATCGGATGGATGGCCCGGCCGCCGAGAATTTCCAACAAGTCGTTGCCGATCTTCTTCAGCCGCAGACCGCGCTCGACGGCCTCACGGTGATCGGCCGCCATGCTGATGCCGCTTTCATAGCCCAGGAAGTCGGGGGCGTGCAGCAGGTGGATGTGCAGCGCGTGGCTTTTGATCCATTCGGCGCAGTACAGCAACCGGCGCAGGCGGCGGATCTCCGGCGTCACCTGGATGCCCAGCGCCTTTTCCAGGGCGTGCGCCGCGCTCATCTGGTACGCCACCGGGCAGATGCCGCAGATCCGCGCCGTGATGTCCGTCACTTCGCGGATTTCCCGGCCGCGCAGAAAGCTCTCGAAGAACCGCGGCGGCTCGTAGATGTTCAACTCCACGTGCTCGACGCGTTCCCCGGCAAGCTTGACATACAGGGCGCCTTCACCTTCGACGCGCGAGAGCGCTTTGACCTCAAAAGTCCGGTTGGCTGGCATCCGTGAACTCCTCGTGGATTGTCTTCGTTCGGACGGCGCTCGCATGGCGCGCGCGTCCGCACATCTTCGTAGCATGGCTCTCTGAGCCGTGCTGACTGTCTGCACGGCTCAGAGAGCCATGCTACGTTGGTTGCGGGCGCCGGCCCGCACTAGGTCGGTGCTTCCAGGGTGTTGCTCGCTTCGCGGAACTCGGGCGCGTAGGCGTTGAAGTTCCGCATCAGCCGGACCAAATGACCTCGCTCCGCGCCGGCGTCGGCGTAGAACGCGGACAGGCTCAGAAGGTTGGCCTGTTCCTTGGGGCCGTAGCAGCTGAAGCACTCGCGGTTGTGAGCCGGGCAGATCGCCCCGCAACCGGCCTGCGTCACGGGGCCCATGCAAGCGATGCCCCGCGCCACCGCGACGCACACCGTGCCCCGCCGCTTGCACTCCATGCACACGCTGTAGCGCGGCACCGCCGGTTTGCGGCCGCGCAGCAGCGACGAGATCAAGTCGAGCAACTGGTACTTGTTGATCGGGCATCCCCGCAACTCGAAATCGACGATCACGTGATCGGCGATGGCCGTGCTGGTTTTCAGCGTCTGGATGTACTGGGGATGAGCGTAGACGTTGCGGACAAAGTCGTCGACGTTGGCCCAGTTTTTCAGGGCTTGAATGCCGCCCGACGTGGCACAGGCGCCGATCGTAGCCAGGAACTTGCACTGCCTGCGGATCTCCTTGATCCGTTCCGCATCGTGCGTGTTGGTCACCGAGCCTTCGACCAGGCCCACGTCGTAGGGTCCGCCGATCACTTGGGTCCGGGCTTCCAGGAACAGGGCCACCTCGACGGCGCCGACCACCGCCAACAGTTCGTCTTCGGCGTCCAGCAGCGACAGCTGGCAACCATCGCAGGAAGCGAACTTGAACACGGCCAACTTGGGCTTCGCCGATGTCATGCTGCGCACTCCTCCTCGAAACGTGATCGGTAGGCCGGAACAAGTCCGCGCAGTTCCGGCGCGCCAAACCGCGCGGGAACTGCAAGCATCGCCGCCGGAACCGCGCGGACTTGTTCCGGCCTATCGTCTGTCTTGGCCACACCGCGAAAATCATCCATCGGAAACGTCACGGGAGCACCATCAAAAATCATCCAGGTGCAGGTACGGTTCCATCTGCGCGTAGGTGAACACGGGGCCGTCCTTGCACACGAACGCGGGGCCCAGCTGGCAGTGCCCGCAGAAGCCCAGCGCGCATTTCATGTTGCGTTCCATGGACATAAAAATCTTGTCGGGCCGCAGCTTGCGGGCCAGGGCTTCGAAGATCACGAACCGCATCATGATCTCCGGCCCGCAGGTCATCACGCAGGTCTTGGCGGCATTCAAACGCAGGCGGTAGAACAAGATCGGCACCACGCCGATGTGGCCGCGCCAGTCTTCGTCGCCCAGATCGACCGTGACTTCGACCTCCAAGCCGCCGTTCCGCCAGGCGTCGAATTCGTCCTGGTACAGCAAATCGTTCGGCGTCCGGGCGCCGTACAGCAGAAACACGCGGCCGTAATCGTCGCGATGGTTCAGCACGTGGTAGATCGCGGGCCGCAACGGCGCCAGACCGACGCCGCCGCACGCGATCACGATGTCGTGGCCGCGGCAGATCGGCATGGGCCACGCGGAGCCGAACGGCCCTCGCACGCCAATCTGATCGCCGACCTTCTTGCGGGCCAGCGCCCGCGTCACGTTTCCGGCCACGCGGATCGTGTGTCCCAAGGTGCCTCGCCGCTCCGGATCGGAACTGATCGAAATCGCCGACTCGCCGAATCCCGGCAAGTACAGCATGTTGAACTGCCCCGGCTGAAAGCGAAACTGTTGCGCCAGGGCGGGATCGTCGAGCGTCAGTTCGTAGGTCGAGATCCCCGGCACTTCGCGTTTGATGCCGGTGATCCGGGCCGAGTGAGCCATCCAGGGGTTGGCCTGAGGCGCAATCGCCGTCGCCACAGCGGTCATGCTTCCACTCCTCGAATCGCGGCCACTTCTTCCGTCAAGTCGATGCCCACCGGGCACCAGGTGATGCACCGCCCGCAACCCGTGCAGCCGGACACGCCGAATTGGTCGATCCAGGTGGCCAGTTTGTGCGTCAGCCACTGGCGATAGCGGGCCGCGATCGCCTTGCGGACCGTGCCGGAGTTCATGTAGGAATGTTCGGCCGTAAAGCACGACGCCCAGATGCGCTCGCGCCGCACATTCCGGCCCAACAGATCGGAAACCTCTTCCACGTCGCTGCAGAAGCAGGTGGGGCAGACCATCGTACAGTTGCCACAGGCCAGGCAGCGATGCCCCACGGTCTCCCAGCGGTCGTGCTCCAGGTTCCGCATCAGCAAATCGTGGATCTCCGCCGTGTCCAGGTAGCGGCCTCGCGGCCGGCCGTTCCCCTCGCCGGACGCCGCCGGCGGCGGGGCCGCCTGCCGGCGCTGCATCTGGCGGCGGAGGTGCTCCGGCTGCTCGCGCGTCTGGTTGATCTCCTCCATCGTACACGGCGCCCAGTCGCAGTGGCCGACGACCTGGCCGCCGATTTCCGTGCCGACCTCGATCGCAAACTCATCCGTCAATTCGGTCAGGGCCAGATCGTAGCCGGCCCGCACCGCCGGTCCCGTTTTCATCGAGTGGCAGAAGCACGTGGCGGCCGCGCGGCGGCAATTTACCGCCAGCACAAACAACGCACTCCGCCGCGCCGCGTAGTTCGGGTCCACGTACGGCCCGCTCAGGAACACGCGGTCCTGGACCTCGATGGCGTGCAAGTCGCAGGAACGGATGCCGATCACCGCCAGCGGCTGGGCGGCTGCGGGCGGCGTCTCCATCTGCCATTGGCCTTCGACCTCGGCACAGCGCAACAGCGTCTCGCGAGGCGGAAACAGGTAGCTCTTCAACGAATGCGGCCCGACCACGTAGTCAAAGTACCCCGCGCCCTCCGCCAACTGCAGCCGGTACTTGCCGCCGTCTTGTTCATCGAGGTACCCGATGGGCATCTGCTGGATCGAATCCAGATCGTCCAGCACGACGGCGGCGTCGGCCAACCGCGGGCCCAGCGTGCGGTAGCCTCGGCAGCGCAACTGGTCGACGATCGTCTGCAATTGCGGCTTTTCGATTCGGACGTAGGAGCCCACCGGGAGCTTGCTGGATCTCATGCTGTCCCTCGTGAATCGTGTTCCTGTTCCGAGCCGGCCTGCTGCGCATCGCCGAACACATCCAGGAGCTGCAGACGCGTGGCGTTAAGCCGTTGCGAGATGGTCATCGCCACCTGGCGCATGAACTCGTAACCGAAGCGGGGATTGTGCTCGCACAACGTCAGCACCTGGCCGGCGTTCAGTTCGATGGCCTCCGTCGGGGCGAGCGTTCGAATCGTCCCCGTGGACCGCGCCTGGCCTACGGCCGGCGAGATGCCGAGCAAGTCGCCGGCCTCGACGGTCATGATCCGCCGGCAGCCGATGCCCGCCGCGCAGATCTCGATCGAAGCGCTGCCGCTGAGGATCAGGTAGATGTTGGACAGCGTCTGTCCTTCGCGGTACAGGACCTTGTTCGCCGGAAACTCAACCAGACGAGCGATCGCCGCCAGGTGACGCAAATCTTCGTCGTCGATCTCCTGCAGAAATTGAAACTGGCGAAGTTGTTCGGGAAGTACCTTTTCAGCCATCGTTTTGCTCGCTTGTTTCGCACGCCAATTCTTGCAGCACATGACGCTCCAACTCAGGCAAGGCGCGGCGCACTTCCGGCGTCAGGTCTTCACCCGGCTCACACCGCGACACCTCGACACTCCAGACGATGACCTGGGGTGGCAGCCAGCCAAGCGTTTCGGCCAGCGCAAGTGTGTCGCCCACCGTCAATCCATGGCTGCTCCGCCGCCCCTGCGACCGGAGCCGGACATCCGGCCATGACAGCCGGATCACGGTTCCGGGCGGCTGATTTCCCCGGCAGGCGTCCACCAGAATCAGACGGCGGCAGCCGCTCAAATGGTCGAGAAGCCGCGGCGGCTCGACGGCCACCAACTGCGCGGACAAACCGGGCCGCCGGCGGAGCATCTCCACGACGCGCCACCCTGCCGCATCGTCCCCGTGCGGACTGCCCACGCCGAGTACGCGATCGGCGAACATCTGCCACCCGCTTTCTGCACAAGAAACCATCCTGCGATGACCGCGCACGACCACGGATAGCTTACCCCCGCGGCCAAGCCGCGTAAATACGGAGGCCGCAGAACTCCCCGCCTCGGCGCCGGCGAACCGCGCATCGTGGCGATGGATCGCTTCGGCGCTAACGCCACGCGGCGGCGATGTCGTTCACCAGATCGGCGAGCAAATCCTCCAGGCCGTCCAGGTCAAACAGATTCGCCGCGTTGTGCCAGACGTTCGCCGCCGCGATTGCGACGCTGCCGTCCATCGCCGTCCACGAGTAGCCGCCCGCGTACGGATCGACGGGCTCGATATCCAGCGCCACCACGTAGCCCGGTCTCTCCGAGACCGGAACCGCGTCACCGTAGGCCGCTCGCTCCGCGAGCGGAATCGCGTCTCGGAGAGACGCGGCTACGTGAAACTCCAATCGGGCAATCTCCCGGAGACCCACCCCCAGCGGCCGGGCGCGCGAGTTCAGCATTCCCACGCGCAAATGCCCCGCATCGACCAGCGTCGAGGACACCGCCCAGCCGCCGGCCGTATCCGCCCCGGCCGAGACGCCGCCCCGCACGTCGATCGTCAACTGCGACGGGTCGAAGAACAAGTCGAAGTCGATCGCCCCCACGTTCCTCGCCGCCGCCTCGATGTCCAACTTCACCGGCACGGACACCAGCCCGCCGGAATCGGCTGGAATGTTCTCGCCGATCTGAAACTGCGGATCGACTCCGCCGACGACGGGCGTTACGCCGATCCGAGGATTGTCCGGCACGAACGGCTCGGCGATCCCCAGCCCTTCCTGC
>Ga0302237_1001496_pt1 | contig 16464 bp, 21 predicted proteins | sample AAG_UR_Ala_MG_FD_193530 | JGI IMG/M metagenome (GOLD analysis project Ga0302237, IMG submission 193530) | Enriched activated sludge microbial communities from anaerobic digester in WTTP, New Holstein, Wisconsin, United States - AAG_UR_Ala | ecosystem: Engineered > Bioreactor > Anaerobic >... | reverse complement strand
ATTTTTAGTTACGTTTGAAGGATATATTTTAAGTGATCAAGGAAAGCCCATAACTGAAAGAGGATTTATTTATGGAACTTCTGAAGAATCACTGGGTGGTTCTGTAATTAGTGACGATGATTCTACTTTATTTACAGCAACAATAGAAGTAGCGGCAGGAACATATTACTATAAAGCTTACGCAGTCAATGAATTAGGTACATCTTATGGAGAATTAAAATCAGTGGTAGTTAGTTAAATATGGCATACTCAGGTGTAGGATCTGGAACAATTAGTGACCCTTATCAAGTTACTAATCATAAGCAATTAGCTGAAATGGGCACATCGGCGTATTCGGCGTCAGATTATTTTCTTTTGATGAATGATATTGAAATGGGTTCTTCACGAGTTGATTCGAGTTTGTTTGAGCTTTATATATACGCAAATTTGGACGGAAGCTCTTATAAATTAACATTTCCAGGAGATAGAACAAATATACATGCAATTCCTCAAATAAATCTTTATAGATCGAATGTTACTGTTAAAAATATTCAAATAAATTTTACAGACGTAAATGATTCAGCAGGATTAATTATGCCACAGGGAACATTTTCAAACATAACGTTTGATAATTGCCGATTTATTATAAATTCTTATTTTCAAAACATATCTGAAACTAACACAACAATTAATTATTTTTTATATGGAGAATGTCCTAGTACTTGGACTATGCGTAATTTATACATAGAAGGCCCGTTTCGATATATTTTTCAATCTGTGAGAGGATCCTTAGAAAATATTGCAGTGGTTAATACTCGAAAACAAAATTTCATAAACACAGGATTCTTTTGTTCAAACTTTACAGGAACAGATACATATATGAAAAATATATCTATTAAATTCCCATACTTAGAATTGTATCAAGGAGGCGTGTTAGCATATAATATATCTGGTACTCGAAATACTATAGAACAATGTTACATAACAGGTAAATTAGCAGGAAATGAATGTGGTGTAATTTCATATTTAACAACACCTACAACAGTTATAAAAAATTGTTATTTTAATGGGGCTCTTGTAGATTATGCCGAGGCTTTTAACACAAACGGCATAAATTTTACAAGAGACGGTGATCCGAGTTTAATTAATAATTACGCATATATACATTCAATAGAAAAAGCTCTTTATCACGAATATGATACTTCTGAATATTTTGATGATCTGGGTTTTACTGATTGGCACATACCTTCTAAAGATGAATTTAATTTATGCATTACAAAGGCTGGAGTACCTCTTGGAACTAGAAAATATCAGGGCGCAACACAATTCGGCTGGATTACTAGTTCTGAATCAAGCTCAACAAATATTTGGACATATAATTACAATGGTTTTCAATCGTATCCAAAAATACCCGCGGCAAATACATATTATCAACTTTTTCCTGTTAGGAACTTTTCTTATACAACCTTAAATGATGAACCGAGTGTGGGTAAGCCTTATTTAGGTGGTTATTGTATATATGTTGATACTTCGACTAAAACAGGTATAATGACTGGCGCAGGGTGGGTTTGTAATGGCGCCAAGTTATTTAATTTTGGATCATCTGGCTCGTGGTTAAATACAAGCACAGGAATAGGAACTGGCCAAACAAACACGGCGCTAATGGCTGCAGCCAGAACATCAGCTCAAGGAGCCACACAATGGAATGGAGATTATGTATATCCTACGAAACCATCGTATTCCTTTTACCCACTTGCTCCATACGTAACAGCTAATCACACACATAACTACTGTACTGTTTTATCAAAAGAAACAAACCAAACTATAAACAGTTGGGCAGGTCAAGAATACATGACAGATGCGTCTTTAAGAGATGTAAGTACTTATGTGAGTTGGGATTTTACAAATACATGGAAACAGGAGGCCTCGGGATGTTTACCTACACTAAAAGACCCATCAGTTAATCAAGATAAATATGTGGGCATTTATTCAATTATTGATACGAGTTTAAAAAATATTGAAATAGTATTAAATAAGTATGCGGATGTAAGTATATTTCCAGATTCTTCAGTAGGTTTAATAGTCGAAATATACAATGGCGCAGAAATTTATGATGCTAGTGGATATATCCACAATATCACATTATCTGATGTATCGGATTTTCACTTAGTAATTAAACCTTATCACTCCGGAGCTGATAAAATTGTTCCTTATTATAGAGATTATTTCTTTTATCCTTATGCTAAATTTGTTGTCGATTCTAATTATTGGTGGCGTCCAAATGCATCAGCAATTACGCTAAACGCCGCAACAGTTGGTACAGATGTAAAAACTGTTCACGGCTGCGTTCTAATCGGTAATTATATTTATGGGTGTTCAAGACAAGATCCTAAAATTATTAGAATAAACAAAGATAATTATGCAGATACAAGTGTTGTAACTATTTCTGGTTCTGGTTGGGTAGGTGGAATGGATCAAATTGTTTATTGCAATGGATATATTTGGGGAATTAGAGGATCTCTTCTCGTTAGATTAGACCCAAGTACTATGGCGTATAAAACTGCGGTTCTTGGAAATATTACTATGCATGGCTCAGAGCCAATATTAGCTTCTCACGATCGATATATATATGAACCAGGCGTACAATATATTAACAAGTATGATACAAATTATTTTTTAGGAACAGATATATCAACAAATTGTCCAGACGCATGCATCGGTAACGCTCTTATTGGAACATATGATTCATATACTCAAGGACAATATTTATTATATGATGCATCTTATCCGTTGTATATAGGAAGCGCAAAAGGAGCATGCCACTCAGCAATTCAAGATGGTGATTACCTGTATATCGCGTATACAACAGCTTATGGAACATTTGGCGATACTTTAGGAGGATTTAACGCATCTACGGGTCTTAGCGTGCATGAAGTTCATAAAATCGATACGACGAATATGTCGGCGGTATCATATGCAAATATTCCAAAATGTACTGATGATATGGATCAAGATTTAGAGTACTTGTATTTAGGATGTGAAATACAAACAATAGCTAATCCTTCTACTTTAGGATACGGGTGTTCCATTGTGGCTGTAAGAAAAACAGATATGAAAGTATTTATGCTTTCAAGAACAGAAGGTCCTCGAGATATTCCTCCAACGCAACAATCGTATGGCGTATTTAAAAGAGGAAATTTGATAATTGATTTACGTACATCAGGAGGAATTCCTATAATAAACGCATCAGAACCAAGTGTATGGTCTTTAAATACTCCTGTGGGTAAATACGTGCAAGATTACATATATCCTCAAATGGGAGCATCAAACGATCTTGTAATAGACTATAGTACGTATTTTCATACATTTGTATGGGTAGTTTCTGGGGGAGCACCGTATCCGTCAAAGCTTTACAAATGCTTATATCCTTCTCGAAATATATTTACTGCTAAACCTCTTGTTATGTCACTTGGAGCTGATGTATCAGCTTCTTAAAATAATAAATTATGGCTTTTAACGAATCATATAAACGATGGCACAAACCAGATATGTCTGAAAACGCTAAAACGAGACAAGGTTATTACAAAGTTCAGAATCCTCAAAAATATATGGGTGATCCTCATCTTGTAATATATCGTAGTTCTTGGGAATATGTGTTTTGCCGTTGGTGTGATTTTTCACCTTCTATTCTTAGATGGTCTTCAGAACCGATAAGAGTTCCTTATTACGATAGAATTTCAAAACTTGAAGAATGCAAAAGACAGGGATTGGACCCAAACAATCCAAAGAATTGGGTCGTAAAGTATTATAACACAGATTTTTGGGTTGAAATTGATCAAGGCGACGGAAAAACACAAAAAATGTTTGTTGAAATTAAAGCCTCCGGAAAACTTAAAAGGCCCATTCCTCCTCCAGAAAATGCACCATTAAAAGACGTAAGAAGATTTAATGTTCTCGCAAAAGAATATTTAATCAATGAAGCTAAATTTGCTGCGCTAAATGCATGGGCTGAAAGAAGTGGAGCAATATTTAGAGTGTTTACTGAAGAAACTTTGAGAAATGTTGCAGCCAGATTCTGGGAAGAAAGTATAAATATCGATAAGAAGAAATGATCTCTCCAGTAGAAGAACATGAACAATTAAAACGCATAGACAATATCGAAGATGTTGCTTATGAGCGTCTGTTTACAAATTATTTGCAATTGAAATTAAAAAACGAAAAGAAGTTGATTGACATTGAATCAACAAATCAAGAAGCAATAATTAAAAAACTCGGTGTTGCGTTTCCTGGGATGATTTATACATTCATAAATGCTAATAATAAATTACTTGGTCAATTAACTGGCCCGAGAGGAGGAAACTACGAATTTCATGATTATACTCCTATTCTTTTTTGTACATCTTACAATCCTATTCAAAAAATTATTAAAGGCTTAAATTTGAATATGTTGCCCAATGAAGAAAGATTAAAATTTCTTCAAGCGTATTGGGAATATTATAAATCGTTTTTTGATAGAATTGAAGAAAAAACTGAGTACCAAAAGGAAGCTCTTAATAAAAAATATATAGTTGCTGCAATCATTGGCCAAAATCCTGCGATATTTAAGAGATTTAACGATAAATACAATGCGTTATTTAACTTTGCCTATCGTTCGTATAAATTAGAAAACATTCGTGATTATCGAATGATAGAATATGAAGAATGGCGTTACATTCCTTTTTATAATGCAAAAGTTGCGTTTAAAAAATTAGGAATGGCAAAAATATATCAACTTTACAATTCTACTAAGAACAAAACTTAATACAACGAATAATATATAAAATAAATAAAAGAATTATAATATGGCCGGCTTCGGACTAAGAAATTTAGACAGAGGACCTCGTTCCTTCTTAGACAATATTCAAAGAAATATTCGTTATCTCAGCGTGCTTGGCATGAAATGGGACCAACGAGTTATTAAGCAATCAAAAGCAATTGGTATCAGCGAAATCCAAGAAGACTCAATGTATAGTCTTTATGGCCAACATCAAATGGGCGCAGCAATGGATATTGCACAAAAAGAATTCATTGCTTTCTTTGATAAAGAATATCCTACAAGACGAGATTTCCTTCGTAGATTCGCAATGAACGGAGAAATTGAACACGTTCTCGAGGTTATTGCGGATGAAACAATTATATTAGATGATGCTAATTATTTTGCATATCCTAATACGAGAAAACTCAAATCAGTTCTTAAAGCTGAAAAAGCAAAAGAAATTGTAGATGATTTAAATGAAGCATTTAAGAAAGTTTATTATGCTTTCGGTTTTAATCAGGGACACGATGGATGGCACTACGCCAAAAAATTCTTAATTGATGGGTTCCTTGCATTTGAAATTATTTATGATGGTGAAGGTGATGAACCTGCTCAAAATATCTTAGGATTCAAAGAACTTGATCCAGTTACTCTTGAGCCTGAATATCGTAGAGATGAAGATGGTAATGAATATCGAGTATGGATTCAATTTAGAGGTGATGCTGAAAGACAAAGAGAATTAGTTGATGGTAACGTAATTTACATATCATGGGCAAGAGGAAACTTCATTTCAAGATTGTCATACGTTGAAAGACTTGTAAGAGCATTCAATATGCTTAGAACAATGGAAAATTCACGTATTATCTGGAATGTTATCAACTCTCAGTATCGAATGAAAATTGTTGTTCCAATTGGAACACAATCAGAAGTTAAAGCAAGAACAAGACTTTCTGAGTTAAGAGGTATGTATAAAGAAGATGTTACAATCGATTATCATAGTGGTGAAGTAACAATCAATGGAACACCTAACTTTTCATTTGCAAAACAATACATTATTCCTTCGAAGGAAGGAACACAAACTGAAATAGATTCTTTCCAACCAGCAGGTTATGATCTTTCAGGAACTATGGCTCTTGATTATTTCTGGAAAAGATTTATCATTGAAACAAAAGTTCCAAAGGATAGATTCTCATCAACAGGAGAAGAACAAGGCGGAAGTAACTGGACAACCGGTGGAGAAGGAATAGCAAGAGAAGAAATTCGTTTTAGTTATTTCATAAATAGAATTCGTTCTATTCTTCAAGAAATATTGATGAAACCTACATGGATTCAGTTTTGTCTTAAGCACCCATTATTCATGAAGGATAAAGCATTAAAGGGAGCTATAGGTCTTGAATTCGTTGAAGAAAACTTATTTACTGAAGCAAAGAAAAGAGATATTGCCAGCAAAGGAGCTGAAATTATCAATACTTTAATGGGTATCAAACAAGCCGAAGTTAGTAACGAAGGTGAAATTACTTATGATGGAATGTATTTCGATCCTAAATTCTTAGTTGAAAAATATGGTGGGTTTACAGATGAAGATCTTAAACTTAACGAACGTTATAAGAAAGAAAGAAGAGAACAACTTACTCGTATTGCCGATGCTATCAAGAGAATTAACGCTGCTAAAGGTGGCGGTGAAGAAGGAGAAGGCGGAATGGGCGGTGGAGACCTTGGCGGATTTGGCGGGGGCGGAGACCTCGGCGGTGGTGATTTAGGTGGTGGCGATCTCGGTGGCGGAGGAGAAGATTTAGGTGGTGGAGCACCTCCTGAAGGTGGAGCAGAAGAAGCACCAGAAGTAGGTGGAGCAACTGAACTCGGAGTATAAATTTAATATCAAAAATAATGAATGAAGCGTTAGAATTATTACAACAACTATGGCCGATAGCCGTAATTCTGGTTGCATTAGTAGGTATGTTAATAGCAACTAGAGAGAAAAAAGAAAAGAAACAAAAATAATTTATCATTATGTTAAAGAAATTATGGGAAAAAGTAAAAACATGGGCTGTTAACAAATTATGGCCTTGGTTTAAAAGAGAATGGGTAACAATAGGTAGTATTGTTGTCTTAATTATATGTTATGGTGTACTTCCAGAAGAAAGTGGATTAGGAGCTTTAGTAGGCTTTTGGTTATTTGTATTGGGTGCAGTTGGTCTTTGGAGACTTTTCAGCAAACAAAGCCGTAAACTTTAACAAATTTTTAACAAAATATATAGTTAAAATAGGAATATTTTGATTATATTTGTTCTTTAAGATATTGAGACTCTCCGAAAGGATAGTCATATAGTAGGTATGTAAGACGCGGGTTCGAACCCCGCCACCTCCACTCCAGAGTTCCGATTTACTCAAGTCTTAAATCGGTGGTGGAATCCTGACTTAACCGTCAGCCCTGATCCTTTACCTTTGGTAAGGGACTTACAAAGGCCTTAGTGATTGAGCCCGCTAATCAATCACAAAATGGGGGTGACTTGGCTTTGATTGCATATTGAGGGCAATGATGAACGTCTCAACACGTCAAATAAACGACGAAAACATTTATGAAATGAAACTTGCTGCGTAAGACGTAGAAAGTTCAGGAAACTTGCCCTCTGCCAAAAAGAGGGCTTTTTAATTTTATGAATATAGAAAAGAAATATCATTTCGTTTATATAGTAACTAATTTAATTACTACTAAACAATACATAGGTGATCATTCTACTAATAAATTAGAAGATGGTTATTTAGGAAGCGGAGTGTATTTACAACATGCAATTAAAGAATATGGAAAAGAAAATTTTAAACGTGAAATTTTAGAATCATTTACTACAAAAGAAGAAGCATTTAACGCACAAGAAAAATATATTGAACAATATAACACATTATCGCCAAATGGCTACAATATAAGCCCTAAAGGCGGGCACAGAGTAATAGGCTGTTTTTCTGAAGAAACAAAACAAAAACTAGGAAAAATTTGGAAAAATCGAAAACATAAACAAGAATCTAAATTAAAAATGGGGCGAAAGGGCAGAAGATTTTCTGTTGAATCAATATCCAAAATGAAAGAATCCGCGAAAAATAGAAAACCCCAATCTGAAGAAACCAGAAAAAAACGAAGTAATTCGATGAAGGGAAAAAATACTGGCAAAAAACAATCACAAGAAACAATTAAAAAAAGATTATTAAGTCGATACGGCCATATATAAATCTTAGGAAACCTGCCCAAGTGCCGGCTTTTTTTATCTTTTGTTCCTATTACTAAGAATATATAAATAAAATGTTATCTTTAAATGAGAGCGCGCTTAGTATTTGAGAAATTCGCAGAAAAATCCGATCCTATAAAAGATTTAGGAATCGGGTATAAAAAAAGAATACTTGAATCACATACATGGAAAATTCTTGAATTCATTAAATCTAAAGGAGAAGAAGGAGCAAGTTTAACTGAAATTCAACGTTATATTTGGGTTGACTTAGAGAAAAAAGATCCAGAAGAATTTGAGGAAAAACAATACTATAGAGGATATGATTATAAACGCGGAGAAACATATCCTACAATGATAAGAAAAACTCGTGGTCATTGGAATACAGCTTTATATGGAGGATATAATTATCAAGGTATTCTTCATAGATTCTGTAGAAAGAATCCTAAAACTAAAAAATGGGTATTTGAGAGATTCCCGAGACCAGATGAACGTCTATATTATAAATAGATCAAATGCACGAAGAACTTTAAATATATAAGATATATAAAATAAATACAACATTTATGAAAGCAGGTCAATTTAACATTTTTGAGTACTTAGAAAGACTTAACGAAGAAGCCGAAAGTGGAAATCTTGCCGGTAAAGACAAAGAAGGTATCATTATTCCTGATGAAAATAAAAAATCATACGATTGGTTGAAAAAGGAATATGACAGAGCTCAAACAGAAGTTAAAGTAGAAATAACCGGTCAAGGCGCTAGTTTTAAACCGGGCTATGATTTGCAGACAAAGTTAGATTCCGTAAAAGATTTTAAGCCTGGAATGTTTGGAGAAGTTAAAACCGCTGATACAAAGACTGAAAAGAAAGAAGGTGAAGAAAAAGAAAATCCAAGCCTTGACCCTAAAAAAGATAAACCATCATTTCAACCTGGAGAAGGTGAAAAAGAAAAAAAGGAACTTCCTAAAACTTCTGATAAAAAAGAAGATATAAAGAATAAAGAAGAGGAAAAACCTGAAGAAAAGGAAGAAAAGTCCGAAGAAAAGGAAGAACCTAAAGAAAAGGAAGAAAAACCCGAGGTTAAAAAAATTGACCTCAAAACCAAAAAGAAATGATAGACAATAATGTATTGGGTAATAGATTAAACGAACACAAACAAAAAAGAGATCAATTTCAATTACCTGATAATCCTTTATTTGCAGCATTTAGTACTTTATTCACATCGTTAATCCTTGTGTTTAAAGTTTTCGTATTCGGTTATAGCACGAAAATTTTGTTTCAAACCGGTTGGTCCTTTTGGGAAGTAATGTGTATAGGTGTTACGATTAATTTCTTGTTAACTTACATACATGATTTAATTCATAAAAAAGATATTCATTTATAAATTTAATACAAAACATATGAGTGGCGCTAAACTTATTGTGCTTGAAGGACTTGACGGATCGGGGAAGAGTACTCAAGTAGATCTTATAAAGAAATACTTAGAAAAACATAGTCTTAAATACGAATACATTCATTTTCCTATTTATGGAAATAATGAAGCTAGCGATGTTATTGCTGCGTATTTAAGAGGAGAATACGGAGACATTAACGAAGTAAACCCGATATTTGTTGCAAATATGTATGCAATGGATCGTTATTTATATTTGCCGACTTTACAAAAGCAGCTTATGAATAACGATGTTGTGTTAATGGATCGTTACGTTTTCTCAAATATGGCATATCAAGGTGCAAAATACACGACTGAAACTCAGGCTCAAATAATGAGAGATTGGATTGATGATTTTGAATTTGGATTTTTAGAATTGCCGTATCCTGATCTTGATATTTTCTTTGATGTTCCTATTGAATCTATCGCAAAAAGATTAAGTGAAAAACGAGAAGGAGATGATAGAGAATATTTAAAAGGAAAAGCAGATATTCATGAGAAAGATTTGGAATTCCAGGATAGAGTTCGTCAAAATTATCTTGCTATGAAAGATTATCAAGGATATCACATAATTGAAACAGAAATGCTATCTCCCGAAAAAGTCTTTGATAAATATAAAGATATACTTGATTTAACGTTATTTAACAAATTACAACATGTATAAGAAACCGTTCAAAGCAAAAACTGTTAAAGAGAAGTCGACTGAAAATATTAGTGATTATTCGGATTACAAAGTAATTCATAGATTTTCGAAAGATCATTCTCCAAATTCAGTAGTAATTGTTCAAGATAAAGGGGACGATTGGTTTTACTATGTAATTACGTATAGAACCAAAACTGGAATAATTACAGATTCAAGTATGATAATTGGTTCAGATTTAGAAACTTGGGTTCGTTCGGTTGAACGTATGGGTTACCAGCTTAAAAAATAACAACTATTTAACAATTTTAACAAACCATAACAGCAAAACTGTATTATATTTGTATATACCTCCGTAAAACTTTTTCGCAAGTTTTATATATAAAATAAGTAAAAAATAAATTTTTAAACTAAAATAAACATTAATATGGGAAACGAAACTCAAAAAGCTCCGCAAGCTCCTCAGGATCCAAAAGTAGTTGATCCAACACAGAAAGTTGAAACAAACGCATACGTACCAACTTACAAAATTAAGCCAGAATTTAAACAGGCCGTTTTAAAAGCAATCGGTGATAGACCGTTTAATGAAATTGCTGGACTCATAAATGCAATTGATGTTGATGTTATGGACCACCAAACCCTTACTCAGATTGTTAACGCACTTGGACAATTTCCTTACGTTAGAGTTGAAGGTGTATTGAAAAACGTTAATAATTTCGTTACACAAGTTCTTCAAGACTAATTAAGTTCTTTACAAAGTACATATCTTTACATCAACTAAACTAAATTTATTTATGACTAAGAAGGCAGTAAGTATTCAAAATATAGCATTAGATTTTTTACAGAACAAAAATAACAAAACATTTTCCGAATTAATAAACCGCCTAAGACCAGGGCTTCTTTCATTTGCTTATAAGTATGTGAAAGACTCTGACTTAGCAAAAGAAGTTGTTTCACAAACCTTTATAGTTATTTGGGAAAAGATTGACCAGTATAATCCAAAATTCAATTTTTCGACATGGGTTTATGCCATCGCAAAAAATGAATCGCTTGGAATTATAAGAAACAGAAATAAAAATTTGTCATTTGACAGATATATGCACAACCACTCACGTTTGCTCCAAATGTACAATCCCGTATTTAATATGAATACGGAAGTAATGGGACCAAGCGGTGAAGAATTAACACAGAAGTTATTTGACGCATCAGTATCAGCTATTGATGAATTAGATGAACCGTACAAAAGTGTAATGATTGAAAGAGAAATTAACCAAAAACAGCTAAATGATATAGCTATTGATTTGGGTATGAATCTTTCAACTGTAAAAACAAGACTTCGTAAAGCAAGAAAAGATGTTGCCGAAATCTTGTATAAAAAATATCCAGACGCAGTAGACGCATACTTTGGAAATGAAAACGAATTATAAAAAACGAACTAAATTGTTTGATTGGCTAAAACCAAGAAACTGGGGCATTATTAAAGTTTATAGAGACTTTGAAAATTTTGCCGATTGGAGAAGAGTAGTAAAAAGAGAGGAAACAGATCCCAAATCAAAATATAATCTGTGGAAACTTGAACGTACAAGACTTTATGATATTTACACAGTAGTTTCTTTGGAAGAAGAGGATGCAAATCTTCCGGAAGCAGTTCAACGTACAAAAGTACTTGAAATGCTCAATCCACTTCATAGATATTTAGATGAAGAACTTGGATTTGCTGAGTGTCTTAATGCTGAATTCAATCAATTTGAAGATGATGAAGGAAAACCAACTCTTTCTTATTTGATCGTTTATCGTTTCAATTTTAACAAATTTTCAATAAAATGGCTACTTAAATTCTTAATTGTTACAGGAGCATTAGTTTTTGTAATTCTTAAATTTAAGTTAATTCCACTCTTAATCACATGGGTTTCCAGTTTGATTTAAACAATGATTCATTTTGTTTATATAACAACTAATTTAATTAGTGGGAAGCAATATGTTGGAGATCACAGTACAAATAATTTAGAAAAAGATAATTATTTAGGTAGTGGCAAAACAACATTAAAATTTGCGATTAAAAAATATGGAAAAGAAAATTTTAAACGTGAAATTTTAGAATTTTTTCCAACTCGCAAAGAGGCATTTGATGCGCAAGAAAAATACATTATTAAATATAATACTTTAACTCCAAATGGTTACAATATAAGTCCAAAGGGCGGTTCTCAGTGTAATGGCGGTATTAGCGAAGAAACGAAAAAACGAATGAGTACCGCAAAATTAAATCAAAGTGTAGAAACAAAACAAAAAATATCAAAAAGTTTACAAAATCATCCAGTTTCAAACGAAACACGAGAAAAAATTAGAAAGGGCCACATAGGAAAAAAAGATTCTATACAAACTAAAGAAAAGAAACATTTATCAATGCTTGGAAAAAATACTAATCCTAAATCAGAAAAAACAAAACAAAAAATTAGTTTAAAACGAAAAGGAAAACCTTCTAATTTTTTAGGTAAAACACATAAAACAGAAACTATAGAAGCAATGAAAATATCAAGATTAGGAAAAAAACGAGGGCCTTATAATAAAAATGTTTGAGTTCAATAAAGAAAATATAAAGTGGCAAAAAGGAGCTTATGGACTGCCCGAAGCAGTCCTTAAGATTAAGGTTCCATCAGTCACAACTGTGATTGGTGAAATGATCCCAGATCCAGAGTGGGATGAATTCGTCGCAAAAGTAGGCAAAGAAAAAGCTGAACAAATAATGATCAAGGCCGGCAATAGAGGGTCGTCTATGCATACTTTTGTCGAAACCTTTATATCCACTTACTCTAAATCCAGAGATGTATCTGAGGCACTTAGAGTAACTCAGGAAGAAAGTCCTAAAATTCTTAGGCAAGAAAACATTCCAGATGATAAAATAGAAGAAGGGAGAAATCTCTTTTATAAGTTCTATTATTCTGAGTATTCCAATCGATACGCCGATTTGTTAGCAATGGAATTGGGGATTTATTCTCCCTCTTTATTTTATCGCGGAAAGTTAGATATTTTGTACACTGATCCTTTGTTTGGGTTATCTCTTACAGATTTAAAATCTTCAAATGGACGAATTAAATCAGGAAGTACAAAGGAACTTAAGTATTTTTATCAATTGGGCGGATACGCTAACGCGCTAGATGAAATGTACAAAGAAAAAGGCCTTGTTATTAACCGCGCTACTATTTTATGTGTAGATAAACAGACTGATATTTTACAAGAGGTTGAATTGTCAGGAGTAAAATTATCTGAATACAAAGAAAAATTTAAAACTCTTATGAAGGAGTTTCATATAAAGAATAATCAAGAATACTTAATAAAATAAAATTAGAACGATGGAAGATAAAAAAGAATCTAAACTTCGTGTTGTTAAAGACGAAGAAGTAAAAGAAGAGACTCCGGCTGGAAAACCTACTCCTGAAGAAGTAGCACAATACAAAACCGATTTTGACGCTGCAATGAAAGATTTTGCAGAATCAAGATTTGCTATCAGCGATCCGGGACAATTTTCCGCAAATGAAACAGGTTTGTTTTTACTCGACTATTTGAAAAAATACGCTCTATGGTCAAAAACTGGCTGGATGGGTCTTATAAAAATGAATGAAGAGCTTAATAAAGCGTTGGCTGGCGATAATGAAAAAACTGGATTGTGCTTAGATTATCAAGCTCTTGAATTTTGTGGTTATATGCTAATGAATCCGGGAAGTGTTGGATACGAATCCGCATTAGAATTTGAAAAAATAGCCGATAAATATTCCCAAATAATGGTCAGAGTTGGCCAAAAAGTTGAAGAGGCCAGAGCCAAATTAAAAGGCGTACAATATCTTCAAGAAAAATGGGCTGCCGGAGAACAAGGATTTTATCTTGCAGAACTTGAAGAAAAAGCTAAAAAAGAATCTGAATCAGAACTTGAAAAAGAAATAAAAGAAGAGGGAAAAATAATTGAAATGAAAGTAACTCCTAAAGAAGAAAGCACTCCCGAAGCATAAAATTTAATCTGTCTTCATATGTATTTCAGAGCTTAAGTGAAAACTTAAGCTCTTTTTTGTTATATAAATTATGATAGAAATATATAAACAAAAAAGATACATTATGGCCACTACACCTACACAATTTTTTGACAAAAACATGAAATGGATTGCGTTAGCTCTATTATTTTTACTAGCGTTAAAAAGCGTTCAAAGCTGCAATAGAAATATGCGCTTAAATATTTCTTCGGGCGAATACATATACGCCATTGATTCTTTAGAAAATAAATACGATTCATATTACGAATTAACTCAAGATAGCATTAAAAAGCTTAATTTTGAATTGAAACTTGCTAAAGAACATGCCAAATCCGCGGATGATAGAGCACAAGCTGTTCAAAGCGCAGTTGAAAAACTAAAATCAAATACAACGACAACTGTGGTTGTTAAAGGCGCTGAAGAAGTTAAAGATACCACTAAAAAATAATGGAAGAGCTAATACCGAAGGAGGGTGAGCATATAGCGTATGGGTGGGATGGAAAGGCTTTTATTGCGAAAAATACATCCGATGAAACGAAAATAAGTGTTCAGCATATACTCGATAATCAATCAGAAGATAAACAAGAAAATATGTTGGTTGATATTTTTGCTTATATGGATGACTTAATGTGGGAAGGAAAATTTGATGTTGTAGATAAATTTATTGAAGACTTCTGTAAAGAAGATATATGCTTTCAATACTGTTTATGTTTACTTACTTGCGCTAATTGGGCTAAAGATAAAATAAAAAATAAAGAAATGCTTGTCAAAAAGACAAAAACCCAAGGTATAAAAGAAATAGGCGAAAAAGATACTATAAGTTGTTTAAAGGGATTAATATAAAAATAAAATATGAAAAAATTAAATTTAAGTAAATTCAAAATTACAAATAAGGGTCTTTATTGGGGGCTTATAGTTACATTTGCCATTTTGTATTTATGTGTGGGGTTTGTTTCAACATTGCACTCTATAACATTCTTCGGGCTAGCAAATACATTAGGACTTGCAGTACTTCTTGGATTAACGTATGAAATAGGCCAGGCATCTGTGTTGTTTTCAATATTGATGACAAAAAACAAGGACAAATTTTTGCCTTGGGCATTAATGTTTTTGTTAACTGCATTGCAAATAACCGCAAACGTTTATGCATCATTTAAGTTTATGGCTACGTCCGGAAGTACAGATTGGCAGTATTGGCAAAAATCGATACTTATAGGTGTTCAGGCGACAAATGCCGAAATGTATCAAGTTATCATTTCTTGGATAGCGGGTGCATTACTTCCTATTGTTGCTCTTGGTATGACTGCGTTAGTTGCTCAAAACATTAAGTTAGTTGAAGAAGAGGAAGAAGCAAAAAAAGTAGGGAGCATTCCTGATGAAGAAGTAGAAGAAGTTATCAATAATGAAGTTGAAAAAAAACTTCAGGAATTTATGGGTAAAATGAAAACACCCGTAACTGATTTAGAAAAACCTTCGGAATACATTGATCTTGATGAATCTGGAATTGGCGGAGAACCAACACCTGAGGAAGAACAATTGATTAGCGATTTTATTCATACAAACAAAGAAGTAGAAAGAGATTTGTTAGATGAAGAAGCAGAAAGATTAACAGATTTAATTCCAGAAACGACTACACGTGAAGTTAATGTTCAACCATCTAAAATAGCTATTCCGGAAGAAAATATCCCAGAGATTAGTGACAAATTAGAAGTTACTATCTCTCCAGAAATAGAGAACGAGCTTGTAAAAGCTGTAATAAATGAAATAACTGAACCGCCAAAGAAAAAACCGGGGCGACCACGTAAAGATCAAACAAAGGTGGTCGTGCCAAAAAAAGAAAAGGAACTTCTACCAAACGAAAAAGAGGACGTAGAAGTTCCGCAAAACCAAAAACAAAACGTTAATCCTCTTTTATTGGAACCAGAAAAAATTGAACCCGCAAAAAGTATCGAAGAAGTCATCAAACCTTCAATAGGTGATGAGGTCATTGCGTTACTTGAGAAGAAAGAAAAAGATAAGATAAAGGATTCCATTACCGATCAGGATAAAGATGAAGAGATGAAACGCCAGGCTTCTCTGGTGCCTCCAGAAATACTTACTCCTTATTTAGAAGGTGGAGTCGAAGTTATAGACGCAAAAGCAGTACCCAAAACGGGAGTAAAAAAAAATCGAGATGGCGAGTAGATAAATTCGGTATTCCAATTAATCCCGGAGAACATCGAAATTTTGATAGAATTTAAAAAGAGGTTAGCTAACCTCTTTTTTTATGAAATAAAGATCATTTATTCGTTGAATAAATAAATAAAATAATTATGTAATTATGGCAGATCTTTTCAATAACATCTCAAATGACTATATTTATCCAGATTTACCGCCATGTC
>Ga0302237_1001492_pt1 | contig 16488 bp, 15 predicted proteins | sample AAG_UR_Ala_MG_FD_193530 | JGI IMG/M metagenome (GOLD analysis project Ga0302237, IMG submission 193530) | Enriched activated sludge microbial communities from anaerobic digester in WTTP, New Holstein, Wisconsin, United States - AAG_UR_Ala | ecosystem: Engineered > Bioreactor > Anaerobic >... | reverse complement strand
TCATGGCCTCGGCAATTTCGATGCGGCCTGCATGGTTTTCCATTTTCGCAGGATCCTCCAGTGAATCGGCAATCACTCTTCCATCAGATGCTATGATTGTAAGCCTTGAACTGCTCATCTTATAGATATCCTTGCAGAAGGAATCCAGTCTCTTCATGTCTGATGAGGCAAGAAGATCAGAAACATCCTTTTCAACAAGTGAACATCTGACTTCAAGCTCCCCCTGCAGGTGTTTGAAATAGAATTCCTTCATGAGCACTGTCGAATACCATGCCAGTGCAAAAAGAGTGAGGATTATTATCAGAAGATAGTAAGGCAGGATGTGATAGAATATTGTTTTCCTTGCCATTTTCGGACTCCTGCCCTTAACGGTCCTTGAACCTGTAACCAACTCCCCTAATCGTATCAATCAGGTCTGCGGCTGCTCCAAGTTTCTTTCTTAATCCTACAATCTGGACATCAACTGCTCGCTCAGTGACAGGATAACCGCCCCCTTTTACGCCTTCAACGATCTGATTTCTGGTGAAAACCCAGCCTGGTCTTCTTGCAAGAAAGGCAAGCACTTCGAATTCGGTAAAGGTAAGTACTATTGGTTTTCCGCTGACAGTTACTTCGCGACGACCCGGATCTATAACAAGATTCTTTCGTTTTATAACATCCTCTCCCCCAGTAGCTGATGTCTCCTTCCTTAAAACTGCCTTGATCCTGGCAATCAACACCTTCATGCTGAATGGTTTGGTTATGTAGTCGTCAGCTCCTATCTCGAGCCCTGTGACAATGTCGCTTTCCTCCCCCTTGGCAGTAAGCATGATAATAGGGATATGCCTTGTCTTGGAATCTCCTTTCAGGGACCTGCATACATCTAAACCGTCAATACCAGGCAGCATTAAGTCTAAAAGAATCAGGTCTGGAATCTTTTCCCTGACCTTTTTAACACACTCCTCTCCAGTTCCGATGCATGTTACTTTATAACCCTCTCTCTCGAGGTTCATGCGGACAAGTTCGAGAATGTCATCCTCATCATCAACTGCAAATATGTTTCCTTTGCTCATGGATAATTCTCCGCATTTTTGAAATTAATACATATTTTGCCACGCATAGCAGTCATATTCAATGCTTTAATTCATTCCTAACGATCTTTTAACTGTATCCAAATCAAGCATATTTTTCCTAGAATTCAGAATATAACGACCTTTCCCTCCGATTAATCAATACCCCCCTAGGGCATCCAGTCAATAGGTTAGTTTAACACAATCCTAACATTTCCCTTATTCATCTCAAATATTCAGATGTCATCCTGTATGCATACAAATAAAGGATTTGAGCATGGATACGACCCTAATACTTGTAATTGCAGTAATTGTGCTGGCCATATCTTTTGACTTTCTCAACGGATTTCATGATGCAGCCAATTCCATAGCCACCATCGTAGTCACAAAAACTCTTACGCCTGGACAGGCTGTAATAATGGCAGGACTTGCCAATTTTGTAGGTTATTTTACCTTCGGAGTAGCAATTGCCAAGACCGTTGGAAAGGGGATAATCAACATTGAACATATTACTCTGACAGTTGTTCTTGCAGCGCTCGTTGGTGCAATAATATGGAACATCATAACTTGGCTTCTTGGACTTCCTACCTCAAGCAGTCATGCACTCATAGGGGGGCTAATCGGAAGCGCAGTCGCCTCAGCCGGTTTTAAAACAATAGTTCTTGACGGGATAGTAAAAATAGTGCTTTTCATTTTTCTTGCCCCGATAATAGGAATGATCGCTGCATCAATCTTCACTATCTTAATATTTTGGATATTCCAAAAGACGACTCCTTCAAAGGCCAATTCCATATTTAAAAAGCTGCAGCTTGTCTCTTCCTTCTGGTATAGCATCGGACATGGTACAAATGACGCCCAGAAAAGCATGGGTATCATAGCCCTTGCCCTTTTTACAGGAAAATATATTGATTCCTTCCGTCTTGACCCTTGGGTGGTAATCTCCTGTTATAGCGCCATATCAATTGGAACTATGATGGGAGGATGGAGGATAGTGAAAACCATGGGAACCAAGATCACCAAGATACGCCCCATGGAAGGTTTTTCTGCGGAAACCGCTTCAGCCATGGTTCTTATTGGAACAGCTCACTTTGGCATTCCAGTCAGTACCACTCATGTCATAGCCGGCTCTATCATGGGTGTTGGTGCAGTTGAGAAAGGTGCTGGAGTCCGTTGGGTAACCGCCCGAAGGATCATCTGGGCCTGGTTCCTGACAATACCACTCACCGCCCTTTGCTCAGCTCTAACTTATCTTGTGATTTCCCTGTTCTGAAATCACACCTTCATCTTACCTGTTATCATAGGCCATGGTCCCGACCAGAAGGTGACATTGAATTTCATATCCATTGTCAAATTCCCATGCTCAAAGAGGCATTTGAGCACGACATTGAAAGGTTGCTCATAGCAACAGATGAAAACATGCAGCTCCTTATCCGAAATCCATCCGGCAGATGCGGCATAACAGCGAGCAGAATCATTTTCGAGATGTATCTGCCCGTATTTCCAATCCCCATAACTTGCAGTTAATGTTTCGGTTCTTTGTTCAGTTCCAAGCTTCAGCCTTACCCCTGATCCATCAAAGTTGAATTCTGCTTCATTAAACTTGCCAGGATTATCGCTCAGTTTCCAGCTTTTACCGTTCAGTTTAGATGCAAGTGGAGAAGAATATGCCCCTGAAGCCTTTGGCATGCATGGTGTTATATATTTATATTTATCTAAAACAGATATCTTTTCCTTCTTCATATTTGGAAGTAACTCTTCCCATATCAGATCCAAAATCTGTTGCATGTTCTGCAATCCTGAAGTAGCTGCAATTACTGCATCCTGATCCGGCATTACAAGGCAATACTGTCCAAATGCCCCATCTCCACGATAGGCATTGTTCTGCGAACGCCAAAATTGATAGCCGTATCCCTGTGCCCAATCAAACTTTCCAGCATGAGAGTTCGAGACCTGGAAGGACGTTGCTTCCTTTACCCAAGATTCAGGAACGAGCTGTTTATCCTCCCATTTCCCCTTTTGAAGATAAAGTTGCCCAAATTTTGCTATGTCTTCTGTCTTCAAACTCATTCCCCATCCCCCAACATGTGTACCATCAGGGCTTTTTTCGGTCTTAGCTCCTTGGATTCCAAGCGGAGAAAAAATTCGTGGTTCAAGATAATCCAGCAATTGCTCTCCTGTCACAGAATTCAAAATTGCCGACAGCAGGTATGTGGCTCCTGAATTATAGACAAAATGCGTTCCGGGTTCGTGGATTACTGGTTCCTCAAGGATCTGCTTGACCCAGTCTCCTTGAAATTTGTTTTTCTTCACCCCTTCCAGCGAGCATTTACCATGCCCGCTGGTCATGGTAAGAAGATGACGAACTGTCATGGCCTTAAGTCCGTCAGAAATTTCGCCAGGAATCCTTTTCCCTGGGAAAAATCCAATCACAGGATCATTAATTTTGAGTCTTCCTTCGGAGATTGCCAGTCCTATAGCTGTTGAAGTAAAGCTCTTGCTCAATGAAAAGAGAAGATGGGGATGTTCAGGAGCGTAGGGGTGCCACCAGAATTCCGCCGCAACTTTCCCGTTCCGCAGAAGCATGAAGCTGTGCAGGGAATTCAGCTCAGTAGTTGCCCTCTCCATAAACCGTGCGATTGCTTTCCCCGGAATTCCAACTTCTTCTGGTTTTGCCCTCTTGAGGTCAGACTTTTTCATTCTACATCATTATTCCTTCAATGATGTCCCTGGCATCCTGAGATAATTTTTCCAAATTTGTAATCTTGTAACGGTTTTTCTCGATGTCGGTTATTATGATGACGCCTGCATTGGTGACAGCCATATTTTCACGAGGATTGAAGAGATACATCGTCTTTTCTCCTCTATCAGTAGTTATAATCCATTCGTCAAACCCATGTCCTCTTTTGGACTGTTTCGTAGATAGCCTTTTTATATCCAGTATTTCCGGAACAAAATATCTCTCATCAACAGCTTTCCTGACAAGTTCCAGTTGATCTGTGCTGAATCCATCCAAGGAAATAATCACACCCACCTCTTCAACTTCCATTTCGAATTCTTTGATCACTGAGATGTACTGTTCAGGAAGCGTAAGAGGGAAAAGGGTGACACAGTGCAGATGCTCATGGACAGCTCCGTCCTTGAGCCGGCAATTCAGAACACCCGTTGGACTCTTCTCGAATTTAATGTCGTCTTTTTTAAGTATATTCATATCTTTTTACTCAACAAAAGGTTATACGTTGAAATTTTCCCCTCCTCCATCCTGTCCTTCACCGCCATTTGGCTTATCACCAAATCCCTTTGTCTTCTTTCCATTCTGTTCCGTTGCTGGAATTTCAAATGCCATTATTTTGGAGAGTTCGCTCTGTATCTGAACAAGCTCGTAGAACATTCCTTTCTTTTCCAAAAGCTCCTGATGAGTTCCCATTTCACCTATTTCACCATTTTTGATGACTACAATCCTGTCACATTTGCGCAAGGTGGAAAGCCGGTGGGCAATGGCAATCGTGGTACGGCCTTTTGTAAGCCTTTCAAGTGCTTCCTGAATCTTTTTCTCGGTCTGTGTATCAACCGAAGAAGTCGCTTCATCCAGAATCAAAATCTTCGGATCCCTCAGTATGGCCCTGGCAATAGAAATTCTTTGTTTCTCACCACCAGAAAGGCTGTTTCCACGTTCCCCTACTTCTGTGTCGTAGCCATCAGGCTTTTTCAGGATGAACTCATGGGCGTTAGCGGCAATCGAGGCTTGGATTACCTCCTCCCTTGTCGCTCCCGGCTTAGTGTAACTGATATTCTCATATATAGTTCCGTTGAAGAGGAATGTGTCCTGTAGCACAATTCCGATGTTTTTACGCAAGTCATTCTGTTTCACCTTCTTTAGATTTACACCGTCCAGCAATATTTCTCCTTCATTTACATCATAGAGTCGGCATATCACATTGATCATGGTGCTCTTTCCTGCACCACTCTTTCCGACAAGGCCGATCATTTCACTGGGTCTGATATTCAATGATATGTTCTTCAGGACCGGCTTGAACTTGTCGTAGCCAAATGAGATGTTCTTAAACTCAATTCCCCCTTTCAGGTCAGGAAGTCCTACTGCATCAGGAGCTTCCCTTATCATTGGCTCAGTATCCATCACATCAAACACCCTTTCCGACGCACTCAAGGCATTTGTAATTAGATCAAGCATACGTGTCAGCATGAACACCGGACGGTAGAATGTCATCAGATAACCTGAATATGCCAATACATCTCCTAACGTCATTTTCCCGTCAAAAATCAGATGTCCTCCAACATACCATACAATCACCGCTCCGGACATTATCAGAAGATGGAATGATGGATGGAAGACACTCCATCGTTTGACCAGTTCTATTCCCGCATCACGGTACCTTAGGCTATATTTCTGGAACTTGTCTGTCTCCATCTGCTCCTGACCAAACGCCTTGACAACTCGGATTCCGGACAATGAATCGGCGACAACCGCGCTCAGCTTCGATCTCCGGTGGAAGAACCGGTGGAAGAATATCCAGAATTTTGGGATGACCATTTTTACAAAAATGACAATTCCTACGACAGGAATCAAAACAAACAAAGTCAGCTTCCAGCTCAAGATGAAAAGGAATATTCCTATTCCAAAGAACATCAGGATGGACTCTACAGTTATGGGAATAAAATCCACCATAAGCCTCTGCATTTCCGAAGTGTCCTGATTCACCCTTGCAAGAAGGGCTCCAGTCTGGTGCTTGTCGAAGAATCCCAAAGACAATTCCTGAAGCTTTTCATATATGCATTTACGGACATCGGCAACGGTATTGAATCCAAGTGTTCCGCACAATCTTTCCTGGATTCCACCTAGGAAAAGCTGGAGGGCGTATGCTGCAAACAGAACCAAACATGCAATGCCAAGCCATTTCATGTTTGGATATTGTCCTGTCAGATCCTGTTTGAATATTACGTCTGCAAAAAGTTTATTCATGTATGGCGGTATGAGCCCAAATCCCGTACTAGCCGCCATAGTAAAAAGGATGAGAGCCAGTTTTCCTTTATATGCCATCGCAAACTGCGAAATTCGCAGAAGAGTACCTTTCCGGTCGGTGCATCTTGGGCATTTGTTGAGATCTTCAGGTACTGGTTTACCGCAGGACTTACATATCTTTCCTGTCAGTGTTGACTTGTCCAGAAGGGGTTCGCTGTTCACAATCCTCGATATGGCATCTGCGGCATGCGCAAAGAATGGATTGAGTGTCTGGGAGAAGGAGATGATCTTGTAGGGCTTTCCTTCCTTTGGTTCGACAATCAAGGACATGATTCCAACGAGCGGGGAAATTCTCGCCTTCTTAAGCGAGGCAATTGCAATGTCATGACAAGGCACTGCATCTCCATTTTTTTCCAAGCAATACACAAGCACTGATTTTTTAGTCACTACCAGCCATTCAGCTCCATAATGACGGTGCTGGGATATGTCGGAGACCAGAGAGATTATGATTTCTTCGCCGGAATGATCTTTTTGGAGCAAGTTTTTGACCTGATCCGGTATGTCGGTATTCAAGGCTGAATTCTGAGTGGATGTCATATAAACATGGAAGTTAATCCTGAGACCTTAAAGAATCAAGGAAATCAAAATTTAAATCAGACATACCGTCATGTCAGTCGGCGTGCTATGGCTCTGAGGCTGTCTCCATTGGATTTGACTTCAACACGTTCCCTCAGGATATCAAAACCATGGGAAGTTATCTCTCCTATCAAAGATTCTTTCTTTCCAAAATATCGATATGGAGAACCATTAGAAAAAGTACAGCGTGTGACTGGATCATAGTTCTTGACAATTTCCTTGTCCTTTGGTTCATCACAGATGGAATTCAATAGGAATATTCCTCCGGGTTTAAGGACGCGATGGATCTCCTTGAACGCCAGATCCCGGTCATCTCCGATGATGCATTGCAAACACAGTCCGTCGAATACAACATCAAAAAAAGCGTCTACGAACAGCGAGAGGTCTGTCACGCTCATCTCGAAGAAACGAGCTGAAGCGAGATTCTCATTCCGTCTGATTGCAAGCTGGACCGCCGTCGGTGAGATCTCTATCCCGGTAACCTTGAATCCGTGACTGGCGATTATCCCGCTTATATTTCCGGCACCACTTCCAAGTTCCAGCACTTCACCCTTGTCAGGGAGTTTAAAATTGCTTGTAATCTCGTTCCAGTAGTCAGTCCAATATTTCTCCCGTTCCGGAACCTGGTCTCCGCCCCAGCCCTTCAAACCTTTTTCCACCACTTCACGATATCTGGCTTCGTGCAGTTCTTTGTATTTTGGTTTCATAGGATTAATATTCCTTTTCTTTTTCTTATATATGATTCATCTAATTGTAAATGAACATGATATGCTGATAAAACAAGGAAAAAATAGTAAATAACTCTCATGGGTGGTTTCTTCAGGAAAATCCTGTTATATTCATGATGTCAATGAACGTTATGGGGTAATTAAGGGCACCTTTATTCATCATCCAAAAAATAAATCATGAGACAGACAGCTGAAATTAATATTTCCCTTTTATCTTCTGGTGAGTCAGAGGCTGCTTCACAGTTGATAATGGAAACATTCCGGACGTGTGTGGCATCCCAATATTCACAAGAAGGAATTGACGAGTTTGCGAAATACGCAAAAGCTGAAAGCATCCAAGAGCGGCATGGGCATGCACATGAGACTTGGACTGCAAAGATTGGGAACACCATTGTCGGAGTGATGGAAATCCGCTTTCCTGACCATATCTCAATGCTATTCGTCTCTACAAGCTATCAGTGCAAAGGAATAGGGCGACAGCTTATGGATCGAGCTATGATTCAATTGCTTAGTGTCAGTCCTGACATCGGAAAGTTGACTGTACACTCTTCTCCCAATGCCATTCCAGCATACCGGAAGTTTGGCTTTAGGGAATATGGAGAAGTTCAGGAAAGGAATGGAATCAAATTCCAGCAAATGGCAATGGAATTGAAAAAGGAAATAGAGCAATTCTACAAGGGGCTGACACCATATTATCACCTTATTTACAAGGATTGGGAAGCGAGCATACGGAAGCAGTCTAATGATCTCAATTCACTTATCCAGGAAAAATTAGGCAACGGAAAGCATAGCATACTTGATGTTTCCTGCGGGATTGGAACTCAGTCGCTTGGGCTTGCCAGGCTCGGTTATGAAGTAACTGCCTCGGACCTGTCACCTGAGGAAGTTGAACTGGCGAAGAAGGAAGCTTCAAGACAAGGTCTAAAAATCAATTTTTCCGTGGCAGACATGCGCGAGAGCTTCAAGCACCATGCCAAACAGTTTGACGTAGTCATCTCCTGCGACAATTCAGTGCCCCATTTGCTGACGGATGACGACATACTTCTGGCTTTCAAGCAATTCCACAAATGCATCAGACCTGGAGGAGTATGTATCATCAGCGTCAGGGATTATGAGAAGGAAGATATGTCAAAGCAACAAGTTAAGCCATACGGGATCAGAGAGGAAAACGGGGTCCGCTGGCTTCTCTGGCAGGTCTGGGACCCTCATGGATCGACCTATGATGTGACCATGTATTTCGTCGATGACCGGGGCGGTTCCGAATGCCATACGCATGTGTTCCGCTCAACATATTATGCTATTAGCATACAGAATCTCATGGATCTAATGAAACGTGCCGGATTCGAAAATGTCTCAAGATACGACGGACGTTTCTTCCAGCCGGTGATCACAGGGACAAGAAAGCTTTGATTCCCTTGATCATGCAGGCTTTTTCGCCTCAATGCATATTTCATCCCCATCGGCTTCATGTATCAATGCCCAACTGATGATTTCAAGCCCTATGCCACGGACTTCGGATAGGATGCTTTCATGAGTTCCGTAATAGGCTCCTATTACTCCACATTTGTTAATAAAAACTCTGCGACTGGGATCATATGTCAATCCTTTTTCCTGTGCTTTTTCTATGTTTGGTTCATCGCATTGTGAATATTGGAAGTAGAACCCTCCCTTCCTGAGTATCCTGAAAATTGAATTATAGGCCTTTTTACGGTCCTCTCCATAGATCCAATGGAGGCAATGGGCGTCAATGACTATATCAAAAGATTCATCTCCATATGAATTTAGATCAGTTATATCTCCCAGTTGGAAATCAGCTTTGAATTCAGCAACAGCATTCTTCTCCTTCGCCCATTCGATTGCAGTCGGAGTAATATCAACTCCAAACATTTCATAACCTTTCTGAGCCATCCAAAGAGTTAAGTTTCCCGCTCCACATCCAAGTTCAAGAACCCTACCATTTTTTGGAGCTTTGGACCTTACAAGAGAACTTTCAATATTCAATTTGAAGAGATCATAGTCAGATTCGTGCCCTCCCCAGCCTGCTTTCCCTTCTGCCTTAAGTCTTGCATAACCTTTGTCGGCTGTGAGTTTCATTCCAATTATGATTCCTTTCTTTGTTTTTCCAACGATTCCAGATAGGCACTGGAGATAAACCAGTATTTAACATAGGCAACTAAAGGAACGCTTACTGCTCCGTATCCTGGAAGAATCTGAAAAATTCCAAGAAAGATTACCAACAGTCGCATGGTCCATTTCGTCCTGAACCTCTTGAAAAAGGGAATATATTGGCCAAACGGGAGGATGATTGTTGATTTCAGGAAAAATATCCCTATTATGAATCCGACAACCGGAATGAAACTAAGAAAAACGCATACCGGAATTACATGCCTGATATATCTCTTGTGCATGAAATTGAGATAGGCATCAACATCCTCCTGCGTCTTCATCAGTTCATAACTGCATTTCCGGCACTTCTGGATAGGAGTGCTTTCTGTGAAAATTACTCCGCATTCCGGACACTTTTTCATGCTTATGGCCAAAAGCCTGTCCATTTCCTTTTTATCATCCTTTAAAAGCCAGTCCTTGAACCCGGTATTACGTTTCTTCATCAGTTGGATGGATCTGAAAATAATAAAAGATAATACAATGACAATGAATGGCAGTGCAGATATGATGCTTTTCCATATGAGGGTGAACTTTTCCATTTCATTTCCTGTTATAAATCTTTTATACAGAATCCATAACTTCTTATAGAGAAAGCTTTTTGTAATGTTTACGCCGGTGCAGGAGGTGCTCAGCATCCGCAGCAATCATCTTTTCCTCGTAGGACTGGAAGTTGCCTTCGAACCACTTAAGCTTGCCATCACCTTCAAATATCAGGAGATGAGTACATATTCTGTCAAGGAAGAACCTATCATGGCTGATCACCATCGCGCATCCAGGAAAATCAATCAGAGCCTCCTCAAGAACTCTCATTGTATTGACATCAAGGTCATTTGTCGGCTCATCAAGAAGGAGAAGGTTTCCTCCGATACGTAGAAGCTTTGCGAGATGTACACGGTTGCGTTCTCCTCCGGATAGTTCTCCAACTTTCTTCTGCTGCTGTTGTCCGCGGAAATTGAATCGGGAACAATATGCACGACCGTTGATAGTCCTATCACCAAGCGGAATTTCTTCAAGTCCACCAGTTATCTCCTCATAGATGCTCTTGCTGTCATCAAGTGCGTCGCGGTGCTGGTCAACATGGGCAAGTTTGACGGTATCCCCTATTTCCAAGGTTCCTGAATCAGGCTTTTCCTCTCCAACTATCATTTTGAAAAGAGTAGTCTTGCCGGCACCATTCGGCCCGACTATCCCAACGATTGCACCAGGAGGAAGTGAAAATTCCACATTGTCCATCAGGACAATACCGTTATATCCCTTTGTAAGTGATTTGGTTGTAACCACCTTGTTCCCGAGATGTGGTCCTGGGGGAATTTGGATTACGCAATCATTCTTTTGCACTTCGAATTTCTGATTTGACAATTCCTCATAACGGCTTATACGGGCCTGCTGTTTCTTCAGTCGTCCCTGAGGACTTGTTCCTATCCACTCAAGTTCCTTCTGAAGTATCTTCTGGCGGTTGCTCTCAGACTTTTCACGTACGCGCAGGATCTCGGACTTCTGTTTGAGCCAGGAACTGTAATTGCCTTCGAAAGGGATTCCATAGGTGTTTTCAAGCTCGAGTATCCACTTAGTGATATTGTCCAGAAAATAGCGGTCATGTGTTACAATGATAACAGTTCCATGATATTCCCTGAGAGCCTGTTCGAGCCAGGCTACCGTCTCGGCATCAAGATGGTTGGTAGGTTCATCCAGAAGAAGAAGATCAGGTTTTGAAAGAAGTGCCTTGCAGAGGGCAACACGCCTACATTCACCGCCGGAAAGTTTTGTAACGTTTGCGTCATCAGGCGGCAGCACCAGGGCGTCGGAAGCCATGTCTATCATCCTGTCGATTTCCCATCCATTTACCTTGTCAATTTCGTTCTGGAGGCGGTCCATTTCATTGCCAAGTTTTGTCATCTCGGCTTCAGAAAGCTTTTCTCCCAATTTTGCACAGACTTCATCGTAGCGTGCAATAAGATCCTTTACAGGCTTCAGAGCCTCCTCGAGATTCTCCCTGACATTCTTTTCAGGATTAAGACGAGGTTCCTGTGGAACATAGAAAACGTTCATGTTCTTGGACAACTGGCAGGTTCCTATGATGTCCGTATCAATGCCAGCCATTATACGGAGGAGGGTTGACTTTCCTGAACCGTTCTCACCGACGATTCCTATTTTTGCTCCATAATAGAAAGACAGGCTTATATCCTGAAGGACAGGCTTGTCGTTATACAACTTGGAAACATTCATCATCTGGCAGACAAATTGCGGAGGCATATGGACCCTTTCTGAATAGAATTAGTGAATTTTTTGGAAAATAACTCTCCCGGTGAAAATCTTCAAGCAGGTTCCACTGGGATCTTGAGGGTGATGGCGGACGGACAGGTTTCAATGGTAAATTCATTCGAATCAGGTATCTGCTCACCATCAACCTGAGCAGGAATTGGTTTTTCAAACTTAAGCTTGAAAGTTCTACCTTTTATATGGTAGATCGAATCTTCCCCATAAGATCCAAGTTTCCTTATTATCCTCGGGAAATGACGGTGGCTTAGCAGATATCGACGGAGGTAATTGAAACGTCCCTTGGAAATCAGTATATCAAGTTTTCCATCATTCGCATAGGCAGTATCGGTAAGGTCGAACTCGCCGGCATAAATCCTTGTGTTATTGATGATGATGTTGAATATCTTGTCTGAATATTTGTTCTGCCCATCGATTTCAATCTCACCTTTGGTGGTTCTGTAACCAAGAAGATTCTTCATTACATTCCATAGATATATCAGATAACCTTTCACCATCCAGAAAAGTATTGGTATCTTCCTGAGGAAAGACTTGTCCTTATCACGCCCCTTGAGGATATTGGCATCAATTCCACATGCAAAACCATCGGCAAAATACCTGCTCCCTATCTTCCCAAGATCCATCTTATAGTCAGCCCCCCACACAGTTGATATCACGGCCCGCCGGATGTCATTGAATATAAGGTTTTCCATGGGACTCATTCCAAAGGACTTGGCGATGTTGTTTCCAGTACCGAAAGGTATAATGGCATAATAGGGGATATAAGCATCCGGACATGATTCCTTGAACCTCATAATGCCATTGATGAGGGCATTATGAGTTCCATCTCCCCCTACTCCAACAAAAGTTGTGGGATTTGGAATGCCAGCCTTGAGAATTTCAAAGACTTTCTCTGAAAGATCTCCTTTGTGAGAAACCAACTCATATATGATATCGAGTTCCTTGAAGATAGTCTCCACTTCTCTCCAACGATCAACTGATTTGCCATCGCAGGAAAGAGGATTCAGGAAACATATGACCTTGATCTTGTTCATGCAGGAATATACACGCTTCAGGAAGAACTTTGTAGTTCCCTTGCATTATACCTACCTGCCATCATCATAATACTTCCGGCTGACCTCAAAATGTGCGGAAAGGGCGACTACGGCATCTTCAATAGAATTGTTCAATATGCCATCTATTATTTTTTTGCGTTCAGTCATGATTCCGGAAAGATCATCCGAATCAGCGCATCTCAGGATCCGGTAAGGACGGCACATCAATTTAATCCTGTTGACTTGCTCAACAATGAATTTATTATCGCATGCGGATACAATAGCAGCATGGAGATTTTCATCCGCTTCAAGAATCGCAATCCTTAGATTTTCAGCTCCGGATTTTGTAGCTGCATTCAGTTTTTCATCTATTTCCTTGATCTCGTCACGGTTGATTTGATGGAACCATTCTCTTAGAATCATGCATTCCAATAGACTCCTGCATTCCATAAGCTGGCATACTTCCTTGTTTTCAAACTGACGGACCATGCATCCACAGTTTGGTTTCTGCTCCAGAATTCCTTCCTGTACCAGTCTGATAAGGGCTTCCCTAAGAGGAGTCCGGCTGACACCAAGCTTTTCACAAAGTTTTTCCTCCCTCATCCATTTTCCAGCCGGAACATCTCCATCAAGAATCAGTCTGAGAAGCCGCTTATAAACCTCTTCCCCAAGTGAACGTCTCTGTATTTTCATAATATTCTTATCCCTGAGAAGAATTGCTATCCATTAATTTTTGTATTTCTACCGCCTCATCCCAGAAACCTCTTCCGTCAGTATCATGGACTGAATTTGCATAGGGAATATTGGCTTTGACGTCAAAATGACGGGAAATATCCAATCCCATGACCATATTTCCTCTCCGATTGACATGCATCCCATCCTGCATAAGCGGCAAGTGCTTCTTTGGATGATATTTACGAAGATATTCCCACCTGACAAGATGGTCAATAAGTCCAGATCCTGTTTCCTTGGCAGTCTGACGTATTATTTCCATGTACCGATAGAATTTTTCCATGTGAGCATCAGGACAAAGTTCATGTATTGGTGCATAATAGGTCTGGTAGACCACCTTGCAATCCATCTTATTGAAACGATTAAATAATTCCATAAGATTGGCTTTAAACTGGTCTTCTGAAAGATTTCTGTCTGGATTACTATCATTTCCACCTACCGTAATGAAAGCCATATGAGGTTTATAAAATACCGCATCATCTTCAAAGCGGTCAAGAAGATCTTTCGATGTATTTCCTCCGATTCCTGTATTTATGCAACAATGCACTCTCCCAAAAGTATTTCCGATGGCAAGATCAAACACATCAAACCAATGCATCCCTGGAAGGATCCTTTCAGTATTTGACGAACCAAATGCAAGAATACGGATTTTCTGTTCGGATTTGACTCTTTCCTTGATCAAACTGAAGGTCTCATTATTGTTCATTTTTGAGCTCCCTTGTCATCCTTAACTTTGTCTTTATCCTTCTCAGCATAAGTTTTCTTTATAAAATCCAACAGAAGTGGAATTCCAGGAGTTACCATCCCATGTCCATATCCCTGGAGTTCATATAGGGTACAATTTTTGTTACCATTTAGTTTCAGCATACGCAGGAGATATGCGTTCTCTTCATAACGCCCCAGCATTTCCTTCTCCCTGTCGCCAGTGATAAGCAGAATTTGTGATGTATCCCCACGGACATGGTAAAGTGGGGCCATCTCATCGACAATAGGTTGCTTATCGGGTATTCCCATCTCCTTGCGAGTCGTCATATGAGTGATGGTATGCCCGCTGAAAGGAACTATTCCAGCAAGCTTGTTTGCGTCAATATCATATTTAGCGAGCCATTTTTTCTGGAGTCCTACCATCAGGACCAGATATCCTCCTGCAGAATGTCCGGAAATAAAGATCTTGTCAGGACTTCCCCCATATTCAGACGCATGCTTAAAAGTCCAGGCTATGGCCGCAGTAGCATCTTCAATGCAGACAGGCGTCTTTACCTGAGGGGAAAGCCGATAATTAACTGCTATGACAACATATCCTTTTTCCTTCAAACCGGTCGGTATTGATTTATTACCTCCTGTAAGACCACCTCCGTGGAACCAGACTATTACCGGGAGATCCTTCCCGTTTTCAGGATATGAGATATCCAGTTTACAACGTTCCTGCTGGTATTCAGTCATATTAGGTGTATCAGGCTCATAATAAGGTTTATCTTGAACCAGCTTATATTCGATCTTCTGGACGTTATCCTCGGATAATGCCGGCCATGGGATGGTTGCAGAGAGCAGCAAGAAAATCAAACCAATTTTTTTCATAACAGAAATTCTCCTTTTAATTGTATATTGTATACAATATTATTTGACATCATTTTTTCAAGGAAACAGCTGGAGAATTTTTAAAATCAATTAGGCTTTTTCAAAGGCAGTTGACATTTCCAGACAGGATCTGGCAAATATACCTACATCGGTAGAACATGCTATATAACTTATCCCCAGAGACTTATATTGCATAGCGCTTTTAACGCTGTCAGCGTAAATGCCAATATGCTTCCCCTTCTTCTTGCATTTCTCAATGATATCATTTACCGTGCCGATGACTTTTGGGTGTGTTACGTCTGGGCATCCAAGAGACTGGGAAAGATCATTTGGGCCTATGAAGAAAATATCTATGCCTTCAACATCCATTATAGAATCCAAATTGTCAAATCCATCCTTGCCTTCTATATGCACTATGACTGTTACATCATTGTTCTGTTCGCTGAAATAATCCTGTCTTTTCTTCAATGCATAATCCGCAGGTCTTACATTGCAGCAGACTCCCCTGTTGCCTAAAGGTGCGAACTTCGCAGCCTTCACAACATTTTTTGCATCCGCCTCTTGCTGCACCTGTGGAACCTGTACGCCTGATAAGCCTAAGTCGAGCATTCTCTGAATATCTATTACCGACGATGTACCTACACGCACCACCGCTTGCAGTCCGGATGCCCTGGCTGCAAGTACGAGTGGAAGAACTTCCCTTGGCGAGTTCGGACCGTGTTCACAGTCAAGAATCACGAAGTCAATGCCCGTCTTCCCCATGATCTCTATGAACATCGGATCATTCGTCTTTGCAAAGATTCCAAAAACAGACTTTTTTTCAGCAATCAGTTCTTTCAATGTTTTCATGCTTTCCCTTTCATTATGGCTTCTGTTCTCTGCATGGGGATCTTCAAACGGCATGCCTTTGAAATAGGATTCCCAGAAACTACATCCTCCTCATTGAATACAGCCAGAAGTATTTCCCCATCTATCCTTTTCCTATCATAATTCAGATATATCCGCCCATCTGGTGCCTGGAATCCATCGGGATAACTGACATTATTCCTCTCATCAAGGACAATCCCCCCATACCAGGTTTCACCTTCATCATCAGATAGATATGCCGTCAGTTGCGTACGTTCTGTTTTCTGGAATAGAGGACCATGCTTTACAAGCAGCACTTTCCCTGACTTTAACCTCAGAGTGAAAATCCTGGCGCTGCAGTGCTGGAGTTTTGACGGTTCAGGCTTGGACCAGTTGAATCCTGAATCGTATGATCTTGTTTCAGCCAATCCATAATGTGTCCTTATGATACAACGCAACTCACC
>Ga0302237_1001488_pt1 | contig 16503 bp, 13 predicted proteins | sample AAG_UR_Ala_MG_FD_193530 | JGI IMG/M metagenome (GOLD analysis project Ga0302237, IMG submission 193530) | Enriched activated sludge microbial communities from anaerobic digester in WTTP, New Holstein, Wisconsin, United States - AAG_UR_Ala | ecosystem: Engineered > Bioreactor > Anaerobic >... | reverse complement strand
CTTCGGCCATTCGGGTGTGCCCGCCAATTCCTTCTCCAACCCGCCGATGAGCAAGGCGACAAGTCGCTGAACGGCCGCGCGGCGTTGGTCGAGGTCCCCAGCGATGTCGTCATCGCCGCGCACCCGCTCGACGTACGCGGTCGTGGTGCCCAGCGACGTGCTCCAACGCGTGTAGGTTCCGTAACCGCCGACGTCATCGGGAAGACGCCCCGCGCACTCCTTCGAAAACGAATGCCTGGGACCGCCGGACTTCGGAACATCGACGCCATATTGAGCGGCGATGCGCGCCAACTCCCGATCCTCGACCGCAACGTCCACCCATTTCTCCCCGTCCTTCCGCTGCTCGAACACGGTGAGCTTCCGCTCCAGGTGCCCCTCGCGCGGAGTCATCTCCAGTTCATACTTGCGCACTTGGCAGCCGGCGACCGCAACCATGCCGATCAGCACCAGCACAAGAAACCGCCTGCGATTGCTGGTGCCCAGCCAGCCACCCGAATCCTGAGCGTCAACGCTGTCCGTCAGCAAGAAGAGCGATTGGGACATAGGAGGGTTCTCGGAGACTATCCGCGGTGGAGTGGCACAACCGATGCGACATTCGCTGCATTCTACCACCCGGCCGGGGCCGCAACATCCAGGGAGTCGTGTCGCAACCGCCGCCCCGCTGGCCTAGAAGTTGGCGTAGGCTACGTGTCCTGGGCTGAACAGCGAGCGGGGGCGGGGCTTCGGGGTGGTCGGTGGGGACATGGTCACGTTGGGAATCCTTGGCCACTGCCTTTCCCCGACTCGCCTTGTGTTCGCTACCGGGCCGGACCGCCAGGGATGAATTGGGCTGCCTCGCCAGTGAGCGTGGCCATCCGCAGTCGCTTCGGTAGATCGGCCGGCAGGCGATCGAGCCCCAGCCGCAGGCAAGACCACGCCGGCACGAGAAGCTCGGGCGGCCCGCCGAACAAATCGGCCAGATCGGCCAGGACTTGTTCGTCCGGCCGCGACAGATAGGACGGCTCGGCGGCGCAACGGGCATAGAAATACAGATTGGGAATCACCATCACCGGCTGCTGGGCATTGCCGAAACACCCGCGCGTGACGGCTGCGCTGGGGAGTTCTTTCCGCAGCATGTTGCGGATCAAGTCGAACTGGAGCACGGCGGCCGGGAGCGAAGGCTCGAACTCGATCGCCTCGTAGGTCAGGAGTGTTGAACGTTCCAGCAACCCGGCTGCTGCAGTCAGGGCAATGTTGATCCGCTTGTTGGCGTGCCCTTCGACGCTCCGCCCTGGAAGCAGTTCCCAAGGTTCGGGCATTCCTCGTTTCAATTCCGCCAGCGTCGCCTGGACGTAGGGCTCGATCGGCTCGACCCAAACGCCTTTCGTCCCCCAGCCGGACCAGATCCAAGGGATCAGTTTCTGTGTTTCCGGTCGCTCGCCGGCCCGGTCGAGCGTCTGCCGATCGGCGAGGAACACCTTGAGGAAGTCGCTCGGCTTCGCGCCCGGATAGGAGCCCGGGTCCCCGTCGATGGTCACGTAGCCGTCGGCATTGTTCAGGATCGCCATCAGGGCCGCCCGGTGCTGCAGGTATACTCTGGCCTGTTCGGGATCATCCAAGCGGACTGTCTTCATGAACGAGTAAAGGCTCCGTTCCATCCAAGGCTTGGCAGCGATTTCCGGCCGGGAGGTGACAACGCACTGCGTCAACCAACATTCCAGGCCAGCCTTGCGGGCATCTTCAATGATCGGCCGAAAGGAACGCACCGCCTGGGCATCCTGGTCCGAGAGCGGCGCCGGCACCGCCTCCAAGACCGGCCAGAGCATGACGCGATCGAACCCCAGACGCCGGAGCAAGTGGAACATCGCGTTGTAGTCCTCGCGCTGCCAAGACCTGACCGCGAAGGGGTAGCTGTACTTTCAGCAGCCGTGCAGATAGAAGCCGCGATGCTGGAAACCGGAAGCGGGAGCCACGGAGGCGGATAAGTCCTGGGCAACGCACCGAGACGCCGAGGACGCAACACAGATGGCAAGGGACAGTACGGCCAAAGTTCGCAGCATGGGCATCGTCGATCTCTTCGAGGGACACCATTTCAGGCCTGAGCCACGCCAGATTCAGTTCAGCTACGCTGCCTAGAGTCTGATGGCACGGCCAGGGGAAATCAAGTCAGCACGCCGTTGCCGAACGGGCCACGCCCCTGGCTTCCTCACGAAGCAGTTTACGAGCCGCCGGATGCTGGCTGCACGGGCCCCTTCCTCGCACGTTTTGCCGTTACGCAATCAACCGTGGAGAAAGCGATCGCTTGCGTCGACTCGCTATTCCACCAGCACCAGCGCGTAGTAGTTCTGCGGGCATTCCTCCAATCGCACAACCTCGATCGGCAATCCGGCTGCCCGCGCGGTGGCAAACACGTCGATGCCCGCCGCCTCCATGGCCGGCCGAGCCAGGTCAGGATGCTGGCAGGCTGCGGGCTTGCCGGCCTTCGGGTGCGCTGCCACGCAGGTCCCGCACAGATCACAGGGGCCGCACAAGAAGGCGAATGCCTTGTAGTAGCCGGACAGGAAGATCGTTCGCTCCAGCGTTTGTCCTGCCTCCCGCACGGACCTCCAATCGCTGCCATGAAGCAGGATCGCCGTCCGGTACTCGTCCAGCATCTTGCGAGTCGTCTCTGGCGTGGGCGAATGGGGCGGGCAGGTCAGGCACTGCCCGTACTCCGAACAACCGTACTGGCACCGCAGCCGGACCCACGTCGCCGTGAACACCTTCTGCGGCGAAACCAGCACCGCGTCCAGCGCGCCCAATCGCCTGGCCTCCTCACAAAACGCTTTGATTCGTTTGGAAGTAGCCATGCCTGCGTGTGCGGTTCTGCTCGACGTTTCCCGCTGCGGACCACGTGCGCCGCTCCAAACCATGATAGCCCTCGCACGCTTGGTCCGATAGAATCGGCCGCAGCAATCTGCATACCCGGCGAATGGTACGCAATCCATGCTTAACCTAATCGTCTTCTGTCGGCGGGATGACTAGTCCGGAGCTTCGCGAATGTCCACTCGACGTACGGCCCCAAGAAATCTGCCCCGGCTGTTCTGTGTCCCGTCGCTGTTCCTGGCGGCAAGTGCCGTTCGTGGTGCCGAGCAGAATCTGATTTCGCAGCCTTCCTTCGAGGCTCCGCGGGCCCTGGACGCCTGGACGATCCAGCAGTCGGCGGGGACTTCGGTTCGGCTGGACACGACGGTCGGCCGCTCGGGCAAGACGTCGGTCGTGATTGAGACCGCTGCTGGACAGGAGAAAAACTCTTATCCGGCCGTCAAATTCAGCGTTGTGCCAGAACCGGGTGAGTGTTACCGCGCCGAGGTCTGGATCAAGAGCGAGTGCCAGAACGAACTCGGCGGGTTCCTCGTGTTCGAGACCACCAAAGGCGGCCAGCGATTCGAGTTGATTGATGGCGACCAGCCAGGGCCGAAGACCAACGGCTGGGTCAAGGCGACGGCGGCGACCGTGGTGGCGACCGGCGCCGAGAAGCTGACAGTAGGGCTCGTGGCGCACGGCGCGGGCACCGGTGATTTGGAGTTCTCCATTGACGGTGGGGAGTGGCAGACCTGTCCGCGCTTTGATGCGGGGTGTTTGAAAGGCGTCCGCTCCAGGAGTCGTTGCCTGGCCTCCGGCCTTGCCCCGGATCGCGGGCATGAGGTCCAAGTGCGTGTGGCTGCAAAACAACCCAAGGGCAGCCAGGGCCGATTTGTCCGCATCGGATCTTTGCTCGTTGATGGAGACGTCGCGGACCCCTTCGCCGGCAAGACGCCGCTGGAACGGCTCGACGGGCTCTACGCCGCGATGGACCCGCTGCGGTACACGCCGCCAGCGGAACGTTGGCAACGCATCCCGCGCACGATGCAGCGACTCCGGCAAGGCGGCACCTTGAAGATCGTGCTGTTGGGCGACAGCATCATGAATCAGACCTGCCACTCCGGCTTTGGGCTGCTGTTGCAGCGGCGCTATCCCAAGGTCAAAATCGAGAGTGTTGCGTCCGTCCGCGGTTCGACCGGCTGCTGGTGGTACAAGGAGGAGAACCGCGTGCAGGAGTACGTCCTCAAACACCACCCCGACCTGCTGATGATCGGCGGCATCAGCCAACGTAATGACGTGGACTCGATTCGCGAGGTCATTCACCAAGTCCGCGCCAAAGACCAGCCGGAGATTCTGCTCATGACCCCGGCCTTCGGCTTTGAGGGATCGGATTTCATCAAGGAGTGGACGTACGAGGTGAAGGCCGACGGAAAGGACTATCGCGCCCAGTTGCTGCGCCTGGCGTCGGAGGAAGGCTGTGAGTTCCTGGACATGACCGGCCCTTGGTGGCAATACGTTCAGGACTCCGGCAAAACCTACGGTTGGTTCCGCGGCGATGCCGTCCACGCCAACGAACGCGGGACACAGATTTTGGCGCGGATCTTGGAACGATATTTCACACGCTGACGATCATGACGCTCGGGAACAAACGGAGGGAAGACCCCATGAGACTGCTCGCCCTGCTGCTCTTCTTCGTGATTGTGGCCTCGTCAAACGCGGCCGAATACCCGTGTCGTTGGGTCTACGTGTCGCGGGGGCTACACAAAGACCAGGATGTCGAGGACATCCGCGCCATCGTGAACACCGCCGCCCAACACGGCTTGAACGGGATGGTCCTCGCCGCGGGGTTGGACCGGCTGGATCGTCAGCCAGCCCGATATCTGGAAAGGCTGGAGAGCGTCAAACGGCTGTGCGCCGATCGGCACATCGAGATCATCCCCATCGTCTTCTCCGCCGGGTATGGCGGCAGCGTCCTGGCCTACGACCGGAATCTGGCCGAGGGGCTGCTGGTCCAAGACGCACCGTTCGTCGCGCAGGGCGCGGAGGCGAGGCTGGAACGGGACTCGACCGCGACCATTGTCAACGGTGGATTCGAGGACCATGTGGGCGACCGGGCCAGTGGCTGCCGCTTCCATGACCAGCCCGGCAAAGTCAGCTTCGTGGACACGACGGTGGCCAAGGAAGGCCGAGCTTCGCTACGATTTGAGAACTTCGGCCAATATCCGCACGGACATGGGAGGGTCATGTTCGAGGTGCCCGTTCGGCCACATCGCTGCTACCGTGTGACGGGGTGGGTCAAGACGGAAAAGCTCCAGCCGGCTGACCGATTCCAGGTGCAAGTGCTGGCTGGCGAGCGGTCGCTGGCGCCAGTCAGGGTCCCTGCCGAACCGACCGCAGACTGGAGGCAATTCACGATCGGCTTCAACAGTCTGGGCTTTGAGCAGGTGCGGATCTACGCCGGCGTCTGGGGCGGCCGCGACGGGCGGTTCTGGCTGGACGACCTGCGGATCGAGGAGGTGGCACTCGTCAACCTGCTGCGTCGGCCGGGGACGCCACTGCTGGTGCGCGATGCCCAGTCCGATACCAAGTACGAGGAAGGCCGTGACTTCGCAACCGTGAGCGATCCGCAGTTGAACTTCCGGTTCGACCACGACGGGCCGCCGATTCGGCTGCTGCCCGGCGGTCGCCTGCGGGACGGACAGAAACTGCAGGTCAGCTTCTTCCACGGCATGGCCATCCACGACGGGCAAGTGACGGTCTGCATGTCCGAGCCCAAGCTGTACGAAATCTGGCAACGGGAGACGGAGTTGATTCAGCAGCATCTGGCCCCACGCCGGTGGCTGTTAAGCATGGATGAAATTCGCGCCGGCGGGTCCTGTGAGGCGTGCCGCTCACGCCAGCTCAGCATGGCCGAGATCCTCGGCGAATGCCTGACCCGCCAATACCAGATGATTCGCCGCGCGAATCCTCAGGCGGAAGTCTTCGTGTGGTCCGACATGCTCGACCCGAATCACAACGCCCGGGACAACTACTATCTGGTCGAGGGCGACTACACAGGGTCCTGGAAGTATGTGCCCAAAGACATGCGGATCGTGTGCTGGTATTTCGAGAAGCGTCGCGAGAGTCTGGCCCATTTCTCCGGTCTTGGTTTCCAGACGCTAGCCGGCGCGTACTACGACGGCGACACGCTCGACAATCCCAAGGGTTGGCTGGAATCGTTGGACAAAACACCCGGCGCGTTGGGCATCATGTACACCACGTGGCAGAACAAGTACGCGTTGCTGACTCCGTTCGGGGATCTGGTTTCGAGGAAGTCACCGCGATGAACATTGGCGAGCATTGAAGGAGGCGACGACCGTTACCGCGCCTCCGTGAGTTCTTCGTGAGAACAGGAACATGTGTCCTATGAAGCCACTGCTGCTGTTGCTGTGTGTCGTTCCGACCACGGTCCTAGCTCGCGAGCCGGACCCGGCTAAGACCGACTGGTTCGTGGCCAGCAAGTACGGCGTGTTCGTTCACTACCTCGTTGGCCTTCAGAACAACCCGGATCATGTGGCCAGCCTCGGCCGGCAGACGTCGTGGGATGAGTGCGTCCGCGAGTTCGACGCAGAGAAGTTCGCCGAACGGATGCGTGAGGCGGGCGCAGGCTACGTGATCTTCACGATGATGCAGCGGAGCCGTTTTTTGATCGCCCCGAACGCGACGTTTGATCGCCTGACGGGCTATCGGCCGGGCGAGGCGTGCGCGACACGTGATCTTGTCGAAGATCTGTATCAAGCCCTCAACAAACGAGGCATTGCCTTGATGCTGTACTGGACCGGCGACGGGCCGTGCGACGACCCGCAGGCGGCTCAGGCACTGCACTGGCCAGGGACGGGGCAGGTCAGCAACGAATTCGTCCGGAACTGGTCGGAAGTCGTGCGTGAGTACGGCCTGCGCTATCGGGACAAGGTCAAGGGCTGGTGGACGGACGGCTGCTACCGCTTTATCGGCTACGACGAGCAGAAGCTGGGCGTCCTGGCAGATGCCCTCCGAGCCGGGCACCCCCAGCGGATCGTCGCTCTGAATCCCGGCGTCGAGGATCGCGTGCGGCCGTACTCTCGCCACGAAGATTTCACGACGGGCGAACAGAATTCGTTCACGGACTATCCAGTTTCGCGATTCGTCGACGGTGAACAATGGCACATTTTGTCTTACCTGGGGAGCAACTGGGCCCAGCCGGGAACCACCAGGACGAAGGCCGAGATGATCGACTACGTGCATGCCTGCAATGCCATGGGAGGAATCGTCTCGATTGATGTCGTGCTGTATCGGGACGGCGACCTGGACCGGTCACAACTGGAGGTGCTCAAGGCCATCCGGCCTGGGCTGGCGAAAAAGGGCGACGAACTGGACGCGTGGCGGGCGGGGCAAGCCGTCCCACCGCGAAACAAGGCTTGGCACAAGCCGGCATTCTTGATGAACGCCGAGGGGAAGTATCGCTTGGGCCCGAGCGTCGGCGATGTCCATGCAGCACGGTGCGGTGTCGACGGCAATCCCGCAACCTGTGCGGTCGCCGGCAACGAGTGGGCGTGGGCCTACGACGTGAACCTGCTACGGGTCGAGAAGCTCGGTCACGTGGTGATCACGTTTGGGTCTGGCTTCGCGACGGAGTTCGAGGTCTTGGCCACGACGGACGGGGCGAAGTGGCAGCAACTGGCAGGGTTGCGTGACCAGAAAGGTGGACGGGTCGAGATTCGCTTTGCCCCCATCGAAGCTCGCATCCTGCGTGTTCGCGCCATCAAGCCGGATGGCCCCAATCAGCCCGGCACGCAAATGTCTATCGCCGAGTTGGAAGCCTACGAATGATTGGACAGCACGAGAAGGCTCAGTCCACGAGCCGAAAGGTCCGTGTGACCGTCCGTGTCTTTCCGTCCATAACTGCCTCGACAATGACCTCAGGCCGCGACAGGAAACAAGCCGCCGCGAAGATCCCGTCTGCACCCACGTCCGACACCGGAGCCCCATTGATCTTGACTGTGGCCTTCGGTTCGGCAATCCCACGAACGTTGATCAGCCGCGGTCCGGCGGGTACGGCCGTGCCCTCGCACGGCTCCGTCTGGACAAAGAGGAGCGGAGACCGACCCAACGCCTCGATCTCGCGAGCAGCTTCGCGCCGCGTCGCCAGCAGGACTTCGGGCTGCCGGGTGTAATCGTAAAAAGACGCTGCTACCCGGCGGCACAGTTCCAGTGGACGCTGGCGGGGATCGAGCCACTCGGTGCGATCGGCACGACTCTGCTTCAGGCTGGCGAGACGGCTTTCCAGGACCCGCAGCAACTCGTAGTCCTGCAGGCCATCCCGCATTGCCGACCAGCGCAGCGAACCAACCGGGCCGTTTCGGCCGGGATACATGATGGCCCGGTCGCCGAGCGGCAGGTCCTTGGAAACGCCTTCCTCGGAGTACGGGTCCGCGCCGGCAGCGAAGTAGTTCAGCCCCCAATGCAGATAGCCGTCCATGTCGTACAGGTAGCTCATCCAGTGCAGGACGCGGGTCTTCACAAGTGGCTGATCGAGGAAGCGGTTCGGATACCGTCCGACCGGATGGCAGCAGGTGTAGAACCAGACCTCCTTGCCTTGCTCTTGCATCTGCTGGAAATGAGGCAACCACAGATTCAAGTGATTCAGTTTCGGCACCAGCACGTCAATGGCCTCGCCGAAGCCGGTCGCCTCCACGGCTTCCACAATCTTCAAGGACGGCGCAGCGCGGTGGACGAGTTCGGCCACCTGTTTGTAGGTCGGCACGCAGTGCAGGAACGGCTCATCTTGCACATGGATCATCACCCGGTTCGCCCAGTTCTTTTCCCGTACGTGTCTGTCCAACTGTTCCAGCACACCTCGCAACTTTTCCTCGGGCGTGAGTTGCACACCAGGAACCTTCACTTCCACAGCCAAATTAGCCGGCCCGATGCGGGCAGCGGGATTGGCCACCGAAGCTGAAATCGTGCCAGCCTGAAAGAGTTCCATCCGTTCCATGCCGGCCGCAAAGAAGGTTTCGGCCCAGCGGTCGAGGAAGCGGAAGTCACACTGGTATCCGTGCTGCGGGTCAAAGGTGGTCTTGATCCAACCCAGTTCCGCCTTGAAACACGTCTGCCGGTGGGCCACCATGATTTTGGCGTACTTGGCGGCCAGTTCCCAAAAAGCCTCGCTGTCGTGCTCGACGCGGTAGCCGGCGCCCGGAAACGTGAACCAGTTGGTGACCTGTTGGTGGCGTGTCGCCGGCAGCTCAAAATCCCAGACGGTCAGACGTAGCGGTAGATTGACGGACCCGTTGTCCCAGCGCAGGGTCAGCGTGCCCGTGTACTCGCCGGCCACTGCGTCACGCGGAACGTCGATTTCGATCCACAGGGGCTGCGCCGTACTGGCCGCCACGTCCACGGTCGGCGTGTCCCAGAAGGGATCGGGCAGCGCGCATGAAGCCCGAGCCACCAGTTCGTCGGCCGGCACACCCGCCGAGTTGCGCTTCACTTCCAGGCACCGGACCCACTGCAGCCGGACACAGGCCGCCGACACCACGTGGTCGGCATTCTTCAAATCCGTCGTTTCGGCACAGACCGATTTCAAGCCCCGCGTCGCTCGAAAGACAACTTGCCCGCTGACCGTCTCGCCGCGAGCCCCTTCCATGTCGGCCGGCTTGGGAGCAGACGGCACCGGCGCGTCGCGCATGATCTTCGTTAGCCCGTACACTCCCCACAGATTCGCCTCCTGCGCACTCGCCGTGCCGGTGTTGACGGCCAAGATGAAGAAGACTGCCAACCCGTTCAGCCACTTTTCCGCCATCTCGACCTCCGCCAGACAATGGACCCTGGACCGACGCCATGCGTCTATCATGGGGCAGACAAGGTATCCTGAGCAATACCACCACGTCGAAATGATCGCGCGCCGCAGGGGGAATCGCGGTGGATGCTGGCGGAACCGACGGTGTTGGAGCATCGCTTGATGAAACACCATTGGCGCGGGATACTGCCGTTGCGGAATTCTCCATTGGAAATCACCGCACTTCCTGCCATGAGGAGCTGTGCCATGAGACGGAAACCAGGGCTGACGCGGATCGAGGTTGTCGTGCTCGTCCTCTCCGTCTTGGTGCTTTTCGCGATCTTGCTGCCGTGGATTCAACACGGTAACCATCATCATCGTCCAATCCGGTGCATGAACAACCTCAAGTGCATCGTGCAGGCGCTGCAGAGTTACCACGAATACCACGGCACGTTTCCGATGGGGGCCATGCACACGGGCTCGTCGTTTGGAGGAGAGCCGCCACTTGACTCGTTGGGGCCTTCGTGGTGGTTCGGAGTGCTGCCGTTCGCGGAAAACCGCCTGATCCACGATCAGATCATGCGAACGCAGCGGCCTGGAGGGCCAGAATTGCACGCTTTTTGCGCGGATGACATGATCGCGGCTGGGGTTCCGCTGGCCACTTTCGCTCCCGAATACATGCGATGTCCGAGTAGCCCGCTGCCGCAAAACGAAACGGTGGAGGGGCCGATTCTGCTGGCGAGCTACGTCGGAATCGCTGGCGGCTGTAATATTGATCCAGACTCGCCGGACTATCCACCCGAAGCTGATGTCCCTCGCGGGGATGGCGGCACATATCGGCTGAGGATGTCACCGCAGCTGAAGGGCGGTGAAATACGATATCGCAATCAGTTCAAAGGCACCGGCGCGACCGTCGGAGGCATTGTTACGGTGAGCGGTATGTTACCGCCGTGCCTTCACGTGCGTCTTCAGGATTGCTCGGATGGCACGTCGAATGTAATGTTTGTCGCCGAACAATCCGATTGGCTGCGAGACCAGGACCGAAGCGTTGCTGCAAAGTACCACGGCGATCCAGGATGGACGGTGGGGGGCACAGGGTTGGGCGGCGGGTTCCTGTCCGGCACCAAACGTTCCGATCCAGTGCCGCGAGTGGCAACGCCAGGCGGGCCTCCCGAACCATGGGGTGCCGATTGTTGGAACGTTACTACCGTTCGCTATCGCCCTGGTTGGAAAAACGTCCTGGGCGCGACGCCGTTGCCGGGCTGCAGCGAGAATCATGGGATCAACAACCCCCTTCAGTCGCCGCATCCCGGCGGCCTGCAGATGGGCATGGTCGACGGTTCTGTGCGATTCCTTTCCAATACGACGGACTTGGCCGTCGTCCTGCGACTGGCCATCCGTCATGACGGTCAGCCGGTCGAGTACCCCTAGGGCTGCCGACTTCGTGAATGCCGGGCCTGAAGTAGATGACGTTTGGATCGTCCGGACGGGGCGCGTCCGTCTCCGGCGGATTCCCGAACAGGTGCAGCGAGCCGACCCACGTATCGTTGATCTCGCCCGTCAGGTGACGCGGCTTGTCCAGCTGAATCGAGATGGTCTTGCCGTTGAACCGGAACGGGCCTGCCACCCATGGTGTCGTCCTTTCAAACCGTGGTGCTGAACCTGAAACGAGCAAACCGATGCTCGAAGGTCAGGGGCCCGGCATCAGCAACGAGGGGTCGCCAAACACCTTGAACTTCATCCCCTGGAAGAAAATGCTCGGCGGATACCAGTCCGCTGTGGGGCGGAGTTCCGCCAGCCGCTCCCTCGCATGATAGTACCGGACCGCGCCGGTCCAGGCATCGCCCAGACGAGGCTTCTCGGCACTTGCCAGGGCTTTGGAAAACCCAACCAGCAGCGTCTGGGCGCAGGGCTGACTGCCGGTATTGCAGCCAATATAGGCCACCCCCCCGTTGTCCCCATGCACCAAGGCCGCTTCGCCCAGTCCGGTGCGGTTGAACTGGCGTTGGTACGCGGCAGGCGGAGGCGGCGGGGCGGAAAACACTTCGCCATGGTCCGTGCCGCGGTGCGGAGTTCCGTCCGCATCGGTGTAGGCATCGTAAGGGGCCAAGGGAGCGAAGTGAGCGGTCGAGCAGCCCGCAGAAAACAGCACCGGCAGGCGGTCGGCGTTCTTTACTCCGGTCAGACCTGTGACCGTGCAGCAGTGGTCCCAGCGATTCGTCTCGCCGTGCCCGGTATGAAGAATCAGCCCGGCGCCGGCATTGAGCAAGTCGTACATGGCGGCTTCCGTGGGCGGCACGGTCGGCTCCGGGTAACCGCCGGCATAGTACATCTTGGTGACCTGCCAACGTGGAGACAGTTCACGGGCGACGCCATCGAGCAACCGCAACGCGGCCACAATCATGACGGTGCCGAACGCAAATACCAAACGCCGGCGCATGCCAAGTCCTCCCCTCACTCGACCACCATCAACCTGGGATACCTGCCGAAATGTGTTATCCCGTGCACCATTGCAGAAATCAAGGACGGTTCGGACTTTCACCGGAGTTGCCAACAGCAAGAACCGGGTACTGGCCAAGCGGGGCCCGGTGGTGTCAACTACGCGGGTTGCAGGTTAGAAGCGACTGTCTGTCCCACGAGTGTCGATTGCCTCAGGAGGTGGTCCCATGCGATTGTTGCACGCCGCTTGCTGGTTCGCCCTGTTGCCCGCGATCATTGCCCCGGCTGGGGAGCCGCCTACGCTTCGGGATGGCCGCCCGCGGATCAAGAAGCTGGGCACGATCGACGTGGACAAGGTCGAAAACACACCGCTCGTTTTTCAAGGCAAGCTGTACCGCTGCGAATGGTACCGGAACCAAGGCTGCTTCCACTTCGTCGAGCACGACACGGACCGGACCACGCCTGAGTTTGCCCAGGGCTGGTGCTTCGCCAACGCCTTCGTGGCCGGAGACACCGTCTACGTGACAGGCACTCAGCACGGACCGAGAATCCAGATGTTCACCTCCAAGGATCTCGAACACTGGGACACGTACACGGCGCTAGACCTGCCCAAGCACACGATCTTCAACACGTCGATCTGCAAGGCCGGCGACCGCTACGTGATGATGTACGAGATCGGCGAACCGGCGGAGGAGGCGGGCGCACCGTTCACCGCGCGGTTTGCCATATCCCCGGATCTCCGGCAGTGGACGGTCACGCCGCCGGAGTGCAACTATGCCAAGGACCGCTACACGGCCCCGCACTGTCTACGGTATCTGGACGGCTACTTTTACAATTTCTTCCTCGCCGCCTTACCCGGCAGCTACGAAATGCACGTGGTGCGGTCGAAAGACTTGATCCATTGGGAACTCAGCCCGCTGAATCCGGTCCTGCGGGCGTCGGACGAGGACCGGCAGATCGCTAAGGAGCGGCTCACGGCAGCCCAGCGACAACGGATCGCGACCGCACGCAACATCAACAACTCGGACCTGGATTTCTGCGAGTTCCAGGGACGGCTGATCATCAACTACTCCTGGGGCAATCAACAGGGCGTTGAACACTTGGCCGAAGCCATTTACGAAGGAACGGAGCAGCAATTCCTACGTGGCTGGTTTCCGCAGCATTGAAAGGGTGATGCAGATATGTCCGACAACGGGAACAGCACGTGCCTGTACTTGGTCCAACACGGCGAAGCAGTGGCGGAGGCCGTCGATCCCAATCGGCCCTTGAGCAAGAGCGGTCGAGCGACTGTCGAGCAGGTAGCGGCCTGGGCAGCAAGGTGCGAGCTGAACGTGGATCGAATTCTCCACAGCGGGAGACTGCGCGCCGAGCAGACGGCAACGATCTTCGCCGACAAGCTCCGTCCCTCTGCGGGCATCTCTGTCCAGCCGGGAATCGCTCCGAACGATGATGTTCCGCCCGTGGCGGACGCCGTCGCAGAGTGGACGGGCTCGGTGATGTTGGTCGGCCACCTGCCTTTTTTGAGCCGGCTCGCCAGCTTCCTGCTCGTCGGCGACAGCCAGCAGCCGTTGGTCGAGTTCCGCAACGGAGGGCTGGTCGGCTTGGTTCGTGATGGGGGCAATTGGACGATCCGTTGTGTCATTCCGCCCAAACTAACAGGGTGAGATTAGCGACCTGTCTGGATCGAACAAGCAGTGGTCGAGGAAGTTCATCAACGCCGCATGCGGAAAATCAAACACCGTTCGGACTCTCAGTGGATGAGGGGGGTGACGCGGACGTCGCTGATTGGGATCACGAGTGAAAGTCGTGTCCCGCTGCTGGATGCGTCCCTCAACCTCCCCTCCCTTTTGTAGGCTGCATTGAATCTGCATTCAACGGCAATGGTCGGTCGCTTATGACGGGCGATTCTCGTCCAAACCGTCGTCGCCGCAGCCGGTAGAGTGGCTTTCTGCCCGTTCGGCGGCCACGATACAATCCTGGAGTTCGTTGCTTGGAACCGTAGCCTTCAACTGAGTGAACCACGGCCGATGGCCGGACTGACCCATAAGACTGCACTCGTGGTAATTCCGCCCGCAGAAAGCTGGCCGCCAATTCAGGCCATCCGGGCAAAGCACGACCGCAAGATGCGGCGATGGATGCCACACATCACGCTGGTCTACCCGTTCTTGCCGCGCGAGCAGCTCGACACCGCCCGCCGGCTTCTGGCTGGTGCATGCGGGGGAATCCCGGCGTTCGAGATTCAGTTGGCGGAGTTCAACACGTTTCGTCACCGCCGCGACAACTGCACCGTCTGGTTTCGGCCGGAGCCGGAGGAGCCGTTGGTGAAACTGCAGGCCGCCCTTTGGCAGGCCACGCAGGAAGCCGGCGGTTCGGGGACGTCAAAGCCGTTCCAGCTCCATCTGAGTGTTGGACAGGTGACAGGAAGGGCGAAGATGCTCGCGTTGGTCGACCAACTTCAGGCCGCTTGGAGCCCCTTGCGGATCAGGATCTCCAGTGTGGCCATGATCTGGCGAAATGAGCCACCCGACGATGTATTCCGCGTTGCGGTCGAAATCCCGCTGATAGAATAACGCCAGGGGTTCGAAAATCGCAGCATGCCAGGAACAGCGTCCATGCAGGAAGACGGCAAGACCGCGGAATTCCGTTTCTACGAGGAACTGAACGATCTGCTGCCGATGGAGCGTCGCAAGCAGTCGTTCATCTATGGTTTCTGGGGCGAGCCCGCCGTCAAGGACGCGATCGAGGCCATCGGCGTGCCTCACACGGAGGTCGATCTCATTCTCGTCAACGGCGCGTCGGTCGGCTTCGAGTATCGGCTCCAGCCAGGGGATCAGGTCTCCGTCTATCCGGTCTTCGAGGCCCTGGACATCGGCCCGGTGACACGTCTGCGACCGAAGCCGCTCCGGCAGCCAAAGTTCATTTGTGACGTCCACCTCGGCAAGCTGGCCCGACGCCTGCGACTTTTGGGATTCGATGTGGCTTACCACAACATGGCCGCAGACGCAGAACTGGTGGAGACGGCCTTGGCTGAGCAGCGAACCATCCTCACCCAGGACCTGGGCATTCTCAAGCTGAAAAGAGTCACCCACGGCTACTTGGTGCGGTCGCCGCACGTGCAGAAGCAGGTTGCGGAAGTGATCAGGCGGTTTGACTTGCTGGCCCGCATCGACCCGTTTTCCCGCTGCACGCAGTGCAACGGCTTGATCGTGTCGGTCGACAAGACTGAAGTGCAGGCTGACCTGCCACCGAAGACGCGGGAGTACTACCACGAGTTCTTTCGATGCCAGGAGTGTGGCAAGGTCTACTGAAAGGGGACGCACTTCAGCCGTTTGGAAGCAGAAGTGCGGCAACTGGTTTCACAGGGTGCCGAACCACAAGATCGCCCCGCGATGACTACCACGTGATCTGAAGGGACCACCCAATGTCGAAAATGCCGAAGAAGCACGAACTTATCCTCAATGGCCCCGAACGCGGTGCATCGCAGATATGCATGCGTGACTGCCAGAACCTCGCGGAAATTTCCGCGCCCGAATCGCCGTCCCACGAAGGCTTCGGTGGCGAGGATCGCCGCAATTTGTTGTTAATCGCCGGGCGCCGCATTTACGAGATCTGCACAAGCGGCTGGGCAAGACCGCCCTCTGGGCCGGGGCACAGGACGAGCGGTTCGCGATCGTCATCTCGGACAGCTCCGGGGAGGGGTGCGTCCCTCGTGCGACGGCAATTCTGCGAGGCGATTCATCATTCCGTCAGCATGGTCCCGTACTGGTACTGCACCCGGTATCGCCAGTACGCCTGGCACGAAGCGGACCTGCCGGTGGACGCCCACATGCTGATCTCGTTGATTGCGCCGCGACCGGTTTACGTCGCCAGCGCCACCAAGGATCTGTGGGCCGATCCTCGCGGCGAGTTCCTGGCGTCCAAGCACGCGGAGCCTGTGTACCAGTTGCTGAGGCGGGCCGGCTTGGGAGTCGAGGCCATGCCGCATGCCGATCATCCGGTCGGGGACTTCATCGGCTACCACGTCCGCACCGGCGAGCACGACGTGACGGCCTATGACTGGAAGCAGTACCTGTCGTTCGCCGACCGGCACCTTTGCTACGGGCGGGGCAGGTGATCCGCGCTAACAGGATCTGCGTTGCTATGGCGTCTAAGGCGTAGGCAGGATGGGCCTCAAGCTGACTGCCGGAGCCGCGGCATCAGGACTTTGCGGCTGGCGAGTGACGTTGCGAATGTGCGGACTCTCGACGCCCGCCGCGATCAGCGCCGACCTCGGGTACTTTCGGAAATCATCGTCGCTCATCGTGACCCGCAGGCCGTCGACGGTCAGGCCTTTCGCGTGCGCCACGACGAACCAGCCGGGCAGCCTGGCAAACTCCGTGTCTCGCTGGTTGCTCACGGTGCGCCGCCCGCCGATGTGCTTGCGGCGGCGGGCATAGTCTTGCGGCTCG
>Ga0302237_1001486_pt1 | contig 16525 bp, 12 predicted proteins | sample AAG_UR_Ala_MG_FD_193530 | JGI IMG/M metagenome (GOLD analysis project Ga0302237, IMG submission 193530) | Enriched activated sludge microbial communities from anaerobic digester in WTTP, New Holstein, Wisconsin, United States - AAG_UR_Ala | ecosystem: Engineered > Bioreactor > Anaerobic >... | reverse complement strand
TCGCGGGCCGGCGGGGGCGGCGGCAGATCGGCTGCCGCGATCGCCGCGAACGGGCCAGTGGTTTCGTAGCCGCCGTTGTGCGGACTGCCGCCCAACCACGCGGCCGGGATTGTGGCCAGGGCCGCGCCGCCGGCGTGGCCCGAATCGGCCAATGTGTGGCCGTCGCGGTCCAGGACCTGCGCCCGTCCCAGCGGCCAGGAGGCCGTCCAGGAGAAACGGTCCGCGTAGCCGCCGTAGCCGTGCTTGCCGGCGTATTGGGCCACGGCATAGTGCAAACCGTTCTGCACCGCGCGCCCGCGCAGTGCGTATGAGAAGTAGTGCTCGTCGCGCCACGGAAACGGTCGTGTGGACCACACGACCAGCGTCGCTCCGCGGCGGGCGAGCACCGTGTCGATTTCCGGAAAGCAGTGGTCGCTGCCGATCTTCAACCCCAGCGCGCCGAAGTCGGTAGCGAACACGGGCAGATCGTCGCCCAGGGCGATGTCGTCCTCGTAGGGCAAGCGGTGCGACTTGCGGTACTTGCCGGCGATCTGCCCGCCGCGGTCGCACAGGAAGGACGTCACGAAAACCTTCTCGCCGTCGCGTTCGCGGAGGTTGCCGACGACGTACATGTGGTACTGTGCCGCCTTCTGAGCGATGGCCAACGACGCGGGGCCGGGGATGGTTTCCGGCGACTGGTCCACGCACTCCTCCGGCAGGCACGCCAGGTCGGCGCCCAATTGGCCGGCCTCGTCCAGCGCGGCCAGGGTCGCGTCCAGCGTCCGGTGTCCTTCGTCCCAGACCAGCGAGATTGGCGCGATGCGGATGCGTTTGATCCGGCGGGCAAACGCCTCTCTCTTGACCGCCTCGGCGAGTCCCGCTGCGCCGCTAATGAAAATGTCGTCTACGGTGACTTCGGCCCGCGTCTCCGGTGCGCCGGCAACGGCCACGATGACCGATTGGATCCACCCGTCGCCGGCCTGCCGCTGGCCGCCTTCGCACCAGCGTTTCAATTCGTCGTAGGCATTGCTCAGCTGCACCTCCTGCCACTGTGGCGACGCGCCGACGCCGGGACCGTGATAGATGAAGCCGAAGGGTGAAATGCCGATCTTGATCGACACCGGGACGTTGGTCTTCACCCGAAACGAAATCCTCTCCAATTGCGGAATCAAGGGCACGGGATCCGGCAGTCGGTACGACCAGTACGACAGGCGATGCTGAACCGTGGCTGGAAAATCGGCCTGCAGCAAGGCCGCGCAGGAACCGTCGAAGCCGACTCCGGGACGGATCGCGTTGCAGTTGACCGCCGACGGCACGTCGCCGCAAATATGTTCCAGAGGCGGACGGTCGGATTCGACTTCGAAGGACTCGCGGAGTACGTCTTCGCCTGCACTTGGCGCGGTAAGAGCCGCGAAGATGAGGCAGGCGGCCCAGCGCGGCGAACAGGACAGAATCATGGCTGCTCCTTTGCTGTCGTCGAGGAGGAGGAAGGTGCGAAATCATGCGTGCAGGTCAACGAAGAAACGCAAGACGCGTCCGCCCGTGGCGTGCCCGCCGGCACCGCCTCTGATTATCGCCCCGGCGGGACGCTCTGGCAAGGATTCGTTCTGCGGTCTCCGTCTACTCGCCGAATCCTTCTGATCGGCCTAAAATGAACTGGTGCGACTGTCTCACCTCGGCGGACGGCGAGCGTCAGCCCACCGGTTCCTCTGATGCTGACAAGAGGATCCTCCAGGAAAACCGGTGGGCTAAAACGCCCACCGCTCGCCGGGATCCGGGGTGATTCCGCCGAAGTAAGACACTCGAATTAGGCACCTGCAGGGAAAGGGCGCGGCCATGAAACGGCGGCGATTCTTGCAGCGGGCGGGACTGGCCGTAGCGGGCGGCGCCGGAGCGGTCGCCGCTCGGCCCGCGGGCCCGCTCGTGGCGGCGGAACAAGCGGCGAGCACGGTCCGGGACGGGGACCAGCGGCGGCGAGTGCTGGTGACTGCTGGCCAGACAGCCTTGGCGCGGGCCTTGGGTGACGGCCTGGCCGAGGCTTGGCCAGTGCAACTGACCTCGCCCGCCGGCGTCCAGACTCGGCTACCGTTTGCACGCTGCGAACTGGCCGCGGACGATCGCACTGGTGAGATTGTCCAGGGAGTCGATTCCATCGTCCACCTTGCGCTGGCGCCGGCCGGCAGCGCGCCGGCCGAGCAGATCGACTCCGGGGTACGCGGGACTTACAACTTGTTCACCGCGGCTGCCGCAGCCGGCGTCCGACGCGCCGTCCTGGTCAGTTCCCTGCAGGTAATGTCGGGATATGGCGAGGTGTTTCAAGTTGCCGAGGATTGGCAACCGCGTCCTCCCGCCGATGCGCCGGCGGTGGCCGAGTACCTGGCTGAATGCGTGGGCCGCGAGTTCGCACGCCAACGGAAGTTGGAAGTCGTGGTCTTGAGAATCGGCAAGGTGGTCCTGGCCGAATCCGTGGCCGGTCAGCCGTTCGATCCCTGGTGGGTCGACCAGCGCGATGTGCTGCAAGCCGTCTCGCTGGCACTCGGCGCAAAACAGATTTCCTATCCACGGGGAACCGAAAACTGGGCCGTGTTTCACATCCTGTCGGATTCTCCCGGTGCGCGTTTTTCTGTCAACAAGGCTCAAGCGGGGCTCGGCTATCGGCCCGATTATCGGTGGTGATGCCATGAACGTTCTGTTGCTCGGCGCCAACGGCTACATGGGGCCTCACGTGGTGCAAGCGATCGCGGCGGAGCATCGCCTGCGCATCACGGACATCCATCCGCCGCCGGACGAGATCAAGCGGAAGTACGGCGACCACGAATTCCGGGACGTGGACGTGGCGGACCAGGAACAGGTGATCCGCGCGGCGGAGGGCATGGATGCGATCGTCAACATGGCGGTTGTCCGTCGGGATCCGGTGTTGGCGTTCCGCGTCAACACGCTGGGGTGCTATCACGTGATGCGGGCCGCGGTCCAGCACGGCATCCGCCGGGTCATCAATACCGGGCCGCATTTTACCGTGGCGGGACCGACATACGAGGGAGTGGACTTTGCGATCCCGCCGGACATCCCGCCGCATCCGGGAACCGGCCTGTACCCGCTGTCCAAGTCGCTCGGTCACGAAATCTGCCGCATCTGGGCGGAAGCCCACGACATCTACGTGCAAGAGTACCTGTTCTACAGCTTGCAGGAGACCGGCCAGTTGACGCTCGGTGCGGGCGGCGTTCCCTTCGTGGTTTCCTGGCGCGACGCGGCGGAAGCTTTCCGCCTGGGGCTGGCCATCGAGTTAAAAAACTTGCCCTCGCGATTCGAGGTGTTCTTCATTTTGGGCGACGCGCCGCAAGGTCAATTCCGCAACGACAAGGCCAAACGCATCCTCGGTTTCCGGCCGCGAGATGACGTGGACCTCCTCTGGCGCCGCGCGGCAAAGGACGAAAGGCGAAAACCGTGAATCCGTCCGACGGATTCAGGTGTCGCAGACCACGCGGAAGCTGGCGTTGTAGACCCGCTGCCACGGCAGGTAGCTCAGGCCTACGGTCGCGCCGCTGCCTCCGGTTTCAGCCCGACCTTCGACGGGTCGTTCTTCCAGTTGTACTTCCTGGCGAACTCTTCGGGCGTGAGCGTGTCCTGGCCCTGGTCGGTCTGGACCACGTAGACCAGTTCCTTTTCCACGCCCGGCGAGCCGCGGAAGTGGCCGTCGGGGCTGATCAACGCGTACTTGCCATCACGCTGGAAGAGGAAAACCCCAAGTACACGTCCATCTTGGTGCGACGACATCCGGAGTGTGCTGGCGTGAGCAGCAACCATCACGCTCAGATGCCAGCGCAACCAGCGCCCGCGGCGTTTACACTTCGACCCACTGGCCGGGGATCGGCACGGGGTAGCAGCCGTTGGCGTCGGGCTGGACCGGCGGCGGGCTGTCTTCGGTCATCGTGTCGATGTTCGGACACAGTTCGAAGTTCGACTTGAGCATCTCGTCCCAGGTGATCACGCGGCCCATGTGCATGGCCGCACGGCCCATCAGGCCCGTCAAGTTCGAGTAGGCGGCGCGCTGGGCCTCGTTCTGCGGCAGGTCCTTGCGGATGGAATTCAAGAGCACGTTCCACTCGGCCTGCCAGCAGGTGTACGTCTCCTTGGGCGAGCGCCAAAGGATGTCGTCGCGGTTCCCGCCCTCCTCGGAATAGTCGTATTGCCCGGTCGCGCGATTGTATTTGGCGGCGACCTTGACGGGAACGCAGCGCTGATCCTTGTAGATGGCGCACGTGCCCGAATGAACATTTCCGGAAAACTGGGCCGCGCGCTGGGTGCCGTGGACGAAGGTGGCGAATTCGTTGTAGCAGTTGGGAATGTAGCGGACCACGTCGTAGGCCTTGGCGCCGTCGGCGAACGTGTACTCCACGGAGAAGGAATCCAAGCCCTGGCCGGCGTCCTTGCTGTTGGCCGCCCGGCCGCAGATGCCGTGGGCGGTGACGGGATAGTGGTCGTCCATCAGCCAGCAGATCTCGTCGATCTGGTGAATGTCCATTTCCGCCCACAGACCGCCGGATACCCAGAGGACGTGCGTCCGGTTGCGGATCTGCCAGATCAGTTCCTTCATGCCGGCCGGGCGGTTGGGCGACATGCCCCCGCACGGCTCCATCCGGTAGGCGCGGATCAGTTGGACCGGCCCCAGTTCGCCGTCGCGGATCCGCTTGATCAGCTCCTGCCGGTTCACCGAGTGGCGGCACATCAGGCCGGCGGCAATCTTCAAGTTCTTCTTCTTCGCCTCCTCGCCGGCCTTGACCACGCGCCGCACGCCGACCGGATCGACGGCAAACGACTTCTCCATGAACACGTTGACGCCCTTGGAGACCGCATAGTCGAGGTGTACCGGGCGGAACGCGGGATAGGTGGTCAGCAGGGCGATGTCGATGCCGGGGCGCAGGCAGTCGATGGCCTTCTTGTAAGCGTCGAAGCCCACGAAGCGGCGTTCCGGCGGCACGTCGACCTTGCCGGCATGCTGTACGCTCAGCGCCTTGTGCGCCCCCTCCAACCGCTCGGGGAAGATGTCGGCCATGGCAACCAGCTTGCAAGGGCCGTTGGGCGAGTCGAAGGCGTTGATCACGGCGCCGCTGCCCCGGCCGCCGGTGCCGATCAAGGCCAGGCGAATCGTATTGTCCTCCGCCGCATGGACGTGCGGCATGGCCACTCCGGCCAGGGCCGCGCCGGCCGTCAATGTGCCACTCAGCTTCAAGAATTCCCGGCGCGACTTCGTACCCGCCGGCGGTTGCGATGATTGCGTGTCCCGTTGCATGGTTGCTCCGATGCTCGTTAAGGAGTGTTGAATCGGTATTTCCCGCGCCCGCTCTGCTTGGATGCTTTTACTCTTCCTCTCCGAGCGACCCGACTCTCCGGATGGTAACACGGTGGGACGCCACGATCAAGTTGGTGCGGCCCCAGATGTTCTGCAACAAAGCCAAGCTGCGGCGTTGTCGCACCGACTGGAGCATTGCGAGCCGCTTTGTTAACATGGCGGGACACAAGAGATTCCTGCCTCCTTTCACGCAATTCCGTTTGCAGGGGAATTCCCAGCAGCAAGGAGCTGTCCATGAGCCGATCACCTCGCAATGCCTCGACCGCGCACGACACTCGCCGCAAGTTCCTGGGCTTGGCGGGCAAATTGGCCGCAACTTCCGCGCTGGCTGGCGTGGTGGTGCCGCACGTGCATGCGGCTGGCGACGGGACGATCAAACTGGCCGTGATCGGCTGCGGCGGACGCGGCAGCGGGGCGGTGGCCAACGCGCTGTCCGTTCCCGGCGGCCCAGTCAAGCTGTTCGCCATGGCCGATCTCTTCGAGGATCGTCTGAGGGCATCGCACCAGACGCTTTCCAAACAGTTCGGCGAGCGGATCGACGTCCCGCCCGAGCGGCGGTTCATCGGCTTCGACGCTTACCGCAAGGCGATCGACTGCCTGGGCTCCGGCGACGTCGCGATGCTGACCGGCTACACCGCCTTTCGTCCCACGCAGCTCGACTATGCCGTCGAAAAGGGCGTACACGTATTCATGGAAAAGCCGTTCGCGCCCGATCCGGTGGGCGTGCGGCAGATCATCCAGGATCCCCGGCCAGTGTTTGGAGATCTGAGCCGACCGGGAGGACGTGCCATCCGCACAACGTCGACAGCGACCAATTGCGGAATCGTAGTGCAAGGGGGCGAGGTGGAAATGGCCGCGGCTGTGCCGATAGCCTACTTCAACACGGCGTCGAACAGCTGGTAGGCCGTTTCGCGCATCGGGGGCGGAAAGTCGTGGGGACAATCCGGATGCTCGACGCGCAGACGCTCGGGGTGACCGTACAGCTGGAAGACCTCGCGCGCGGCTGCCGCGATACGATCGACGCTGTCGTGACGAAAATTCGTGTCGCCCAGCGGAGCGATGATCAGCACGTGCCGCGGCGCCAAGGCTCCGACCAGCTCGTGGAAGTCGAAGGGGATCTGTTCGAGTCGGCCGCGGTAATCGGCCAGTTTCAACATGTAGCGAGTCTGACACCAACCCTTCTCGGGATACCAGTTGTCGATCTTGCCGCCGTAGTAGTCCAGGTACGAATCCAGCCCGCAACTTGATACAACCGCGCGGATCCGGTCGTCATAGACGCTCGTGTAAACGGCGTTGTGACCGCCCAGCGAGTGGCCGATGGCGCCGAACCCGCCCCGCTTGACGTACGGCAACGACTCCAACAGGTCCAGGCCCCGCATGTTGTCCCACACGGCCTTCAGCGTTCCGCTCTCCCAACCCAAGGCCTTGAGATCCGGCTGGTACTTGGCTAACAGCGGGTAATTCGGCGCCAAGGTGACGTAACCGCGCTCGGCCAGTTCGCTCGCATACTGCCGGTTGGGACGTTTGCCCAGCCCGACAACCGTTCCGTGTCCGACCACGTTATCGGTGCCGTGCAGACAGAGCACGGCGGGAACAGGCTGGGCGTCTTTTTCCAGCGCCGACTTGGGTATCAACAGGTACGCAGGCACTCGACTGCCGGGCTCCGATGCGTACGTGATCAGGCGCCGCACGTATCCGCCGCAGTCCACTTCTTCATCGACCTGGACGTCCAGCGGTACGAGTTTCTCCGGGCCAGGCAGCCGGCCCATGACCAGTTGCATCCCGTCCAGTATCTCGGCTCGACGCTTGCCCCACGCCTCGATCGTCCGCGCCTCGCACGGGATGCCGTCAGGTCCACGATAGACGAGCAACTTGTCGCGCGGCAACCGCGGTCGGGCGGTCGGCTCCCCGGCCAATCCGTCCCTCCCGGCCCCCGCGACGGTCCCCCAGACAAGAACGGCGCAGGCGAGAATTCGCCGCGCAAAACATTCACCAACGACTGCCCAGGCCTCACGTTTCGTCTGCGTTTGCATGTTTCAACCCTCCGATCTCATGTTTTGCGGGAAGACCAAGACGATTCCCACGTCGCTACGCCACCTCCACCTTGCCCGTGGAATCGGTGGTTAGGTCCGTGGATCATGAATACAGGCTCGAACGAACTCGACTCGCGGGCAAGACGGATATGGCGACCGCCAAAACGACGGCGCCAGCGTCAGTTTTCATGCGGTTGATCCTTATGGTTGGGCCGGGCATTTAGCCAGCATGTGGCGGGCTCGATCGAGCAAGCGGCGGTCGGCCGCGCTGAGCACCTTGGCGCGCAAGCCGTCCGCGACTTTCTGAAAGCACGCGGCCGCCTCGGTCCAGTGTTGTTCGTCTGCCGCCGCCATGCCGTCCAGATAGGCTTGTTCCAGGTCGGTCAGCGTGCGGACTTTCTCGGCCAGATCCTCCCGCAGGGACTGGCATTGCAGGTCGGCGCGCAGCGTTTGGATTTCGGCGGCGCGGGCATCCTGCGGAAAGCGTTCCAGGAATTCGGCGATGTATTGCGAGCAGCGGTCGCGCTGGGCAGGCCGGCTGCTTGTTTGACGGATGCGGTCGTGCAATTGATCGGCGGACAGCGGCAGGGACAGGTACACGATCAACGACGCGACCGCCAGCAGCGCGATGGCCAACAGCGCGATGGTCAGCCGTTGCCGGGGCCCGGCCGCTTCGTCGTCCGCCGTACACATGACGCTGGGCCAATCGCGATCCGAGACGGGCGTGTAGTGCGTTTTGCGCTGGGCACTTGACTCGAACTCGGCTTGTTCTTCCAGCGTGTATTCGACGGTTTCGTCCAAGCCGGCTTCCGCTGGTTCCGGCGGGGAAGTCGGCGCAGGCAACTTCGGTCCGCCGCGGGAATCGTCCTCGACGGTGCCTCGCGGACGCGACGGCGCCCGAGTGAGCGTTCCACTTGCCTCCCGGTCCAGCGGTTGCTCCACGTCACCCACGACGGTCGTGCCGTCATCCACCTCCAGAACGGCAGACGACTTGGCGGCTTTTTCTTGGAGAACCAACGCGTGCCGCATCGCCTGCAGCAGGTTCGCCAGCAATTGCGGGGTCGCCACGCGCTCGTCCGGGTTCTTTCTGAGCAGCTGAGCGATGGTGTCGTCCAGTTCCTGAGGCGTTTGCGGAGCGACCAGCCGCAGTGGAGCGGGCGCCTCGGAGCGGACTCGATCCATGACCGCCGTCACCGAACCGCCCGCGAACGGCGGCTTGCCGGACAACAAGGCGTACAGGACGCACCCCAGACTGTACAAGTCGCTGCGCGCCGTGGCCGGCTTGCCCTCGATCTGTTCCGGCGACATATAGTCGGGCGTCCCGATCATGCTGCCGGCCATCGTCAAACTCGAACCGCCAAAGAACTTGGCGATGCCAAAGTCCGTCAGCTTGATGGTGCCGTCCGCGAGCAACAACAGATTGGCCGGTTTCAGGTCGCGGTGAATCACGCCGTGATCGTGGGCGTGCTTGAGCGCCGCGCATATCTGCACGCCGGCGTCCACCACCTCGCGCCAAGTGAACCTCCGCCCGGACCGCAGTTCCGCTTCCAGACTGGGACCATCGGCCAGATCCATCACGAAATACAGCAATCCCTCTTCCTCGCCGTAACCCTGCAGGGTCACAATGTTCTTGTGCCGCAACCGTTTGAGGGCCTCCACCTCGCCCTGGAAACGGGCGCGGAAGCGTGCATCGGCCGCCAGGGTCTCGGCCAAGACCTTGATGGCGGCCTGCTGGCCGGTTTCCTGATGGACGCCTTCGTAGACCGCGCCCATTCCGCCGCGTCCCAGCAGACGCTCGATGCGATACGGCCCTAACTGCTCGATTGCCATGGCTTCCGGCTCCCGTGACTTGCTTTCCCGCCACTGCCAGTGTACTTTAGCACGCCTGGGGAAGCCTATGCCAGTACAGTCATCGAGGTACCGACCATGAACCAACGACAACGTTCCACCTCTGCGCCGCTCGATCGCCGTCAACTGCTGCAAGCCGCGGGCGGGGCCGTCGCCGCCGGCGTTTGGACTCGGATGTCCGCCGCCGCCGAGGTCCGGGCCGAAAAAGCCGTCGTCAAAGGCCGCATCAGGCAATCCGTCGCGCCGTGGTGCTTCGCGGACCATTGGAACCTGGAGCAACTGTGCCGGGTTGCCAAAGATTTGGGCTGCCAGAGCATCGAACTCTTGGAGCCGGAACAATTTGCTACGGTCAAAAAATATGGCTTGACCTGCGCCATCAGCAACAGCCACTTGTTCGTTCAAGGCATGAACAACCCGCGCTACCAGCCCGGCTGTATCGAGATGCTCCGGCAGCGGATCGACCAGGCCGTCGAGGCCGGCGTCAAGACCGTGATTACGTTCACCGGGTACGCCGAAGAGTCCGGCGAGTGGAACCACGGTGCCAACCCGGACCTGAGCAAGCTGCCCCCAGGCCGCCGCGTGATCGACCCGGACGAGGGCTTGAAGAACTGCGTGGCCGGCTTCAAGCAAATCGTCGGCTACGCGGAAAAGAAAAAAATCAACTTGGCGATCGAGATCCTCAACACCCGCGCCAGCGACCACCCCATGAAAGGCCATCCCGGCTACCAGGGCGATCACGTCGATTACTGCATGGAGATCATCCGGCAGGTCGGCTCGCCGCGCCTGGGCCTGCTGTTTGACATTTATCACGTCCAGATCATGGACGGCGACATCATCCGCCGCATTGGCCAGTGCGGCGAGGCGATCAAACACGTACACACGGCCGGCAATCCGGGCCGATGCGAGTTGGACGAAAAGCAGGAAATCAACTTCCCGCCGATCATGAAAGCGCTCGTCGACATCGGCTACCAGGGCTTCGTGGGCCACGAGTTCATCCCCACCCGCGACCCGCTGGCCGGCCTGACGCAAGCCGTCCGGCTGTGCGACGTGTGAAGACGGCGGCTGCTCGCGTGGCACGGCCAACAAGTAGGCCGTGCTACATCGGAAGCTTTTGCGGGACCAGTGGCCGGACTTCTTCGACGCGACTACCGGCGCGACGACAGGAACAGCCGCATGATGTACCAGAACAGCAGGGCCACCGCAGCGAACAGAGCCAGCGCGGCCGCGATGTGCTGGCCGATGCGATAGTGGTGCAGCACGTTCGAGGTGTCGTACAGGATATAGCCGCAGGCGAAGGCGATCATGGCATACGTGAAGATCGGCCCCAAGGCAAAGCCGAACAGGATGGAGACGACGATCAGTCCCATCGCCGCAAAGCCACCGAAGATCAAAATCGTGCGGAGGAACGAGAAGTCCTTACGCGTGATCATCACGATGGCGGTCAAAACACCGAACAGCACCAGCGTGGTGAATCCGGCCAGAGGAATGATGCTCGTGTCCACCCGCTGCGCGATGAACAGCAAGGGCACGAAGATGACCGCCTCGGCCACCACGTACAGTCCCAGCCCCCAGTACTGCTTGGCTGGAGAAATGGCGGTCCGTGCCCAGCCGTCGGCGATCCAGCTGACCGCCATGAACAGCCCCAACACGACCAGCCAACCGTAGCGGGTGCCGATCATCAGGCCGACCAGGTTCTCGATCCCCGGCATAGTCAGCAATACCGCCTCGATGGCGATGAACGCCGCGATCGCCCCGGCCAGATGGGCGTAGGTCTTGGCGATGAATCCCGCTCGTTCGTCGGCGGCAGCCTGCGCGGCAAACGTGTAACTGGGTGCAGCGTAAGGATTGTCGGCGTAGCTCATAACATTCCTCCTGGGGGCATGGATGGGACTCTTGGTACCGCTAACAAAACCGTTCGGCGCGAGTCTTGTCAGCGGCGCTCAGTTCAACAACAGTATAGGCAATCGCCCCCTGTTTGGACAGCGCCAGTTTTGCGCCGAACTGCGAAAAAAACGAGCACGCGGTGCAAGCAGTTGGTCCTGATTCGTGCTTGCGTGCCGGAGCCTTCTCGTGATTCGCTGGTGGCGAACGGAGACTGCGTCCCGTATATTGACGCCACGGTTCACGGCGAGGTCGTGACGTGATCGCAGCCCCGTAGCATGGCTCTCCGAACCGTGCGGCGTGGTCGGAGTTTCGAGGCGGACTGCACGGCTCGGAGAGCGCGTGCTACGAGGAGAATCCTTGGGAGGCAGATACCATGAGAAATTGCAGCTGTTCGGGCGGAAAGTGTGAGAGCGCGGAATCGGTCGCGTTGAGCCGGCGTGAGTTTCTGGGACGCCTCGCGGTGGGCTCGACAGGGCTGACACTGTTGGCCCAACTGCCATGGCTGGAGCAGCCCCGCGCGGCGTCCGCCGCCGCGCAATCCACCAACAACGCGGTTTGGCCGGACTACGCCATGACTCCGCCCCGCGTCTATCGCGGCCAGTACCTGGAGGCGGTTGGGATGCCCATCGGCGGCATCGGCACCGGCAGCATTTGGCTGGATGGGCAAGGTCGTCTGGGAGTCTGGCAGATTTTCAACAATCTGAGCGAGACGCGGATCCCTGACAGTTACTTTGCCGTTTCCGCTCGAACCGGCAACGGTCCGGTGGTCACCCGGTTGCTGCAAACCGCGGGCGAAGGCCCGCTGCCTCCGGTCCAGGAGATCGAGTATGAGGGCGGCTATCCGATCGCCAGACTGACGTTTCGCGACGACGCCTTGCCGGTCCAAATCACGCTGGAAGGCTTCAACCCGCTGATCCCGCTGGACACCGCCAATTCCAGCATTCCCTGTGCGATCTTTCGGATTACCGCGCGCAACAGCGGCCAGCAGTCGGCTGACGTGACCTTGTTGGCCACGCTGCAAAACGCGGTCGGCAGCCAGGGGGCCGCCGGCATTCAAGGCGTTCGATTCCACGGCTACGGTGGGAATCGCAACCGCGTGGTCCGCGACAGCGGCATGGTCGCGGTGGCGATGGACAAGTCGCCGGATCCGGTACAGTCGGGCAGCGTCAAGGTCCGCTCGGCTGCGGGACCGGAGGTGCCGGGGCCGGAACTGCTGTGGCTGGTTCGCACCGGCGCGTTCAGCGCTCAGGCGGCCGAGGCCCTGACGGGCATCGTGGCGGACGGCGGCGTGGCGCTGCTGGACGGGCTGGAACCGGGGTTCTTCGAGGCCGTCGCCAAACTGCGCGACGAAACCAAGGATCTCGCCTCGCTGGCGACGCTGTTCGAGGATTTCGAGAAGAAATCCTACGAGGGTTGGACCGTGACCGGAGATGCTTTCGGCAAGCAGCCGTCGCGCGGCACGGAAGCAGGCCAGCAACCGGTCAGCGGTTTCGCAGGCCGCGGCCTGGTGAACACCTTCATCGCGGGCGATGGCCCGCAGGGCACAGCGACGTCGAAACCGTTCCGCATCGAGCGGCGTTACATTGGCTTCCTGATCGGCGGCGGCGCTCACCCGGGCCGGACCTGTATGAACCTGAAGGTCGACGGCCAAGTGGTTCGCACCGCCACGGGCAAGAACCTGGAGGCGCTCGAACCGGCCAGCTGGGACGTGGCTGACTTGAAGGGCAAGGACGCGGTCGTCGAAATCGTCGATCGGGATTCCGGCGGCTGGGGGCATATCAACGTCGATCAGATCCTCTTCTCCGACGTGCCTCCGGAACCGTTGCTGAAACAAGGCACGGCGGCTGAAACGCTGGCCAAGGCCATCGGCTTGCCGTTCGAGGCTGCCGAGGAGGCCAAGTTGCCGGCCGAGCAGAAGGTCCGCTTCACGGACGACTGCCCGGCCGAACTTCGTTCCGTCGCGGACGCCTGGCAGGTCACCCGCTTCACGCGTCTGAGCGGCGTCCGGGCGGGCGAGAAGGGCTATCGAGTCTTGGCGGCGACGGCTGCGGGAGATCCGCTGATCGTGGAAGGTCCGCTGGGCAAAGGGCGGATCATTCTCGTGCTGGCCCCAGGCCTGCCGTGGAGTTGGGGCAGCGTGCTGCTGGCCGCGTCGAGCGGCGTGCCGCTGAAGCCGGGCGAGCGGCTCGTGCCCGGAACTCCGGGCTGGGGCACGATGGCGCTGGCGGCGCTGGACGATCAGACGCTGGCGCTGCCCGCTTGGACGACCGGCGAAGCACTGACCGCGTTCGTGTCGGATCCGGCGGAGGCTCAGAAAGCGGCTGGCGAGGAAGCTGTCAGCGGAGCAGGCGAGACGGTCAACACAGCCCTGGGCGTGCCTTTCACGTTGCCACCCGGCCAGCAGCGTACCGTGACGTTCGCCATCACCTGGCACTTTCCCAACGTCAAGCGATTCCAACACGGGGGCAACCTGTACAGCCGCCGCTGGCTGGACGCGCTCGCCGTGGCCCGCGACGTGGCCCAGCACTGTGACATGCTGTGGGCCAGGACGCAGCTGTATCATCAGACGGTCTACCAATCGAACCTGCCCGAAGAGTTCCTGGACGCGATGACTTCGCAGAGCGTCATCCTGCGCGGCCCCACGTGCTTCTGGTCGGAAGACGGTTACTTCGGCGGCTTCGAGGGCAGCTACGGCTGCTGCCCGCTGAACTGCACCCACGTCTGGAACTATGCCCAGACTCACGCGCGGCTGTTCCCGGAGGTCGGGCGGAATATGCGCGTCTCGGACTTCATCACCTACCTGCACGAGACCGGCGAAACGTCGCACCGTCAGCACTCGCGGCATGGAGCCTTCACGGACGGCCACTGTGCGTGCATCGAAGGCGCTTACCGGGAGTACCAGTTAAGCTCCGACACGGCCGTTCTCGCGCAGATCTGGCCGGGCGTCAAGAAGGCCGTCGATTGGCTGATCGAGACGATCGACAAGACCCACGAGGGCCTGCCGACGGGCCACCAGCCGAACACGTATGACTGCAACGTGTCGGGCCCCAACACGTTCATCGGTTCGCAGTACCTGTCCGCGCTGGCGGCGGCCGAGCGGATGGCCGCGGTGATGGACGATGCGGACAGCGCCGCGCGCTGGCGGACGGTCCGCGAGGCGGGCATGAAGAACCAGAACGACAAATTGTGGAACGGCGAGTACTACATCCAGATCCCCGAGGAGCGGCCGGCGAACGATTACAACAATGGCTGCCACTCGGACCAGCTGCTGGGCCAGTGGTGGGCGCACATGCTGGGGCTGGGCTATCTGTACCCTGTCGAACGGATTCGCGGTGCGTTGGAGGCGGTGATGCGGCACAATTTCCGCGAGAAATTCGCCGGTTTCACCCAGGCGCCGCGCCGCTACATCCCCGACGACGAGGGCGGGTTGCTGATGTGTACCTGGCCGCACAACGACCGGCCCAAGCCGTTCATCGTGTATGCGGACGAGGTTTGGACGGGCATCGAGTACGCCGTGGCCGGCGCGATGGTGTACGAGGACCAGTTGGAACCGGCGCGGCGGATCGTCCGCATGGCCCGCAGCCGCTACGACGGCCGCCGCCGCGACGGGCTTAACTCCGGGCCGGGCGGCAATCCGTTCAACGAGTTGGAGTGCGGCAAGTTCTACGCGCGGGCGATGAGTTCCTGGTCGCTGCTGATCGCTTGCCAGGGACTGGTGCTGGAAGGCCCGCGCGGCATTCTGGGTTTCCGGCCCAAGTGGCAGCCGCAGGACCACCGCTCGTTCTACACCGCGTGTGAAGGCTGGGGCCTGTTCGTCCAGCGGCGCGAGCCCGGCCGCCAGACTGACCGCATCGAAGTGCGGTACGGAAAGCTCCGCGTCCGCGAGCTGGTGTTCGAGTTGCCTGAAAACGCCGGCAAGGCCGAAGCCACGCTGACCATCGCGGGCCGCACCGTCCCGGCCGCGGTCCGGCGCGACGGCGGGGAAGTCCGCTTGGCCCTCGAAAGCGACGTGCTGGCCACCGAAGGTGAAACACTGGAGGTATCCTGCAATTGGTGAGGCGTGCGGCGCATCCAGCCACTCGCACCTGAACGCGTGTCGGCAAGAAGACCGGACCTTTTGAAAAATGGAAGAGGCTCACAGAAAGACGGGGTGACAGAAAAATGCGGTGACAGAAAGATCAGGTGACAGAAAGATGAGGGACGGAAAGCGTAGGGAAAATTAGTCTAGACCTGCGTTTCTACCTGTCCCAGCATTTCATTTTTCTGTCACCCCATCCTCCTGTCAGCTATCCTCATTTCTCTTGTAGTTATGCCATAGGTGTGAGATTCGGGAAGTTGTTTCGGCCATCGTTGCTACGCGGTGAAGACGCAGCGGCCGCCCAGGTAGGTGGCCTGAACCTTCAGGCGACGAACGTCCTCGGCCGTTTCCACCGCCCGCAAGTCGCGGTCCCAGATCACCAGGTCGGCCAACTTGCCGGGCTGCAGGCTGCCCACGTCCTGTTCGTCAAACGCAGCGTAAGCGTTGCCCAGCGTGTGGACGCAGCGGGTTGATCGTGGCCGGGTGCTTCTGCATGGTGCGGAAGTCGCGTTTCCGGAAACCATCGACGCGAAAGTCGACGATCGCCGGCTGGACGCACACCGGCACGTTCATTTCCGCAGCACGACGGATGGAATCGAGCTTGCGGAACGGAAAGTGCTCGATGCGGTGCCGGCGCTCGCGTGCCGCGGGCGCACGGCCGGCGGCGTGGGCGAAGGTTTGCAGCGTCCAGTCCACGCCCTTGTCGCCCACCGCGTGGACGTCCGCCCGAAGATCGGCCCGATGAATCGCGGCGATGATTTCCTCGAAGATCGCCTGGGGGGCATCGGCTGGGCCAAGTGCTGGTGCTCCGGCGGCACATCGTACATCAAGGCGTAGCCGTCCACCGCCAGCTTGACGCCCTGCATCCGCACCAGCGGCCCCCGATAACGGCGCATCTGGGCCACCAGGTTTCTCGCCTGCTCCAGGTTCGCCACGTACGGATACACCCGCACTCGCAGGTCCAGGTTGCCCTGCTGCTCCAGCATAACGCATTGGCGCGCTTGCCGCGGCAGGACGAAATTGTCGTGAACGCAGGTGACGCCCTCGCTGAGGAACTTCTCCACCGACCAGCGAACGCACTTCCGCTGCTCTCTTTCCGAGATCTCCGGCGCGTGGACGGAATAGATGGCGGGGTAATAAACCGCGCCCCACAATCCACTCGCCCTCGGGCTTGGATCGAGCAGCCTGCCGCAGGACCGTGGCCAGCGATGCGAAATCCGTGACATCGGGCGGCCGCAAAATGACGAACATCCACTCCATGTGGCCAAACGCGCTCAGATGGCTGTGCGCGTCAATCAGCCTCGGACTGACGCCCCGACCACCCACATCGACCACCTGCGTGCCGGCGCCCCG
>Ga0302237_1001480_pt1 | contig 16577 bp, 24 predicted proteins | sample AAG_UR_Ala_MG_FD_193530 | JGI IMG/M metagenome (GOLD analysis project Ga0302237, IMG submission 193530) | Enriched activated sludge microbial communities from anaerobic digester in WTTP, New Holstein, Wisconsin, United States - AAG_UR_Ala | ecosystem: Engineered > Bioreactor > Anaerobic >... | reverse complement strand
ACGAGCATCGGCATCTCGCGGAACTGGCGGGTGTGCAGGTTGACCCCGTCGATGTACTCCTCGAAGATGCGAACGTCTAGTGCCGAGGCGGAGTCGGCTTCGGGATGAAACTGGGTGCCGAAGGCGAACCAATCCGGCATCTCGCTTTCGATCGCCTCGACCACGCCGTCGGGGCAACGGGCGGTGACGGTGAAGCCCTGGGCCACCTCGTCCACGGCCATGTGGTGCATGCTGTTGACGCGGATTTCGCCTTCACCGTACACACGCTCCATCAGCGATCCGGGCACGACGACCAGGCCGTGGCGATGCGCGGGGTCCTGGAGGTCCTTGTGAGGAATGGCCTCCGGCAGATCTTCCGGAAGGTGCAAATACAGATTGCCACCCTGAGAGACGTTCAGCAGTTGCATGCCGACGCCGATGCCAAAGAACGGCATCCGCCGCTCGGCGATCAAACGCATCAGCCGGCGGTCAAAGGACTCGCGCCGCCTTTCCATCGAACGTACGGAGGGGTGCAGCATGAATCCATCGCGGCGCGGGTCGAGGTCCTGGCCGCCGATCATGATAAAGCCCTGCAGCGCGTCCAGGACTTCGCTCAAGTCGTCCTGCGACTCCAACGGAGGAACGATCACGGGGATGCCGCCGGCGGCCAGAATCCGATCGTAGTAACCGGCGGCGAGGAAGGAATAGGCGGGCGAGTCTTTTTTGGCGGAGCGGTAATCGGCGTTCAAGCCGATGACGGGTTTGTGGTGCATCTGTACTCCCTTCAGATTGAGACACTCGAGCCATCAAAATGAGACCAGAGACGCGAGCCGTTCTCGCGGCGGGGAGTGCGCAGGGGGCGGAAACCAGAGGCCGGTCGTCGGGCCTCGAATCAGCCGCGTCGTGCGGCCGGCGTATGGGGGATGACGTTCAGCCAATCACTGGCAGTTTGCAGCACGTGTACAAGTGACCGCCGGTCATCCTTGCCCTTCTGTGCTCAGCGAGGTCCTGCCCGTGCCAGTGGCGCCCATCCTCGGCGATTCCCCGAACAACGATGTCCTTATCGGTAACCTCAAACCTTTCTCTATGGACCAGTCGCCTGGCCGTTCTGAAGGGTTGCAGCAGCGGGCGGGATTTTAGTGTTGCCAGTCTTGAGGAAAAGGTTAGGCGGCTATTTTGGGTCCGCCGATGGTGCTGCCCACTACATTTTGCGATAGCATGCCACTGCTTGCACGGCTAGCATGGCGTGCCGTAAGATGCCACAGCGGCGCGGGTATGATCGCCGCCGCTCGCCGAGCGCGTGCGAAGTTGGGTATTGGGACAAGCGTGCCGCGCGTCCCCAAGTCAGGATCGTCTACAGGAGGCAAAATCATGGAAAAGTGGCCTGTCGGTGTGTTCGCCAGTGTCGATGCGGGGCTGGGAGTTAAGCTGGAGGTCGCCCACGAGTTGGGCGTGCCCACCATCCATCTGCACGCACCCCACCGCGAAACACGGACCTCGGAGAACGCCGAGAAATTCGTCGCTCGGCTCGAACAATTGGGCATTCGGATCAGCGTCGTGTTTGGGGGCTTCGAGGGCGAGAGCTACGCCGACATCCCGGCGGTCGTGCGCACCGTCGGGCTGGTCCCGCCGGACACGCGGGCGGCCCGTACGCAGGAAATGAAAGAGATCTCCGATTTCGCCCGGCTGCTGGGCTGCGACGTCGTCGCCCTGCACCTGGGCTTCATCCCGCACGACACGAGCGATCCGCTTTACCGCGAGATCCTGGCCGTGACGCGCGAGGTCTGCGACCACGCCCAAGCCAACGGGCAGAATCTGCACCTGGAGACGGGGCAGGAGACGGCGGACGGGCTGCTGCAGTTCATCGACGACGTGGGCCGGGACAACCTGTTTGTGAATTTCGATCCTGCCAACATGATTCTGTACGGCACCGGCGAACCGATCGCTGCGCTGCACAAGATCGGCAGCCGCGTACACAGCGTGCACTGCAAAGACGCCAAGTGGGCGGCCCATCCGGGCCGGGAATGGGGACAAGAGGTGCCCTTGGGCGAAGGCGACGTGGGGATCGAGAACTACCTCCGCACCTTGCAGGCCATCGGGTATACCGGGCCGCTGACGATCGAACGCGAAATCCCGCAGGAACCGGAGCGGCAAAAAGCGGAAATCGGCCACGCCATCCGACTGCTGAATGAGTTGAAAGCCAAGATCGGCTGAGCCGCGCCAAGTATCGTCGCAGGTTGGGACTCCGCCCCGACCTAAAGATCGCGTTGCGAGGCCACGGCCCAGTCCGGGCACGGGCCTCGCGAGCCGACCAGCGACTGCTGCCAATCCACCGCCAGCATCACGCAGTTGATGCCGGAACCGATCCCCAGCAGGGCGACCCGGTCTCCCCGTTGCACGTGCCCGCCCTGCAGCCCCAAGGCCATCGTCACCGGCAGAGCCACCGAGCCCGTATTCCCCAGCCACGGGAACGTCACAAAATCCCGTTCCAGCGCCAGTCCGAGCGACTCCAACATCAGCTTGCGGTGCGTCGAGCCGACCTGATGGCAAAACGTGCGGGCAATGCTTTCCAACTCCCAGTCCGACGCCTCCAGGAAGTCGCGGAACGTCTCGACGCCCGTGGCAATGCCCTCCCGCAGCAATTGCTCCGCGTCGGTTTCCATCAAGGGCTGCATGCCGCTGCCGATCGCTTCGTCGCGGCCGCCCTGGCAGAGCTGATGGAAGTCCGTGTTGGCCCGCGCGGCTGCCGCGTGCAGACGGTTTCCCGTGCGGCTCAGCTCGCGGTCCGCCAGCAACACGGCGGCGCTCGCCGAACCGATTGTCAACGACGCGACGGCGGATTTGATGCTGCTGCGCGTCAGGGATTCGTCCCCGTTCAACGCTTCGATGGTCGTCTCGACCAAGGGACGGCTGCTCTCGGTCCCCACCACGAGCGCCGCGCGAACCTGCCCCAACTCGATCATGTTCGCCGCTTGCAGCACGCCGTTCAGCAGCCCCAGACAGGCATTGGACACGTCGTACACCAGGCAGCGATGGCTGAGCCGCAAACCGTGGTGGACGCGGCAGGCCGTGGCGGGTTCCAGATAATCGCGGCACACGGACCCGTGGATCAGCGCCCCGATCTGGGTCCGATCAAGCCCGGACGCGGCAATCGCCAGCTCGCCGCTGGCGATGCTCTTGTCGCTGGGCAGAACGCCAGGTTCCCAAAATCGCCGCTCGCGAATCCCGGTCATCAGCTCCAGTCGCCCCTCAGGCAACCGCAGCCGGCGGTACAGCGGCTCCAACCGCCGCTCGATCTCCTCGCTCGTGACCGTCTCGTCCGGCAACGCGTAACTGACGGCTTCGAGACATACGTTGTGGTACTGCATCATGACGGGATACGGGATGCGGGATGCGGGATGCGGGATCTCAAATCTCAAATCGCAAATCTCAAATTTGAAACTTGAAACTTGAAATTTGAAATCGCAAATTTGAAATCTCAAATTTCACGTGCTGGTTCCAAATTCCCTCTCTCAGCTTTCGGTTTGTGAGCCTCGCCGTCTGAGCCCGCCCGTTTCAGTTGGCGAGCCGGCGAAATTCGACTCGGAAAACCGGTTCGCCGTGCAATCGCATGCGGCGTTCAAAGTGCGTGCGAAAATCCAAGTCATGCTCGGCCGGCCGTTCGGCCACGTCGAACGGACCTAGCAGGTTGGTGACCTCGCCGATCAGCTCCACGGTCGTGTCAAAATACTCTTTCACATCCGTCCAAAAGTGAAAAGCCCCGTCCCGCTGCAGTACCCGCTCGACGTCAACCAGAAATCCGGGTTTCATCACTCGCCGTTTGCGGTGTCGTTGCTTCCACCAGGGGTCTGGAAAGTAGGCGTGCACGGCAGTCGCACAGGCATCCGGCAGGTGCTCGTGAAACAACTGCAACGCGTCGCCGTCGACGACGGCCGCATTACTGCGTCCGGCGCGGGCCAGACGGGCCGCCGCCAGTCGTGCGTACTTATGGGCGATTTCGCAGCCGAGGAAGTTGTGACCAGGACGCTCGCCGGAGGCCGTCATCAGGAACATGCCTTTGCCGCTGCCCACCTCCACCTCCAGCGGCCCGGCCTGGGCAAACAGGGCGGCTGGATCCCAGGGCATGGGCAACTGGTCCACCGTCAGCAAGTGCCGCGTCAGATCGAGGTTCGGGTCGATGTTGCGGAGCGCCGGTCGCGCCATGGCTGCGGGGATTCGTTTCCAGAATGATGCGTCCTAAGGCTCGCGACTCCCGCCGCCCTCGTCACCGGCCATCTCGGCCGGGGCGGAAGCCCGCGCGGTCAGCGCCTCGGTCGGGATGGGGATCCCTTTGATGATGCCTTCCACCACGACATTTTCCCGCACCACGCCCTGGAAACGGCTGACGATCATCCGCCCACGGCGGGACTTGATGAGCGAACAGATGTAGACGATGCGGTCACCCGGTAGCACGGGATCGCGGAAACGGACTTCTTCCAGGCCACCAAAGCCGACCATCGGCGAGCCGAGCATGTCATACTTCTGGGTAAAGTAGCTGCACAGCTGCGCTGCCCCTTCCAGCATGACCACGCCGGGCATCAGCGGCATGCCGGGCATGTGCCCGCGGACCCAGAACTCTTGCTGGGTCACATCCTTATAGCCCACACACACTTTGCGCTCGACGTCCTCGTAGACGACGGCCGTCAACTGTTCCATCTCGTGCCGTTGCGGATTGACCTTGCGGATATCCTGGATGCCGGCAGTCGATTTGTCAAAGTCGATCTGGGAGAGATCGATCAGAAGTTCTTTGGCGGTCACCTTTAAGTTCCTGAACTTGGCTGGGCTGGTTCAAGGTCAACACCGCCACGCCACGGTCACCGAACGAGTCGTCGTTACCGGGTTCGGTCAACCCATCGCGTTGGCAGAACACAGCGGAGATTGGTCTACGTCCTCACCTTCCGGCGTTTTGCTCGCCGTCCTTTGGCATTCGCTGGACGCTTGCCATGGTTTGCTTTTTTCACTTTGTGATGCGGTTTCGTCACTTGAAAAACTCCCCTTTGATAGAGAACAACGGTTTCGCAACGACCATCAGATTACCAGCTTTGAAGTCGGCTGAGAAGGTGACCCCCCAGAGCAAGCTGTGTGCCAAGGTCGCACTGCTGGACGACAGGCCGCCAGCGACTCGCCACAACGCGTTGGGGCACGGAGTACCCCCCAAGGCACTCTCAGAAGTCTGCACCACCCCTGGGACGTTCGACTTTTCCAAGCTCCGCTTGAACTTGGCGGCAAAAACGGCCGAAAAGAGCGGGAGTCTGTCGGTGCAGCGCATGTGGGGAGGACGCGCCAACGGAGACGTAATCCAGCGTTTTCCCCTCCCCAATCGCAGGTGAGAATCGTTTTGATTTTTTTCCAAAAAATCGGCCCAGGGATTGACTGGCCAGCTATCGCCGTGTAGCATCCTTGGTTTCCGGCAAGCCGGGTAAAGGCAATTTGGCGTTCGTGAATTGACGTTAACCTAGGGCTGGCAAGGTCTTACATCTCGGAGGTAGTCGGCGTGACATCTGGACCCGGTCATGAGGTGATTCGAATTCGGATGGAGGCGTACGACCACAGCATCCTGGACCAGAGCGCCCTGGAAATCGTGGACACGGCCAAACGCACGCACTCCGAAGTGCATGGTCCGATTCCACTTCCGACACGAATTGAAAAGTATTGCGTGCTGTCGGGGCCGCATGTTGACAAGAAGGCCCGCCAGCAATTTGAGATTCGGACCCACAAACGGCTGATCGACATTGTTCAGGCTACGGCGAAGACCATCGAGGCCTTGAACAAGCTGAGTCTTCCGGCCGGAGTGGACATTAAGATCAAGGCGTCTGCACGGTGAGTCTATTGAGTCACACGGACCAGCTGTGATGAGAAGATGCCGTTCGGGTAAGTCGGAACGGTGCTGAAGTCGAGCTGCTTTGCTTGGCATTCGGAGGTGGTCGCCAAACGACTGCCGGCCGGGTCGGTTTCCGGGCTCCCGTAGGCGACAGACCAAGTGACGAGAATAAGGTGCGAACCATGACAAAGGGAATACTCGGCCAAAAGGTCGGGATGACTCAGGTATATGACGAGTCAGGGCGGGCGGTGCCGGTCACCGTCGTCAAGGCTGGTCCTTGTCATGTGCTGCAACTGCGGACGCTGGATCGCGACGGCTACGAAGCGGTCCAGCTTGGGTATCGGGACAAGAAACGGTCCAAAGGTACCCGATCTCGTCCCAGTCAAGCCAGTCGCGCCGAGCGTGGTCATGTCGCCAACATCAGCAGCAAGCGCTCCAAGCGTCGCGCTTCTTCCGGCATTCAAGCCGCCCCGCGAGCCAACTGCGAACCCAAGCGTTTCATTCGGGAGTTGCGGGGGGCCACCGAGGGATTCGAGGTCGGCCAGGTGTTGACCGTGGCGGCGCTGGATGGCGTCGCGGCCGTCGACGTAACCGGCGTGAACAAGGGGCGCGGTTATGCCGGTGTCATGAAGCGGCACGGATTCCACGGCCAGCGGGCCAGTCACGGCGTAAAAAAAGTCCATCGTCATCCTGGCAGTACGGGCATGCGTCAGACCCCCGGCCGACTATTCAAGGGGCACTGCATGCCTGGGCACTATGGCAACGCCAGGACGACCATCAGGAATCTTCGAGTGTTCAAGGTCGACGCCGCGAATCACCTGCTTCTGCTGCGCGGCGCGGTCCCCGGACCCAACGGCGGCTATCTGGTAATTCGCGAGACCAACAAGGTGGGGTAGATCGTTCATGACAACGTTGCCAATTTACGATTCCCGCGGCAATCAAGTCGGGTCCTATGACATCGATCCGGCGGCGCTGGCGCCGTGCATCAACAAGCAGTTGCTGCACGACGTCACGGTCATGTACCAGGCCAGCCGCCGGCAAGGCACGCAGAAGACAAAGTCGCGAGGCGAGGCCGCCGGTTCGACCAAGAAGATGTACCGCCAGAAAGGCACGGGCAACGCACGGGCTGGCTCCCGCCGCTCGGGCATTCGCCGTGGCGGCGGGCACATTCATGCGCTGCAGCCGAGGGACTATTCGTACCGTCTGCCGCGGAAAGCGATTCAGGCGGCCACCCGGATGGCGATTCGTTCCAAGATCGATAGCGGCAGTCTGGTCTGCGTGGACCAGTTGAGTTTTTCCGAGCCGCAAACCAAGGACATGGCGGCGGTGCTCCGGGCGCTCAAACTCGCGGGCCAGACCACGCTGGTGGCAACGGCCGGCTACGACGTGAACGTTTACAAAAGCGCGCGCAACATCGACAAGGTCACGGTCTCGCCGGTGGCCGAACTGAACGCCCTGGCCGTGTTGCAGCCGCGGCGATTGCTGGTCACCAAAGACGCGTTGGACGCGATCTGCCAGAAGGGCAGCCCTTGACTTGGCTCACGACGACTTCCCCAGATGGTGAACGCAAATGGCTGATTCGCAGGACACAAAACGAACCGTCAGGAAAGGGATCCGACTGGAGCCTCACCAGGTGATCATGCGCCCGCTGGTGACCGAGAAGGGGGTGTACCACTCCTCCGAATTCAACCAGTACGCGTTCGAGATCAGTCCCTTGGCCGACAAAGAGGACGTCAAGCGTGCCGTGGAGGCGCTGTTCAACGTCAAGGTGCTGAAAGTCCGCACGCAAACCCGAGCGGGCAAGCCGCGGCGGTACCGTTTTCGTCAGGGACATACGAAGGCTTGGAAGAAGGCCGTGGTGACGCTGGACAGCGAGAGCCGCATCGACTTCTTCTAAAACGAGTGGGACTTGCTACGCCGGCTGTGCCGTGTGAGATGAAATCATGGGTGTTCGCTATTATCGATCGACCAGTGCCGGACGCCGCGGGGCGAGCGTCAGCGACTTTGCGGAGCTGACTCCCGGCGCGAAACCGGAAAAATCATTGTTGCGGCCCTTGCGCAAGAAAGGGGGCCGCAACAACCAAGGCAGAATCACCGCGCGTCATCGCGGCGGCGGCCACAAGCGCATGTACCGAGAAATCGACTTCCGCCGCGAAAAAGATGGTGTGCCTGCCACGGTGGCTTCGATCCAGTACGATCCGAACCGCAGTGCGCGGATCGCCTTGTTGCACTATACCGACGGCGAGAAACGCTACATCCTGGCGCCGGACGGCTTGAAGGAGGGCGATCGTCTTGAGAACGGGCCGGACGCGCCGCCCTCGATCGGCAACAGTCTGCCGCTGAAACGCATTCCGTTGGGGACGGAAGTTCACAACATCGAGATGCTGCCCGGACAAGGCGCGCGGCTGTGCCGCAGCGCGGGCACCGCCGCCACCCTGGTAGCGCGAGAGGCGGGTTGGGCCCAGATTACGCTGCCCAGCGGAGAAATCCGCCGCATCCCGGCCTCGTGCCGGGCCACGATCGGCAAGGTCGGCAATCCCGACCATATGAGCATTCGCCTGGGCAAGGCGGGTCGCAAACGGTGGTTAGGCCGGCGGCCGCATGTGCGGGGTACGGCCATGAACCCCGTCGACCATCCGCACGGCGGCGGTGAAGGGCGGACCAAGGGCGGCCGGCATCCGGTCAGCCCGACGGGAAAATCGGCGAAGGGCGGAGCGACGCGGAAGAAGCGAAAGCCGTCCAACAGCGCCATCGTCCGGCGGCGATGGTCGCGGCGGTACGGCCAGTTGAAGCTGACAGGCAAGTAAACGGAGAGAACGGCAGCCCATGAGCAGGTCGCGAAAAAAGGGTCCGTACGTTGACTTCAAGTTGTACGGCAAGGTGCAGAAGCAGGACCAGGCGGGTACGAAAGAGCCCATCAAGACGTGGGCTCGGGCCTGTACGATCGTCCCCGAGTTCGTGAGTCATACGTTCATGGTTCACAACGGCCGGCAACACGTCAAAGTGTTCGTCACCGAAGACATGGTCGGTCATCGGCTGGGTGAGTTCGCCCCGACGCGGGTCTTCCGCGGTCACGGCGGCAAGGGCAAGCGTTAGAGGGAGTGACGGCCATGGCATTTCAAGCCTGCCACCGGTTTGCAAAAATCAGCCCTCGCAAGGTCCGTCCTTTGGCGGACCTGATTCGAGGCAAGTTCGCCGACGAGGCGTTGGCCATCCTGCGCTACCAGCCGCAGCGGGGCGCTCGCCTGTTGGAGAAGGTCATTAACAGCGCTCTGGGCAGCGCCCAGGATCCCGCGCAAACGCGCGGCAAGACGGTCGACGTAGATAGCCTGGTGGTCGCCGACGCTCGCATCGACGGCGGTCCCATGTTCAAGCGGGTTCGCCCTCGGGCCCGCGGCATGGCGTTTCTGATTAAGAAGCGAATGTCTCACATCCACATCACGCTGGCAGATATCGACGAGATCTAACCTATGGGTCAAAAGGTCAATCCCATCGCGTTTCGCACCGGCGTTATGACCGGATGGAAGAGCCGCTGGTACGCCTCCAAGCAGGAGTTCGGCGAACTGCTGGTCGAGGACCAGAAGATTCGTAACTTTATCAAGAACCATCCGCAGAAGACTCAGTACCGGAACGCCGGCATCGATCGGATCGAGATCGAACGCACCCGCGACGAAGTCAAGATCGTGTTGTTCGTGGCGCGTCCCGGCTTGATCATCGGCAAGAAAGGCCAGGAGGTCGAGTTGCTGCAGGACGAGTTGCAGAACCTGATCGGCCGCCGCGTGAACTTGAAAATCGAGGAAATCCACCGGCCTGAAGTGCAGGCCCAGTTGGTGGCGGAGGACATCGCCCAGCAGTTGGCCAAGCGGGCGAGCTTTCGCCGCACCATGAAGCGGTCCGTGGAGCAGACCATGGAGGCTGGAGCGAAAGGGATCAAAATCCAACTGTCCGGGCGTCTCGGCGGGGCCGAGATGTCGCGACGGGAAAAGCAGATCGCAGGCTCGCTGCCGTTGAGCACCCTGCGGGCGAAGATCGACTACGGATTTGCCGAAGCGAAGACGGCCCAGGGGCACATCGGAGTCCAGGTCTGGGTGAATCAAGGTACCTACGAAGGAGACGTATCCGATGGCGCTGATGCCGAAGCGGGTAAAGCACCGAAAAAGCCAAAGAGGACGTATAAGAGGTAATGCCACGCGGGGCAATCGCGTCGTGTTCGGGGATTTCGGTCTGCAGGCCCTCCAGGGTGGGTGGATCAAGGCCCAAACGATCGAGGCGGGGCGCATCGCGGCGCAGCAGTACGTGCGCGGCGAAGGGCGGCTGTACATCCGCATCTTTCCCCACAAACCGACAACGGCTCGGCCCTTGGAAACGCGCATGGGCAAGGGCAAGGGCGAGCCGGAGTACTGGGTGGCAGTGGTCAAGCCGGGCACGGTGTTGTTCGAGTTGGGGGGGGTGACGGAGGAGCAGGCGCGAGTGTGCTTCGCGCGGTTGGCTCACAAGATGCCGATCCCGGTGCGGTTTATCCGCCGTCGTTCGGCGTGATCGGAGAGGAAGCGTACGATGAAGGTTGCGGAACTGCGGGACATGAGCGACGAGCAACTGGCGCTCACGCTGAAGGACACCTGCGAAAGCCTGTTTCGGCTGCGCATCCAGGCTCAGACGGAGCGGCTGGACGCGCCCAGCGAGTTGCGGCGACACCGGCGACTCGTCGCGCAGATCAAGACCATTCAAAGAGAACGGGAACTCCAGCCGGGGAAGTAAGACATGCCGAGACGAGTTTGCGTGGGCGTGGTAACCAGTGACAAGATGGCCAAGACGCGGGTGGTCGAGATCCCGCGCCTGGTGCAGCACCCCCGGTACGGAAAGTACGTCCGGCGGAAAACGGTGTGTTACGTACACGACGAGGAGCAACAGTCCTCGCGGGGAGACACGGTGGAGATCGTCGAGAGCCGGCCACGCTCCCGGAGCAAGCGCTGGGAACTGGTTCGCGTCGTCGAGAAACGCCGCGAGGAAGACATGATCGGCGTGGCCCAGGACGCCGCCGGGAATGAGGCCGCCCCCGGGAATGAGGCCGTCCCCGAGAACGAGGTAGTGTAGCAGCGAGATCCGCGTAGGACGTTCAGCCATGATCCAGCAAGAGACACGATTGCAAGTCGCAGACAATACCGGCGCCAAGGAGGTGCAGTGCATCAAAGTTCTTGGCGGCTCGCGCCGTCGCTACGCCCGTCTGGGGGACATTGTCATCTGCAGCGTCAAAAGCGTCATCCCCGGCAGCGACATCAAGAAGAAGGCCGTGGTGCGGGCGGTGATCGTCCGCTGCAAACAGCCGACGCGACGGGCGGACGGCAGCTACATCCGCTTTGACAGCAACGCGGCGGTGATCATCGACAACGAAAACAATCCGCGCGGCACGCGCATTTTTGGAGCGGTGGCCCGCGAGCTGCGCGAGAAGAACTTCATGAAGATCGTCAGCTTGGCCAGCGAGGTGTTGTGATGCACATTCGAGTCAACGACATGGTCGAGGTAATCGCGGGCGACGACCGGGGCCAGCGGGGCAAGGTCCTGGCCGTGCAGCCGCGGGCCGGCAAGTTGATCGTGGAAGGCGTGAACCGGGTGTACAAGCACGTGCGCCGCAGCCAGCGCAATCCGCAAGGTGGCCGGCTCTCCAAGGAGATGCCGATCCCCGTGTCCAACGTGATGTTGATCTGTCCTCAGACCAACAAGCGGACGCGCGTGGGTTTTCGCTACCTGGCCGACGGGACCAAGGAGCGGTACGCCAAGCGGAGCGGAGTTTCGCTGGGCAGCGTCAGCCCGGCGCGGAAGCGGTACGTCAAGACGGCGTAGTGCTGCGGCAGGGCGGGCACGAGGAGCGGTCCAGAGTTACCATTTCGGGCGAGCAGAATCATGGCAGGCAAGAAAACGCGAGGGGAAAAGGCGGATGCGGGGCGGGAAGCCGCCTCGCCCGAGGAAAAAACGGTCATCGTCCCTCGGCTCCAAGAGGATTATCAGCAACGGGTGGTCTCCGCGCTGCGCGAAAAGCTGGGACGCACGAACCCGATGTCGCTCCCGCGGTTGGAGAAGATCGTCGTCAGCATGGGCGTCGGTGCGGCGACCCAGGACAAGAAGATCCTGGAGGTCGCGGTCGAGGCGCTGACGGAGATTGCGGGCCAAAAGCCCGTCATCACGCGGGCTCGCAAGAGCGTCGCCGGGTTCCGTTTGCGCGAAGGCATGGCGATCGGCTGCAAGGTGACCTTGCGCCGGCAGCGGATGTACGAGTTTTTGGATCGGCTGGTGTCCTTGGCCCTGCCCCGCGTCCGCGACTTTCGCGGCATCAGCCGGGAGGCTTTCGATGGGCGAGGGAACTACAGCCTGGGGTTGGCCGAGCAATTGGTGTTTCCGGAACTTAATCCGGACAAGTACTTGAAGGTCCAGGGCTTGAATATCACGTTGGTGACCACGGCGGGCAACGACGCCGACGCGTTGGAACTGTTGACCCTGATGGGGCTGCCGTTCCGCCGCGACGATTCGGCGGCTGCCTAGGGGGAAGCGGAGCCTTGCCGCGGCGCCGGCGGACGTCGAGAGGACGCGTTAACACGGTCGTTTTTCCAGACAGGTAGACATCTGTGGCTAGTAAATCGAAGATTGCAAAATCGCTGCGCGAGCCCAAGTTCGCGACGCGCCGAAAGCGGCGTTGCCGACTCTGCGGGCGGCCCCGCGCGGTGTACCGGAAGTTCGGCATCTGCCGGATTTGTTTCCGCAAACTGGCGGATCAGGGATTGATTCCCGGCGTGCGCAAGTCGAGCTGGTAGTGGGAGAACTCAACGAAGATGATGACCGACCCGATCGCCGATATGTTGACTCGCATCCGCAACGCGGTCCGCGTGGAGAGGCCCTATGTCGATGTGCCTCTGTCCAACGTCAAACGCGGCCTGGCGGACGTCCTCAAACGCGAGGGGTACATCTGGGACTGGCAAGTCGTCGAGGGAGTGCCCCTGTCGCAACTGCGTCTGGAGTTGAAGTACGGACCCAACGGCGAGCGTTTGATCCAGAAGATCCGCCGCGTCAGCAAACCGGGGCGGCGCGTCTACTGCCGGGCCAAGGAGTTGCGACCGGTGCTGAACGGAATGGGAATTACGATCATCAGTACCAGCCGGGGCGTCGTCAGCGACCGCGAAGCTCGCCAACGCAAGCTGGGCGGTGAAGTCTTGTGTGAGATTTGGTAGCAGCGGGAAGCGGTGTTGTTATGTCACGCATCGGAAAAAAACCCGTGCCGATCCTGGACGGCGTGAAGATTGCCGTTCAGGGCCGCACGGTGCAAGTAGAAGGGCCGCAGGGCAAGTTGCAGTGGGAGCATCGTCCCGAGTTGACGGTCCGCATCGACGAGGCGAGCCGCTGCGTGGTGGTCGAGCGGTTGCAGGAGAACCGCGAATCCCGCGCCTTGCACGGCCTCACCCGGTCCCTGATCAACAACATGATCGTGGGCGTCAAGAACGGGTACGAGAAGCGACTGGAAATCGTCGGTGTGGGCTATTTGGCCGCCGTGCAAGGCAAGAAGTTGCAGTTGCGCGTCGGCTATGCCAACGAACTGGAGAAGGAGATTCCGCCGGGACTGCAGGTCACTTGCCCCGATCAGACGCACATCGTGGTTCGCGGCTGTGACAAGCAGCAGGTGGGAGAGTTTGCTGCCGAGGTTCGCGCGCTGCGCAAGCCCGAGCCCTACAAGGGCAAGGGCATACGTTACGAAGGCGAATACGTGAAGATCAAACCGGGCAAGGCGGCGACGTAATTGGGCGGTCTCGAACGGCACGGGCTTGAGGTCCAGGGGGCCCCGTCCCGAAGCCAGAACTTCATACGCTTGGGTTGAACCGTGAAGAAACAACTGATTGTGAACCAGCGGCGCCAGCGGCGCCGGTTCCACGTTCGCAACCGCGTCCGTGGGACGGCCGACCGGCCGCGGTTGAGCGTCCATCGCAGTCACAGGCACATCAGCTGCCAGGTGATTGACGATCTCGCGGGCAGAACGCTGGTCTCGGCCAGTTCCTTGGACGGCGACTTGCGCGGGCAGGTGCCCTACGGCGGGAACAAGGCCGCCGCCACCGTGATTGGCAAAGCGATCGCCGACAAGGCGCTGCAGGCGGGAATCAAAGAGGTGCGTTTCGACCGCGGCGACAGCAAGTACCATGGTCGAGTGGCCGCCCTGGCGGATGCCGCCAGAGAGGCAGGATTGGTATTTTAGGACGCTCGTAGTGCCGCCTTCAGGCGGTCGGCACCGGCTCAAGCCGGCACTACCAGCGTTAGGGCGATTTCGCAGAGTTCCGCAGCAGAAGCAGGTGCATCGTGTCTACAGACGCTCCCTACGGGGAAACCACGATCGAGAAAGTCGTCAACATTCGCCGCTGTGCGGCGGTCGTCAAGGGCGGGCGCCGTTTCAGTTTCGCGGCCATGACGGTCGTCGGCGACGGCAAAGGCAAGGTGGGCTGGGGATATGGCAAGGCCAATGAGGTCCCGCCCAGTGTCGACAAGGCGAACAAGCAGGCCGCCCGGCAAATGATGGAAATCCCGCTGGTCGACGGCACGATCCCGCACGCGGTCCATGGCAAGTTCGGCGCCGGACAGGTGCTGCTGATGCCGGCAGGGCCGGGCACGGGGATCATTGCGGGCGATGCCGTGAGGTCGGTTTGCGAAGCCGCGGGCATCAAGAACATCCTGACCAAGAGCAACGGGACCAACAACCCCATCACCCTGGTGAAGGCCACTTTTCGAGCCTTGAGTCAACTGCGGACGCGGAAGGATGTGGAGCGTCTGCGAGGAGTCTCCCTGACATGAACTTGAGCGACGTCCACAGCGGAATCCACAAGCACAAGAAGGGCCGTCGCGTCGGTCGCGGACCGGGTTCCGGACGCGGCAAGACGGCGGCGCGCGGGCACAAGGGCCAGCGGGCCCGCGCCGGCTACGGCGCCCTCCCGATCTACGAAGGCGGGACGATGCCCTTGGTGCGGAGAGTCCCGAAGCGCGGTTTTCACAATCGGTTCGCGCTCTGCACAGCGACCGTGAATGTGGCCGACTTGGAACGTGTTTTTGCGGTGGGCGACGAGGTCAATCCGGAGACGCTGCGCGCCAAGTCCTTGCTGAAGGGCCGCTACGACGAATTGAAGATCCTTGGATCCGGCGAATTGACCAAAAGTCTCAAAGTGGCGGCTCACCGCTTCAGCGGTACGGCCCGCGAGAAGATCGAGAAAGCAGGCGGGACCGTGACGGTCCTTCCGGGCCGCAAACCGGCCCTGGAACCGCCGGGTGAGACCCGTCAAGCAGAAGCGTAGTGTTCGAAGTCCGGTGCGGTTGGCCATGGAAGGCGCCAATCGCTTTTTGCGTCGTGGCTTTCCACAGGTCTCTTGACTCGCAGGACGCGTGAACTCGGAAAGGATGGATCTCGATCATGTGGGAAAAACTGCGTGTCGTTTTCACCATCCCGGAACTCCGTCAAAAAATCTTTTTGACGCTGATGTTCCTGGCGATTTACCGGGTGGGTTACCACATTCCTTTGCCGACCATCAACCAGAAGGTGATGGCCAAGGCCACGACGCAGCAGGGTGGCCTGGGCGACTTCGTGGACCGCGTCGCCGTATTCAGCGCCAGTAACCTCCGAGAAGCCACGATTTTCGGCTTGGGGATCATGCCCTACATCTCCGCGTCCATTATCTTTCAGTTGCTGGGCAGTGTCTGGAAGCCGATCGAAGAACTGCGAAAGGAAGGCGAGACGGGGCGCAAGAAAATCAACGAATACACCCGCTATCTCACCGTCTTCCTTTGTCTGCTGCAAAGCTGGATGTATGTCCGTTGGTACCTGATGGGCACGGGGAGCGGCGGCAGCTTGATCGATCCGTCGTTCCTGAACGCCAAAGGCGAGTTGAGCTTGGCTTGGCAGCTAACCTCGGTGGTGACCATGACGTGCGGCACCATCTTCTTGATGTGGCTGGGCGAGCAAATTGACGAATTTGGCATCGGCAACGGTATCAGTCTGTTGATCATGGCGGGGATTTTGGCACGGATGCCAGGCGCCCTGGGCGATTTGATCAAGAACGCCGAGATGCAGTTGGTAGGTGTCACGGCGGGGCGGATCGGCGTCGAGCATCTGACGATCTTGACGCTTCTGTTTGTCGGCGTCGTGACGGGGGTGGTTTTCATCACGCTCGGGCAGAGGAGAATACCGACGCAAAGCGCCAAGCACGTCCGTGGCCGCCGCACCTACGGGGGAACGCGGCAGTACCTGCCGCTGCGGATCAATCAAGCCGGGGTGATGCCGATCATCTTCGCCAGCAGTTTGCTGATGTTGCCTGCGATGTTCTTTGGGTTCCTGGGGAACATCTTCACGGGAACTTCGTCGCAATTGAGCCAGATTGCAAATATGTTCAACCGAGGCACATCGTTCGTCTACAACCTGATGTACGTGGCCTTCATCTACTTTTTCTGCTACTTCTGGACCGCCATCACCTTTAACCCGAAGGAGATGTCGGAGAACCTCAAGGATTATGGGACTTTTATCCCCGGCTACCGGCCTGGGAAGCGAACTGCGGACTATCTGGAAAAGGTCATGGTTCGCATCACCTATGTCGGCGCTGGGTTTTTGGCAGTAGTCGCCATCGTGCCCACGATCATATCCAGTTCACTTGGCGTAAGTTTTACTATAGCAAGCTTTTACGGAGGAACCGGTCTGTTGATCGCAGTTAGTGTGGCGTTTGAC
>Ga0302237_1001476_pt1 | contig 16625 bp, 9 predicted proteins | sample AAG_UR_Ala_MG_FD_193530 | JGI IMG/M metagenome (GOLD analysis project Ga0302237, IMG submission 193530) | Enriched activated sludge microbial communities from anaerobic digester in WTTP, New Holstein, Wisconsin, United States - AAG_UR_Ala | ecosystem: Engineered > Bioreactor > Anaerobic >... | reverse complement strand
GGGAGGGAGGCTTTTTTAGGCAATAGAGACGAGGCAGACTGCGTCATCTGGGAAAGAAACCTCCGCGAGAATCTGGGCAAAATACTTCTTTCATGTACCGTCAATTGTGATTTCCGGCACTAGCGTGAATCGCTCGGTAGAGCGCGCCTTCTTCCGCGGTAGCGTCCGCCTGTAGCGAAGGCCGCAGCGGCGGTGGCGGTAGCCCCGCCGCTGCGAGCCGTAGCGGAAGGCGGCCGGTAGGCGGCGCAGGCCGCCGTGGGATCTGGGGCGAAGCCCCAGCGAATCCGAAAATCAGGAGCTAAAATAGGCAGGATGCGGCATTTAGCGTCGTTCAGTAGCGTATCCTCGTATAACGGTTCCAAGGCCGGCGTCGTGCAGATGGCGCGCATGCTGGCCGCCGAGTGGGGGCGCTTTAGCATCAACGTGAACTGTATCAGTCCCAGCTATGCGCTCACGCCCATGCACGCTTCGACGCCGGTCGTGGTCCGCCAGCGGATCCGCGAGCTGACGCCGCTGGGCCACGTCCAGCGTCCGGAGGACTTGTACGGCGCAGCGATTTTCCTGGCCTCCGCCGCCTCGAACTACGTCACCGGCCACGACCTGATGGTCGACGGCGGCCATACGCTGAACGCCTGGCTCACGCCGCTGTCACGGTCCGTGCCGCCGCGCGTCGGCCCGGAGGAAGAGACGGTGCAACTGAAACACGACCTGGAGACGCTCGGCCTGCCCTACGACGCCGGCGGCATCCGCGACTTGGAGACCAGCGTGCAGATGGTCCGCCTGGGCGTGACGCGTTTCGGTGTCGGCTTGGCCGCGGCCGCCAAGGCCCTGGACGAGTGCGCCGCGCAGGGCGGTATCGAAGTATGAGGAACCGAAACACACAGCCTTTTCGCAAAGGGAATGTCATGGCAGTGCAACACCGTCGTCCCTTCGTTGCCGTTGCTCGTGTGGTGCTGGCAGGAATCCTGCTGCCGGCGATGAGCGGGCTGGGCTCGGAACCGGCAACTGAGACGGCATCGCCGCTGGTCCAGGGTTTTCTCCAGCCGCCGGGCGGGACCAAGCCCTGGGTCTACTGGTACTGGATCACCGACAACATCTCGCGGGAAGGGATCACGCGCGATCTGGAGGCGATGGCCCGCGTCGGGATCGGCGAGGCGCTGATCGGCAATATCTACCTGGAGGACGTCCAGCGAGGCGGCGTCAAGGCGTTGACCGAGCCGTGGTGGGAACTGGTCGAGCACGCCATCCGCGAAGGCGGCCGCGTCGGGGTGAATATCGGGATGTTCAATTGTCCCGGCTGGAGCCAGTCCGGCGGGCCGTGGATCAAGCCGGAACAGGCCATGCGGTACATGGTCACGACGGAACAACGCGTGACTGGACCGGCGCGATTCGAGGGCCGATTGGCCGCGCCCAAGGAGCCGTTCCAGGACATCGCCGTGCAGGCCTTTCCCGCACCGCGCGGCGATGCGGACACCGTGGCGTCTCACTCGCCGCGCGTGGCCTGCACTCCGGCCGCCGAGAACGCGGCGCAGATGTGCGACGGCGACTTGAACACCGCGTGCATGTTCCCGCCGGGGGCCGGCCAAGGCCGCGGTGCGCTCGCGATCGACATGGAATTGGCCCAGCCCTTCACGGCTCGCAGCCTCGTGCTGCACGCGGCGGCGGTCGCCTTTTCCGCCCAGTGCGAATTGCAGGCGGCGGACGAAGCGGGCGAGTTTCGCGAGGTCCGCTCGTTCGCGCTGGACCGGTCGAACATCAATGTCAACGTGGGGCCGATGCCGCACGGGCCGGTCGCCGTTTCTTTCCCGCCCGTCAGCTCGAAACGATTCCGGCTGCTGCTGACCAACTTCCGCGGACGAAGCGGGTTGGCGGAAGTCGAATTGTCGGCGGCGGCCAGGCTGGAGCGGTTTATTGAAAAGCAACTCGGCAAGATGCACCCCACGCCGCTGCCCATGTGGGACACGTATCTCTGGCCGCCGCAGGACGAACCCGACGCGGAACCATTGAGCGTTGCGCCGGATGCGGTCGTCGACCTCAGCGACCGGCTGGCGGCCGACGGCACGCTGCGTTGGGAGGTGCCGGCAGGCGAGTGGGTCATTGTCCGCACCGGCATGACGCCGACCGGCACCAAAAACTCGCCGGCTTCGCCCGAAGGCCAGGGACTGGAAGTGGACAAGATGAACCGGCAAGCCGCCGCGGCGCACTTCGACGCCTACATCGGACAGCTGCTGAAGCGCATGCCGGCCTCCGAGCGGCAGGCGCTGAAGCATGTCGTGGCGGACAGCTACGAAATGGGTTCGCAGAACTGGACGGACGGTTTTGGCGACCTGTTCCGCGAGCGTTACGGCTACGACGCCCGCCGCTGGCTGCCGGTGCTGACCGGCCGCATCGTGGGCAGTGCCGACCAGTCCAACCGCTTCCTGTGGGATCTGCGGCGGCTGGTGGCCGACCGCGTGGCGATGGACTACGTGGGCGGTCTGCGGGACGTCTGCCGGCAACACGGGTTGAAGCTGTGGCTGGAGAACTACGGCCACTGGGGTTTTCCTGCGGAATTTCTGCAGTACGGCGGCCAGGCGGATCACATCAGCGGCGAGTTCTGGGCGACCGGCGAATTGGGCAGCATCGAACTGCGGGCGGCTTCGTCCGCGTCGCACATCTACGGCATGCCCATCACGTCGGCCGAAGCGTTCACGGGCGGTCCGTTCTTTTCCGGCACTCCGTGGTCGCTCAAGCGGCGCGGCGATTGGGCCGTGACCGAGGGCGTCAACCACTTCGTCCTGCACGTTTACATCCATCAGCCGTCGGACGAGCGACGGCCGGGCGTGAACGCCTGGTTCGGCACGGAGTTCAACCGGCACAATACCTGGTTCGAGGCCAGCCGCTCCTGGATGGACTACCTCCGCCGTTCGCATTTCCTGTTGCAGCAAGGCCGCCACGTGGCCGACGTGGCCTACTTCATCGGCGAGGACACCCCGAAGATGACCGGCGTCCGCCAGCCGGAGTTGCCGGCCGGGTACGACTTCGACTACATCAACGCGGAGGTGATCGAGCAACGGGCGCACGTGGAAGACGGCCGTTTCGTGCTGACCGACGGCAAGAGCTATCGCTTGCTGGTGTTGCCCGAACTGGACACCATGCGTCCGGAACTGCTGCAGAAGCTGCGCGACCTGATCACCGCGGGCGGCGCCGTGCTCGGTCCCCCGCCGGCCCGCTCGCCGAGCTTGCAGAACTACCCGGCGTGCGACGAACAAGTGCGCAAACTGGCCGCCGAAATCTGGGCCAACTGCGACGGGCAGGCTGTGAAACAGGTGCGTTTCGGCCAGGGACGCGTGTTCCGCGGCCTGGATCTGCCGGCGGTGCTGGCCGAGTTACGGACGCCGCCCGATGTCGCGGGCGTGAACCCGAAGAAACTGTTGTGGACTCACCGCTCGTCGCCCGGCGCGGAGATTTATTTCCTGTCCAGCCAGAGCGAGCACTCGGCGTCGCTCTGTCCCGTGTTTCGCGTTGCCGGCAGAGCCCCGGAGTTGTGGCACGCCGACCGCGGGCAAATCGTGCCCGTGGCGGCTTTCGAGGCCACGGAGGGAGGCGTGCGCGTGCCGATCGAATTGGAGCCCCGAGGCTCGGTATTCGTCGTTTTCCGGACAGCCGTCGGTTCGACGCCAGCGGTGACGGAGGTGACGCACGACGGCCAAGTGGTGTTGACCACGGCGGCCAAAGCGGAGGAACCGGCAACGGAAGCCACCGCGAAGGACAGCGTTAGCACCTTCACGCTCGCCGGCTGGATGAAGCCGAACGCAGACATCGCTTTGCCCAAGGAAGCCGACACGGGCGTCTTCCTCCAGGCGGCCCGCAACGACGTCGTCTTCCCCGCGCACGGAGCGTCGCTGTTCGGCGACGACAGCCATGCCGGCGCAGGATTGTCCGTGGGCCGCAACGGCGTGGCGGTCTACGAGCACTCGTCCAGCTACTTCGCGCCGTTGCTCGTACACGCGGCGTCCCTGGCCGACTGGACGCACGTGGCCGTGGTCTATCAGGGTGGCCGGCCCAGCCTGTACCTGAACGGCAAACCGGCGCGCCAGGGCCTGCAAAGCCGGTACACGGTGCATCCCAGCCCCGGCGCGGGACAGGGCGGTCCCGGCGGCCCGTTCAAGGGCGAACTGGGCGAGATCCAGCAGCTGGCCCGCGCGTTGACGGCTGCCGAGATTGGGGAACTGGCCAAATCGCCGCCGCCGGAGACCACCGCTGGGCAACGGCCGTTGGTCGCTCTCACGCGCGGCGCAGAGGGAAGCCTGCAAGCCGAGGTCTCTGTCGGCGGTTCCTATAAGATGAAGCTGGCGGACGGCCAAGCACGTTCGTTCGACGTATCGGCACTTCCCGCTCCGTTGGACATCGGCGGCCCGTGGGAAGTCTGCTTCCCGCCCAAGATGGACGTGCCGGAACGTACGGCGTTCGAGCGGTTGATGTCCTGGACGGAGCATTCGAACGAGGCCCTTCGCTGCTTTTCCGGCACGGCGACCTACCGCCGCACGTTCGAGTTGCCGGCGGAACGCATCGGCGACGGCCGCCGCGTGCTGCTGGACCTGGGCCAGGTGGAATCGCTGGCCGAAGTCCTGGTCAACGGCCACAATCTGGGCGTGCTCTGGAAGCCGCCGTTTGTTGTGGACATCACCGGCGAGGCGCAAGGCGGCACCAACACGTTGGAGGTCCGCGTGACCAACGCCTGGCTGAATCGCCTGGTCGGCGACAAGAAGCACCCGAACGGTTTTCCCGCGGGCGGCGCGCTGCAGTTCAAACCGTTCCTGGCCGCCGACATCAGCAACCGCCTGGGCGACCGGCTGATCCCCGCCGGCCTGATCGGCCCGGTGCGAATCCGCACCACCCAACGAATGCGCGTGCCGTGAATTCGGCCGACGAAGCCCGGCTTTTCCGAAAAGCCGGGCTTCTCTTGGGGCGACAGAAAACACCGCACGGACGGGACGGCCTCGAAAGAGCCGCTAACAAAACCGTTCGGCGCGGGTCTCTGACCCAGTCGAAACCGCCGGCCGGGGGTCTCCGATTCGGTTTTGTTATCGGTTCCAAGTACCTTCGTCGCGTGTTCCCGCTCCCTCCGTCATGGCTTTCACCCAGTCCCGGATGGCGGCCTTGGCTCGCGGCCAAGTTTCGTTTGTCAACATCAAGGGCATCGGATCGGCGTCGGCGTCGTCGAAATAGCAGAGACTGTACGTGACGCGTCCGACATCCTCGACCGAGAATTTTCGGCGATACAGGGTCAGCATTTCGGGAATCGAGAGTCCGTGTGTGCCCAGGGCGTAAACATCAAGAAAGTCCTTTTTTGTGCCCCGCTGGGAGACTGCGAGGAGCTTCATCGCGGCCAAGTCTTCGAGTGAGGCCAGTTGACAACCGAATTCCGGCCAGACGACCGGCGGTTGCAGCAGGGGGTAATGGAACTCGAGGAAACTGACTCGCACGCCGGCTACGTTCCCATGCAGTGTTCTCCGCTGAACGGAGCCGACTTTCAGGTCGCCCCCGCGGCTTTGCAGTTCCCTCGACAAGCCCAATGGATCATCGAGTGGTTGTGCGGTGAACCAGTCGAAGTCCACGGATTGCCGGTGTCCGAGATGAATCGCGATGGCCGTCCCACCTCCCAAGTAGAATCCCAAACCCGTTGCGGCCGGCCCCAATTGCCGCAAAGCAGCCTGTTGTTCCGGCGGAAGCACTTCGGCGTGCAAGCTCATCGGTGTACCCTTCCCTCCCAGATCTTCCGCTCTTCGGACCGGAGCCACGTATCGACCGACTCCTTCGGCAGGTCCAGGATCAACTCCCAGAATCTCAGCTGCTGGGGACTGAGCGAACGGCCTTGGTGCCGTTCGATCCAATCGCGCAACGTGGGGTCGCCTAGTTCGTTGCGCAGCCAGCAAACAGCGTCCCAGGATCCCTCGGCCAGCACGCGGCGAATGATGAAATCGCGGTGTTGCTGCCAATCGAGCTGAGCGAAATCGCAGTCCCAAAACAGAGACCGCAACGGCGGCGGCAGTGGGCTGACGCGACGGGAGGATGATTCGTCCGAAGCCATGCGATACCTGCTGGCGAGGCGTTCTGGATCGCGCTCCTGAATCCAGGGTCATTGAGCGTGATTATAACGGTTTCCGCGGTCAACTGCGACGGCACGCATCCTGCGGACTGTGGCCGGACTTCAGCCGCATCGACCGGGTCCACCGGCTGGAATCCACCGCGCGGCCCGCCCCGGCCCGCGTCGCCGTCTATCGCCAACTGCTGCCGCTGTTCGACCAGGCCCGCGCGAGTACTACACGCCGCGGCCGCTGATCCGCGCCATCGTCCAGGTCGTCCGGCCTAGGATCGACGATCGCATCTACGACGGCGCTTGCGGCTCGGCGGGCTTCTTCTGCGAGTCGGAAGCCGCGTTCTTTGGCAAGGAGAAGAAGTCGCTGGCCTACGTCATCGGGATCATGAACATGATCCTGCACGGGATCGACGCGCCGACGACCTGCTCAAAGCGCGAGCCTGATCGGACAAGTTACCGCGGACCGCCCAGCGAGAAGAGGTGAGAAGTGGTCCGCAGGTACATCACTCCGCCGGCCACCGCGGGCGTGGCGTAGCTAGGTTCGCCGAGCGCGATGCGGTGGACGACCTGGAACGTGTCTCCCGCCGCCAGGACGACAACCTCGCCTGTCTTGGACACGTTGTACAGATAGCCATCGACCCAGACGGGCGAGGCGTAGAATCCGCCCTCGACCCGCGCTCGCCAGACGGTTTCACCGCTGGCCACGCGCAGGCACGACACCACGCCGTCGTCGGCCCAGAGATACAGTCGCCCGTCCTTGACCAGCGGCGTGGGAACCATGGGGATGGCGTTGGTGATCGTATACGCTTCCGTGGGCGCTGGGGCCTGGCCGGGCGAACCCGGCCGGACTGCGAGGCAGCGAGTTCCGCGAAGTCCCGCTCCGTGGCCCGCGATCACCAGGCCTGGCGCCAGGACCGGCGAGATCACGGCTCGATCCAGGAAAGGCTGCCCAAATTCCCAGTTGTTCTTTCCCGTGGCCGGGTCGAGCGCCATGAGGCCGTGCGCGGTGTTGGAGAAGATCAACTCCGGTTGGCCGCCGTCGGCCTGGTAGACGCAGGGCGTCGAGTAGCCGGCCAGCCAGGTCTTGGTTTCCGTCAGCCAACGGGTCTGGCCGCTTTTTCGATCGACGGCGGCGACGAAGCTCCGGCCCGCCGGATTAGGACCGTCCTTCCTGCGGCCCGGACTCCGTTCCATGTCCTCCTGGTCATTGGCTAGCACCACCAGGTCCTCGTACAGGATCGGTGACGAGCCGCTGCCTTGCAGGGAGATCAGGGGACCCAGGTCGCGGCGCCAGAGTTCGCGGCCCTGCAGATCCAGCGCCGCCAGCATGACCGCTTCGGGCGTGGTCCAAGTAATCACCACGCCGCCGGCATCCACGACCGGCGTGGCCGTCGCGTAGCCGTTGTCGCGATGCTGGCGGTAGGTTTTCGACGGCTCCTCGTGTTTCCACAGCGTGCGGCCCGTCATCGCATCCACGCACAGCAACGTGCGCAGGGCGGTGGCTGGGTCGCCACAGGTGACGAACACCCGACTGTCCCAGATCACGGGCGACGAGTGGCCGGGGCCGGGCAGGGCGATCTTCCAGTTGTAGTCCTTTTCCGTCCAGCGGACGGGCACCGTCTTGGCGTGACTGATGCCCGTGCCATTCGGACCGCGAAAGCGACTCCAAGGCGCCTCGTCGGCCGCTGCTGGCAAGACGGCCAGGAGACCTACAGCGGCGATGGACCAAATGCATCGGATCATGATTTTCGCTCACCAGATTTCTTGCCGCGCCAACGCGGCAAGGTGCGGCCGTATTATGAACAACCCATGCTGTTACCGCAGTTGTGGCACAGGTAGCAGTTGCCGGTGCGGACGGTAATTGCACCGCAGTTGTCGCAGGCGGGGGCGTCGCTTTGGAAGCTGGCGAATTGTTCGCTCTGCACCGCGACCACACCCGCGCGTTCGAGCACGGCCATGTCCATTTTTTTGTGCGCCGCTTGGCCGTGGCCGTTGGCCGATCCCTTGCCCGCCCCGGAAAGGTGACCGTTGCCCTTCTCCGCCGCCACGTCATGCCCGAACACGTCCTCTCCGGCGGCGCTCGACTTCTCGCCCAACGGCAGGCCGTTGCTCGCTTCTCGGAAGCCGTCCAGGAAGGTGATGCCCAGCCAGCGGAAAATGTAATCCACGACGCTCTTGGCGATGCGGACGTCGGGGTTGGTGGTGTGCCCCATCGGCTCGAACCGCGTGTGCGAGAACTTGTTGACCAGCACCTCCAGCGGCACGCCGTATTGCAGGCAGATCGAGATGGCGGTGCCGAAGCAATCCATCAGCCCGCCGACCGTGCTGCCCTCCTTGGCCATGGTGATGAACAGTTCGCCGGGCCGTCCGTCCGGATACAGGCCCACGTTGATGTAGCCTTCGTGGCCGCCGACGTTGAACTTGTGCGTCAGCGACTGCCGCGTGTCGGGCAGTCGTTCGCGGCGCGGGCGCGCGGCGGCCTCTTTGTCCTTCTTGGCCTTGTCATTCTCATTCTTGGTCGACAGCGGCTGGCTCTGCTTGGAACCGTCGCGGTAGATGGCCAGCGCTTTGAGGCCCATCTGCCAGCCCCAGGTATAGGCTTCCGCGACCTCCTCGGCCGTCGTCTCCGCCGGCATGTTGACCGTCTTGGAAATGGCGCCCGACAGGAACGGCTGGGCGGCCGCCATCATGCGGATGTGGGCCCGCCAGGCGATGCTGCGGGAACCGTTGGCCGGCTTGAACGCGCAATCGAACACCGGCAGCAGATCGTCCTGCAGTTCGGGAGCGCCTTCGATCGTGTCGTGGGCGTCGATGTACTTCAGAATCGCTTCGATTTGCCGGTCGTCGTAGCCCAGCGAACGCAGCGCCAACGGCACCGTGTTGTTCACGATCTTGAGCATGCCGCCGCCCGCGAGTTGCTTGTATTTCACCAGCGCGATGTCGGGTTCGATGCCCGTCGTATCGCAGTCCATCATAAAGCTGATGGTCCCGGTCGGCGCCAACACGGTGGCCTGGGCGTTGCGGAACCCCTGCCGGCGGCCGGTGACCAACACCTGGTCCCACAGCTTGCGGGCGGCGTCCTTCAAATAGCGGGGGCCGGCCTCGTCAATCGTCTCGACCGCGTCGCGGTGCATCTGCATCACGCGCAGCATCGGTTCGCGATTGTCGGCAAAGGCCTCGAACGGACCCACGACGCCCGCCATCTCGGCGCTGGCCAAATTGGCCGCTCCGTGCAGCAGAGCCGTGATCGAACCACAAACGCCGTACGCCGCGTCCGAGTCGTACGGCAGGCCGCTGGCCATGAGCAAGCTGCCCAGATTGGAATAGCCCAGTCCCAGCGGGCGGTACAGATGGCTGTTCTCCGCGATCGGACCCGTGGGATAGCTGGCGTGATCGACCAGGATCTCCTGAGCGATCACAAACAGCCGGCAGGCCGCCTTGAACCGCTCGACGTCGAACATCCCGTCCGGCTTGCGGAATTTCATCAAGTTGATGCTGGCCAGATTGCAGGCCGTGTCGTCCAGGAACATGTACTCGCTGCAGGGATTGCTGGCATTGATCCGGCCCGAATTGGGGCACGTGTGCCAGCGATTGATCGTCGTGTCGTACTGCACGCCCGGATCGCCGCAAGCCCAAGCACACTCGGCCATGCGGGCCAGCAGATGACGGGCGTCGTAGGCCGGCGGCTCGCCGCGAGCGTTCTTGGTCACCCACCGCGTAGTCCATGTTCCGCCCCGCTCGACTGTCTTCATGAACTCGTCCGTCACCCGCACCGACAGATTCGCGTTCTGGAACAGGATCGAACTGTAGGCTTCGCCGTTGAAATTGGCTTCGTACTTGCCGCTTTCAATCAACGTGTGCGCCTTCTGCTCCTCCTTCCACTTGCACTCGATGAATTCCAAGATGTCGGGGTGCCAGATCTTCAGCGACTGCATCTTGGCCGCCCGGCGCGTCTTGCCGCCCGATTTGACCACCGCCGCAATCTGATCGTATACCCGCATGAACGACAACGGACCCGACGGCCGGCCGCCGCCCGACAACTTTTCGCGGCAAGAGCGAATCGAAGACAAGTCCGTCCCTGTGCCGGAGCCGAACTTGAACAGCATGGCCTCGCTGCCGGCCAGCCGCATAATGTCTTCCATGTTGTCTTCGACACTCTGGATGAAGCACGCCGACGCCTGCGGATGCTCGTAGGGGTTCTCCGGCTGGACGACGCGGTGGCTGCGCTCGTCGTAGTGCCAGGTACACCGATCGCCCGTGATCCCGTACTGGTGATACAGGCCCACGTTGAACCACACGGGCGAATTGAAGGAGCCGTGCTGGTGCAAGCACAGCCACGTCAACTCGCGATAAAACCGCTCGCTGTCGGCCTCGCCGGCAAAATATCCGTCCTGCCGGCCCCAGTCGGCGATCGTTCGCGTCACGCGATGGATCAGTTGCCGCACGCTCCGCTCCCGCTCCCGCGTGCCGTTCTCGCCGTAGAAGTACTTGCTGACGACCACGTTCGTCGCCAACTGGCTCCACGAAGCCGGAATTTCGCAGTCGTTCTGCTCGAACAGAACGTCGCCGTTTTCGTCCTTGATCGCCGCCGAACGCAACTCCCATTCGACGGTTTCCAAAGGGTCCTTGACGTCCACGGGGCAGAAAACACTGTCCACGCGCAACCCGGCGCGAGTTTCGTGCGGGGAACTGGGTTCCGCCGAGAAAACTTGAGAGGGAATTCGTTCCGCAACAGTTGCCATGGCCAGCTCCTTCTGCAAGCAGCGTCGATCCGTCGAAATCGCGAAATCTGCATCCTACATAATGTACGTCGGTTCACTAAACGTGTCGGATCGATTTCCGTTTCGATCGAACGTGAACTTGGGATGTTCAGAAAAAATGGGATAGTTGCCAACAGCGGCAGAGATAACGTGAACCCCCAACATATTGTATCTCACTCGTGCGACGACCACAATATGTTGGGCAGGCGAGCAGTCTAACGTTTTGTCGGAGTCCGTCAACAGTTACTTCGGAAAACTTTTCGAAACCCCCAAAAACGCTTCTCCAGAGGGGGTTCCGATACGTTCCGCCAGCATCGCTAGCATAGCGATCCAGCGTGCAAGAAACAAGGCCAAGAAATCGCTCCGCCAAACGACCGTGACTGGGCTGGGGGCTAACGCAGCGTTCTCAGAATCTCGCTCAGATTGGCAATTGGCTGCTCGTGCTGCGACGACTCCGGTTCGCAAGCTTCCTTGGAGTCGTCCAGACGCGGCCAGGACGTCAAGAGGCCGCCTTCCTTCTCGCGCAGCTTTTGCAGCGATTCCTTGGCCTGGGCCCGGATTTGTTGGGCTCGCTGCTGGTCCACAGAGACCCTGGGCAAGGTGCCGTCCCATTGGATGCTGATCACGCCGGTCACCAACAGGATCGGCGCGACGATCATCACCAGCGTCGACACCAAGCGGTTTCCCAGCACCGACCGCACCGGCTGTGGCATGCCCGTCGTGACGACACCGATCAGGGCCTGCGAAATCGTGGGCCTGCGTTTGCGCTTCCTTGCCATGTTCACTCTCCGCATCCGTCCGCCCGGGATGCCAAACGAAGGAAAATGGAGAATCGAGAGGTTCCGGGGCGAGACTTCTAGCAGAACCACGCCGTGGCGACAAGAGCAATGATGCGAGGGTTTTGCAAACCCGTGGCGGCAAAGGCGAACGTCGAGGGGCGTCAGGATTCTGTGACGGCTTCGAACAACGCGATGCTGGCCGTGAATCCGTGGACGAAATTCTTGCCTCCCACGGGGCCCAATTCGCCGGCGGCGAAGCAGCCGGCCAGCGGGATCTCGCCCCAGACCCTGCCGATCGCCGCGGCGTCATGATGCGGTTCCGGGAACATCCGGGTGCCGCGTCCGTTGCAAGTGAACAGCAGGGCGCCCAGGGGATTCCCGTCCATTCGCTGGCGCGCCGCCGCGAGCAATTGCCGCAGGTCCGCATCGGCCGTTTGCGCATCGCGGATGTGGAATTTGACCGTTTGACCGACGCGGACGTAGTCGCTGACCACTACGGCGCCGGTGTCCGGATCGACGCCCAGGACGTTGCGGACCAGGAAATCGCCGTGTTCGAAGCGGTCCCTGTATTCGCTGACGGCACGCCCCAGATGCAGGCCGCGGCGGACCATCTCTTGTTCCCGCATCGGCAGCCTTACCAGTAGTTCGTGCAGCTGGATCACGGCCGGCTTGCCGCCCAGTTCGTAGATCACGTTTTGCTCGGCCCGTGTGATGACGAAGTGCTTGCCAATGGGCCGGCAACCTTGCGAGACGACGGCCTGCACGCGCACCGCGCCGGACAGCAACACGGCAACGGCGCCGCTGGCCAAGGCCTGCCGGCCCAGGATCAGGCGGCTTTCGCCCGGCTGCGACGCGCCGCTGGCCATTCCGCCGATCACGGGCAAGCCGGGGTGATCTTCGTTCATCCGCTCCAACAGATAGTCGGACGGGAAGGAGAACGGGTCGCCCAACAGCAACATGGCAGCTGGTGTGGGCCACTGCTCCACCAGCGTGTCCGGCCAGCCCAGGATCGCACCGCCCTCGGGCGTACGTTCAAACGTCAAGTGCATGGGCAGCACTTGGGCTCCGGGCAATCGAGCCAGCCACAACGAAAGCCCCGGCACCCCTTCGACCTCCTGGCCGACACCCGCAAGGGATTCGGCCGTGCAGCCGATGACGCATTCCGCTGCCAAGCGATCGCAGGCCTGGTTGGCGATCTTGTCGGCGATCTCGGCGCGGTCCGCCGACAGGAACAGCACCGCCAGGTCCGGCGTGCCGCCCAAGCGGGCCAGGGCCTGGTCGCAGACCTCCGCCAAGGCCCGGCGCGGCTCCGCAGCCCTCGACAAGGCAGACGAACAACAAGCGGCAAGCGGATCAGCAGTCGGTTCCATGCGTGGCTTTCCGGCAGTGGCAGGATCATTGGGCGGCGGTGCCCTTGGATTGCGGGATTGCGGCCGCAAGACACGATTATCTTAGCAGATTGTCTGACGGACTTCATGGGAGCGTGACGCCGATACAAATCCGGGGCGTGAGAGCTTGCATTTTCTGTTCAACCAGCGCATGTTGGGTCTTTCCTGTCCCTGCCCGCAACGAATCAGCCCGCGTTAAGGAGTCGCCAGGATGTTTCGCCCGATGTTGTTTCGCCCGATGTTGTTTCTGGCCGCCTTGGTGCTGCTGGCAGCGCGGGCGTCCTGGGGGGAAGAAATGTTCTTCCAGGACGGCCGGACCGACTGGAAGATCTATCTGTCTCCGCAAGCCGATCCGACGGAGACATTTGCCGCCGAGGAGCTGAGCGGCGCGTTGAAGAAGATCTCCGGCGCCGACTTTGAGGTGCTGTGCTCGGCCGAGGCGCCCGATCGCAGGACGATCATCATCGGCGATCTCAACAACCCGCAGGTGCAATCGCGGGCCGAGGCCCTCAACCTCCGTGCGGGCAAGGTCGAGGAGATCGCCGTAAGCACCCTGGACGGCAGGCTGTACCTGGCCGGAAACCAGCCGCGTGGGGCGCTGTACGCGGTGTACCGCTTTCTGCAGCATGAACTGGGGGTGCGGTGGCTATGGCCCGGCCCCGACGGCGAATTCATGCCCGCCAAGACGAGCTGGTCCCTGCCCGATTTGAAGTACAACTATACGCCCGCCTTGGCCTATCGGGGCTTCCACCTGTGCGGCGACTGGCGCGATGTCGACCTGTTCCGCGAGTGGATGGGCCGCAACTTCATCAACCTCTATCGTCATGCCGCCCCTCCCGAAGAAAAACGCAGGGGCTTCTACTCCATGTGGTCTTCCCACAACGTCGTCCTGCCGCAGACGCTTTTCGACCAGCACCCGGAGTACTTCGCCGAGATCCAAGGCAAACGCTACAAGAACAACATCTGCTTCAGCCATCCGGAAGTGGACAGGATCGTCGCCGCCGAGACGGCCGCTTACCTGCGCAAGCGGCCTTTCCTGGACATTCTCAGCGTCTTTCCGAGCGACAACCAGGACTATTGCCGCTGTGCCCAATGCGCTACCAGAGACGTTTCCACGGCCTGGTTCGAGTTCTACAACCGGCTGACCGACACGCTGAAACAGGAATTCCCGAATCTGAAGTTTGCCACGATCGCCTACCAAGGCTACCGCGACGTGCCCAAGTGCCCGATTCGCAACAGCGAGTTCATCGAATATGCCAGCTACAGCCGCTGCAACATCCATCCCTACGGGCACCCCGACTGCCGGCACAACGAAGATACGATGCAAGCCATGCTGGCCTGGCAGGCCACCGGCTTGCCGATCGGCAACTATGCCTACGAGTATGACATCTACACCAGAAACGCCCGCTTCATCCCCTTTCTGAGCGTGATCGACGATGCGGTGAAGACCAGCCGGCGATTGGGGCACGTGGCCCTGATCCCGGAAGTCTCCTTGTCCCCCAAAAGCGGCCCGGAAGTCTATGCCCACCACGTTCAGAACCGCCTGTCCCTTTACCTGTATGCCCGGCTGCTGTGGGAGCCGGACCAGGAAATGGCCGCCGTGCTGCGCGACTGGTGTCAGATTGTCTTTGGCGAAGCCGCCGCGCCGATGTTCGACTACTACCGGGCCATGGACCGCGCCTGGACTGCCACGCCGATCCATGCCACGATTCTGGGCAATGCCTTGAGCGCGGCCCCGCACCTGCTGGCCGACAAACTGCGTGCGGAGGTGGCCGCGGATTTTGCGTCCGCCGAACAGCGTTTGCTACAGATCGGCAATCTGGCCGTCAGGGATCGGGCCGCGGCCGCCCTGAGGCGAGAGCGAGTCCTGTTCAATCAGTGGCAGGATTTGTACTGGCTGGATACCGACACTCCCCGCCTGAATCTGCCGCTGCTGGCCCAGGCCGCCGACTTCGCCCAATCCGCTTCCCGGTCCCAGGACCTTGTCACGGCGGCCCGCGACGCCGGTCGGTTTCCCACCCGAGTGCGTCTGGCTTGGACCAGGGAATCGCTGCTGGTGAACTGGGTCTGCCGGGGCTTGCAGATCAAGAACGTCAAGGCGGCAGCTGCGGGGCGTGACGATGAAGTTGTGGAAGACGACAGCGTGGAACTGGAACTGGCTTCCGGCGTGACCGGCGAAACCTGGCACTTCGCGGTCAACTCCCAGGGGACACAGCAGGACTATCGCCAGTCCGTGGTGGGCGTCAGGGAAGACCAATGGAATCCGGACTGGCAGGCGAAAACGCGGCTGGGCGCGGACTCGTGGGAAGCGGAGATGACGATTCCCTTCGCCGCACTCGACCAAACGCCCAATCCGAACGAGACCTGGCAGGCGCGCTTCCTGCGTCACCACGGAGGGCGCCAGGATTTGGCGCCGGGCGTTTTCCCCGAACGCGGGACGGCATTGCTGGTGTTCCGCTCCGCAGCCCGTACTGACCGCCGTCTGCTCTGGTGGTCCGGAGCGCCGGAGCGGGAGAGCCGGCGAAACGCCTCGCTGATCCAGGAGTTCACGGAGTTGGGCTGGCAAATTCGCTTGACCGCCAGCGAGCAAGAACTGCTTGCGATCCAGGAGCCGTGCGACGCCTACTGGTTCCGCCATCCCCACGGTCCGAACAAGGTCCCGGCCGATTACTGGGCGAAGCATTTGGCTCCCGCAATCAAGAACGGCGCGTTGGCGGTTTTCGTTTCCTACTGGGACATCCCGCTGGATCGGTATTTCCAGGATCCGTCGCTCCAAGTGAAAGTGGTCGCGTGCAGCCGAATCCCACTGGCCGCGCGCACCACGGCGTTCCTTGCCCCGGGCGATTGGAGCACGAAACCCAACAACCTGCTCCGGGCCTTGAAGTCCGCCATAACGCCGGCCTACGGTTTCGTACCGGCCGATTCCGGCGCCTGGACGGTACTGGCGACCGCGGCCAACGGGAACGATGATCCGTATCCGTACCTGTTGGCCAGACGTTACGGCAAGGGGATGATCGTCCTTGGCGGCGACGATATTCGCCTGTCGCCCGCGAAAATGCTGGAGAACTTCGTCGAATACCATGAACAGATGAAAAAGTAAGGCCATCGACGCGGTGCTGATCGCCACGCCCGATCACCTGCACGCCTATGCGAGCGTGATCGCCATGCGTCAGGGACCGGTCACGTGGCGCGACTTCTGGGCCTTCGGCACGGGCAGCTTCGGCGATTTCGGCTGCCACGACATGGACGCGCCCTGCTGGGCCCTCGATCTGGGCGTGCCGGAGAGCGTCGAGGCCTTCGGCGTGGGTGCGAGCCATCCGGAGATCCAGCCTCACGGCTGCCTGTGTAGGCGAGAAAGGATACATCGCCTGCGAAGGAGCGGGCGGACCTCCGCAACTGGCCCTGCTGGACCCGGCGGCCACGTTCGACAATCCCGAACCCACGCTGAAGCGGTCGGCGGGCCATCATCGAGATTGAACTTCGAGTACGATGCCCGGCTGACGGAAATCACCTTGCTGGGCGTGCTGGCCCTGCGGTTGGGCCAGAAGATCGCTTGGGACGCAGCCCGGATGCAGGTCCCCGGCACGCCTGCCGCCGACGAGATCATCCACGGCAC
>Ga0302237_1001475_pt1 | contig 16634 bp, 9 predicted proteins | sample AAG_UR_Ala_MG_FD_193530 | JGI IMG/M metagenome (GOLD analysis project Ga0302237, IMG submission 193530) | Enriched activated sludge microbial communities from anaerobic digester in WTTP, New Holstein, Wisconsin, United States - AAG_UR_Ala | ecosystem: Engineered > Bioreactor > Anaerobic >... | reverse complement strand
CTGCGCGGCGTCCTGCTGACCTGCGCCGTGGTGGTGGGAGGGCTGTTGGTCGCTTGGGTCGCCGTCCGTTCGCAGGTGAACGACGAGATCCGCCTGGAGGTCGAACGGCGGTTCCGGGAGCAGTACCGCGAATTCCGCGTCTCGGTGCGACACGCCCGCATGTTCGAGGGACGCGGGGTGGAAATTTACGGGCTGTCCATTGCCCGGCGCGGTGACGGCCGGCCGCTGGTGTCTGTCGACGAGATTTTTGCGGCGTGCAAGCTTGATGCCGAGGCGTTGCTCGCCGGCGAAAAGCCGCCGACGGAGCGCGTGTGCTTGTCGGGTCTGCGGTTGTGGGTCGAGCGGCAGGAGGATGGCTCGTGGGACATTCAGCGGTTGTGGCCGCTGCCTAGGTTTGGCTTGTCGAAGCCGCCGGTGACCGTCCGCGACGGGACCGTGGAAGTGACGGATCCGCGGGGCGGCGTCCGCCGCACGCTGAACCTCCGCAACCTGCGTCTGGAGATTGCGGCCCAACCGCCGGCGACCAATCCGGCGGATGCGGGGGCGGCCCGTTTCCCGCCGCCGACACGCATCTGCGGACGCGTGGGCGGGGATCACTTCGAGTGCGTCGAGTTCCAGGCGCTGATTGACAGTACGCGAGTCGCGTGGAGCGTGACGGGCAAAGTACAGGGTCTGCAGTGGTCGCCACAACTGTTCGCGGCCCTGCCGCTGGAGTTGCAGCAGCAACTGGCCCCGGCCCGCACGGTCAACGGCCGCTTGGATCTGGAATTCCGCGCCGATAGCGGCGCCGAGAATTCCGCTCCGATTGCCTTCCTTGTCAAGGGCTCCCTGGCCGACGGACAAATCCGCGACAGCCGGTTGCCCTGCCCGCTGTACGACGTGCGCGCCCGAATCGAGTTGGACAACCGGCACCTGCGCGTGGACCAGGTGTTCGCGCGCAACGGCGCCTCGACGGTCACGCTGCAAGCGGAACGTCGCGGCTGGCAGGACAACAGCCCGCTGACGCTGACCGCCGAAACGCGGCGCCTCGAACTGGACCAGCGCTTTCTGGAAGTCCTGCCCAGGGACCTTCAAGCCCTGTGGCGGAAGTACTTTCCTGCCGGAAGCATCGACGCCCAACTGCGGCTCGATTTCGACGGCCGGCAGTGGACGCCCGAACTGGCAGTCGCCTGCCACGACGTCTCCTTCGCCTACCACCGCTTTCCCTATCGGCTGGAACGTAGCCGCGGGACGGTGCAGCTGAAAGACAACCGCCTGCAAGTCGACGTGACGGCCGCCGCCGGCGGCCAGGACGTAAAGATCCGCAGCGATGTGTTGAATCCCGGCGAGCATTTCACGGGTTGGGTCGAATTCGGCTGCCAGCAGCCGATTCCGCTGGACGAGAAACTGTTGGCCGCGCTGGTCGATCCCAAGGGCCGTGACGTGGTCCGTTCGCTGCGGCCGTCCGGCTGGTTGGCCGTCCAAGGCCGGCTCGAGCGGACGGACCCCAAAGACCCGGAAGTACACCGGCGAGTGCAGATCGAGCTGTCCAACTGCGGCCTGAATTACGAACGGTTCCCCTACCCGTTGCGGATGATTCGCGGCCGGCTGCTGTGGGACGACCAAGGATGGACGTTCCAAGACCTGGCGGGCCGCAACGGCACCGCCTATGTCGCAGGCACGGGGTTCTGGCGGCGCACGCCCGGCACGGGCAGCGAGCTGGTGCTGAACCTGATCGGTACGGACGTGCCGCTGGAGGATGAACTGCGCGACGCGCTGCAGCCGGGCGCCCAGTTGGTGTGGAACCAATTGCGGCCCCGCGGCACCGTCGATCATTTGAAAGTCGATATCCACTATGCCTCGGTGCGCAATCAGTTGGCCATCGAGGTCAGCGGCGAAAAATGGAAGAAAAGGGCCGCCCACGATGAGGGCCACAGCATCACGATCCTGCCCACCTGGTTCCCTTATCGGCTCGACGAAGTGGCGGGCACCGTCCAGTACAGCAACGGTCGGTTCCTGTTGCGGAACGTCTCCGCCAAGCACGAGGAGACTCAGATCAACATCAACGGCGCCTGCGGCGTTGCTCCAGACGGCTCCTGGACCGTGCAACTGCCCAACGTGACCGCCGACCGCATCCACCTCAATCGTGAGCTGCTGGCGGCGCTGCCCAAGGAACTGGGCAAGGCCGTGGAACGGATGAACCTGCGCGGCGACCTCTGCCTGCAAGGGTCGCTGGCCTTCTCCAGCGCCGGTGGTGACGAGCCGCCCACGACGGCTTGGGATGTGACCGTGGATGTCGAAGACGGCAGCCTCCACTGCGGGTTTCCCATCGACCACCTGCACGGCGACGTCCGTCTGGCCGGCAGCAGCGGCAACGGCAACTTCTCCTCCCGCGGCCATTTGAATTTCGATTCGGTGATGTACCGCGACATTCAACTGACCGGCGTCACCGGACCGCTGTACGTCGACGCCTCGAGTCTCGTCCTCGGGGCCGAGGCGGATGCCGATGCGCGGGATCGTCCGCCGCGTCCGCTGCTGGCCCGCGCGATCGGCGGGCAGTTGTCGGCTGATGTCCGAGTAGGGTTCGAGCCGGAGATGCCGTTTCGCGTCGAGGTGCGGCTGGACCGCGGCAACCTGGCAGAGTTTTCTCAGGAAGTGGCTCTCAAGACCCAGAACATCCGCGGTCAGGCCAACGCATTATTGAAGCTGAGCGGCAATCGGTTCGGCCGGCCGTCGTGGCGCGGGACCGGGGCGATCCGGCTGTATGAGGCCGACATTTACGAGGTTCCCGTGATGCTGGCCCTGCTAAAACTGCTCAGCATCCGCCAGCCTGACACGACGGCGTTCACCAGCAGCGAAATCGACTTCCGCATCCAAGGCGAGCACGTCTACTTGGACCGGATCAACTTCTACGGCGACGCGGTCAGCCTGAAGGGCAGCGGCGAACTGGACCTGGATCGCCGCATCGATCTGAAATTCTACTCGCTGGTCGGCCGTCTCGAACTGGACCTGCCGGTCATCCGCACCGTCGTCCGCCAGGCGAGCAAGCAGCTGCTGCTGATCCACGTCACCGGCACGCTGGACGAGCCGCAACTGAGCCGCGAGCCGTTGCCCCTGCTCAAAGGAACCTTGGAGCAGATCTTCCCGGACGCCCTCGGCGGCGAAGCCGTTTCCAGTCGCCCATCCTCCGGCATGCAACACCGCGGGCAAGAAGTTCGCTAGAATGGGACGCGCGGCCAAACAAGAGGCGCGCGTTCTGCGAACCAACACTTGTACGGGAGGTGGATCATGAGTCAGCGAGGCAGGTTAGTCGTTTGGATACTGGGCGCTGTGATCTTAGGCAGTACGGCGATTTTCCCGTGTGCGGTTCCCGCCGCGGAGCAGTCGCCGGCGGAGGCCGGGAAACTGCGGATCATCGCCTTCGGCGCGCATCCGGATGACTGCGAAATCTTCGTCGGCGGCACGGCGTGCCTGTGGGCCGAGCAGGGGCATCACGTGAAACTTGTTTCGGCCACCAACGGGGACATCGGCCACTGGCAGATGGCCGGCGGACCGCTGGCCCAGCGGCGTACGCAGGAAGTCCAGGCAGTGGCCAAGGTTTTCGGCACCACCGCGCATGTGCTGGACATCCACGACGGCGAGATCGAGCCGACGCTTGAAAACCGCCGCACGTTCACGCGGTTGATCCGCGACTGGAACGCCGACATCGTGATCACGCATCGCCCGAACGACTACCATCCCGATCACCGCTACACCAGCATCCTCGTGCAGGATTCGGCCTACATGGTGACGGTGCCGTTCTTCTGTCCTGACACGCCGGCGCTCAAGAAGAACCCCGTCTTCCTCTACGCGTCGGACGGCTTCCAGAAGCCCACTCCGTTCCAGCCGGACATCGTGGTTTCGATCGATTCGGTGATCGAGCGGAAAATGGACGGCCTGGCCGAACTGGTGTCGCAATTCATCGAAGGCGGCTGCGGCGGCGGGCCGGATCGGATGCCGCGCGATGAGGCCGACCTGAAGGCCCGGCAAGCCCAGTTGAAACAGGGCTGGTTCCGGCAACGGCACGTGAACCTCGCGAACACCTACCGCGACAAGCTGATTGAGTTGTACGGCGAGGAGACCGGCAAACAGGTCAAGTACGCCGAGGCCTTCGAAATCTGCGAGTACGGAAGGCGTCCCAACCGGGAGGAACTCAAGAAGCTTTTCCCGGTCACACCGCAAAAGCCGTGATTTCACGGCCGTCGCCGGAAGTGCCGATGCGGCTGCTGGCGTACAACGTAACGATACGGATGACCGCGCGGCCGGTCACTCCGCAACCATTTTCCAGGACCCTATCGGCCGCTGGGATCCATCCGGTTGCTGCGCCATGTGAACGGACAGCGCGCGGCCAGCTTGACTGCCGCCCCGCTACGCCTCCGTGGCATCGGTCAAATGGAACGACACGTGCTTGCCCACGGCTGCCGCGTACCGCGTGAGGGTATCAACCGTAAAGTTTGCCCGCTCGCCGCGTTCCAGCTTCGAGAGGGCGGAACGATCAATCCCTGTCAAACGCTGGACATCGCCCAGACTCAGGCCCTGAGCCTCGCGCACCCTTCGCAACTCGGCAAACACCTCAACGGCGTCGCGGAGTTCCCGCAATCGAGCCTTCGCCCGACGGCGCAATTCCGGCAACTCGTCCGCCACCAACTCACGAATCTTCCGATACTTGGCAGCCTCCTCCTCGGTGAGATAACGGTCTCGTACGTGTTCTTTGATTTCGTTGCCCATGTCAATCTTCCAGGTCGTAAGCGTTCACGGGGTACACCGTGTACTCGTCGATGCCAACAGCAGGATGGGCCAGGATGCGTTTGGACGGGCAACGGACCTCGAATGCCGTCCGTTCGGGCGCAACGACCACCGGCGGCAAGCCGCCGCACTCCCAAACGGGCCGGGCGCCCGTCTACGGCGCCGGCTTCAGCATCAGCGACTTCATGTTGAACGGCTGCCAACTTCCGGAGACGGCTTTGACGGCGATGGAAACCTTGCCGGTTGGCTCGATCTTCAATTCGCCCAGGTCGACCTGTTGGAAGCGGCCGCAGTCACCGGTGTCGGGCGATTTGGCTTGCAGCGATTGGTCGCCGCCGACGATGCTTGATCGTCGTTTGGGTACTGGGCGGTGTGATCTTAGGCAGTTGGGCAATTTTCCCGTGTGCAGTTCCCGCCGCGGAGCAGTCGCCGGCGGAGGACGAGAAACTGCGGATCATCGCACTTGGCGCGCATCCGGATGCCTGCGAGATCTTCGTCGGCGGCACGGCGTGCCTGCCAACGCGATGCTGAGGACAAGCGTGGCCAAACTCGTTTAGCAGCGTTTGAGAAATACGCGTCCAGTATTTCTTGCCGATCATCACACGGAGTGTGATGGCTACTTTGAGTCTGAGGGGGCGCTCAGTCCTTCTTCAAGCCTTCCTTTTGCAGCGTGCGGAAGTCATCCACGCTGTCCCCTTCGCCCGCCTTGATTTCCTTCTTCTTGATGACGTCGTCCAGTCCCAACTGGATCTTCTTAAACTGCTTGTCGGACACCAGATAGTACCAGTCGCCGAAGCGGGTGTTCAACTCGGCCACCTTCTCCTTGGCCTTGTTGAGCTTGTCGTTTCGCTCGTCGATTTTCCGCTGGTTTTCCTTCGTAATCCGTTCGCGTTCCTTCTCGATCTCCGCTTCTTTGGCTTCCGTGTCGGTCTTGGGCGGCGTTTCGGTTTTGGCGTCCTTCGCATCGCCCTCCGGGGCGGCGGGCTTGGCTTCCGGTTCGGGCTTGGCTTCGGCCTCCGGCTTGGCCTCGGACTTGGCCGCTTCGGCGGTCGCCGTCTCGTCGCTGGCCGACGGCTTGGCCGTCCCGGACGAGGTTTCCGGCTTTGTTTCGGACTTCGCCTCCGGCTTCGGTTCGGACTTCGCCTCCGCTTTGGCGTCGGATTTCGGCTTGGGTTTCGATTCTTTCTCGCCGGGGCCGACCTCTTTAGGCGCTTCCGCCTTGGGCTCCCCGGCGTCTGCCGGCTTGGGCCCTCCCGGCAACTCCGGAACCGGCTCGAGTTCCGGCTGCGGGAATTTCGACATATCGACCCGCGTAGTGACGAACAGGTAACGGTTTTCGCCTTCGCCCTCCGCAACGTCGCCGCTTTCCTCAGTTTCGCCGAATCGCAGCACGTATTCGACACCGTCCTTCATGCCCACCGTGATTTCGCCGTTGGCACTCAGCAACTCGGTCTCGCCGCTGGACATCGGCACCATGTAGAAGCCGTGCTTCATTAGATCCACCATGCCCTCGTCGTCTTTGGCCATCCCGGCGCCGGCCTTCAGATCGGCTCCCAGGCCCTTGGGCTTGCGGCGGACATCGGCGATCTCCAGGTCATCGACGGCCGTCTTCAGGTCGTTGAGTTTCTCCTTGTTCAGTTCTTCGTGCTCGCCCAACGCCGTGGCCACACCCTCCCCTTTGACGTACTTCTTCAACTCCTTGAGTTTCCACTCCGAGTCCTTGAAGTCCGCAGTGAGGTCGAATTTCTTGTCGACCAGCACACGATTCGGCGGCTGCAGCGACACGGTGTAGTTCTTGAGGGCGACGTTTTCCACGTCCCAGGCATTCATCTTCAGCAGGTCTTTCTCGATCCAGTCCTTGAACTTGGTGGACAGCTGGTCGGGATCGATTTTGACTTCGTAGACCACATCCTGTCCGACCTTTCGGACGAATCGGTGCCCCTCCGCGCCGCTGACCTTCTTGCCGATGATCAAGCTGGCCAGGTCTTGCCCCTTGGTATCCTCGAACCGGACCAGCAAGCCGACGCCCTCGTCTCCGACCTTCAGCTTCTCTTTGTCGGGTTGGACGACGCCAAACATCCGGTGGTCCCCGGACACTTCGGAGGCGATGCCCAGAATCGGCAGGTCGACCAGCAGCAGGGCGGCGTCCCGCACGCGCGACTCGGCGTCGGCCGGGTAGCCCTGGTACTTGGGCAGCGTCCACGCTCCCGTCGTCTTGTCGCGGGCCACACGGAATTCTTCGAGCGTTCCCAAGGTCTCGTCATACTTGACGATCTCCATGCTGCCCGCTTTGGCCGGGTCGTCGAACTTCTCGAACAGGAGCTTTTCCACCTGTTCGCCGACGTTGAATCTCTCGACGGGGGGCCGCGAGAAAATCGCCAGAATCGTCACCACGGCGGCGACCCCCGCGTAAATCAGCGTCTTGATGCCTTCGTTCATCGCTTTCCTTCCTCCGACAACTTCCCGCCTTCAAGCATGATGCGGGGTCTGGCACGTTGCTTCTGGATGTTTTCCGAGCTGGTTCCGGCTACCGCAGCCGCGCCTTGGACACGCCTTCGCGTTCACGTAACCGGCGCCGCACAAAGACGATCAGACCCACCAACAACGGCGGGATCGGTGGCAAGGCGACCGCCAGGGTCTTGTAGTAGTTCTTGATGCCTGCGATTTGTTGGTCGACCTGCCGTTGGACGTCCTGGTTTTTTTCTTGGAGCTGCCGCTGGAGTTGCTCGCGTTTCACGGCCAACCGCCGTTTCAGGCGTTCCTGGACTTCGGCCAGTTTCTGCGCCCGGCTCTGCAGGTCGGCGAACCGGATGCCTGCCTGCCCATCCTGACGCTGCTTCGTTTTCAGCTCCTCCAGGGCATCCTCGAACTTCTTGATTTCTTTCTGGTTCTCATCCTCGATTTTTTTGACCTCCTTGTCGAACTCCGTCTGGTACTCGCGACCCTGGGAATACTCCTTGTCCCGCGCTTCCTGCGTGTTCACCTCGACGATGCGCAGCGTGCTGTGTTTCGGCTTGCGCTTGCGGATGTTCACGTACTGATCGTCGCCCGACAGGACGTCGATCACGTTCAAGACGAAGTTGACGTTTTCGAATTGCCAGTTGATTTCCGCCTCCTCGCCGGGTCGAGCCCGCATCCGGAGGAAGCCGGGCATCATCACGTCGATATCGGCCACGTAGACCACGTCGAGGCCGCGCGGCTTTTTCTCTTTCGCTTTCGGCTCAGCGGGTTCCTTGCCGTCGCCTGCCTCCCCCTTCGCTTTCGGTTGGGCCGGCTCTTGAGCGTCACCCGCGTCGTCCTTTGCTGAGGGTTTGGCCGGCTCCTTGGTCGGTTCTCCGCCAGCCGTGGCAGGCGGCGTCTTGTCGGCGGCTTCCGGCGCATCGCCTTTCGCCTCCTCCGCCCCGGCGTCGGACATTGACTTGTCCTCCGGCAAACTGCCGGTGATCCGCACGGCGATCACCTGGACGCCTTTGCGTTCACCTCGAATTCCCACCGCTTCCCGGTTTTGGCGACGCTCCTCGAAGGCTTGAAAGCTCAGCGTGCCGGCAGCGTCGCCCGTGGTGGCCAGTTTTTGGAACTTCAGGTCGCTGGTCTTGTCCGGTTTGACCGCGCCCGGCACCGGGAAGCAGATCTCGGTCAGGCCGGAGGTGATCGGCGAATCGTCGTTGATCGAGTTCTCTCCGCCGGGCGCTTCGCGGCGACAGAACACAAAATTGTCGACGATGGCCGGAAGATCCAGCTTCCAATACGGGTTGAATTCCTGCCAGACGATGTCCGGGGCGAACAGGCCCATCATGCTGGTCTCGCCCGGAACCTCCAAACCCAGCATGTTCCACAACTTCTTCATGTCGCCCTTCGGTTGCGGACCGCCTCCGCCGCCGAACATTCCGCCCATGCCTCCCGGCGGCATCTTGGGTTCGCCTGTAGCGGGCGCGGCCATGAAGACCGGACGCGGATCCTCGAAAATCGCCGTCGGCTGACCGCTCTTGACCGCCTCCACGAAGTTGTCGAATTCCTCCGGGCTGAGCGACGACGGCTGCACGGCGAGCAATACGTCGTAGGCATCCTTTTCGATCGGATTGGTCGGATCGACCTCCTTGACGGAATACTGCTTTTCCAACTCCGTGATGATCTCTTGCTTGGGAATGTCCTGCGGTCGCCCCCCGGCAAACGAAAAGCCGCCAAACAAACGAGCGTCCGTCCGCACCACGCCGACCTTCTTCCGCTCTTTCTTGGCTACCGTACAGATGGAACGGATCAACTCGTACTCCACCGGGATGCCGTAGTCAAAGAACGGCACGACCACCTTCTCCAGACCGCAGGTGAACGCGGCGCCCAGCATGACTTGTGCGTCCTTGAACTGGCCGCGAGTCCGCGTCTGTACCACTTCCGGCTTGATGCCATAGCGTTTCTCCGCCAACGCAGTCAATTCGATGGCATCCTCGCTGCCCTCGTCCAGGATGTGCATGCGGAGGTTGATGCTGCTGCCGCCCGCCGCGGCCCGAAATTCCTTCAACATGGAAATCAAGTCGGATTTCGTCTTGGCATAGATCTCAGGAACCTGGCCGCTGATGAACGCCTCGATCTGAATCGTATGGTCGGCCTTGAGTTCGCGGAGCAGTTGCCTGGTGTCCGGTGACAACGAACTGACTTTGCCGATCGTCAGATCGCGACGCATACCGCCGAGCAGATCGTTGTTGGCGAACACGTAGTTCACCCCCAGCACAACGGCGACCAAGGAAAGGGTGCGAACCAGATAGTGCCCCAGCAGGGACGTCCCGTCACGGCCGCCGGTCCAGTGCCGGCTGCCGATCAGCACCATGCTCAAATACAGACCGACCACCGCCACCAAGGCAAAATAGGCCACCGACGAGAAACTGATCACCCCCCGGCCAAAATCATCCAACTGGGCGCCGATGCTGAAACCGGAAACGAGGCGCGACAGCGTCGCATTGCGGATGATCACGTCGGCCTTGACCGCAAAGACCAGCGGCGCGTTGAAGATGGCGCCGAGAATGAACCCGACCGTGATGTTGCCCGTCAGGAAGGAGGCGATCATGCCCACGGCAAGCATCGCCATGCCCACCAACCAATAGCCGAAGTAGGTGGCGAAGAACAGACCGGTGTCCAGATCGCCCAGCGACAAGGAAGCCAGCACAATAAAGTTGCAGAACTGGGAAAACAGCAGCGAGGCGGTGAAAATCGCGCCGGCCGCAATGTATTTGCCCGCCACAATGTCGAAGTCGGCGGCCGGCAAAGTCAGCAGCAGTTCGTCCGTGCCCTGCCGCCGCTCGTCCGCCCAGATACTCATGGTGATCGCCGGGATGAAGATCAACATGATGTAAGGCAGAAACTTGTTCAACTGGTCCAAGTTGGCCAAATTGGCGTTGAAGAAGTCGTGAGGCCAAAACGCGGCGAACGACGTCAGCAGCACGAACAGGCACAAGAACACGTAGCCCGTCGGGTTGCTGAAATAGCCGACAAAGTTCCGCTTCAGCACGGCCAACGTCGCCCGCTTTTTCAAGCACAACGGCGTGATGACCGCCGCCAGTACGACCAGGAACAGCGCGTCGCGAAGCAAGAGGTCGCCGAGGGATTGCCAGAAGATCATAGCTACTTCTCTCAACCGAGGTTCGAGTCAAATCCGTGGTTCAAATCGAAGACCGCCAGAAGGCCAAGCGTTTCGCCGTGCGAATTCCCAGGATCGCTACGCCGCGACGGCGTCCGCTGCAGTCAGCCGCTTGAACGCTCCTTCCAGCCCTTCCCTTCCGTCCGTCAGTTCCGCGACCGAGCCGTCGTACACCAAGCGGCCCTCGTTGATGAGGATCACCCGGCTGGCCATGGCCTCGACTTCCTGCAGGATGTGCGTCGATAGCAGGATCGTCTTCTTCTCCTCATCCCGCAGCCGTTCCATCGTGCGCCGAACCTCACGAATCTGGTTCGGGTCCAGCCCCACCGTCGGCTCGTCCATGATCAACACGTCCGGCTCGTGCAAGAGGGCCTGAGCCATCCCCAATCGTTGACGGTAACCCTTGGACAACTTGGAGATGGGCTTGTGAAAGACGCTTCCCAACATGCACAGTTCGACGACAGCGGCGATGCGTTTTTGCCGTTGATCGCGAAACATCCCGCGGGCGTCGGCGAAAAACTCCAGCAGGCTGCTCGGAGTCATATCGGGATACAACGGTCCGTTTTCGGGCAGGTAGCCCAACCGCTCAGAACCGGCGATCCTATCGGTCGCCATGTCGTGACCGGCGATTCGGGCGATTCCTTCCGACGCAGCGATGTAGCCGGTCAACAGCTTCATCGTCGTGCTCTTGCCGGCTCCGTTGGGCCCCAGGAAGGCGACCAACTCGCCTTCGTGAACCTTAAAAGAGACCTCGCGGCAAGCCGCAAAAGGACCATAGAATTTGGAGAGGCCAACGGCCTCGATCATGGGTTGCCTATCCACCTTGTCAATCATGGTTCCGCCAAGTCACAATCGGGGGGGAAAGATCGGTAGGGCTTTCGGCCACATTGGCAGGCCAATCAAACATCCTGTTACGTTGCCAAACCGGGTTTGGTTCAATTTGGCAGGGTTCGCTGCAAAGTGCCACAGTGTAGCAAGATCTGGGCCCAACGCAATTTGGCAAACGGCATTGACAGGGAGAAATGCGGAATCATGGCTGTTTCTGGAAGGTTTGCGGCGGGTTGCCAGCTCTCATGCCAAGTGACCGGGACCTGTCATGCCGGAGTGACTGCCAGTGACTCGGATCGCCCTTAATCCTTGTTAAATCACGGGTTGGGATGTTGCGTCGGCAGCCGTTGGACGTTCTCAGCCATGAGGGGAAGTATCATGTGTGGACGGTTCACCTTGCGGACGAACTCGGCCGCGCTGGTCGAACAATTTGGCTGTGAATTGCCTTTCGAATTGCCTGTGCGCTACAACATCGCCCCGACGCAGCCGGTGGCGACCGTGCGGATCGGTCCTGAGGATGCCAGCCGGCAATGGCAGATAGTCCGCTGGGGGCTGATTCCGTCTTGGGCTAAGGACGCATCGATCGGAAGCCGCATGATCAACGCGCGAGCGGAAACCGTGGCGGACAAGCCCGCTTTTCGCACAGCCCTGCGCCGCCGCCGTTGCCTGGTGCCCGCCGACGGCTACTACGAATGGCAGAAAACGGGCAAGGGCAAACAGCCGTACTACATCCGCTTGCGCGACGAGCGGCCGTTTGCCATGGCCGGGCTGTGGGAACGGTGGATCAACCCCGAAACGGGTGAGCCGATCGAGACGTGTACGATCATCACCACGGAGGCCAACGCACTGACGCGTCCGATTCACGACCGTATGCCGGTTATCTTGAACGCCGCCGATTACGACCTCTGGCTCGATCCGCAATTTCAGAACTCCGGTCCTCTCCGTGAACTGCTCTGCCCGTTCGACGTCCAAGCGATGCGTGCCGACCCCGTGGATACCTACGTGAACAGCCCTCGAAATGATGATCGGCAGTGCATTCAGGCGGCAAGCCCGTAAGGTTCGGAGAACTATGGGCTATCGCCCTGCGGCTGATTTGTCAGAACAACGCCAGTTGCCGTTGGTGGCTTTGGGCGACCTCGCCGGGCCAAGGCTCCATCTCGGTCACGCGGTGCGTGTGTTGGCGGAGTTCGTCGTGGAACATGCGTGCCAACAGGGGGGCGTACAATTCGTCCGGAGTGTGCGTAAAGACGTACGGAACCATTCCGCTGATGATCCAAGCGGCGACGGTCGGCGCCCACTCGCGGATCCAGGGGATGACGGATCGCACGTCGTTGCGGCCCACCAGCCGGACGATCGGACTGCGCGCCGTCACCGCGCGATGGACGGGAAGTTGAGGCTTGCGGGATTGAGACGCGCGTTCGTGATCGTCGCTGGGCGGAGCACTAAACAGCGGCCGGCTGTCGAACAGCACTCGATCGACGCGCAGTTCCGCCAGCAGGTGGTTGAGTGCGCGTTCGTTTTTGCCTTGATCGAAAAAGTCCGCATGGCGGACTTCGACGGCGTAGGCGAATTCGGTCGGCAGACGCCGCAGGTAGGTCTCCAAGTCGTCCAGGTGACTGGCCGAGAAGGTGGGCGGCAACTGCAGAAAGGCCGGCCCCAATCGCTGGCCGTCGTCCAGGATGCGGAGAATTTCGAGAAAAGCCTCGGTCTCCGCTTCCGCGTTCACCAGCCGATGCTCGTGGCTGATCGCTTGCGGGAATTTGAGCACGAACCGGAACGGAGCCTTCGTGGCATCGACCCAGCGCTGGACGGCGTCCTTCGACGGAAGAGCGTAGAACGTGCTGTTGCCCTCGACGGCGTTGAAGACTTGTGAGTACTGACTCAGCCACTGGTCGCGCTTGGCATGCTGGGTGAACAGATTCCCCTGCCAGCGGGCCGAAGCCCAGACGGGGCAACCGAGAAAGTACAACGATCGTTTCATCGACGTGCCTGATCCGCTACACTGGGAACCCAAAGTAGCAGGCACGCTCCGCGTGCCGTCCGCCGCTATTTGGTTTATAGCGTCCTGCGGCGGACTTGCCCAGCCTGGGAGGATGATTTCATGACTGCGTTCGACTTCTTTTGCCTGGGCCGAATCATCTTCGGCCGCCAGACCGTGAATCGGATCGGCGAGTTGTCGGCGGCACTCGGCAAGCGAGCCCTAGTCGTGACCAACGCCGGTCAACCCGGCGACGGGGGCGTCGTCGATCGGTTGGCAACGTTGCTGGCGGCATCGGGTGTGTCCATGACGTGCTGCCAGCAGCGCGGCGAACCCACGGCCAGCGACGTTGAACAATCGCTACAGATTGCCAAGTCGGCCAATTGTGACCTTGTCATCGGCCTGGGCGGCGGCAGCGCGATCGACGCGGCCAAAGCGGTCGCCGGCCTGATGCGCAATCCCGGTTCGCCGCTGGACTACATGGAAGTGGTCGGCAAAGGCCATCCGTTGCGGCAGCCGGCGGCGCCGTGGATCGCCGTGCCGACTACTGCCGGCACCGGAGCCGAGGCCACACGGAACGCGGTGATCGGCTGCCCGGAGAAGAAGTTCAAGGCCAGCTTGCGGAGCGAACACTTGCTGGCCAGAGTCGCTCTGATCGACCCGGAGTTGGCGGCCGGAGCGCCCCCGGAGGTGACCGCCGCCAGCGGATTGGATGCGCTGTGCCAGTTGATCGAGTCGTACACGTCGAATCGCGCCGGCCCGCTGACGGACGCGCTGGCGCTGCAGGGAGTGAGTCTGGCAGCCACCGCGCTGCCGCGGGTCTGCGCCGACGGCTCGGACCTGGACGCGCGGGAGTCGATGGCGCTGGCCGCGCTGCTGAGCGGCATCACGCTGGCCAATGCGGGCCTGGGCGCCGTCCACGGCTTCGCCGCTCCTCTGGGCGCCAACTTCCCCATCCCCCACGGCGCGGTTTGCGCCGCGCTGCTGCCGCACGTCGTGGAGGCGAACATCGCTGCGCTGGCGGCGGAATCGGCTCACCACCCGTACTTGGAACGTTACGCTGAATTGGGACGGCGCTTGAACGGCACCCCAACGCTGTCCCGGGAAGAAGCCCTGGAAGCCTGCCGCCGATTCCTGTTCGACTTGGTGCACCACTTGCGTATCCCGCCGCTGCGCGATTTCGGACTCCAGCCGGCGCACGTTCGGGACCTGGTCGCCCTGGCCCGCAAAGCCAGCAGCATGCGGTACAACCCCGTCATCCTCGCCGACGAAACGCTCACCCAGATCCTGACCGCCGCCGCCGGATACTGACAAGCCGTAGCATGGCTCTCCGAGCCGTGTCCATGCGATAGCACCGGCTCCGCCACGGACAGGCTACGCAATCCGCGACTATTTCAGCGGCGGTTGGAATACGTCAAAAGCATCGACGGTCACCGCGCCGTCGCCGCGAGCGACGAGTTTCACGACGTGGGGACCGTTGGACAAGTAGTCCGCCAAGCGCAGGCGGAACTTTTCTCGCGTGGTGCCTTTGAAATCGACCGTGGCCGCCGTCGCGCGGAAAACCTCGAACGTGAAACGATCGCCACTGCGGTTGTTTTTGGCGTCGCGCCAGAAAGCCGGATCGACGACGATCTGGCCCGACTTGCTGGTGAACGGTGTCAGGCCGTTGCCGCTGCCGTCGGGTCCCGTCACGCTGCCGACCAGTTCGTAATCGCCGGTGTCGCTGGTCATCGTCATCGTCCACGACTGGGGCACGATGTTCGTTCCCAGCGACACGGCATGAGGACAGCGGTCGCGCGGCGGATTGGGCGGCAAGGGAGCGTTTTGCTTGTCCGGCTGAATGTAGCCGACATAGAACGCCTCGATCTCCGCCGCCGGCTTGCCGTCGATCCACACCTCGGCCGTGCCGCCGCGGGGATCGCGCCAGCCGATCAACTCGATCCGGTTGCCGGTGAACCGTACGCTCAGCGCGCTGCCTTGCCCCGTGGCGGTGCGCGCCGCTCCGTCTTCCGCCGCAGTCCATTTGCCGGCGTCCGTTTCGACGCCCGCCGGCGCTTCCGCCTCGATCCGCCGCTCGCGCGACTCCGGTTCGTAGGCGAACTTGTCGGCCCGGTGGAAGTGCCGCGCGATGTTCATCACGGTCATCTTCGAGGCGTACCGATTCTCGTGGACCGAGTCCGCCAACAGGTCCTCCGGCACCAGGCCGTGCTCGACCATGTATTGCGTCATCTCGCGGCGGTTCTCCACGAACTCGACGCCGTACTTCTCGCGCATCGCCCGCAGGGCCGCGGGCTCCTGATGGCTGTTGCGGACTTCCGGGTCCGGCCACACCGGCTTGTGCGGCAGGCACCAGTGCAGGCTGCCGACCAGGACGTCCGCCGTCGTGTGCCGGCGCAGTTCCGCAATCATCGCATCGACGTCTTCCGTCTTGCCAAAGTTGTAGATCAGCACTACGTCGGGCTGGTCGGGAATGACCAGGTGACGCGCCCAGCCGTGGGAGAAGTGGTAGGAAGTCGAGTTGCCCGCCATGCGCTTGTAGACGATCGGCGGCGCGTTGGGAAACCGCTGGCGGATCAGTTCGATCAGGAGATCGCCGTTGCCCAGCCCGTTAGTGAAGCTGGAGCCGATGGCCCAGATCAGCAGCGGCCGCTCTGGGTCGAAGCCCTTCTCCAGCTTCTGCACGGTGAGGACCATGTTCGCGCCGTCCGCCGTTCGAGGCGGCGCTTGATATTCCGGAGCGCCCTTCGGCGGCTGCACAGCGGGATCGGCGGCCGCTGCGGTGCAAAACGCAGCCAGTCCCAACGAAAACCAAACGGCGACGGGTGGCACTGAGAGACGCATCGGTTCCTCCTCTTCAGAATTGAATTCACTGCTTTCCAAAACCAGCCAACTCGCCGTTCTCCGCGGCCAAAAACAGACGCCCGCAAGCGGCGGCGCCGTTGAAGACGGGCGGCGAGGGCAAGGACTGCTCGGCCAGCCGTTGGCCGTGTTGATGACGTACAGCACGCCGCCCTTACGGCCTTCGAACGCGCCCAGCGGGTCCTGCGGATCGACGATGTCCGGCGGCCCGGCGGCGATCAGTCGGTCGCCGGCCAGCAGCATGGCGCGAATCCGCACCGGCACGCGGCGCGGCCAGTCGCTGACCCGGCTGTCCAAGGGGTTGGCAAACAGCAGATAGCCTTTGTCCCCCGGAGTGAAGAAGACGTTGGGGTCCAGGCCGCGGAGACTGTCGAACATGCGGACCACATAAAACCGTTGGTTTGCCGAGCTTGTTTCCGGCCGGTCCTGCGTCTCGTTCGACGAAAAACCTCGTGGTAAGGACGTACGGGACGGGGTATGATTTGCCCTGCGTCATCGAATGCACTCCTCGCGGCACCAGGTGGCCCGACGGCCCGAAACGAATTAGTTTTTTCCCACCTGCCCACAGCCGCGGCG
>Ga0302237_1001455_pt1 | contig 16849 bp, 12 predicted proteins | sample AAG_UR_Ala_MG_FD_193530 | JGI IMG/M metagenome (GOLD analysis project Ga0302237, IMG submission 193530) | Enriched activated sludge microbial communities from anaerobic digester in WTTP, New Holstein, Wisconsin, United States - AAG_UR_Ala | ecosystem: Engineered > Bioreactor > Anaerobic >... | reverse complement strand
TTTTTTGTCGCCGCCCTTTCCCTCAGGAAAGGGCGGCGGTTGCAACCCATCATTCGAACCGGCGGACACCCTCAATCGGCGATTCCCTGGGAGCCTATCGCCGCGTAACCCGTTCTCTCCATCGTCCTGTTCTTCTCCCGTTCCACGGCGGAGGTCTCCTTCAATGCGAGGGATGCCTGATTGACGAAGGTCTGCAGAACCGCGACCAGTCCCACGTAGGAGTTGTTCAGGAGCAGGGAATTCCTCTCGCATCGGACGACCGTGTCGGCGAAGGAGTAGAAGGGACAGGCGGAGGAGTCGGTTATGAGGATGAAAACGCCCCCTCTTTCCCGGACGACGGTCGCGATATGCATGCCCTCCCCGGAATAGGGGGGGAAGGTGGCGAGGAAGAGGCAATCCCGGGACGTGAATGATTTCAGGGAGGGGGTATAGTCGGACACACAGCCGCAAATGGGGACCACCGATTTGTCCAGGGTGGCGCGCAGGGAGTATTCGAAGCTCCCCATGAAATGCCGGGTAAGGCCGAAACCTGCAAGAAATATCTTTTCCGCATCTGTGATGGCGGCCACCACCCGGTCCAGAGTCTCGGTGTCCAGATTCTCGAAGGTCCGGCACAGGTTTTCCTGTTCGTTTTCGAAAAACTTCTGCCGCTGACTGTTTCGGGACAGGCAGCCGAGCCCGCTGCCGCTTATTTTTTCGTAGGAACTGATCTTCTGGGCGATATCCTGCTGCAGGCGGCGCCGCAGCTCGGAATAGCCTTTCAGGCCCAGGCTTCGGGCAAACCGCACCAGACTGGCGTTGCTCACGCCGATGGCGTCACTCACTTCGTAAATGGAGGAAAAACCTATGTTTTTGCCGTTATCGAGGATATACTGGGCTATCCGGCGGTACAGCGGCGGCATGGTGGAGAGGTTTTCTTTGATCAGGGCCCGAACCATTTCCCGGTGTCCTCCACACATGGAAAGTAACATTTGTTTTATGATACTCTCATGGAGAAACTAATATGTCAACCGCAAATCTGAAATCCCCTTTTCCCGGAGGTCCTTCATGCTCACCCTGATACGGAATGTCCGTCTCTACGATCCCCTGCCGCTGGGGCGGCGGGACATCCTGGTCTGTGGCGAAAGGATCGCCGCCGTGGCTCCGGACCTCCGGGTGGAGGCCCCGGATCTGGAGGTCCTGGACGCGGGCGGGGCCGTCGCCGTTCCGGGCCTCCTGGACCAGCATGTCCACATCATCGGCGGGGGAGGGGAGAACGGCCTTCTCAGCCGGATCGAGCCGCTGCCGGTGGCGGAATGCGTGGCCGCGGGGATAACCACCGTGGTGGGTCTTCTGGGCACCGACTCGGTCACCCGGGGAGTCCCGGCCCTGGTGGCCTACACCAAGGCGATGAACGAGGCGGGGCTCACCGCCTTCTGCCTCACCGGGGCCTACGCCTTTCCGTCCCCCACCATCACCGGAAGCGTGGAAAAGGACATCGTCTACATCCAGGAGGTGATCGGTGTCAAGATCGCCATTTCCGACCACCGCTCCTCCTACATCACCATGGACGAGATCCTGCGCCTGGCCTCCCAGGCCCGGGTGGGGGGGCTCGTCTCCAACAAGGCGGGGATCACCCATTTCCATGTGGGACGGGAAAAAAAAGGGCTCCAGGACCTGATCCGGATCGCGGAAACCACGGATTTCCCCATAAGCCATCTGAAGCCCACCCATGTGGGGAACCGGAAAGAGGACGCCTTCCGCTTCGCCGCTCTGGGGGGATCCATCGATTTCACCGCCGGCCGGGACCCGGAGGAGACGGCCTCCCAGGTGGCGGCGGCCCTGGAGGCGGTCCCGGCGGAGAGAATCACCGTCAGCTCCGACGCCAACGGCAGCCTCCCGGTCTGGGACGAGAACAGGAAGCTCGTCGGGATACGGAAGGCGGAGATTTCCGCCCTTCCGGAAACCCTTCGGGCCCTGGTGGGGAAGAAGAAGCTCCCGCTGGAAAGGGTCCTGCCCCTTTTCACCAGCAACGTGGCGGAGGGTCTGAAGCTGTTCCCCCGGAAGGGATGCCTGCGGCGGGGGGCGGACGCGGACCTGGCATTGCTGGACTCTTCCCTGAAGCCCCAGGCGGTTTTCGCCCGGGGAAAGCGTCTCCTGTGACGGGGGCCCTTTTCTCCCGGCGCGCCGGGGCCGAGAAAAAACTTGCGTCTCCGGGTTATTCGTCTATAATGATACCGGAAGAAAAACCGCGCCGGACCCTGCCGGAGCCCCGGCGGGGAGGAGCGCGTCTCGAAGGAGGAAAAGCATGAAGAAGACCCTTTCCCTGTTTCTCGCCCTGGTCATCGTCGCCGGGGCGGTCCATGCCGGGGGGGCTGCGGAGCCGAAGAAAGCCCCCGGGGGAGTGGAGAAGGAACTGACCATCTGGAGCGGCGCCGCCGAAGACGAGGCCCAGGCTCTGTCAAAAAAGTTCACCTCTCTGCACCCGGAGATCACCGTCAGCATCATCCGGGCCGGTTCGGGGGAACTGGTCAACCGGCTCGCCGCGGAGCAGCCCAAGCCGGCGGGGGACATCCTTCTGATGATCGCCAAGGAGAACATGGAGATCGCCTACGAGCACCTCGCCCCCTACAAGTCGGTGAATCACGACAAGATCGGCAAATCGGTGCGGGACGATGCGGAAGTCCCCCGCTATTACGGATCGTCCATGCCGCTTCAGGCCATCATGGTGAACACCAAGCTGCTCAAACCGGAACAGTACCCCAGGAGCTGGGCGGACCTGGTGGACCCCCGCTTCAAGGGGGAGATCATTCTGTCCAACCCGGCCCTCTCGGGTTCGGCCTACGCGCAGATCTACATGCTCTATAAACTCTTCGGCGACGACTATCTGGCGAAACTGGCGAAGAACGCGGTGTTCACCGCCAGCTCCACCGCGGGACCGGAATCGGTGGCCCGGGGGGAATACGCCGTCACCGTCACCGGCGAGTCCAACATCGGCAAGTACATCGGACAGGGGGCTCCGGTCACCTATGTCTATCCCTCCGAAGGCACCGGCGCCCGCTTCGACGCCACCGCCATCATCGCCAACGGGCCCCACCCCAACGCGGCGAAGCTTTTCCAGGATTTCATGACATCCAGGGACGCCTACGAGATCATCCGGACCACCCGGAACCGCCGGGTGGTGACCCCCGAATTGCCGGGGCCGGCGAACCTCCCCGCCCTGGGAGACATCAAACTCTTCCCCTATGACGACCAGGAAGCGAAGAAGATCAAAGAGGAACTGGTCAACAAGTTTTCCAAGATGATGTAGACCCGGATCCGGAGGGCGGCTCCGCCGCCCCCCCACCCGGACGGACCTTCCCCAAGGAGCCCGCCCCATGAGCAGAAACCTGAGCTACCACGGTGTCGACAAAATCTTTGGAAAGGGGGGAAAGAACCCCGTCCACGCCCTCCGGGATATCTCCTTCACCATCGAGCCCGGCGAACTTTTCTGTCTCCTGGGGCCGTCGGGCTGCGGGAAGACCACCCTGCTCCGGGCCACCGCGGGTCTGGAAACCATCAGCTCCGGCCGGATCCTCTACGGCGACACCGACATGACCAGCATCCCGCCCTTCAAGCGCAATATCGGGATGGTTTTTCAGAGCTTCGCCCTGTACCCCCACATGAACATCTTCGAGAACGTGGCCTATGGGCTGCGGGTCCGGAAACTCCCCTCCGCCGAGATCCGGAAGAGGGTGGCGGAGGTCATGGAACTGGTGGGTCTGACGGAGGAGTTGAAGCGCAATCCGTCCCCCACGGGGCTCTCCGGGGGCCAGCAGCAGCGGGTGGCCATCGCCCGGGCCCTGGTCTATGAGCCCTCCCTGCTTCTGCTGGACGAGCCTCTGGCCAATCTGGATGCCAAGCTGCGCCGGTACATGCGGGCGGAAATCCGGCGGATCCAGAAGGCCACCAGCATCACCGCCATTTTCGTCACCCACGACCAGGAGGAGGCCATGGCCATCGGAGACCGCCTGGCGGTTCTCCGGATGGGGGTGGTGGAGCAGATCGGGACCAGCGACCACCTCTATACCCGGCCGAACAACGCCTTTGTGGCCAATTTCATCGGCAAGATGAACTTCTTCAATGCCCGGCTGACGGGGGCCGACCGGGCGAGGCTGGAAGGCGTCGCCGTGGAGGTGACGGTTCCGCCGGAGAAGAACCGGATCCCCGGCGCGGCGAAAATCGGGGCCGGCGCGAAGGTGCTGGTGGGGGCCCGGCCTGAGCACCTGGAGGTGGGCGCGCGGCCCCTTCCCGGATCCCTGCCCGGAACGGTGCGGATCATCCAGCACCTGGGGCAGGTGGTGCGGTACGAGGCGCTCCTCGATGGGGAGGTCTGCGACGCCGCGGTGGAGGTGGACATGCCGTCGATGCCGCCGGATGTCCGCGAAGGGAGCCGGGTCCATGTGGCCTTCAAGCCCGGCCTGCCCTTCCTCTTTCTTCCCCGGGAGGCGGACTGATGCGGGGGCGGCCGGGCGGGGCGAACCCGGGGAAGGGTTTCGCGGTCTCCGCAAAGACGTTTTTTCGCCGGGACTTCACCCCCTATCTGGTATTCGCCCTTCCCCTGACCTTTCTTGTCCTGTTCCTGATCTACCCCATGGCCGTGACGGTGCTGCGGGCCTTCATGCCCGCGGGGAACAAGCTGGTATTCGATTCCTTCTCCCTCCAGGGCTTCGCCCGATTCTTCGACAGCCCCATGTATCTGAAGGCCCTGTGGAACTCCTTTGTGGTGAGCTTCGCCGTCACGGTGTTTTCGGTCCTCATGGGGGTTCCCATGGGTTATTTCGTCGCCCGGGTCAGGATGCCCGCCAAAAATCTGATGCTCTCCCTGGGTATCCTGCCCATCATCATGCCCTCCTTCGTCGGCGCCTTCACCTGGGTCATCCTTCTGGGGCGCAACGGGGTGCTCCGGCATTTCCTGAACCGGCTGCTGTCCCCCCTGGGGCTCCAGGTTCCCCCCATCTACGGGATGTTCGGCATGATCCTCTGCATGACCCTGACCTACTACCCCTTCGTGTTTCAGCTGGCCTACGGGGCCTTCGCCTCCGCCAACGCCCTGCTGGAGGAGGCGGGCATGCTGATGGGGGCCACGCGATGGAGGATTTTCCGCACCGTCACCCTCCCCCTGATCCTGCCCAGCCTGGGAGCCTCGGGTCTGCTGGTGTTCGTCCGGGCCATCGGCAACTTCGGCATCCCCGCCGTCATCGGAGGGGACAAATACGTTCTGCCCACCCTGATCTATTTCCGCGTCAACGGCTTCTGGGACCTGAACGGGGCGGCCTCCATCGCCATCGTCAATGTGCTGATCACCGCCCTGGTCCTGTGGCTGCAGAAGCGCATGATCAGCCGGCGGGAGTACGAGACCATCTCCGCCACCCACGGGGAGATTCAGCTGCACCAGGGCAGGCTGGTCCGGGGTGTGGCGATTCTGTACTGCGCCGCAGTGCTGGCGGCATCCCTGCTTCCCCAGCTCACCATCATCGTCATGTCCTTCGCCACCAGCTGGGTGGGTCTCTTTCCGGAAGGCTTCACCCTGGCCAACTTCCTGCGGATACCCTCCTATTCGGGAAAGGAGATGTTCAACACCTTTTTCCTGTCCGCCCTGGCCACGGCGCTGGCGGCGGTTCTGGGAAGCATCATCGCCTACATCACCGAGCGGAAGAAGCCCCGGGGGGCGGCCCTTCTGGACCTGTCGGTCATGGCGCCCTTCATCCTGCCCGGGACGGTGGTGTCCGTGGCCCTCCTGTCCGCCTTCAGCGGCAGCAGTTTTCTGAAGCTGACGGGGACCTACACCATCATCGTCATCTCCTACATGGTGCGCCGCACCCCCTACGTGTACCGGTCGGTGGCGGCCAACCTGTCACAGCTGGGCCCCGCCCTGGAGGAGGCCTCCACCATCGCCGGGGCCAACTGGTTTTACACCTTCCGCCGGGTCAGCGTGCCGCTGATCCTTCCCAGCATCATCAGCGGCTCGATCCTGACCCTGACCACCCTGCTGCAGGAGCTGAGCACCACCATTCTGTTGTACAGCTCCAAGACCCGGACGGTGCCGATCCAGATCTACGGGGCGGTGGCGGACGGCAAACTGGGGGAGGCCAGCGCCCTGTCGGTGGTTCTTCTGGTGGTGGTGTTCAGCATCATCTACGGGATGAACAAGTCCCGGGGGAAGTCCATCGTGTCCAGCTTCAAACTGGGGTGAAAAAACGCCCCGGTGGTCCCGCCGGTCCGGGGCGATGCCCGGCGGGGCCCGTCGGGTTCGGGCCGAAGACGGCCCTGACCGCCTGTAAAAGGCGTCTGCCGAAGGCGGCCCGGGCGCAGCCCGGGAACAGCCCAGGCACAGCCCGGGCCGCGCCCGGACTGCCCGCCCGGGAAACAGAAGATCGCCGATAAATGGCGGCCCCCGGAAGCCTTGCCGAAGCCGCCCGACGGATCCGGGCCGGCGGCCAGGACAGGAGGCGGCCCGGGCCGTTCCCGGGCCGAAGGCCCGGGAACCCTTACCCGAAGAGACCGCCCTTGGCGGCGCTGCTCATCCTGTTCATGGCATAGAGGGTGACGACACCCACCACCACCAGGATGAATCCCAGGGCCGCGGCGTCCCCGTGGGTGCCCCCCTGGTAGAAGGTGAAGATCCCCACCGTCATGGTTTCCCACCCCGGTATGGCCAGCAGGATGGTGGCCCCCGCCTCCTGGATGGAGGTCATGAAGGAGAAAAGCGCCCCCGCCAGGACCCCCTTCCAGATCAGCGGGAAGGTGACGTCCTTGAAGGTCTTGAACCCCCCCGCCCCGACGGACTCGGCGGCCTCCTCCATGGACCGGTGCACCACCAGCAGCGAGCTGTAGGAGGACCTCACCGTGTAGGGGAGACGCCGCACCGCCAGCACGATGGGGATGATGATCCACATATTGGCCAGGGGCGTGGCGATGAGTATGGGGCTGTTGAAAGCCCGGATGTAGGCGATTCCCAGGGCGGTGCCCGGCAGGGCGAGAACCAGCATCACCAGGATGTCCAGGATCCCCCGGGTGCGAAGCTGGGTGCGGGCCAGTATCCACGACACCGGAACTCCGATGAGGATGCACATCAGAATGGCCAGGATGCAGAACTTGAAGGTGTTGATGATGTAGCCCGGGGCGTAGAGCAGAACCTTTTCGTAATGGACCCAGGTCCAGGCATCGGGGAGGGGCGACATGGACCAGCGCCGGGCGAAGGACGCGAGGCCGACGCCCAGGTAGGGAATGAACGAAACGGTCAGCAGAACGATAAGGAAGGAAAGGGCGAAAAACTTCCCCCTCCGGGAGAGCGGCCGGCGCTCCACCTCCCGGTAGGAGAGAGTGCTGTAGTCCTTCCGGGACACGTAGGTTTTGGAAATCAGGAGAAGAACGATGGACAGGAGGATCATCACCGCGCCGATGGTGATGCCCATTTTGAACAGATGCCGGTCGGTGAACTGCTGGATGTCCATGTAGGCCAGGGGGGCGATGAACTCCGTCAGGCCCACGATCATCGGGGCGGTGAAATCGGCAAAGGCGCCGATGAACACCAGGAGAGCCCCGGTGGCGAAACCGGGAATGGTCAGGGGAATGGTCACGTCGAAGAGGCGCTTCATTCCGATGGACCCCACGCTCTCCGCCGCCTCCTCCAGGGACGCGTCGATCTTGCTCAGAGCGTCCAGAACGTTCAGGGTGATGAAGGGAAAGAGGTGGCAGGTCTCCGCCAGCAGCAGCCCGTGCCAGCCGTAGATGAAATTGAAGGGAAGGTTGTCGAAGAGCCAGGCGGAGATCCCGGGCATGGGCCCCTCCAGGGCCTCGGCCAGAATGAACAGAAGCTCGTTTATCGTGCCCCCCCGTCCCAGGATGAAGACGAATCCCAGGATGCCCACCAGGGGCGGCATGACGATGGGAACCGTGGTGAGGAAACTGAAGGCCTTCCTCCCGGGAAAATCGAATCGCACCAGGATGTAGGCCACCGCGAAACCCACGATGGAGGTGGTGATCACCGTGGCGAAGCCCAGGAGCAGGGAGTTCCGGAGGGCCTTCATGTACAGCTTGTCTTTGAAGACGTCCAGAAAGAACTTCACCGCGAAGGCGTGCCGCGGCAGGTCCAGGACCTCCTGGACGACGACCCGGGACTCCCTGGCCCGGACCAGCATCGCCGCGGGATCGTCCTGTAAAAGGGCCGCCTCCTCCGCTTCCCGGGCCACCCGCTCCTTTCCGGCCATCCACCGGGCGATGAGTTCCTCCTGGGAGAAGGCGGCCTTCTCCAGGGCGTCCACCATGTGGTCGATCACTTCCAGGGACCTTTCGAGCTGAAGAGCGATGTTGTGGGATGCCGTCAGGGCGGCTTCCCTGTTCCCCTTTTTCAGTTCCTCTTCCAGCATGTCGGTGGAGAGGATCACCTCGTTCAGGGCCGAGACCTGGACATCCGGGGTGGAGAAGGAGTCGACGAAGAGCCGAATCAGCGGAAAAACGACAAAAATGAGAAGAAACAGATATATGGGCCATATCCAGGGTTTGGAATCCCGGAACCGGCGGGCCAGAATCTGGGCTTTGTGTCCTACCGGCATGACGGATCACCATCCTGGCCGTCGGCGGAGTTGTTCCCCGGAATGATGAGGGCCGCGGATTTCTGGAACGAAAACCAGACCGGAGTGCCCCAGGCCAGTTCCTTGTGGTGCAGGGGATCCTTGATGTCCGCCTTGAGAAGAAGCCCCTCCGCGTGCTCCATCTCGTAGCGCAGCGTATCTCCCATGTAGCTGGCAAAACTGATCTTGCCGTTTATGTGGTTGCCCGGGTCCTGCGGTTTTTCGGTGAGGACCCTGATGTTCTCCGGCCGGAAGGAGACGGTGCAGATGTCGCCGGGCTCCACCGCGTGGTGGCTGAAACCGGCAATGAGGCCCAGGCGGGTCTGCACGGCGATATCGTCGCCCACGGAGGCCACGGTGCCGGCCACCAGATTGTTGCTCCCGATGAAATCCGCCACGAACCGGGTGGCGGGCCTTTCGTAGAGATCATGAGGGCTCCCGATCTGCACCAGGTTCCCGTCGCACATGATGCCGATGCGGTCCGAGAGAGTCAGGGCCTCCTCCTGGTCGTGGGTGACGTAGACGGTGGTGATGCCCAGGGACTGCTGGAGCTTCCGGATCTCCGCCCGCACCGACCCCCGGATCTTGGCGTCCAGGTTGGACAGGGGCTCGTCCAGCAGGAGGACGTCCGGGTTCAGCGCCAGGGCCCGGGCCAGAGCGACCCGCTGCTGCTGGCCGCCGGACAGCTGTCCAGGATACCTTTTTTCATACCCCACCAGACCCACCTTGGAAAGGGCCTCGTTCACCAGCCGGCTCCAGTCCGCCTTGGGTATTTTCTGGAACTGGAGCCCGTAGGCCACGTTTTTGAACACCGTCATGTGGGGCCAGAGCGCGTAGTTTTGAAACACCATGCCGATGTTCCGCTGAAAGGTCGGGATCTCCTGAACCTCCCGGTCGCCGAACATGATCTTCCCTTCATCGGGATGGTAGAACCCGGCGATCAGGCGCAAGGTGGTGGTCTTGCCGCAGCCGGAAGGCCCCAGCAAGGTGAAAAGTTCGCCGTCCCGTATATGCAGATCCACTCCCCGCAGCGCTTCGACGGTCTTGAACCTTTTCTTGACTCCGGTAAGGGTAATTTCCATTCATTTCACCTCAGGTCATAGGGATGAGAAACGAAACCGCTGTCCCCGGGGACAGCGGCGGGCGGGTCCGGACCCGCCCGCCGTGCTATCGTTTGTCGAAAGACGGGAACTAGTACTTGGCCTTCAATTCGTTGATCTTGGCGAAGATATTCTCCCGGAAATACTTGTTCACTTCCCTTTCCCGGCCCATGGACAATTCGTTGTTGTAGGTGTTCTCCACCGTGCCTTCGAAGTAGCTCCTGCGGCCGCCGTAGAAAGTCACCGCCAGCTCGGCGGTGGAGCCCGGAGGCCCTTCCACCCGCATGCTGGGAACCACCGGAAAGAGACCCCGGTCGATGAAGAGCTTCTGCCCCGCGTCGGTGAGCAGGAACTCGATGAAGGCCTTTGCGGCGTTGGGGTTCTTGCAGTTCTTGATGATCCCGATGGGTTCGGGGGTCACATAGGCGCCGGGAGGCGCCACGAACCGGATATCCGAGCCGTTGAGGAAGTTCTCGAAAGCCATGTAGCTGGGGACCGCGAATCCCAGAGCGTACTCGCCCTTGGCCACCACACCGGGAACGTCCCCGGATTTCGCGACGAACTGCCCGGTATAGGCGCCCATCTTGGACAGCCACTCCCAGCCCTTGTCCCAGCCCAGCTTCTGCAGCATCACCTCATAGGTGGCGTGGCTGGAGCTGGAGTTGTCCGGCGTGCACTGGGCGATCTGGCCCTTGAACTTGGGGTTGGCCACCATGTCTTCCCAGGTCTTGGGGGGGTCCACCCGGAGCCGCCGGCGGACCAGACCTTCGTTGTAGACGATGCCGTAGGGTTCCAGGGCCGTGCTGGTCCAGAAACCCTTGGGGTCCTTCAGGGGCATGGGGGTCGGGGTCCCCATGGACGTCGGTATCCGATCCAGGAGGGCCTTGGGAGCTTCGTGTTTGATCATGAAGCCGTCGGAGGCCAGAAGGTCGTAAATGACCGTCTCTCCTCCCCAGAGAACGTCCGCCTGGGGATTGGACCCCCATTCCCGGATGAGACCCGCCGCCAGCTGGGTGCCCTTGGCGGTGTAATTGGTCTTCACGTCGATGCCGTAATGCCCCTTGGCCCAGGCCTTGAAGGCGTCCAGAGCGGCCACGCTGACGAAGCTGGCCACGGGAGTGATGAGGTTGAACTCGCCCTCGATCTTCGGCGGGGCGGCGCTTATGGTCGCCGGCGCCATGAGGATGACCGCCAACCCCAACAGCAGAAACTTCTTCATCCAATTCCTCCTTGCGGTGTCTTCCCGGGGGAAGAGCCCGCATCGAGAAAAAATGTGTGGGTTGGGCTGTTTCCCTCGGGATGAAAGGTTGTACCGACAGGAATCATAGTATCGGGGCCCGCCGCACCGGCCGGCGAAACCGGTCCTGCGCGACCTCACACCTTCGCCGCCCGGCTCGCCGTCGAATTGCGGACTGTCGCCCCTCGTCCACGGCAACGCCGTGTAAAATCAGTATAGGTGTCACTATTTCAAACTGTCAAGCCAAATATGCCAGGGGCTTCAGGCGGGGGCGCTCCAGGTCCGCCGGTCCGCGGTCATGCCTCTATTTTCACCGGACGCCCGGCCGGGAATCGGCGGAGAAAAGTCTTGTCAGACCATCCCGTACGGGTTATCCTGTTTTTCGAACGGTCATTCCGATGGGGAACAGGCGCCGCTCCGGGCGTCCCCGCGGAAAAACCCGGAAAAACGGGGGATGACGGTGCCCCTGCCGGACACGGAAGCCTCCCGGGTCGCTTCCCGGGTCGCCTCCCGGGAGGCAACCCGGGGCAACCCGGGGCAACCCGAGGCGACCCGAGGCAACCCGAGGCAACCCGAGGCATTTGCCGGAAAGCGGGAAGGGGAGTGGGGCGGCGGACCGTCTGCGGGCGGTGAACCGGAGATGTCTCGGAAACCGGCGGATCGTCCGCCGGTCTTTGTTCCATCGGCGATGGGAAGGCGGGTAGATTTACGGGTTTGCAGCAGATTCTCCGCGGAAGCGAATTGTTCTCCGAGCTGTCGGAAGAAACCCTCGACCGGGTGGGCAGGCTTTTCAGGAAAGTCGTTTTTCCCGCAGGGCAGGTGATATGCCGTGAAGGAGACCCCGGGGACAGCATGTTCTTCATCCGGCGGGGCAGGGTGGCGGTGCTGCGGGACATGGGCTGGGGAGAGCGGGAACTGGGCACCATGGGAGAGAATGAAGTGGTGGGAGAGATGGCCCTCATTTCCGACGAGACCCGCTCCGCCACCGTCAGGACCCTGGAAGAGACCGAGTGCTTCGAACTGGGCAACGACAGCTTCGACGCCCTGCTGGAACAGGAGCCCGCCTTCGCCCAGCAGGTTGCCCGGTACATGACGAAAAGATTTTCCGCCCTGACCCGGAGAACCTCCGACGAACTCCTGGGGGCATACCGGGCGCTGATGTTCGCCATCGCCGACCTTACCGACTCCCGGGACCCGGAGACGGGGGCCCATCTGGAAAGGACCCGGAACCACTGCACGGCGCTGGCCGAGAAGCTCTCCCGGCGTCCCCGCTATCGGGACGCCATCGACCACGGTTTTCTCGAGAGCATCTACCATGTGTCGCCCCTGCACGACGTGGGCAAGGTGGCGATCCCCGACGCCATCCTGCTCAAACCGGGCCGGCTGGACACCGGGGAGTTCGCCGTCATGAAAACTCACACCACCGCCGGGGCCGCCGCCTTCGCCAAGGTGCTGGAACAGAGCGACACCCCGCTTTTCCGGATGGCCCACCGGATCTGCCTCCACCACCATGAGAGGTGGGACGGCTCCGGGTACCCCGCCGGACTCTCCGGGGACGCCATTCCCCTGGAGGCCCGGATCATGTCTTTCGCGGACGTGTACGACGCTCTGCGCTGCCGGCGGGTCTACAAACCCCCCATGAGCAAGGAGGAGACCGCCGGCGAAATCCGCCGTTCCGCAGGGGCCTTCTTCGACCCGGAGATGACGGAGGTCTTTCTGGACAACATCCGCATCTTCGAGGAGATCCACGACAGGTACCAGGATTGAGCCTTGGCATTGATATTCTGTGAAAATTGAATTGAGATTTCTTTTCTTTTTCCTTGCACCGACGGCGAGGATGGTCTAATATTTTTAAAAATTCACTCTGGAGGTATATGGATGAATAATTACAGACGGCTGGTTCTATTCGCCTTTTGCGTAGTGGCCGTAGCTACCAGCGGTTTCGCAGCTGGAGGAAAGGAAGAGACGAAATATCCATCTAAAACAATTCAGATCATAGCGCCCACCCGTGCTGGTGGCGCTACCGATGCATCAGCGAGAATCGTTGCACAATATCTGCAAGATTCTTTAAAAAGTCCTGTTGTTGTGGTTAATCAGGATGGCGGCGGCGGCTCCGTGGGTTCCGAGACCGTCCGCAACGCAGATCCTGATGGCTATAAACTCCTGTACAACCACACAATGCTGCATTGTAACCATCATAGTGGAAAGTATGAATACTCCTTCAAGGATTTTTTACCCATCGCTACGATGGCACATGTGAGTCAGACCATCGCAGTCCGAGCTGACGCTCCATGGAACACCCTGGATGATTTGGTCAAGGACGCAATGAGCAACCCGGGAAAGATTGTTCTAGGCGTACAATTCGGGTCGGTGAGCAATTTCGTGGCTGGAACCCTTATGGCGGTCACCGGAGCGGAGTTCAAGCTTGTCGATTCCGGGGGCGAAGCGGAAAAACTTGCAGCCCTGCAAGGTAAGCACTTGGATGTCATCCAAGCTACAGTGGGTGCAGCACAGCAGTACGTCAAGGCTAATAAAATGAAGGTTCTGGCTGTCGTTTCGCCCGAACGGGATTCTCTTACCCCGGAATTCCCCACCGCCATCGAGCAGGGCTACAATGTCAGTCTACCCACCATGCATACTTTATACGGACCCAAAAACCTTCCAGAAAATGTTGTAAATACTCTACATAAAGCATTTTCAAAAATGGGTGAGGATCAGGATTTTCTGGCGCGGCTAAACAAAGCCGGTCAGAACTATGTTTATCGAGATTTCGCAGCATCCCGCAAATTTGTCGAGGACGAAGATGCGGTCATTAAAGGTGTGGCGCAAAAACTGGGCATGAAAAAATAAAAATCCCGCGTCGGGACGCATGGTTCTTTACGGTTGCCGCGTCTCGACCGGGCCGGACTGCAAGGTAGAATGAGATGAAGAAAAGCAAGATCGCGGGATTAATCCTTTCTGTTCTGGGAATATGTATTGTAGCGTTTTCTGGTAGCATCATAGACCCCAAACTGGAAAACGATGTGGGGCCCAGACTCTTTCCGTATATCGCCGGGATCGGTCTAATAATATGCGGGGTTGGCGTATTTCTGCGAGTCGGAGAGGAAAAGGAGAAGGCCTATCTTTCCAAAGAAGGTTGGTTGCGTCTCCTACGCATGTCTGTCCTTATGCTTGCCTATGCACTGGGTCTGTTGTCACTAGGCTATCTGATGGCTACTCCAATCATGCTCTTCATTTCTATCAAAATTATGGGAAAATCAGTCATATCTCCTGTGAAGACGGCGGCAATATCCCTGGGTATGACATTTCTGGTGTATATCGTTTTCGAACGCGTACTGCATGTCCTTCTGCCGCCGGGAATAGTCATTTGATTCAGTTGGGGGTTTTAGAAAATGCAATTCATGCTTGAAAGCATTGGGATTTTATTCCAACCCGTATCCCTGATGCTCGTTTTGATGGGAACCATAGTTGGCATAATCTTCGGCGCAATACCAGGTCTGACTGCGACGACAGGAGTTTCTTTGCTTCTTCCCCTGACGTTCGGATTGAACCCAGAGTTAGGGATGGCGTTACTTTTAGGAGTTTATGTTGGAGGTGTTTCGGGAGGTTTCATTTCTGCTACCCTGCTGGGTATTCCGGGGACACCTGCTTCTATCGCGACATGTTTCGATGCGTACCCCCTCTGCAAAAAAGGGCAGGCCGTAAAGGCCCTCGGGACCGGTATCACCGCGTCATTTTTCGGGACAATCGTCAGTATTCTGATCGCTGTTCTTGTCAGTCCGCTGATCGCGGATATGGCATTGAAGCTTGGACCATGGGAGTATTTTTCACTATGTGTATGTGCATTGACCCTGGTCGCCACCCTTGCAAAAGGAGATATGTTCAAAGGGCTTTCATCTGCATTTTTAGGGATTTCCTTCAGCCTGGTCGGACTCTCCCCCATTGATGGAGGTCCACGCTTCAATTTCGGATCAATCCAATTGTCTGGTGGATTCGACATCCTGGCCATGATTCTGGGTATCTTCGCAGTCAAGCAGATCATCAAGGATTTTGCAGATGGAGACCAGGTTCCAGTGGATGTTTCGCTTGAAGTTTCCGGACTTGGGATTACCCTGAAAGAAATTACCGCCAACCTATGGAACATCGTCCGTTCTTTTTTCATCGGACTATGGATTGGTTTTTTGCCGGGAATGGGAAGCGGCTTGTCGAATCTAGTGGCCTATGCACAGGCAAAGCAGTCATCCCGACATCCTGAGGATTTCGGGAAAGGTAGCCTGGAAGGAATTTGGGCGTCCGAAGTGGCGAACAACGCTTCGGTAGGCGGTGCAATCATACCGATGGTGACTCTCGGCATTCCAGGTGACAGTGTTACGGCCATCCTACTAGGGGGATTAATGATACACGGCATCCAGCCGGGACCGCTTCTATTTTCGAACAATCCCGTCACCGTTTATTTTATTTTTGCTGCCGCTGCGCTTTCTGCAGTGATCACGTTGATCCTCCAATTCGGGGGGATGAGGGCTTTCCCGCTCATTTTAAAGATCCCTCAGCGATTTCTTTATTCGGCGCTGATAGTGATGAGTTTTGTGGGGGCCTTCGCCAGCAACAATTCGACATTTAATATCTGGATCATGTTGTTTTTCACAGTCATCGCTGTACTGATGGATCTCGGTGGTCTCTCGATCAGCCCCATGATCTTGGGGTTCATTCTTGGTCCGATGCTAGAAATAAATCTTCGTCGAGGTCTGACCTACTCGTCCGGAAGTTTCACTCCTTTTTTAACTCGGCCTGTATCGGCAGCTCTCCTTGCCGTCGCTGTCATAAGCGCGCTGTATTCGTTGTTTGGCCACAGGTTACAGCGGCGAAGAAAGTTGAAAGATGAAGGAAGAGATGGTGTTTGATCTGGTAATTAAGGGCGGTTATGTTGTCGACCCGGAAAACAATGTCCAAGGAAAGCGGGATCTGGGAATCCGGGACGGCAATATTGCTGCTGTTCTTGAAGAAATCCCCTGCAGGGACGGGAGATCTGTTCTTTCCGTAAATGGAAAAATTGTTATTCCGGGAATAATCGACATGCATGTCCACACAGGCTTCACCGGTAAGGGAGGAAACGCTGCAATGCGGATGCTGGCCCGTGCGGGAACGGTGACTGCTTTGGACTGTGGGGGGCCGCTGGATGACTTCTATAATTTCGCTGGTACTGACGGCGCTGGCCTCAATATGGCTTGCCTTCAAATGATCAAGCCGGGATGGAATGTCGGGGGAGTGGATGTCGGTTCGAACGAAGCTTCCGCTTTGGTGGAGGAGTCTTTGGATGATGGAGCTTTAGGGGTCAAGATCCTAGGCGGCCATTACCCCATGACACCGGAATCGACACGAACCTTCATTGAGGAGTCAAATCGGAAAAGGTCTTTAGTTGCGTTTCATGTGGGGACCTCCTGCAATCCAGTAGGAAATTTCCAGGCGTTCAACGAGGCAATCGAGCTGGCTAAGGGCAATTCTGTGGACTTGGTTCATATCAATGCATACTGTAGGGGCCAGGTCCTGGGCGATCCGGTGGAGGAAACTTTGCTCGCCCTGGCGTCCCTGGAAGCGAATTTAAACATTTTCAGCGAATCATACCTGTCCATTTTCAGCGCGACGCCTGCGAAATGTTCAAATGGTGAATTGGAGTCCAACGGTCCGAAAAATTCCCTCAGCATGGGCGGGTATGAAAAAAACGAAAGAGGGTTGAGAAAGGCGATCCTAGACGGTTTTGCATCAGTTGTTTTCCCCCGGGGAGACGAAAACATTTGCCTTACCGGGCCGGAAGGTATTCGGTACTTCGATGATGTCGGCACCGACGTAGCCTGTACCTTTCCGGTCACCCCGGCTTCGACTCGTTTTCTATTGGCAACAGGAAAAAGGCGAAATGGTCA